>Ga0116227_10012896_pt1 | contig 13398 bp, 8 predicted proteins | sample S1TSphgellanicum_FD_89693 | JGI IMG/M metagenome (GOLD analysis project Ga0116227, IMG submission 89693) | Host-associated microbial communities from peat moss isolated from Minnesota, USA - S1T2_Fb - Sphagnum magellanicum MG | ecosystem: Host-associated > Plants > Peat moss > Unclassified...
AGATCAGGGCCGGGAGGGCGATTCGGGATGAGAGCGTGCGACGGGTCATGCGTGTTTCCTCACTGGAGTGCGACTGTCCACGGGCCACGGCGCTTGTCGTGCGCGGCGTTGGCATTGCGTTGCGGGCAGAAGATGGTGCGGAGAGAACAGTACGCGGACGAAATAACAATGGGGAACATACGAAAGTATGTGCCCGCTGATTTGGCGATTCGTAAGCTGGTACGGCAAGGCTCGTTGCACGGGTGCTTGTTGTGAGGGTTGTGGTTTGAAGCGCACAATCAGAAGCGTGTGGGTGCGGGCAGTACGTGGGTTCGTGATGGCGCTGGGGCTTGCGTGTGTCTTGATGGCGCAGGCGTGCGCGGTTAGCACCGGCGCTGCGGAGAACTACACGGCGAGGGTCTGGCAGACGCAGGATGGCTTGCCGCAGCAGACCGTGCAGGCGGTCGCGCAGACGCAGGATGGATTTCTGTGGATCGGCACGACGGGTGGCTTGCTGCGCTTCGATGGGTCTCATTTTGTGACGTTCGAGCGAGGTAATACGCCGGCATTCAAGGAAAATAGCGTTTTCAGCCTGATGACGGCAAGGAATGGCACACTGTGGATTGGGACCGAAGGCGGCGGCCTGACGCGGATGCGGGATGGGCGCTTTCGCACGTTCGGCGCGGCGGATGGCCTGCTCGATGGCTTCGTGCGGTCGACGCTTGAGGATGCGGATGGGTCGATCTGGATTGGCACGGACGACGGGCTCTTTCGGCTCGCCAGCGGCACGGCCGAACGAGCGGAGCGAGTCGATGCGACAGCTGAGATCCCGGCGCTGGCGGTTCATGCGCTTGCGCAGACGAAGGATGGAACGGTGTGGGTGGGCGGGTCGCGGCTGGTGGCAATTCGCGGTCGCGTGGCGACCGATTATCCGCTGGTCGGTCAGTACAGCGAGACGCGGGTGAAGTCGATTCTGCAGACGCGGGATGGGACCGTTTCGGTTGGGTCGGTTTCGGGGTGGCAGCGCCTCGCGCCGGGCGCTTGGCGGTTTGAGAGGTTCGCCGGCATTCAGGGCACAGTACGGACGCTGCGTGAGACCACCGATGGCACACTCTGGATCGGAACCATCGGCCAAGGTGCCTACACTTGGAAGAACGGACGGCTGACCGCGCTCGAGAGCGGCGGCGCCGATGGATTGAAGCTGCCGAGCAAGACCGTCCTGAGTTTGTTCGAGGATGGCGAGCGCAACGTCTGGGTGGGGACGCAGGCCGGGTTGGTGCGGTTCAGCCGCTCGCTGGTGGAGTTGGTGGCGCTGCCGAATGCGTCGGACTCGGACTTCGAGACGATCTCCAAGGATCGCGATGGGACGCTTTGGGTGGCGAGTACGCGGCTCTCGCACCTGATCAACGGCGTGGCTGTGCCGACGACCTTCGCGTCGCTGGGCGGGGCGCGGGTGCGGAATGTCTTTCGCGCGCAGGATGGAACGCTGTGGATTGGAACGGATGGGCGCGGGTTGTTCAAGCTCGGGCCGGGCGGTGCAACGGCGACGCAGTACACGACGGCGAACGGTTTGGTAAACAACTTCGTCCGCGGCATGATCGACGGCCGAGATGGGGATCTCTGGGTCGCGACCGATGAAGGGGTGAGCCGGCTCTCGCACGGTGTGTTTCACAACTACACGGTGTCTGATGGGCTCGTGTACTTCAGCGTGCGCGCAATGCTGGCCGATCGCGCGGGAGAACTTTGGATTGGGACCGACCGCGGTTTGAGCCACCTGGTGGGCGACCGCTTCGTGCAGGATGCTGCCACACGCGCGCTCAATGGCGAGAAGGTGTGGGCTCTCCACCAGAGTGCCAGCGGGACGCTTTGGATCGGGACGAGGGATAACGGACTCTACCGGTATTCGCCCGGAGCTTCCTCAACCGCGCATTACACGACCGAGCAGGGGCTGGCGAGCAATAGTGTTTACGCAATTCTGGAGGATAAGAAAGGCCGGTTTTGGGTAAGCGGGGCCAATGGCGTGGATGTGATCTCGATTGCTGATTTGGAGAAGCTTGCCGTCGATCCGCAGACCTATCTTTCCCAACGGTTCTTTGCTGTCTCCGAGGGTGGGGAGCTGACTCCGCTATACGGGGGAACCATGCCGGCAGGGACGATGGCGGCGGATGGCGATGCCTGGTTCCCAACGAGCAAGGGGCCGGTGCACTTTCTTGCCGGCGAGGCGGACTCCTCGGCGGTGCCGAAGGTGTTTCTGGATTCGGTCATTGCGGATGGACGTTCCGTGCCGATCAGCGCCAATCCGGTGGGATTGGCGGCGGATAACCGGGACCTTGAAATCGCGTATGGGTCGATTCTGCTGGGGCCGCAGGATGCGGTGCAGTTTCAGTACAAGCTGGATCATTTCGATCGGGGGTGGCGCTATGGGTCGAACCGGCGCGTCGCGGATTATACAAATCTGCCGGCGGGTACCTACACGTTTCGGGTGAGGGCGTTTCAGGGCGGGTCGGGACGGCAGACGGAGCGTGATCTGGTAGTCGTAAAGCGGGAATACTTTTACCTTACATGGTGGTTTCTCAGCCTGTGCGTTGCGGCGGTTGCGCTGGCCATGTGGCTGGTGCATTGGCAGCGGCTGCGGCGGGTGAAGGTGGCGTTCCAGGCGGTACTCGAGGAGCGTGCGAGGCTGGCGCGAGAGATGCACGACACTCTGATTCAAGGCTGCACGGGTGTCTCCCTGCTGCTGGAGGCTTGTTCGAATGCGGAAGCCGGCAGCGACGCCGGCGTTAGCTCTGGGCAGCTTGAGCTGCTGGACTATGCGCGGACGCAGTTGGCCGCGTCGATCGACGAGGCGCGGCAGGCGGTCTGGAACCTGCGCGGGCAGGAATCGGCCGACTTCGGCGAGACGCTGAAGAAGCTCGCCGAGCGGCTCGGGCGATCGTCGCAAGTTGAGTTCCGCTGCGAGGTGAAGGGGGACGCCTACGAGTTCCACTCGGGCGCCATGCACGAGATTGCGATGGCGAGTCGCGAGGCGATCTACAACGCGCTGCTTCATGCAAACCCCACGCGCATTGAGGTGTTCGCGAGATTCAGCGAGGACGACTTTTCGCTGACGGTGGAGGATGATGGCTCGGGGTTTGAATCGGGCAAGGAAAGCTCCACGGATGGCCATTTTGGATTGATCGGAATCGAGGAACGGATTCGCCGACTGGGTGGGAGTGTGCGGGTGAAGAGCGTCGTGGCGAAGGGGACAAGCGTGTCCATCTGGGTGCCGCGAGCGGCGGTTTGCGTTGAAACCAAGCGGCAGGCGGAGGCAGCGGCCGAGGAGATGTTGCGATGACAGGAACAAAACCTGCCGCGATTCGAATCATGCTCGTCGATGACCATCCCATCGTGCGGATTGGACTCGCCGCGTTGATCGGAACGCTGCCGGGGATGGAAGCCGTGGCACAGGCAGGCGGCGGACGCGAGGCCATCGAGCTGCACAAGAAGCATCAGCCGGATGTGACCTTGATGGATCTTCGGCTGCCGGACTTGAGCGGCGTCGAAGTGATCCGAGCGATTCGCGCTGTGTCGCCGGAGGCTCGGTTTATTGTGCTAACGACCTATGAGGGCGACGAGGATATTCACCAGGCGCTGCAGGCCGGGGCGCGCGGGTACATCATCAAGGGGCTGCCGCACCAGCTGCTGGCCGATGCGATCAAGCGCGTTCATGCTGGCGGCCGCTATCTGCCGCAGGTGGTGAAGGAGACGCTCGCCAACCGGACGCCAAGCAGCGATCTGAGCGCGCGGGAGCGGGAGATTCTGGAGCGGATCGCACAGGGCAAGAGCAACAAGGAGATTGCGGCGGAGCTTGATTTGGCCGAGATCACGGTAAAGATGCGCGTGTCGGCGATTCTCGAAAGGCTGGATGTGCATGACCGGACCGAGGCTGTGGTGACGGCGCTGCAAAGGGGACTGCTGCACCTCTAGAAATTTGTCAGTTGTCTGTTGTTTGAAAGGACTTTTCGATGAGGTTGTCGGGCTTGGGATTCTTGGTTTTCATAGCAGGGTTAGCATCGAGTCAAGCACAGACGGCCACGGTTCCGTCGACGACTCCTGCGCGGCAGCCTTACTTCATCCTTGGTGCGGATGTTTCGTATCTGCGCGATGTGGAGTCGAAGGGCATCGTCTTCAAGGATGGCGGGAAGGCAGAGCCGGGGCTCGAGATCCTGCATGCGCATGGGTACAACTGGGTGCGGCTCAGGATCATGAATGAGCCGACCAAGCTGCCGAATACGCGCGCCTATACGCTGGCGGAGGCAAAGGATGCAAAGGCGGCAGGGTTGCGGTTGTTGCTTGATTTTCACTACTCAGACGACTGGGCAGACCCGGCGCATAACCGGGCTCCCGCGGCCTGGGCGAAGATGGGCCATGAAGAGCTGGTGAAGGCTGTCTTCAACTTCACACGGGATACCGTGGCGGCCTTTCGCGAGCAGGGGACGATGCCCGACATGGTGCAGATCGGCAACGAGATTACGAGCGGGATGCTTTGGCCGGATGGCAAGCTGCCCGAACGCTGGCCGCAGTTTGCGGAACTGCTGACGGCTGGTGTGCGCGGCGCCGAGGCGGGCAAGGGCGATCTGCCACGGCCGGCGATCATGATCCACATCGATCAGGGCGGGAACGATGAGACGACCCAATGGTTCTTCGACAACCTCATCGTGAATAAGGTGCCGTTCGATGTGATTGGGCAATCGTATTATCCCTGGTGGCAAGGCAGCCTGAAGGACCTGAAGAGCAACCTCGACTTCATGGCCACGCGCTACAAAAAGCCCATCATCGTGGTCGAAACCGCGTACGATTGGCGCGACGGCGAGCAGTTCAAGGCAGGAAAGCCGCCGTTTCCACAAACGCCAGAAGGCCAGGCGGAGTTCCTTGCGGCGCTGGTAAAGACGGTGAAGGAGACGCCGAACGGCCTTGGCAAAGGCGTCTTCTGGTGGGAGCCGTTTGCCGAAGGCGCCATCGCGAAGCGGGGTATGTTCGACGATCAGCATGAGGCGCTGCCGGTGCTGGGGGATTTCGATACGGGTAAGAATTGACCGGGTTTCGCGAGCAGACGTGAGGCATGTTTCCAGTTAGAAGTTTCAGCTTTCAGTGGAACGGCTCCACGGCAGATCGCCCTGGAGCCGTTTTGATGCAAGAGTGGTAAAACCCCGTTACTCGCCGTTCTGATTGTCAGCCGCGCCGGCCGGGTGCACCGTGCGGTAGCTGGCGTTGCCCTTCGACCACACCAGCAGCAGCAGATCCTGGTTCTGCGGAGCAGCGTGCACTGCGCCGATGAACTGGTCGGCCGAGGTTGCGGGTTTGCGGTTCACCTGCAGGATCACATCTCCTGGCTGGAGGCCGGCATCGTCGGCGGGGCTGTCAGGGCGGACAGTTTCGACCACCACGCCATGCAGATTCTCCGGCGCATTGATCTGCTGGCGGGCCTGGTCGTCGAGGTTGGCTACGGCCAGGCCGAGCTTCCCGGTGTGGCCGGGCTGGGTGCTGTCCTGATCGCCCTGGTCGTTCGAGGCGACCTGGTTGCCAGGGTGGAACTGGCCGACGGTAATCGAGAGGTTTACGGGGTTGCCGTTGCGGATCACTTCGAGCTTGAGCGGCGTGCCGGGGCTCATCTCGCTGACCGCAACCTGCAGATCGCTGCCGTTGAGGATGCTGTGTCCGTTGTAGTTCACGATGACGTCGCCCTGCTGCATACCGGCTTTGGCCGCGGGAGAATCGGGCGTCACCTGCGCGACGATGGCACCGGAGGCGTCCTTCAGATTGAAGAAGTGCGCGTTCTCGGGGGTCACGTCGTTCATGCTGATGCCGAGATAGCCGTGCTCCACCTTACCGTGTGCGATCAACTGGCTAGCGACAGACTGCGCGATCTGCGACGGGATGGCGAAGCCGGCGCCGGCGAACTGACCAGAGTTCGTGATGATGGACTGGTTGATCCCGATCAGCTCGCCATAAGCGTTGACGAGCGCACCGCCGGAGTTGCCGGGGTTGATGGCCGCATCGGTCTGGATGAAGTTCTCAGGCTTGCGGGCGTCGTCGCGGAAGGGATCCTGGCGGCCGAGTGCGGAGACGATCCCGCGGGTGACGGAGAAGCGCAGCGAGCCGAAGGGCGAACCGAAGGCGAGGACGGTCTGGCCGGGCTCAAGCTTGGTGGAGTCACCCCAGGCGATCGGACGGAGATTGCTGGCGTCGATCTTCACGACAGCGATGTCCGTCAGCTTGTCGGTACCGACCACATGCCCGGTGAAGATGCGGCGGTCAGACAAGGTCACCTTGATCTTGGTGGCACCAGCGACCACGTGGTTGTTGGTGATGATGTAGCCGTCAGGCGAGATGATGACGCCGGAGCCGATGGCATGTTCCATTTGCGGCTGCTGCGGCTGCATCTGCATGCCGCCGCCACCGAAGAACTGGGCAAAGCCCGGGGGCAGCTGCATCATCGGGCTCTGGTTCTGCGACTGTTCGTCGTCACTGGCCTTGGCGGTCACTTCGATGTTGACGATGGAGGGCGTGACCTTCGAGGTGACGGCTTCCATGGCGCGATCGAGCGCGGTCAGAGCTGAGACCGAGTTAGCGTCGAGCGGGGTTCCGTCGGTGATCATGGCGGCGTGCACCGCGCCGTGTCCGGCGAAGAGCGCGGCGCCAAGCACGAAAGCGGAGGCCACAGTGGCAGGGAGAGCAGCCTTGGTGGCGACTACAACTAATTTACTAGTTGATGCAAGCATGGAACAGCTCCTTCAGAGTGAGTTGCTGGTTAGAGTTGGAAGATGATCCAGCCGTCGGGCGTACGAACCGCGGCATAAGCCGGGACGTAGGCGACGGCAGGGACGACAAATTGCTGAACTTGAGATTCTGGCGCGACGGTCAGGGTGAGGCGCAGCTTTTGGACAGCTTCATAGTCCGACCCACGGTAAGTGGTGTTCATCACGCGCGGGACTTCAGCGGTGCGTTTAGGCGGGTGCGTCTTCTTCAAACGACGTGAGACGACCGGAACATGAGCTACCGTTTCAATAGCTTGGTACTCCGATCGTGCCGACGGTCGCATGACCGCTCTGGCCGGCACGAGTTGCGGAGACCAGGTCTCAGAAGCGGGGCTTGGGGAACCGAGGTTGGTGGCCTGCTCGGGTGAGGCTTCGGGGGTGAAGGTAATGAGGCTTGGCGCATGGGCCAGGGTGGTTGAAAGCGCGAGGACCCCGGCAAGTACGATTGTGGTCGCGAGGCGGGTTTGGGCGCGGGTGAGTATCTTCGCGGGACGGGCAAGGATGCGATGTACGCGGGTTGAGAGCTCGGACGGTCGTGGGCGATGACCGAGGATGCCCAGGGCGAGGTTGAAGCCGCGGCGGAGGATCGAGTGCTCGGCCAGACGCGTCAGGGTGGTGGCGTACGACTTGCGCAGGTTTTCGCCGGCGGAGAGGACCCGGGCATCGCAGGCGAGTTCGCGCTCCAGGCACATGCGGCGCTCGACCCAAAAGAGGACGGGGTTGAGCGGGAAGACGACCAGAGCCAGCTTCTGCAGGAGGTTTGTCCAGTCGTCGGAACGGCGAAGGTGTTCCGATTCGTGCAGGAGAATCTGGTGAAGTTCGGATGGAGAGAGGGTTTCGAGCAGGCCGGCAGGCAGCAGAATGCGCGGGTGGCAGAAGCCGAGAACGGATGGGCGGTCCACGTCGGGGGAGATGCAAAGAGTATAGGCGCGAGCGTTCGTGATTGACCCGCCCAGACCTTCGCCGCCGACTGGAACGGCACGGCGGTTGATCTGGCGCAGGCGGCTCGCGCTCAGCAAAAACTGAATGGCGCGTATGAGCGAGAGCGCAAGCCAAGAGAGACCCAAGGCGATGCTCCAGATGGGAGCTAAGTGGAGCAGGTGCGCTGGCGTACTCGCGGCGTCGCTCGTCACTCGGAAGGCCGGAAGGAAGTGCAGCGCGACGAGCAGCGCGAAGGTTGAGGTCCAGATGAGGGAACGCGTAGCGGCGGAGATCGCTGGAAGCAGGCGTAACGTGAGTTCGACCACAGCTGCGAGAACAGCTCCCTGCCAGATGGCGGCAATGAGGGCTGCGGCGGCGATGGCGGCGAGGTGGTTCACGATGCGCTCTCCTTATGGGATGGGGGAGTGAGGGCTTCGGGTTCCGCGGGGGAGTCTTCGGGCGTGTTGGCGATGGCCTGCTTAAGCCGGCGCAGTTCGTCGGGATCGATCTCGGCGTCGCCGAGAAGCGAGAGCAGCAGACGCTCGCGGGAGTTGCCGAAGAAACGGCTGAGCAGGTGTGAGATCTCCGAGCGGCTGGCCTCGTGTTCCTGGACCGCTGCGCTGTAAAGGAAGGCCCGGCCTTCCTGCCGATGAGTTACATACCCCTTGGTTTCCAACACGCGGATGGTTGTCAGCACCGACGTGTACGCGAGCGGCTCGACATGCTTGACGACATCCGCGACTGCGGATTCACCCCGGGTCCAAAGGACGCGCATCAGCCGGAGTTCGGCGGGAGTGAGCGTATTGGAAGGGCGCGGGGGCATCGAGCAAGTGTCTCTGGCTGTTTGGACGCATCAACTAGATCATTAGTTAGCAGATTTTCAGGACAAAAAGCAAGTGCATGCCAATGCCGGGTCACCACCACTCCGTTGATTCAAGGATGCTTCGCGTGAGAGCCAACCGCTATTGCCGTTGGTAACGTTTGAGCACGTCTTCCAGCGACAAGACGCCTTCGAGCGCGCCCCGCGTGGCCCGATTTGAAATCGGCACGATCGGCCAGCGGCGGAAGTACGGCAGCGCCGCAGAAAGCGGCTGGTCCGGGAAGATGAGCGGGGTGCGCTCCGGCGGGAGGATGGATTCGAGGGTGTCGGACGCGCCGGGATCGTCTTGTTTCTCGAACATGGCGAATAGTTCGGCGAGTTCGGAGTGGCGCGCGGCGTACCACTGCGCGTCGGGGCACTGGATCAGGATGGCGGCGGCGCCTGCGGCCGCTTCATCCTGCTGCAGCGCAGTCTTCGCGCTCCAGATAGATTGATTGCCCTGCAGGATGGGCGAGGTGATCGGCAACAACGCATCTTCAAAGTGCAGCGTGGATTCTTCGCGCTGCTCTTCCATCGAGGGCAGGTAAAGGCCGTCCTGGTGGGTGAAGAGTTCGAAGATCGGGATGGGTTCGAGCGAGCGCGCGAACAGGTACGCAATCGTGTTGGCGAGAATCACGGGCAGAATGATCGAGTAGTTTCCGCTGACTTCGAGCACCATGAAGACGCTGGTCAACGGCGCGCGCAGGAAGGCCGCGAACAGGACGCCCATGCCAACCAGCGCATAGGAGCCGATCGAGCCGGTGACGAAGTGCGGGAAGATCAGCCGCTCGAAGGAGCCGACGGCCGCGCCCAACATGGCTCCGACAAAGAGTGTCGGCGCGAAGACCCCGCCGGGGCTGCCGCTCGAGAAGGAAAGCGTCGTGGCGATGATCTTGAAGAGGGCCAGCAGGATCAGCACCTTGAACGCAAACTGCGCGTGCATGGCCTGGTCCATCGCGCCGTAGCCCGCGCCCATGATCTGCGGCAGGCCGAAGTAGCCGATGCAACCGACGAGGAAGCCGGCGGCGGCGGGCTGCAGCATCTGCGACCATGCCGGCTGGCTGCGCAGGAGCGGGCGAAGATAGCCGAGGGATTTTGAAAATAGCAGCGAGAAGGCGCCGCCGACGACACCGAGGATGGCGTAGGCAAGCAGTTCGCGCGGGTCGCGCAGCGTGACCGCGGGGATGCGGAACATCGGCTCCGCGCCCCAGAACCAGCGCGCAACGACGACGGCCGAGACGGCGGCGAGCACGACCGAGCCGAGCACGCCCGCGGTCCATTGCCCGATGACCTCTTCAATGACGAAGAGGATGGCGGAGATGGGCGCGTTGAAGGCGGCTGCGAGGCCCGCGGCCGCTCCAACCGGTGCGAAGATGCGCAGCCTCTCGCGCGAAAGCCCGACCTTGCGGCTGATATAGGAGGCAACGCCCGCCCCGATCTGCAGTGAGGGGTCTTCAGGGCCCAGTGAAAATCCCGCGCCAATGCCGAGTGCCGAAAGCAGGAACTTGCCGGTCATGGTGCGGATAGAGATATAGCCGTTGTGAATGTAGAGCGCGGCCTTGGTCTGGTTGACGCCGGAGCCGCGCACGGCTGGGAAAAAATATCGTGTCAGGATTCCAACCGCCACGCCGACCAATGTGGGAACGACGATAAGCCGCGCCTGGTGCGGCGCGGGAGCAGAGCCCTGCAGAAGCACGGTCAGCCACTCGATCGCCATGCGGAAGCTGACCACCAGCAGGCCGCTGATGATGCCGATGAAGATGGAAAGCAGCAGGAAGAGGCGTTCTTCGCGCGCGGGAGCGGTAACTTCAGACTGAGCAGCGGGCGCGGCGCCGGCAATGGTTTGTTTCTGAATGGGTTCAGCCGGAATGCTGCTTGCGGAGCTACTTGCCATTGGGCGTCTGCTCCTTTGTGGCGGTTTTCGATCCGGCTCCGAAGATTCGTCGTACCAGCGAAGGGCGATTGGCATCTGGAATTGCGGCGGGAACCTGCGGTGCGGGTGCGCTGACCGGTTGGGCGGCGTCGGCGAGCCGCAGCAGCAGGGCGTCATCGCCGGTGGGCTGGCCGCATACCGGGTTGAGCGGCGGCGCGGTGTCCTGCTCGGTGGTGTAGACGAGGTTGGTCCAAGTATCCTGCGCGGCCGCGTTCTCAAGCAGCGTGCGACGGTCTCCAGCGGTACCGGCGGTTGCGGCAGTCCAGCGCGCGTTGAGGCTGGTGAGCGTAGAGGAAGGATTCGTCTTCAGGCAGCTTTGCAAGCGGGCTTGCGCGATCTTCGACGCGTTCAGAATGTGGTCGGCGCGCTCCACGGCGGGCTGATCGCGCGTCAGGTTGAGCTGCTGAATGCGACGTGCGTTTTCGGCGAGAGCTTCGAGGTGCTGCTGTTGCTCAGCCGTATGGTTTGGAGCGGGACGCTCGACCAGCGCATGGTTGAGCAGGCGTTCCGCTTCGGCGTAGTCGCCCAGGTTGTAGGCGGCGGTGCCGGCGAGTTCGAGGGGCAGACGCGCGTGCGGGTCGGCGGTGGCGGCCTTCTGGTAGAAGGTGAGTGCGTCCTGCACAAATCCGGCGGTTTCCAGCTTGCGGGCGATATCGAGGTCGAGCTGCACATCGGCCGGCGCGTTGCCGGCAACAGTAAATAGCTCGTTGCGGGCTTCGGCAAGCTGGTGTTGCTGAATCAGGTAGTCGGCCAGCTCGAGACGCGTCTGCCGCCGGCGGATCACGGCGTCGCCCTCCCAGCTGCCGTAGATGGCGGCGCGATAGTAGTTGTCGGCTTCCGCCTCGTCGTCTTTGCGCCGGGCCAGGCGCGCGAGCTGGAGGTTGATGGAGCCGTCGCCCGGCGTCGCATCATGCAGGTTGAGGAAGTAGTTGGTCGCCTCATCGGTGTGGCCGGCGGCATCGAGCGCCTGCGCGAGCAAAAGCTGATTGGCGCGTTCATCCGTGCCTTCGGAACCATACGAAAGCGCTGTACGCAGCGCGCTCACTGCCTGCTCGGGCTGGTTGCGGCTCAGCTCCATGCGGCCGCGTGCCGACCAGCGCTGCGCGAGATCGGCACGATGCGCCTGAAACGAGTTGAACAGAAACAGTGTGACGCCGAACAGGGCGACCGAGGCACCAAGCAGCGCAAGGAAGGCGAGCGAATCGTGAAGAATCAGACCGCGGCGGCTCGTCGCGGCGTATGGGAGGGTTTGTTGCATCACTTCGGTGCGCACCTGCCTGGGGAAAGTGTGGCCCCTCACCTCTCTGATGAAGATTGGCGCGCCGGGGGAGCCTTCGTTTCAAGGATAAAGGTTTTAGCGCGTGAATGCGCTTCAAGCATTTCAGACTGCGGAAACGTACGTGGTGTAGGTACGGTCGCCCAGCTCGGCAAACGGCACGAAGTTGAGAGTCTGGTTGGAAGTCGCAACCGTCCACTCACGCGAAGCCGTGCGTTGTGCCGCAAGCAGAGCTTCCCGCGGCACGCTGATGGGTGCGGGTAGCGGTGTTGCCGCAGGACCATAAGGCTGCGGCGCCGAAGCTGGCGCCGCGATGATCTCCGCTTGATGAATCGCAAAGAGAACCAACGGGCCGTAGAGCATTGCTACCAGGTTCGGATGCGCGGGCCCGCCGTTCGTCGCGAGCGGTTCTAGCCTTAAGCCCAGCGGGAGCGTAAGGCTGACGCGATCCATCGCTCGCCAGGTGCGCGTGATGGCGGTAAAGCCATGCTGCAGGGCGATCGGTTGCGGGGTTCCGTTGATGGCGAGCGTGGCGGACTCCGCCCACGCCGGAATCCTGAGTCGCAGCGTGAACGGGGCGGGGCGTTCCGGCTCCAGCGTAATGTGGATTTGCGGATCGAACGGGTAATCTGTGGTCTGAGTCAGAAGGAGCGTCGTCCCAGCGACCGTGGCGCGAAGCTCGCTCGGCTGGTAGAGGTTGATCCATAGCTCCCCGGAAGCCTGCAAGTAGGTGTTGATGCCGTAATCGGCGATGACTTGCGGAAGCGTGCCGGAGCAGCAGGGCCAGAGCGAAGGCGAGTAGACCCGGCGCGCGTTGAAGCTGTAGTCCGAGTGATAGTACGAACGGCCGCTTGCTTCAAGGGGAAGCGCGCCAAGAATGGTATTGAAGAACACGCGCTCCATCGAGTCGCCATAATGGCCGTCGCGCGTGGCACGCAACAGATAACGGGTCAGCTTCATATGGGCGTACGCGCCGCACGGCGTCTCGAAAGAGTTGTGCGTGCTGGTGAGCGAGTGATACAGCTCGTCGGTGCCGGGCTTGCGCAGCGTCTCATCCGGGCCCCAGCCGCCGGTCGCGTAGCTCTGAGCTTCGAGCATCGCGAAGCCGTTGCGCGCGGCATCCAGGTGCATTCGCGAACCGGTCGAGAGAAAGCATTGCGCGGCTGAACAGAGAGCGTTTACGTGCGAGTAGGCATGAAGGTCGGAGAGCGCATTTTCATTGCGCGAAAGGGGCGCAAAGAGGGTCTGATCGAGCAGGTAAGCATCGGCCATCTGACGATAGCCGCGAGCGCTTCCCACGCCTGCCCTGGCCGCAATCTCCGAAGCCCGATAGAGGTTTTCCGGGAGCGTGTAGTTTTCATCCCACATCCAGGAGAGGTCGTAGCCCAGCTTCCACTGCACCTCTCGCTCGATCGCATAGCCCGGCAGCGACGGCTTCGCCGCGGCGATCGCTTGATCGATCAGCGCGAAGACAGCTGGATCTTCCGTGTAGCGGAAGGCGTCGAGCAAGCCGCAGATGAGCTTGTCCAGCGTGTACGCGGGAAAACGCGTCTTCGCGAAAAACTGCGGGGTGATCGACGGAGCCAACAATGCAGTGAGGCGTTGAACACGCGCGTTCAACCCCGCCGTGGCC
>Ga0116227_10012897_pt1 | contig 13397 bp, 11 predicted proteins | sample S1TSphgellanicum_FD_89693 | JGI IMG/M metagenome (GOLD analysis project Ga0116227, IMG submission 89693) | Host-associated microbial communities from peat moss isolated from Minnesota, USA - S1T2_Fb - Sphagnum magellanicum MG | ecosystem: Host-associated > Plants > Peat moss > Unclassified...
CAAACCACAAATAACCAAACTAAAATAAGTAACGAAAGTAATTCAATCTTGTGAAAGTAACCTAGTTACTTTCCTACTCCAGTAACTAATGAAACTTAACTAGTTGAGCTTGAATTCTCAACAGAATGGACACATTAACAAGAAAAGCCAATATGATGGGAAGTAATTATGTTATGAATGGAAGTGACAAGTCGATAGGGAAGGTCAATTTAATGAAAGTAAGTGAATCAAAGGGAGTTGATAATAGGTTGGACAAGGGAAAATCAACTTGTATAAAGAACCAAGATAGAATGGGTATACAAAATGTAATGGCAAACCAAGATGGAATGTTTAAGGATAAGTTAGGTCAGACACATAAGGGGTATGGAGTTAATATGGATTCATTAGCAGAAGCTACAAAGGTGATTATGAATGCAAAATTGGAAGTGAAGTTGGGACAATTGATGAAAAAGATTGAAAATTTTGACGAAGCTATGCCAATTGTTCAAGTTTGAGTGGGAAAGTTTGAAATAAGGGATGTGTTGTTGGATGGTGGCTTCAATGTGAATATTATCTTTTTTGAAAGTTTAAAAAAGAAACTTAGATTGAGAAGACTTCAATTGGTTCCATTTGTGGTGCAAATGGTTGACCAACGAAAGGTGCAGCAAATTGGTTTGATTAGGAACTTGAAAATCAACTTAGCAGGTTGTGTTTATAAAATCTCAATCATTGTGTTGAATATGGAGAATGGAGTGGAAGTTTATTTTATGTTATTGGGATGGCCATGGTTGAAATTGGCTACAGCTCATCATAATTGGGTGATAATACCTTCATTATTACTTCAGGAGAGTGAACTGTGATGTTAAGTTCAAAAAATGAATTAGTATTAATTCATCATTACAACCAAAGAATTTAGACAATGAATTTGATTAAGAATAATGATTATTAAAACAAGAAAAGGAGCAACTTTTAATGCAATATCGGAATTATGCATGTAAAGGATGTAGTATTTAAAAAACTATATTTTAAAAAAAAGAAATGGATTGTGGTATGTTATAATTGAAAGAAAAAGTTGATTACTCAATGTATTTCTATGAACACCGACCAAGGGAAGCTTTAATATTGGATGAAGCTATTGATATCATTGTCAAGGATAAGAAGATTGCTAGTTGTACATGACAGTTGAAGAACAATTGGTTAAATTCAATTTGGGAAACAAAGAAGAACCTAAAGAGGTATTAATTAATGCCATATTACCAAGTGTATTTCAAACACAAATTAAAAAGGTGTTAATGGAATACAAAGATGTTTTTACATGGTGCTATAAAAAATGGTCCATGGTCCTAAACCCATGGTTGTAAGAAGAATTCCAAGAAAAGTTTGTGAGCATAAAATTGAGCTTATGGTGAATGCTTAACCTATTAAACAAAACAATATAAAATTAACCCAAATTATGCATTAAGGGTTAAGGAAGACCTTGATAAATTATTAGATGTTGGATTTATATATCCTATAAAAATCACTCAATGGTTATCCCCTTCAGTAATTATGCCAAAGAAAAATAACAAATTGTATATATGTGTGGATTATCAAAAATAAAATGCCCAAACCAAGAATGATCCATTTTTGTTACCTTTTTTAGATTTAGTGGTTGGGCATGAAATGTATTCATTTATGGATGGCTGTAGTGGTTATAACCAAGTTAAAATGGTAGAAGAAGACAAAGAAAAAATTACATTCATCTTAGAATGGGGTCCGTATGCATATAACGTTATGTCATTTGGACTATGTAATGCTCCTACCATGTTTCAAAAAGTGGTGACCAAAACTTTTAAAGAATATGTGAATAAGTTTATGCAAGTATTCCTTGATGATGTTGGTGTATATGGGAGTAAAAAGGACCATTTGGGTCAATTACAAAAATGTTTGGAAGAATGTAGAAAAAATGGCATAAATCTTAATCCCAAAAAAATGTACATTTTGTGTTAATTATGGTGGACACAATGTTTGTAGTGATGGTTTATTCATGGATCCCAAAAAGATTACTATAATCATACAATGCTAGTACCAGCTAGTGTGATATAAATAAAAAGATTTTTGGGAGCAGTTGGTTTCTACCAATGTTATTTTCGAAACTTTGCCAATAAATGATGTGCTCTCAAGTCCCTAGTTAGACCCAAGCTGAATCTAAGCTACTCAAATAGCGGAATTGTGAGCAACTTGGGGCACGCTCCTAGCTCTCAGCACTAGAAGGGGTAGAATGGCGTGCTGAAGCTCCGGGATGGGACTAGGAAGAGTGACAAGCTATTCACTTATTCGAACATGCATCAAACCAACCAACAAGTTGGTTAGTTCACTTTCTAGAGCACCTTTGGTGCTAGGACAAGCCATGGGCAACTCTGGACTCATTTGACTCATCACGGCCCGGATTTAGGGAAGCCACCACCTTCCCTCATATAATATACTTTGTGCCTCTCCGTGGCACCCACATCCGAATGACTTTTTTGTCCTGGGACTCCCAAAGAGGAGTCCCGAAACTATCCCAGTTTAGACTCCCGAGATTTTGCGAGGTCATAACTCTTTGCTCAGACCTCCGATTGAGATGAGGTCTGAAGTAAACTTGTAGCTCTCCTCGAGAGCTTTTCAATGGTGTGTTGCATTCCACCTACACGCACCAGGGCCGGATCGATTCCCGACCCTTCTTTTTGCCATAACTTGTGATGTAGATGTCCAAATGGCCCATGCAAGGTCATTTTCGACATTTACACTTTGTTATCTTTCCAATGATATAAAGAACGCCCCAATGCAAGGTGTTTTGACCCCTACAATCAAACTCTGAAGTTTCGGGAGTCTCGGAGGACTCCCAAGTCCCAACTTTGGGGGTGTGAGTTTCATCTTCACACTCTTTCAAAGTAGGGTTGCGACAGACAAAGGAACACCCATGTGCAATTTTTTAATGCAAAATGAGGAATTCAAATGGATTAAAGCTTGTAATAAATCTTGGGAGTGGATGAGATTATCTATGACATGTTTGCTAGTGTTAATGGTACCAAACTTGAAAATCAAATTTCATGTGGATACTTATGCATCAAACTTTGCTCTTAGGTTTATGTTAGGTCCAAATAATACCATTGATAGACCAATATATTATGCAAGTAGACTTATGAATAGTGCAAAAAAGAATTACACAACAATTGAAAATGAAGTTTTGGCAATGATATATGCTATGAAATTTTTTTAACACTATTTGTTAGGAAATAATTTTATTTATTTATTTATTTATTTATTTATTGTACATCATCAAGCATTATTGTATTTGGTGAACAAACCAATAGTGCTAGGTCAAATTTCTAAATGGTTTTTACTGTTACAAGAATTTGATTTTAAAGTTATATATAAATTAGGTAGAGTTCATTTTTTATTAGATCACCTATCCAAAATTAGTCATGGGGAACCATCAAAGGAATAGACAATTAGTTATTTAATGTTCATTTATTTAATATAGGAGTTGATTAGTATGGTCCAATCGTAAAACATCTAAAGAAAAGATATTTTGGTAACAATTTACCCAAAGAAAAAAGAAGTCAAATTATCATAACATTTAGCCCCTACACATTATATGACAAAAAACAATATAAATTGGGACTAGATGGGGTCCTACGACAATGTTTATTTCCAGAAGAAACATCTAAAATATTGGAAGAATTCCTTGAAGGGCAGTTGGTGGGCATTTTGGCATGAACACTACTATTAGAAAAGTATTATCTTCGGGCTACTGGTGGCCCACTATGCATAAAGATGTTGTTGATTTATGTCAAAATTGTAACATTTGCCAACACTTGGAGCCCATATGGCAAATTAGTAAAAGGCCATTTAAACTAGTTATGGCATTTGAACCCTTTATGAAATGGGGTCTTGATTTTATGGGACCAATCAAACTTGCAGTAAGATATACTGGTAATCAATATATCATAATAACAATTGATTATACCACTAAATGGGTAGAAGCAAAAGCACTTTGAAACAATACAACTAAAAGTACTACTAAATTTATTTATGAACAAATTATTACTCAATTTGGTTGCCAACCCATATTGTAAATCTAGGACAATCATTTCATTAATAAAATTATTTAAAATAATTATGGAGGAATTTATGATTTCACATCATAAGTCAACTACCTATTATCCTCAAACAAACGAGCAAGTCAAGTCGACTAACAAAAGACTGGGTAAAATATTAACCAAGCTTGTAAATGTAAACCAAGTGGATTAGGATGTAATGTTAGTCACTATTTTATGAGCATATCGAACGACTTATAAAGTGACAACTCAATACACACCTTTTGAGTTGGTTTATGATACTCAACTCGTTATGCCAGCAAAATTTGCAGTACCAACAAAAAATTATAGACCATCGATAGAAATTGTGTCAAGTGGAGGTGCATGTCAAAAGAGGAGGATTTTGAGTTTTCCAAGAAGAAGAGCAAAAAGATTATGACTATGCTTTGGAGACAAGTCTATTGCGAGTTTGGGAGTATATGAAGGCAAAGTGAGAAGAGAGGTTTGTTCCTTACACTTCCAAGAAACAACAATAATTAAAGAAAGAGGTGATTATTTTAGAACTCGATTATTTCTTTGTCAAGATTTATAGAGAACCTTAAGAACTACCTTACAAAACCTACATTGTAGTCTATTGGAATCGAGAGTTCAACTTGTATACAAAACAAAACTTGGAAGTGGGCAAAACAAAACATGATTGGAAGAAAATAGTGGGGTCACTGCTACACATCAACATTGAGTCAAGGAATTGGAAAAGTTAGCAACTTTAGAAAAGTTGGGGAAAATTAACTTCTTGGGTTCTACACATGGTAGCATTTGGACTCTAATGAAAGAAGAAGTAAATTAGGCAAAGAAGGTATGATTTGCCCAAATCAAGAAGTTAAATTGGATTCACAGTCTAAAAACCATTTAGGACAAGGCTTAAGTGCTTTGAAAAGACTAGGATCTATTGCATTTAAAACATGGCCTACATATTTTGATTGGGGATTATTGTAAGATGATAGTGTCAACTTCAAAAATTTAATCCATGTATCTTTCCAAAAAAATTGAAATCACGTATAATTAAATGTAATTATTGAGTGATAATTCTATAGATAAATCAAATGTGGGCATTTCAACAAAAGTAAACATCTCAACATTTAATATATATTTGTGTTTAAAACCCTCAATGATACATTATACATCAAGTTGATCAAGAATGACTTTCTTCAACATCATGTTAAATATAATAGTTCATATTCACCAAAAAAGAAATAATCCCACATAATACATCCAATCTTCATAATAATGCACCCTTGCCCTTACTTACGTGACAAAAAACATTTTGTCTTAGAAAAGGTCTTTCAAGTTATGTAGTTTTAGTGGTCAAAAACTCGTTCAAATACTAAAAAAAGACTATAATGGATAACCATATTAAAAGGAGTATTCAAACTTTTATCATTACTAGGCCTTCATATTCATTAATATATGGCCATCAATAATTTTTTTAAATTAATGGTTTAAATTTACATAAGATAAAGGATGAAAATTTTAATTCCCATTCAACATTTGATTGTGCATTGCTTACAACTCATTTTATGAACAATGAAACATCTTATAATTACATTAGAAACATTGAGATGCAAATTTAGAAGTAGAAAAATATTATGCACTTGATTTCATTATATTCCAACCATTAGAACTTTTTCAATGATTTTTTGAAGTTAAAAGGGTGTAAGATTTTATTACATTCAACATAGTCCTTGTTTCCTTGTATCATGACTGCACCCATGCAACTTGAAGAAGGTGAACAAATAGAGAAGATTCAACATGGAGAGAGGAAGTGCAACATAGAGAAGAAAAATTGCATGCAAGAGCACTAGTGTTGATGGACCAACAATGGTAAAAAATTACAAATGATATGACAAAGTAGGTAGTTATTATGGAGAGTAGTGCATCCACCAATTCAGACTTGGATGTGATGGTTGAGCAATTGGAGATGTTGGCACAAAATATCCCAAAAAAATAATGAGAAGTGCTCTAGTTGCAAAAGGAAAATGAAAAGAGGGCAAAGCAACTAGAGGAAACATGGAAGCAACTAATAAATCAAGTGGAAAAGCCATTTTGTGAAGAAAGCTAGAAGACTTCAAGAGAAGAATTGTTTTAGTTGAAGACAAGAGTTACTAATTTAGAGAATGAGAAGAAGGAAATAGGTGAAGCCTTAGTAGAAGTACAAAAGAAAAACTTCCATCTCGAGGCTCAATTCACATAGGACAAGTTGAACCATGAAAGGTTGTTGAAGGAAACAAAAAAGAAGATCAAAAATTACACCAACAACTCATGAAATTGTAGACTCAACAAGACATGATTTTGAAGGAACTAAAGATGGTTAAGGAAGTTGTGGAGATGGAAAAACACGAAGGACTAAAACATTGTTAGGATATTATCACGAAAGTTGATGCATAAATTGACTTTAGAAATAAGGAGATCAAAACATTTATAAATCAATAGCTTAACATGTTTGAAGAATTGAAAGGGATGGAGGAGGTTTCGCACCAATGAGAAAAATAATTAAGAATTAAATTGGTAGTTGTGGAGAATGTTCAAGAAATTCATCACAAGGATCGGAAACTTCTAGTGGCAAAGGAGAAAAAATTATGGGGAAAACTACAAGTTGCACAAAGTAAAGTAGAGGTATTTACCTTGCAAACTACCAATGATTGGGAAAGTATGGCTAATGAAAATAAAACCAAAACAACGATGTATGATGAACTTGTAGAATAACTTCCAAAAAAGATGGGCAAACTACTGGAAGAGGTGAGAGTTGGATTCAAGAAATGACATTTCAAGCAAATTGGGAAGTACACCAATGCTCTTGATGCTACATATGAACGTTTTAGCAGTTGGAAGTGAAGGATAAGGAAGAAGAAGACACAAAGGAGGCTATTAGTGAAAAAATAATTCAAGAAGGGGCAAAGCAAGTATCTTTATAAGAAGAAGATGAGGATGAGACAACACTAATCAAAAATTTGATAAGGAAGCAAGAGGTAATAGTAAATCCAACAGATAAGGGCAAAACAAAATAGTAGAAAGTAGAAAACAAATATTAGGATACTAACATGGATGGAGAGTGGGTAGAGATTAGGATGAGGAAAATGATTTACATGGAATTATTGTTCCTAGAGTTGAGCATCCTATTTTAGCAGAAAAGGCAAGTGTCAAGCCATACTCTAAAAGTGATATAGTGCATATGATGCTAAAATTAGAATATGTTTTGCCATTGCTACTAAACCCAAAAACATACTATCTATTACACTGTTTCCAAATTTGTTTAAGGGTAGGAATAACACTACCAATACTAAGAGGTCATATCACTAAGATCTAATTTTTAGTAAAGTGGGCTATTGAAGATTTGGAGTGGAGAGAATTCCTAGCTTATAACATAGTATGTTGTTACATTTAATACCATCAACCAAGAGGATATGGAGTACTAAAGTTCAAGGTGGGCCACCTAGGATTCTATGCCATGAAGTATTATTGCTGATTAGAATATGCCTATCAGGAATACTACCACTAGCACCAAATTGTTATCTCCAACAAACCAACTTTTGCTAGGACGTGTATGGAAAATATCTTGGATCATGTGGTAATTTGAACTCATGCTAATGGATTATTACCAAGAGCTAGCTTGCCTCACTAATAATCCTTTTTGCAAGGGTTGGAGGACCACTTAAATGTTTCTAGTAGTTATGTGTAGATAATAAGCACATTGAGCCATGTTTTTGAAGCAACGAATATTGAAAAGGAAGGTGCATTCAAAAATGCTCTCAACGCAAAGGCTGAGGTCTTGCGTTTGAAAAACAAATTATGCTAAGCACAAACGCAAGTTCCGTAGGATGTATTGACAATCCAAGCACTAGAGTTTACCAAGTCCGACTTTGCGAGTATGTAAACCTAGTTGGACAAGACTTTGGCCAAAAATGAGGAGTATTGAAGTCAACTACGTACCCTCCAAGACAAGTTGTCCATTATTAAGGTTCGTCTAGATTGTTTACATGTCGAAAGGCATGAATTAGAGGTTGAATATTGAAAAGTCGAAATGAACTAAAAATCATTAGAGTTAGCTATTGCCGTGGATGTGCATGACCTCAAAATTGCAATAGAACAAACCAAATGTCTAAAGAAGGGTGAAAGCACATTAAGCCCCCCCAAAATTGTAGTTGCATGTATAATATTTTTGCAATTAATTTTTTTGATAATGTATGGACAACACATTTTGGATTCTTTTTGTTTGTTTTAAGTATATTTGATTAACTTTAGACTTCATCTAATCAACTATTTTGAAACTTCAATAAAAATTGAAAATTTTGAATGTATGGAATATATTTGTGACAAAATAATACCCATCACAGAGTTTGAAAATTTGAATATATACTTCAAAATGAGGGTTGTGGATGAAATTCTTGGGTGAGCTTTTTTATGGTGTGTGATATTGATATACATCGATTAAATCTAAGACAATTTAGAAATTTAATGTTTTTGGATGAAATTTCATTTTAAAAATGTGTTTTTTTGCATTTTTTAAGGAATGAATGCATAATAATACTTTTAAAAAGAAAAACCACTACCATATCAAAGAGGAAGAGACTTCATAAATGGGCATTGCATTACTTTTCAATTTTCTTTTGTTTGGTAATGTTTCATGAATCATAAACATGAGGCCCTATGGTCGTTGAAAAATTATAAGTTATATGCTCTATGTACATTGATTTTATACAATCCTCTTCATTTAATAGTTGGATCAAAATTAATTTTGATTCAAAGTTAGCCTTGAGTTCAAAATTTTTTTTGTGTAAACTTTAAAATTTTTCACTTGTGTTTAGGATAACCAAAGGATGCCATCAAGATTTAAACTTACTGCGTACTATGATACTTGTTATATATCACCTTTTTTGAACAAAAGTGGTTCACCCTTAGTGTGCTTTCACCTAGAAGGAGAATGTTGATTTAGACACGAAGTTGCATTCCCAAGTAGACACTTTAAGGGAGTCTACCAAAACCATTGAGTGTCTGCAACTCAATATCTAGGAGTTATCATGCCATGCTCCCATCGCTCAAGAACAACTAGAGGACCTAGTAGGAAATTTGGTTGCTTACCCAAAAAGTCGAGGAGGTAGATTACACCTTCCACCAGATGGCCGAATTGGAAGGGATCATAATAAAAAATGTGTTCATGAAGGAAAAACTCCTCATTTATCAGCAAAAGGTTAGCAAGAATCAAGCAAAACAGTGGGAGTTTTATAAGACTTAGGCTACCAAAATTTTGAATGAGGCCTTTTCTAGTTACCAAAGAGATGAAGACTTATATAAACTTTGGTAAGCTACTTATGACTAAACCTTCCCCAACTTTGTTTTACCTTCGTTTGTTGCACCTTTTCTAGCTAGGATACCATCAAGACCAAATTTGGAACAATCAACATGGGAAAAGCAGATGAAAGAACTAGAACCATAATGGAGGTGGATTCCATTGCTGTGGAAGTGGCAACCGAAAGCATTCAAGTTGCACTTGACACTATTGAGGCTACCACTGAAACTATGCATCCTTCAACCTTGTTTACCATTGTTGAAATTGGGGAGGGTACCGAAAACCTTTAAGATGGGGATGAAATTAGAATTGCTCCTACGGTAGGATACATAGATAGGTTTTTGGTAGAAATGTAGGATAATACTACTTGATCATGAGGATGTGATCCAAAATAAAAGGGAGGATAATGTTACGGCTAAAACTTTTTCTAGACCAATTTTGAGGAGTTGTAATTTTGAACCAAAATTTACACATAATCAATTTTGAGAAGTTGTTAATAAAACTAAAAAATCAACTACCACGTTTGATTTCAATTCCAAATTTTAGATTTAGGATAAGGTTGGATAACTTGGAGTTTAAGAAGATTTCAAGGGAGTTTCATTTTTTTAAAAATCCCCATCATTTTCTTATGGGCTTGAAGTCTTCTCTAGGGGAAGTTCAAAAGGTCTTTTTTTCTAATCTTTATTTTTGATGCATTGGAATGTAATTTTTGGCTCTCTTGGAATGTAAGAAAATTCTATTTTTGCTCAAGGATTTATTTTGTAAGTTTTGTTAAAGTTGTTTCTTCCACTTGTTGTTTTGTTTGCTAACTTTGGAGATGTTGCAAAACCTCTCATTGCAAGTTATTTATTTTATTTAAAAGGAAGTAATATGTTATTCGCCTAATTGTCTTCCCCATGTTTTAAAGTGACTATTTGTCACTTACCATTATAGACTTGAAGTGTTCAAGTCTGTACTTATTTTCAATTAAACACCCAAAAATACTCAGGAATTCATCAGGTGGGCTTAATAGATGGAAATGAAGAAATGGCACTTTGACCAAACCAAAAGTTACATTGAAGCTTGTTACAGGGGTAGGATGAGTATGTGATTTTGGATGAACAAGGTAGTTATGATAGGGACTAATAAGGGAATTTTGTTAGTTTGAATTTTGAATTCTTGTTGTTTGAATCATGATGATGTAACTTGGGATAGTTCAAAAGGGGAGAGTTTTAGAGAACAAGGGAGGGAGAAAAGAAGATGAAATAGGGAGTTTTAGAGAAGAGTAGGAAAAGTTAGAAGCATTTGAAATAGAAAGCCATAGACTCTGTTTTATGGCACAAATTTTAAATGTTGTTTTGGATTTTTTTCAATAAAACATGGGATCACATTGTAATTTGGATTCATATTTTAAGTAATATAGATAAACATAAACTTCTATAGTGAATTATATGTTCATATTTTGTGTGAATTTTCTGTAGTGTTAGATTATGATGAAATGAATAGTAATCTTGTTTCTAGAGTTTTTTAATAATGTATTCTGAAGTACAGATTTTGGTTATATGCAATAACCATGAATTTGATGTTGGAATACAGTAGTGTTAAGTTTGTTGAAACTTAAGACATAAATAATGAACATATGCATGTGAAATGCAAATATGTTGTTATAGTAGTGTGAAATATTTTACAAGAATTTAAATTTCACTTCTACCAAAGCCCTGGATGTGGTTTATGTGAGATAGAAGAGCTGGAAGTTGAGAAAAAAAATATAGAAGGAAATGAAGGAGAGGAAGGAGAAGAGAAGATGAAGGAGAAAGGGAAGGAGGTAGTATATATTTCCAGTGAGAATGAACTTTTACGCATAGGTATGTTGTTGAAGAAGAAGGAGACCATTGAAGCAATTGTACAAAATAGTGTTTGGGAGTATCAAGACAAAACCATAGGGATGGACACATAGTAGATAGAGATAACCAAGTTTTGTAATGACATGAATGGAAAGTTCACGTGATCATGTGGTGAAAAAAATAGTAGACACACTGGAACAATGGAAAGAAACAATGGTGAAATGACAAGAATTAAGTCAACTAATTTAAGAGTGAAAGCGATGGCAACAATATAATGGAGAACGAATTATGACTATACTCAACCACAAGTAGGAGATGCCCAATTGGTTTTGATCCATTGTTGTTATAAACAACTATTATGCGAACTTGGCATTTGTTGAAAAAATTGGCAAAATGACCTGAATTGGCAAACTCACATACTAATAGCAATGCTTGCCACATCCTTTGAAAAGAGTGGCATGAAAGAAGTATTTGCATGATCAGCCCATTGCTCTAGTAAAAAATAATGCAGAATCTTGAAATAGTGAGGTTGATGATTCATTATGCCAAAATGTGGAAAATATGATTACAGATATTGAAATTAGTTTTAGTTAGTTAAATACATGGTATTTACACTAATGGAATAAGATAAAAACCCAATAACAATTTATGGCATTGATGAATAATAAAATATTTATTAATTAAATCTTTGCAAAACTTATTTATAACATCTATTTAGCAACATGGAATAACTAATGTCTATCACACTATTATGTAATATTGTAAATGTAGTGACATAAGGTATGTTGTGAACATACATCATCTTCAAATCATGAATCAACCCTGCACCAAAACTTGACATTTATGATTGTGGCAAATATGAATGGTGACCATTTCTAGTCACACAATCATATATGCCATGTTTTTGTGCTTAGTCATATTTTTGTAACCATGGATATGACTACATGACTAAAAGTCTTCATAGATAGGAATAATATGCGAGTACAAGTTCTTTTCATGAACACCATATAATTATTCAATAATATAAAATTTCAAAACATTAAAAAAAAATAAAAAGGAAAAAATCAGAAAGTAGACATATGTACCTAGTAAACATATTATAAACTTGTAGATGATCAAACACATAATTATAGCACAAGTAAATAACTAATAACTTATAATTTTTAAAACTTTTGCCTTAGAAACACTAATTATTTAATCTGAAATTTCTAGATAGTGGCTAAAAAACATTTTAGGGCATTTAAAACAAAAAAAAATAAAAAACATGGAAAACAAGTTGCCAAAGTTCTTGAAGCAAAAAATTAAATAAAAAATTGATGCTTAAAATATAATTAAAACATTTAAGTTAAGATTCTTGCTCAAAGGTTTATTTAAATGTATGTATATTTTGGATTTTTTGACATTAAATAATGAAATATATTGTTATTAATGACATCCAATGAATTTCAAAGGAAATCCACATGCCTCAAAATGGCATTTTTTTTTTCATGTTTCCATGTGATGGGTAGCAAATAATATAAAATTTGATGTAAATTAATAATTTATCAAAATATTTGGTCACAACTTGGAATATACATATAATCACATTTAATGATTTTTAAAAAAGTGTGTAAATTAATAATTATTACATTTAAATAATTTAAATACTTTGTATGAAATTTTCAAATGTTCAAAAATAATATCATATGTTTCATAGATAACATATTAATTACAACATGGTAATAATTACAACATTTATACCATTTTTATTGATTCATTATATTTTTGAAAGGTGGGAAAATATTATATATATATATACTCATACCCTACTCATAACCCTACCTACTTATCATACTATTTACCTTACCTATCTATATGTAGGACTCATATATATACATACAAAAAAACCATGTTGATTTTAAATATGTTTATTTACAAGTTGTTTTATGAAAATTAAAAAAACAATTCAATATATTATTCTTGTTCAAATGTATGAAAAGGTGAAGATTCAAATGCATTTTTAGTCAAATAACATAATGATTTTGTTAAATTTCTTTTATAAATGTGTAGATCTTGGAAAAATCTTTAAAAATGAATTTTATTTCTTTTCATTTGGACAAAGTATGAAAAAGATAATAATGGTCAAGGTTGGGTACTTTTGTATGCAACAAGGGATGATGTGAAATAATGTTATAAATTTATCCCATATCC
>Ga0116227_10012898_pt1 | contig 13394 bp, 8 predicted proteins | sample S1TSphgellanicum_FD_89693 | JGI IMG/M metagenome (GOLD analysis project Ga0116227, IMG submission 89693) | Host-associated microbial communities from peat moss isolated from Minnesota, USA - S1T2_Fb - Sphagnum magellanicum MG | ecosystem: Host-associated > Plants > Peat moss > Unclassified...
GAGGCGAAGGGACTTGACGCCTTTGGACTCGATGGCGGCGGCGGCATCATCTACTTGTTGTTGGCGGCGGGAGGTTGCGACGACGTCGGCACCGGACTCGGCGAGGCCGATGGCCATGGCTAGGCCGATCCCTGAGGTTCCTCCGACGACGACGGCGGTCTTGCCGGTGAGATCAAATAAAGAATGAGGCACGAAGGGTTCTCCCTCTAACTGGGTTGCTGCTGGCTGGAGATATGGCTGAGGATTTCACTGACGACCTCGTCGGGGGTGCGGTCGTTTTTCACGATCCATGCGTCCTTCGGGGTTTCGAGGGTTGCGAGCTGGCTGGAGAGGAGCTTGGGCGTCATGAACTCGTGGTGACGCTCGGCGAGGCGTTGCTCGAGGAGCTCGCGTGGGACTTCGAGGAGGCAGAAGGAGATGGCATCGGGGGGCATGCCGGAGGCGAGGGTCTCGCGATACTGCTGCTTGAGTGCGGAGCAGGCGAGGACGCCGCTCTGGTTGGCTTCGAACCACTGGTGGAGTAAGAGGTTGAGGCGTTCGAGCCAGGGTTGACGATCTGCGTCGGTAAGCGGATGACCGGAGTGCATCTTCTGCTTGTTCGCGGCGGGGTGGTAGTCGTCCGCGTCCGCGAAGGTCGCCCCGGAACGTTCGGCAAGCAGCGTTCCGATGACGGTCTTCCCTGCCCCACTTACTCCCATCAGTACAACGATCATGTGCAACGTCTCCATTAGAGTCCCAAGAATACCGGTTTGATGTGGCGTTCGAAGAGGTTGGTGGTTACATTTTTGGCGACGATGGACTCGTTGGCCTCGAGGGCTTCAAGATAGCGCGGGCCCATCTTCGCCGCGACCTTGAAGCCGACGTGGAGAAGCTGGCGGAGGCTGGGGTTGTAGGCGGGGTTGGACTGATCGTGGCGCAGGGCCGAGGTGAACTGGTCACTACTCCATGAGTTGACTACGGCGGGAGTGGGGAGCTGTGCGGGATCGATGTCGATGACGGTGGCGTAGGGGGCGCAGAGCTCTTCGCTGTGGGCGTAGGCTTCAGCGTAAACCTCCTTCGCGATCGCAAGGCCGGTACCGCCGGACTCGGCGAGGCCGATGAGCTCTTCGAGCCAGGTGGTTCCGGCGGTCTTGAGATGGACGCCGGCGTCGAAGCTCTTTACGGCGTCGTAGATGGCTTTATAGATGGAAAACTTGTCGGAGCCGGAGTGGACACTAAGCTTGAGGTTGTCTGGCAGGCCATAGGTCTTGATGGAGAAGGCTATGGCGGCGAGGTCTTCGTTGAACTCCTTGGTGAACTGGGCGAGGTCGCCAACGTAGTCGACGCCTTTGTTAAAGCGGCCGGTGAACTTGGGGGCGATGGTCTGGATGGGGATCTTCTCGTCGGCGATCATGGCGAGGATGATGAGGAGTTCGACGGGGGTTTGCGGGGAGTCGGTCTCGTCCATTGATATCTCGGGGATGAAGGTTCCAGCGCCCTTCTTCTCAACGAGGAGGCGATAGATCTCGCCTGCATGCTGGACGGCGGCGAGGAACTTGTTGGCTATGCCGGAGATAAAGGATTCGGTTGTGTGGAAGGGCTCGGCGATGCGTGGGATGGTGACGATGCCGAGGAGTTCGGGATGGCGGGCGACGAAGGCGCTGACATCTTCAGGTCTAGCGGGCTGGCCGATCAGATCCGCGACGTCGAGGGTGAAGAAGTCGCAGGGTGCGAGGAATCGGTCGACGGTTTTGAGGTTGATGTGGTCGGCGTCGAGGAAGTAGGGCTTGGTCCAGCCGAGGGCTTTGATAGCAGCATCGGCGGCGGTTCGGGTAGCGCTGGGTTCGGAACCGATGATGGTGTGCTCGCGGTTGGACTTGTTCCAAACAGGAATGACTTCAATGCCAGCTTTAGCTGCGAGCACGCAGGCGGCTAGCTGCGCCTTGGCCTGGTGCGCGAAACGATCTCCTACACCAATCGAAAACTTTGGAAGCTTCAATCCTTCACCCATGACATGTGCCTTTCCTGCTTGATGATACGTCTATTTTTGGCAACGTCGCCACGATTTGAGAATACGTCAGTTTCTGCATGCTTGCACGCGGATGGCTGCCTAGCTGTGGAAGCGTCCTTCATACGCCCAGAGGCCGAGGCCGGGGTTGGAGATGTAGAAGATCTGTTCGCCGTCGACTGTGTTGTAGCCATCGACGAGAGTGGACGGATTGTATTTCGCGGTCATTTCGGCGAGGTCGCCGTACTCGAAGTGGACGTTTTCGATCTCGTCGCGGGTGAGATGGCCGGGACAGTAGCGGATGGTGAAGCGGCCTTCGCTGGAGCCGTGGATGAGATGGGCGGCGGCGCTTAGGTTGGCCGCGAGCTGTGGGTCGTTCTTGACGGCTTCGAGCGTGGCTGGGGTGCCGCAGTAGCCGTACTTGCGGATGAGGAGGTCAATGGCGGCATCTTCGCCGAACTCGTGGACGCCGGGGGCTAGGACGATGAGCTCGGCGTTGTCGGCGAGGGCCATGCGAGTGCGATAGATGCTCTTGTTGCCGAGCCAGGTGGATTTGAACTCGTGGGGATCGAGGAAGACGACGGCCTTCTTGATCTCGCGATCGAGCATGAGGAAGTTGACTTCGAGGCTGAGGGCCGCGGCGCGCTCGAAGCACTCGTTGTCGTCGCCGATGAAGAGGCCGCGCAGGACGAGGCGGCCTTCGGCGTTTTTGCCGACGACGGTCTGGACGTAGACGATGGGGAGGTTGGTGGCGAAGTGTTCGCTGGCGTAGTTGAGGACGCGGCGGACGGGGGTTTCGGCGCGGCCCATCATGCGCTCCATGCCGTAGACCGCGCCGAGAAAGTGGCTGCGATGGATGCCGATGGAGCCGCCGGTGCCGACGAAGATGTTCTTGTTGCCGTTGGCCATGCCGACGACCTCGTGCGGGACGACCTGGCCGATGGAGAGGATGAGGTCGTGGTTGCCGTCGCGGATGAGCTTGTTGACCTGCGCGGGCCAGGTGTAGTCGAGCTTACCTTCGCTGACCTCGCGCATGAAGTCGCTGGGGACTTCGCCGAGGGTGACGACGTCGTTACGCCAGTCGTGGACGCGGAAGAGGTGGCGTGGGGTGGCGCCGAACATGGTGGCGATCTCGGAGTCGCTCATGGCTTTGTGCGTGCCGAGGGCGGGGAGGACGTCGGTGAGGGCGTCGCCGAAGAATTCGAAGGCGTATTCGGTGAACTCGCCGGACTTGGAGTGGAAACGGGTGAAGTCCGGCGGCACGACGAGGACGCGATTGCGCTTGCCGAGTTTGGTGAGGGCTTCGAAGAGGCCGGCTTTGGCTTCGGCTGGTGATAGTTCAGTAGTTGCGGAACCTTGTGCGAAGTAGAGGCTCATAGCTTGTATGCCTTGCGGACGAGGCCGACGGTGAGCTGGTGGATGAGGTCGAAGGCTTCGTCGTCGTCGAGGCGATGCTCGGCGACGAGACGTCCGAGGAAGGCGCAGTCGACGCGGCGGGCGACGTCGTGACGGGCGGGGATGGAGAGGAATGCGCGGGTGTCGTCGTTGAAGCCGACGGTGTTATAGAAGCCTGCGGTCTCGGTGGCTTGCTCGCGGAAGCGCATCATGCCTTCGGGGGAGTCGTGGAACCACCAGGGTGGGCCGAGCTTGAGTGCGGGGTAGTGGCCGGCGAGTGGGGCAAGTTCGCGGGAGTAGGTGGTTTCGTCGAGGGTGAAGAGGATGAAGGTGAGGCGTGGATCGTTGCCGTACTTCGAAAGCAAGGGACGGAGGCTGCGGACGTACTCGGTGGGCGAGGGGATGTCGGCGCCTTTGTCGCGACCGAAGCGGGCGTAGACGGCTGCGTTGTGGTTGCGCACGGAGCCGGGATGGAGTTGCATAGTGAGGCCGTCTTCGACGCTCATGCCAGCCATCTCGGTGAGCATCTGGGCCTGGAAGAGTTCGACGTCCCCGGGTTCGGTTTTGCCGCTGTAGATGCGGGTGTAGAGACGGGAGGCTTCTTCGAGGGAGAGGTCTGCGGTGAGGGCGGTGAGATGGCCGTGGTCGGTGGCTGTGGCTCCGTTGGCGATGAAGAACTGGCGGCGGGAGCGGAGGGCGTTGAGGTAGCCCTTCCAGGTGGAGACGTCTTCGTTGGTGACTTCGCCGAGTTTAGCGAGGTTGGCTTGGAAGCCGGAGTACTCGGCGTCGACGACGGCATCGGGACGGAAGGTGGGGAGGACTCTTCCCTGCCAGCCAGAGGCTTTGATGGCGCGATGATGCTCGAGGGAGTCTACTGCGGCGTCGGTGGTGGCGAGGACTTCGATGCGGAAGCGTTCGAAGAGTGCGCGGGGAAGGAACTCGGGTTCGTTGAGTTTCTTGGAGATGATCTCGTAATACTCGGCGTGATTGTTCGCGGAGAGACGTTCGGTTAGGCCAAAGAGGGTGGAGAAGGCGTAGTCGATCCAGAGGCGGGTGGGGGTGCCGCGGAAGAGGAAGTAGTTTGCGGCGAAGATGCGCCAGGCTTCGCGCGGGTCTACTTCGGACGTTGGCTGGGCTTCGGTGCCGGACTGCGGGATGCCGAGGGATTCGAGAGAGACGCCCTGCGAGTAGAGCATGCGGAAGATGTAGTGATCGGGTTGGATGAAGAGGGCGGTGGGATTGGGGAAGGGCTTGTTCAACGCGAACCAGCTTGGGTCGGTGTGGCCGTGCGGCGAGATGATGGGGAGATCGTGGATCGCCTCGTAGAGTTGTGTTGCGATAGCACGAGCGGCGGCGCCTGAGGTGGGGAAGAGTCGGTTGGGATCTAGCATGCTGCAGTCCTCCATGGGTTCAGTGTTCGTGGGTGACTCTTGGCTCTTCGATGGATCATGCGATCTGGGCGTGTTTGGAATTCATCCCAAGGCGTGGGACGAGGAGTTGGAAGATGGCGAGAGAGACGAGATAGGCTGAGGCCGCGAGAGAGAAGATGAGCAGCGGATGGAGCGAGAAGAAGTGTTTGACGATCCAAGTGAAGACAGCGCCACCGGCTGAACCGACGGCTCCGCCGATGCCAACGACGGTGGAGACGGCGGTTGAGGGGAACATGTCGGTGGGGGTCGAGAAGAGGTTTGCGGACCACCCTTGATGAGCTGCGGCGGCGAGCGAGATGACGGCGACGGCTGGCCACGCGCTGTGCGGGAAGAGATGTCCGAGTTGCGGGACGAAGACGACCGGCGTGACTGCGAGAGCGCAGAGGAGTAGTGCGAATTTGCGGCCGCTGTTGACCGAGTGGCCGCGCTTCATGCGCCAGCCGGAGAGGCCGCCACCGAGGATTGACCCGAGGCTCGAGACGGCGTAGACGCAGACGATCTGCCAGTAGGCGTGCTTGAGATCGAGGCCGTAGTTCTCGTTGAGAAATTTGGGGAGATAGAAGAGGTAGAACCACCAGATGGGATCGGTGAAGCCTTTGGCAATGGCGAAGGCATAGAGGCCGCGATGACGGGCGAGGACCGAGAGCAGGGGGGCGCCGGAGATGACCTCGGTCAGGTTGATTTGGGTCTGGGTGGCGCCACGGCGGAGGCGGTTGTAGGGAAAGAGGAGCCATAGGACGAGCCATGCGACCCCCATGGAGCCTGTCGCCAGGAACGCAGCCTGCCAGCCCCACTTGAGAGTGACCGCCGCGACTAAAGCGGGAGCGATGAAGGCGCTGGCGTTCGAGCCGGAGTTGAAGAGGCCGGTGGCGAGGGCGCGCTCTTCCGTGGGGAACCACTCGGTTGTGGCCTTTATGGCGGCGGGAAAGTTGCCGGACTCACCCAGGCCGAGCAGGGCGCGGGCGATGCAGAAGCCGACGACGGAGGCGACCAGCGCGTGGCCCATGGACGAGAGCGCCCAGATGGAGATGGCGAGCGCGTAGCCGATCTTCGTACCAACTTTATCAATAATGCGGCCAGCGGTGAGCAGGCCAAGGCCGTAGGCGATCTGGAAGCAGATGACGATGTTGCCGTAGTTATTATTGAAGACGACTTGATGCGCGGCATCGAGAGTTGAATCCCAGCCCATGAAGGGGAGCTTGTGTAGGAGAGGTTCGATCAGGGAGAGGACGGAGCGATCCATGTAGTTGATGGTCGTCGCGAGGAATAGAAGGCCGCAGACAAACCAACGGATATTGAAGCGATCGGGAGCTTCGAAGGTCCGCCCGTGAGACAGGCCAGGAGAGCTGCTTTCTGCGAAGCCGCTACGGTTAGACATAGATGGTCGTCCCTTGGGTACGATACAGTCGGGACTCTTGAACAAACTGGATGACGGCTTGCATTAATTCAACCCCATGATATGTGCGGTTTTGGCGATCCTGATGGGGTCGCCCTGTGTGGCTTTGATGACGACGTGATCGAATGTCGCCTGCGTAAAGGCAACGCCGAGGCCCTTCGTGGCCGAGATGGAGACGTTCTTCAAGATGAGATCCTTGACCGGCGACTCGGGCAGGCCGATGATCACGCCGGCGGTCTCGCTGCCCGTTGCGGTGAGATTCTCGATGCGGATGTTGTGAAAGAACGGCGTGAGGCGACCGATGGGCGCGGCTGCGACCTCTCCTTCCGGAAGCATCTTGGGGTAGTAGGCGCTGATCACGATGGCTGTCCGGACGTCTTCCATGGTGATGTCGGTGAAGGTGAGGTTGCTCACATCGTTGCCCCGATCTCGATTGGCTTTGATACGGATGCCTTGATCCGTTCCTTTGAAGTGTATCCGCTCGGCATGAACATTCTGTACACCGCCGGCGATCTCGCTGCCGATGGAGAGGCCATGGCCAGCTTCAAACTCGCAGTCCCGGATGATGATGTCGTGGCTTGGGGAGTCGGGGCCAGGCGAGTTGATGGCGCCGCTTTTGATCGCGATGTTATCGTCGCCGGTGCTGGCGAAGACGTGGTCGATGAGGACGTGGCTGGAGCTGAAGGGGTCGATGGCATCAGTATTAGGCGCGCCTCGCTGCGGCGCTAATACTTTGATGTGGCGAAAGATGAGGTCATCGGAATAGTACGGGACGATCTGCCAGAAGCCGGAGTTCTGGAGGGTGACATCTTCGACCGTCACATGACGAGAGTGATCGATGAGGAGAAGCATAGGGCGTGGGTGATCAGTTCCGAGCACGCCAGAGTCTTTGATCCCGTTGACGTAGTCCCACCAGACCTTGCCCTGGCCATCGATGATGCCTCCGCCCTGGATGGTGACGTTGCTTCCGTTGGTGATGGCTAGGAGAGGCTCGACGGTTTGTTGGCGCATGCGCTCGGCAGGGGGATAGTCTATGCGATCGACTGAGCCGAGCAGGATGGCATCTTTTTCGACGTCGAAGATGACGTTGCTTTTGATCTCGAGAGGAGCGACGAGGAAGCGGCCTGCACTGAGGCGAACGGTTCCACCGCCTGCGGCGGAGCAGTCATCGATTGCGGTCTGGATCGACTTTGTATCTTTCGTGACGCCGTCGCCTTTGGCACCGTAGCTCCGCACGTCGCAGAGCTTCGCCTGAGCGAGCGAGGGGAACATCAGGATCGAGATGGCCATGATCGACAGAGCAGAGTTCACAGCAGACCTTCCCAGCTTATAAGACATGGAAAGATTACTGGGTTCTATGTGGTACGTGCCAGGCATTCTTACTCCTTGTCGATCTTGTTGGATGCTTCGTGGTCTGGTGATGATGAGACCATGCCAGGGGTGTTTGACGGAAGAGCGCGACGAGCTATGAGAAGCTCGTCGCGCCTCGTTTATTGCGTTATCTCATGCCATCTTGTGATGGCACGTTCGAGCGAAGCTAGAAGACGATCCTGGCTCCAAGCTGGACTTGTCTCGGTTGCGCTGTTGAGGGGACTGCGGTGATGTATCCGAAGGTGCCCGAGGTAGCGCTTGATACGCTAGGCGCCGCGAAAACAGGATGATTGAGCGTGTTGAAGGTTTCGAAACGAAGCTGCAGGTAGGCGCCTTCGGTGAAGTTGAAGTTCTTCAGGATGGATGCGTCGAGGTTGTTGAAGCCATCTTGACGAACCGATGATATGGTTTGCGGCAGGGTGCGGTAGTGATCGAAGTATTGGCCGTTGAAGAAGGTCTGGCCGCTGAGGTCGCAGTTGGGGGTTGCCGAGGCGCAGGCGGTCTGGTTGCCGGTAACAAAGACGGAGGTGTTCAGCGCGGGCTTCCCATAGGACGAGGGCAATGTATCTCTTGGCTTTACCGAGATACTCTTCAGCGTGTCTCCTGGTTGAAGCGGGATATCGGCAGAGAATTCGATCGGCGCACCGGTTTGGAACTGGTAGATGGAGTTGATGACGAAGCCGCCGAAGAGCTGATCGAAGAGGCGACTATCGCCGAAGCTGAGCAGCTTGCCGCGGCCCATGGGTAGATCGTAGGTTGCGCCGACGGTGAAGTGATGCGTGTGGTCGAAAGGCGAGACGCGTCGTGTGGGCGTTGTGTCTTCGTCGTTGAGGAAGGTATCTGCTTCGATGAGCTTGCTGAAGCTGTAGTTCGCAGTGAGGGTGAGGCCGTGACTGGCTCGCTGCTCGACGTGGAACAAGGCGCTGTTGAAGTAGGACTGGCCGATGGTCTGGTTCTGTTCGTAGACGTTGCTGGTTCCGAACTGCGGATACGGGACGAGCAGGTTGCTGACGGCCGTGGTCTTTCCGTTGAAGCTGCCGCCGTTCGGAAGCAGGCCGGCAAAGGGATTGGCGACGCTGGCTCCGTAGGCGCTCGACAACTCCTGATCGCGGAAGGGTGCGGTTGTGAGGTAAGCAAGTTTGGTGGCGTTGATGTTCTGCTGAGCGATGGGCAGATGCATGCCGTGATTGCCGACGTACATGGCTTCGATCAGCGTGCTATGAGTCAACTCATGCTGGATGCCGATGTCGTAGCGCTCGGAGTAGGGATCATGCTCGACCGGGGCGAGGAAGGAGATGGCCTGACCGAGGAAGGTGCTGGCACCCTGGCTGGAGCCTGCGGGTTGCGCGAAGCCGCTAGGGAATGGGTTGCTGAGCGTGTTCGCGGAGGTGAGGTAGTTGTTGCTGGTTGCGAGATAGGTTGTGGATGCGCTGAAGCCTTCCTGGTTGCTGAGCGCGGTAGAGGAGTAGCTGCCGGTGGCAGCGAGGCTGGCGAGAGTCTCGGGCTGGACGAAGATCCCGAAGCCGCCGCGGATGACGGTCTTGTCGTGGAAGCCGGGTGGGGTGAAAGAGAAGCCAAAGCGCGGGCTGAGGAAGCCGCTGTTGGTCTGGTAGGGAGCGCCGCCGCTGCTGCTGGGGTAGGTAAGTCCGCCGAGTGTATTGAAGCCGCCCGCCTGGACAATCGCGTTTGGAGCAGCGGCAAAGGCGGTGGCGGCGGCGGTCGAGGCGGAGTTGACGGCAGTGGGGTTAAAGCCGCTTACTGTGCGACCAAACTTGTCTCCGAAGGGAGTGTCGATATCGAAGCGGAGGCCCATGTTGAGCGTGAGGCGATTGTTGACGTGCCAGTCATCCTGCACGAACGAGCCGATGTAGTAGGAGCGATAGTCGGCGCGTGCGTTGAGGTCGTACTCGCCGGCTCCGGGTAGACCGAAGAGGAAGTCGGCGAGATCGCCGCCGAAGGTTTGAGCAGTTCCCTTCGAGCCAGAGGTGACAAAGTTGGAGTTGAAGGTGAAGCTGCCGGAGGAGTCGCCGAAGTTCTGCACTCTAAGGCGATACTGCCGGCCATCGAAGCCAACCTTTACGGTGTGGCGACCGATGACTTTTACGACGTCAGCGAAGACCTGATAACTGGTAGTTGGATCGAGTGCGGAGGTGGTATCGCCGAGACACTGAAAGCTGGTAAAGCTACCACAGCTACCGCCGGTGCTGAAGTTGATGTAAGGAAGTTGCAGGAATTCGCTGGACGCGTTCAAAGCGGACGGAAATCCGAGTAAGGCTGGGTTGTAGGCCTGTCCTGGCGTTCCGTGGACTTCGTCGAAATAAGTCCAGTTCAGGCGGGTATCGAATATGGTTGTGGAGTTGAGCGTGAAGACATCATCAAGCGTGGTTCCGAAGTTTTCGCGCAAGAGAGTTGTGCCGGTTAGGCCGTTGCCGAAGTAGTCGTTCTTGATCTGGGTACGATGGTTGTGGCGGAAGTCGAAGAAGACATGGTTGCGGGCGTTGAGGTTGTAGTCAATTCGTCCGAACTCATTGTTGTAGGTGTCGATGCTCGGAGCATTGCTGAGGTAGTTGTCTTGACCGTCCGCCGCTGCGCCTGCCGTGTTGTTCGGCTGGGGGATGAGCTTGAGGTAGTTGAGAGCCACGGGATCGAACGCGGTTCCAGCAGCGGACAACTGATTATTCAGAAGGGGTGAGCGGTTGATCGTCGTTCCATTTAGCGTGGCACTGAATGGGTTATAGATCTGGTTGGGATCGGCGTAGGTCGAGGTCTGCTTGAGGGCCGCGTCGGGATTGCAGATTGCGGCCGCCGTTGTCGGATCGTTCGCGTAGCCTGTTGGACAGCCTGCGGCGAGCGTCTGGGAGAAGTCCCCGGTGCGCTCTGCAGCTGTGGGCACGGTGGTGAGTGCGGTGGCGGGCGTCGAGTCTTTCAGGCGCTCCCAGGCGAAGAAGAAGAAGAGTTTATCTTTCCCGTTGAAGACCTTCGGGACGAAGACTGGGCCTCCGACGGTGAGGCCGTATTGGTTGAAGTGGGTCACCGGCGTGGGTGTCTTGTTCAAGCCATTGAAGTAGAGATTTGCGTCGAGATCGGAGATCTGGCTGAACTCGTAGAGCGTTCCGTGCAGCCGATTGGTGCCGCCTTTGGTGATCTGGTTGATGACGCCACCGATGGTGTGGCCGAAGGAGGCATCGGTATCGAAGGGGTGGATGGAGACCTCTTGCACCGAGTCCTGGGTTGGGCTGTAAGCCAGCGCACCGAGCAAAGTGAGATCCGGCGCTCCATCCATCAGGACCTCGCTGACCTGATTCGGGGTTCCGCCGATGCTCCAGGAGTTTCCTGCGTTGTTATCGAAGGGGTGCGTAATGCCGGGAGCGGAGGTGGTGATGACTCCGACGGAGAGCTCGGTGAGCACCGCGGGGGTGCGGCCATTGAGCGGGAGATCCGCGACAGATTGTGTGGAGATGACCTGGCCGACTGAGGCGTTTGCCTGATCGACGAGCGGAGGCGCACCCGAGACGGTAACGGTCTGGTCGGTGCGGCCGAGCGGCATCTTGAAGTCGACGATAGGATGCTCTTGTGATTGCAGGGCTATTCCGTTGCGTGTGACCGTCTCGAAGCCGGTTCCGGTAGCGGTTACGGTGTAATCCCCGGGCAGCAGGAAAGGGACAACGTACTCACCCGCGCTGTCGCTGGTCGTACGGTTGACGGTGCCGGTGTGCGTCTCACGCACGATGACGACGGCGCCCGGGATGACGGCTCCGGATCGATCGGTGAGGGTGCCACTGATGGTTCCGCGAAACTCTTGAGCCCATGCGAAGCCTCCGAGGATCACTGCGAGAAGAACCTGAGCCACGGCCAACCGGCTCAGTAGGAAAAGCTTTTTTGACTTCATTGGTGAGTCTCCACTCTTGCGCCATCTACTTACTGAAGATTGGGTCGTCTGTTGAACGATTTGTGTCCGTTGCGATATTGGCAACGTAGCCAATCAACAAGGCGGAATACTAGACTGCACAGACGAGAATGGTCAACAAATAAGTTTTCGAGCGGTAAGGTGTCGCCAACGATGAGCTTGGGGCAGAAAAGAAGTCTTCCTACAAGAGTTGATTCGCTTACACTTACTCGGCTTTGCAGCCACAGGATGAACGCACGACTAGAAGGGCTGGAAGGCTGATCTTGGCGGCCGGCTCTTCATTGCCTTCGATGCGGCGCAGCAGCTGCTCGAAGGCGAGCTGGGCAAACTGTTCGGCAGGCTGCGCCACTGCCGTGATGGGAGGGTTGAGGAAGCTGGCGAACTCGAGGTCGTCGACGCCTATGAAGCCGACCTCGCGCAAGGGAATCTTGCAGTCACGCAGTGCGGAAAGGATGGCGATGGTGACCGAGTAGCTCATAGAGAGGATCGCGGTGGCAGGGGCGCGCTTGCGCCGGAGCGCGTGCCAGAGATCCGACTGAAGCTGGGTTTCGTCACGGCAGACAAGCGTCTCCGACTTTTTCCCGGCCTCGTCCATCGCGTCCTTGTAGCCTCTGAGCCGAGCTTCAAGAGGATGCAGCTTATAGGGCGCGATGATCGAGATAATATGCTGATGCTTGTGCCAAAGAAGGTGTTCGGTAGCCTGACGGCCCGCGAGGCGGTTGTGGAGTGTTACGGAATCGATCGAGTTACCGAGAGGACGGTCGAATGCGACCACGGGTGTCTTGCCGAGGAGCTGGCGAACATGCTCCACGTTACTTTCGGCTGCCGGGACGAGGATGATTCCATCGACCTGAGAGCGCTTGAGCGAGATGAGCTGATCCATCTGAAGCGAGGGGTCTTCCTGATGCATAAGCAGCATCACGGTGAAGCCGCTGCGCTGTGCAGCGACCTGTATGGTGCGCATGGCGTTGCCAAAGAAGACGTTATTGACGTGAGGAAAGAGGACGCCGATGGTTCGAGAACGGCCAACGCGAAGGCCGCGAGCCAGGGTGTTTGGCTCGTAGCCAAGCTCGGCGATGGCGGCATCGATACGCTTGGCGACCCGTGCGCTGACCGATTGCCCTCCACGTACATGGCGCGATACGGTCGAGGCACCCACTTTTGCGGCAAGAGCGACGTCGATAATAGTTGGACGCTTCTCGGGAAGCATATGGCCTATGGTATCAGGGGCCCAGAGGTGGATGGCGAATGGGAGAGTGCTTGTCCCTCAAGCGGCGTCTTGACGATGGATGCTGCGACTCAGTAGGATGCACGATGATCGGCAACGTTGCCACTTATGGCTGCGTCGGCGGTCTTGTCTTGGTTGGTCGTTTGGGTTACGCGAAGAGGAGTTCCGGTGCTTTCTACGAGGAGTGACGAAACGACGACGCTTCCGCGACTGTCTTCTTATTTTGCGCTGTTCATGCTGATGGGTGCGCTTGCCCAGGCACAGGATGTGCATGTGCGGGTGTCGCCTAACTCGACAGGTACAACCGCAAACCGCGATGACTTCCCTACTATCCAGATGGCGCTCGATCACGCTCCGGATCCAGGTCCGGACGGAAGACTCTTCCTTCATATCGCACCGGGGGTCTATCACGAGCGCGTCTTTGTCACACAGAATCGTCCGCACACGACGTTTCTCGGTCTGGGCGCCACGCCGCAGGATGTTGTCATTACAGCTTCGCAGAACGCGAAGAGTGCAGGCGGGACTTTTTTTTCTTCGACTGTCGAGGTGATGGGTGCGGGCTTTGAAGCAGACAACGTTACGTTTGAGAACTCTGCGGGGAATACGAGACAGGCAGTGGCGATTACAGTTCGGTCCGATCGCTCGGTGTTCAAACACTGTCGCTTTCTGGGGGACCAGGA
>Ga0116227_10012900_pt1 | contig 13392 bp, 13 predicted proteins | sample S1TSphgellanicum_FD_89693 | JGI IMG/M metagenome (GOLD analysis project Ga0116227, IMG submission 89693) | Host-associated microbial communities from peat moss isolated from Minnesota, USA - S1T2_Fb - Sphagnum magellanicum MG | ecosystem: Host-associated > Plants > Peat moss > Unclassified...
ATAATTTAAGTGCTCTACTTTAACAGGTGGAAGATTATTCCTACTTTGATCATCTCCTAATCTAGGAATGTTTAGGCTTATGATAACATTCACCTTGCATTTTTATGTTGGGTAAAAGAGCCCACAAATGACAAACACCATTTCACCCTAGGCCCCTTCCCTTAGTTTGGGAATGCCCACCTTGGGGCTTTAACCTTCACATAAAGCACTGCAACTTTTTTTTCCTTTGTATTTTTTGATCCTTCATCTGCTCCATGAAAACATGTTTCATGGAGTTTCTCTTCAAAGAACCAGTAAGAACTGCTCTTCTTTTAAGTCCTTTGAATATTGATATCTTGTTGAGTTTGTATTTTAGAGGTTGTTAACTCAATCCTCAAACAATCTTCCTTGGACCTTCTCCATGTCACCAAAATGAAGAAAACTCAAATTGAAGCATGGCTATTTTTAATTGGTGTCATGTGCCCTATTCAAATGAATTTCTGCTCATGAGGTCCTTAATGCATATTTAGCCTGCTGCACAGTTATATGACAGAAATGGGAGATAGGTTAATTGTGACCAGACAGACATCTTTAGATTTACTTGCAATTCGAGACTATGCATAGAAACCAATTCCTAAATATTTGTACTGCAAGAATGTCGTTGTTGTGATAAATTTATTTGTTCATTTTGCTTTGGCTTCACTCCATAATAGTGTCACCCAACTACATCACAATGGGAGTTTGCACAGTAGTGAACTTTACAAATGCTGTAGTGAAGTTCGCTAATGTCGGTTGCCTTCAGATTTATGTAAGGCAATGTTAGTGGCTCGTCGTCTCTGTGGTTTTTAGTTGTCACTAAGGGGAAGGCACAGTGACTTCTGCCCTGGACCTTGGGCACCTCCTTGGGCACTGCCTTGGTGACAGTAGTGGACACATCCTACTGTCACCTTGGGCACTACTGTCACCAAGGCAGTGCAGATAGCAGCAGCAGCAGGTTTCAAAAAGAGTATGTGAAGAACTGGATTATAACGAACCAGTTCTTCTCCTGGGATTGATCATCATAGCTGAAGTGAATTCAAGCAGGGAAAATCACACAATGGGTGTCTGGTTGCAGAGGTTTGGGGAAAAAACATTAGTTTGGACAGCATCAGAAGGTTGCAATGCGGAAGTGGTTTTGAAGCTTGTCCTAATCTGAGGTACCCATACAGTCAGTGGAGCTTTGGGTGAAGAAGAGAACACATCAGCTATCTAGCTACTTTGTCCAATTTGGGACGATGCCCTAAACATCTTGTGTTGCAGCCAATACCCACTTGTGTTCAGCAGCAGGAGGAGGAGCTCACATATTGGTTTTGCAAAAGTCGGAAGCTCATCCATCACTGGAGCCTTTTGGTGCAGAAAAAACAAACCGGAAGAATCAGACAGTTCACAGGGCGATACAATCAGAACCTCCAAGAAGAGGGAGCATAATGGGACGTGGCAGCACAGCATACAGGTATGTGGTGCTGATGGCAAAGCCATACTGGAAGTGGAGCCAAATCTGCAGAGCTCTGAGCTCCAGTGTCCCACCTATCCACAAAGAGGACCAAGTCAAGAGAGTGGGCATCAAGAAGATCTTGATTGCCAACAGGGGAGAGATTGCATGCCGTGTGATGAGAACAGCACAGAAGCTAGGGGTGCAGACTGTAGCAGTGTACAGTGATGCGGACAGACATGCAAAGCATGTGCATGATGCAGATGAAGCTGTACACATTGGTCCTGCTCCTGCATCTGCGAGCTACTTGAATGCATCTGCTATTGTCACTGCAGCTCTTGAAACCCAAGCGCAGGTAAGGAGTTTCAGACCTAAATAGCTGGAATGCATCAAGGCTACAGACTCAGGTGAGGATGTGTTGGTTATGACGTTTCTGTGTTGTAAATGGAGCAGGCAATCCATCCAGGCTACGGGTTTTTGTCTGAGAGTTCACAATTTGCAGAGCTGTGCAAGCAAAAGGGCATCATCTTCATGGGTCCACCTTCAGCTGCCATCCAGGCCATGGGTGACAAAAGGTGCTCTCACAGACTCCATCCACCCAAGAAGCAGCCTGTGACAAGCACTTGAGGCTTCACAACCTGATCTTCTTTGGTTTTCCCTCACTTTGTCGGTGCCAAATCCATTGCCGCAGATGCCTTCCATATTCATGTCACCAGAGTATTGTGACCAAAGTCAGACACTTTTCAAAAGCATCAAAGATCTTGTTCCTGCACGGTTTTTTCACTTTGACAAATCCAAAGCTGAACACAAGTCCTAAGTTTTGCTGGGGTGTAAACTTAGGTGAACTGTCCAGATTTGATTGATGCAAGAGCTCTAGAGGAAATCTGGAAAGCTTGTGCAAACCATTCTATCGCCATCCCCACACCCCCAATTCATCTTCCTCAAACTACCTCTTGCTTCATACAATTGGGGTGCAGACCTTGAAGACCACATTTCTATGTCAAGTGCAGTCTGATGATGTATCTCAATGCAGCAAGGCAACACCATTTGCTGTGAGGATTAGGTGTGGGAACTTTTTGTGTGACACAGGTCTTTTGGTTGATGATGGTTATGCAGTGTGGCAAAGACAATGATGAGTGCAGCGGGGGTGCCTGTGGTGCCAGGCTATCATGGAGAAGATCAGAGTGTATTGTTACTACAAGCTGAGGCAAATCGCATTGGCTATCCTGTGCTCATCAAAGCAACTCAAGGTGGAGGTGGAAAGGTCTGTTGCCTGCTCAGTTCAGCTATTTCCTGCCTCTTTTTCCTAACGGACATGTTGAGATGATCTGTGCCAGTTTGATTCTCTTTGCAGGGAATGAGGATTGTGCACAGTGAATCAGAGTTCAGTGAAAGCCTGGCAAGTGCACAACGGGAATCTCAAGCTGCATTTGGTGACAGCCGTGTGCTGATTGAGAAGTATGTTTCTCGGCCACGCCACATTGAAGTGCAGGTGACACTGACCTGATATTCCTTTATTTGAAGCTCAAATTTCTTTAAGGGCCATAAAAATGTTTACCTCACTTGTATCAAGTAACAACCTAACAGTGAACTCATAGTTGATGGTAGCAGATGCAGTAAAGTGATGGGTTTTGGAATATGCAGATTTTTGGAGACAAGCATGGTAATGTAGTCCACTTGAATGAGCGTGACTGCAGTGTGCAAAGACGGCACCAAAAGATTATTGAGGAGGCCCCTGCAGTAAGCTTCTGAACTCTAGAAAAGACAAGTTTTGATTCCATGTGACTCAATTGGATAGCAACTGTGAAAGCACATTACAGGGAAGTAATGAAGGGAGTGGTGGGATATGTGCAGCCGCATATAAGGTCAGAGTTTCGCCAACGTATAGGACAGGCAGCTGTCAATGCAGCTAAGGTTTCCAATCCCCTCACTGTTTTCTTGTCTCTGTCTCATTGGAACACACATTTAGTCAAATCAGGTGCCAAAATGGGAGTGGCAGCCTAGAACCTGGAAGTTTCTTATATTGGTTCCTGCCTGGGGCGGCATCTGGAAAAAGGCAGTGGGATATGAGAGTGCAGGCACGGTGGAGTTCATTGTTGATACGCTCTCTGGTGACTTCTACTTCATGGAGATGAACACACGGCTCCAGGTCACTCTAAGTTCCTGCTTGATATTTAAAAAAAAAAAAAACTTCTACCATTATGCTGTTGCGCAATCTCACTCCTTGTTTGATTTACACCTGTGGAGTTTTTGACGCTCTTTGAATCTTCACCAGATTCAAGGATTTGTTCTTGAAGGATCATGCGTACTGAATATTTGGTAGGCTTGAATTTGTTGGATAAAACTTGGACCTTTAGGAACTCCATGTTTCTGAGCTGCAGGTGGAACACCCTGTCACAGAAATGGTGACAGGGCAAGATTTAGTAGAATGGCAAATCCGAGTTGCAAGTGGGGAGGTTCTTCCCCTTCAGCAAGACCAGATCAAGCTTTCAGGTATGTATGTTTTCTACTACAAAGCTGCCATGCTGAGTGAAGATTATAGCTTATTTGTGCAAATGGAACCACTTCAGGTTTCTTATGGTGAATCTTCCTGTGTTTCTTGATGCTTAACTTTTTTTGTCATTATACCAGGGCATTCATTTGAAGCACGTATATATGCTGAGAATGTACCCAAGGGATTTTTGCCAGCTGCTGGGCTGTTGCATCACTACCACCCTCCTGCTATTTCATCCACTGGTGAGTTTCTGAAAAGCTGATATTTCAGGACCATATGTAAGGTATCTATCGAGGCTTTGACCCACTTTTTTTCAGGATGTGCTTGAAAAGCTTCTTGGATTTTTGCAGTCAGGGTTGAAAGTGGAGTAGGCAAGGGAGATGCTGTGAGTGTCTTCTATGATCCCATGATTGCCAAGCTTGTAGTGTGGGGTCAGGATCGGTCAGCAGCACTGATCAAACTTCATGATTGTTTGACCAAGTTTCAGGTTTGTGTGTGATCTATCCCCTTAGCAAGAAATTCCAATACAGGGATATATACAGATGATTGGGTGCTAGTTTTAGTGCACAAATCTGCAGTTGTCATGTGTCTTAGTATAGTTTGTGCAGGCTCTGATAGAAAGGTGGCTACCAGATTTCAGGTTTGCCCACCAATATTGGGTTCCTCAAGACATTAGCAAACCATCATGCTTTTGCTGCTGGTGATGTGGACACGCACTTCATTGAGCGTTTCAAGCCAGATCTACTTCCAGTTCCTTTGGTGAAGCAAGATGATGCTGTGCCCCAAGAAACCAGAGTTGGTGCAGCTTTGGCTGCTGCAGCAATTAGCACTACTTCTTCACGTAATGTTCCATCTCTTCACCTTGTGCTATTGAAGGAAATGAGTTCTGAGTAACAGATCTTTCTGAAACTGTACACACCTTTATTAAAAAAGTTTCTTTCTCTGAGCCCAAAGCAAATCAAAGGGCCAGAGGGTTTTCATGCTTCTTCAAGACAGTGGAGACCTTGATTGATGGGTTTTCATTGGTAAAACCACCTTAGGAAATTTTGGTTCATGAATGACCGTACATGGAAGTATGATAGTAAAGATAACAGCACCTCTACCCTTTTTTTGATGTTTTCTCAGTGGTCTTTTGACATTTGTTCATAGTTTTTTAGTGTAACACTTACTGGAAACAAAGTAGCTTTGTGGTGGGAAGTTGTTGATAAGGTGATACTAGTTTAAAGGTTGCATTTTGCTGACTAGCAATGACTGATATAAGCTTGGATCTGGTGTTGTTTCTGGATGCAGGAAGCAAGGAAATGGGCAGGAAAGGGTTTATTTGGAACTCTGAATCAGGCTTTCGTCTCAATCACGAGTATTCTCGCATATTGCACTTTGACTGGAAGCCAGAAGCAGGGGATGTACCTCTTGTACCTCTTGCTCTGAGGGTCACACATGGCAAGTTGGGAGACTACACTGTGGAGGTGCTTGTTTTCTCAGTCGTTCTGACCATGCTTGCTATTGTCCTTTTTCATTGATCTAGTAACAATCTGGGCCATCACTAGAGTCTCAGAGTTTATGATATCACCTCAGGATGTTTAGGTTAGACAGTATGACTCCACCATAAATGAGTTCCCACTTCCTATTTTGATTTTCAAGTTTGGGGTTGGCAGTAGTGATGTCACAGGTCACTCTTTACATATGCTTGACCTAATGTTTCCATTCAAATCTTAGGTTTGTCAACCTGGATTTATGCATATTTTGAGCCAGAAATTTTGCTGTTTCTGTAGTACCCATTAGTTGATGAATGCAGGGGCACAAGTTGGAGAAGATCTGTATTACAGGGAAGCAGGTGGAGAGTGACAGCCATGAGTACAGACTTCATGTGAACAACAAGTCCATATCTTTAAGCCTTGTTCAGTTTCACCAGGTACTCCTTCATTTCAGTGTTTTACTTAGACTTTTTTGTTCATCAGAAGCCAAAAAAACTGATGGAACTACTCATGCTTTAATAACTAAAGCTCATGGGATTGGCAACAGGGAGGTGTGAGTCATGTTGATTTGTGGGAAGGGGAGCAGCATCACCAGTTCACAGTACCTATGCCCCAGTTTGATACGAGTGATGAGTTGAGTGGAGAGCACAGGTCATCAGGAGGGCAGCATGAGAGGAACCAAGTTCAGACACCTGGTGCTGTCATTGCTCCTATGGCTGGTCGGGTAGTCAAACTGTTTGCTGACAATGGGATAAAGGTCAAGAAAGGGGATGCAATTTTAGTCTTGGAGGCCATGAAGATGGAGGTATGCTTGCTTATGTGGTCAAATTACATCCATGGTCAATATGGGAGGCAGGTGGCAGCATAAATTTTCAGAGCAATCCAAGGTGACTGACAGCAATTGTGATGTGTTATGGAACAGCATGTCGTGAAAGCTCCTGTAGAGGGGTGGGTTCGAGGGTGCAAAATAGAGGTGGGGCAACAGGTTTCAGACAACACCATTCTTTGCCATATTGAGGTTGGTATTCTGGAACTGAACTGATGCTCTCATATCATTGTGGCTGATGTGCTGTTTATTGTGCAAAGTTGTGATTTCCAGTGAAATGGGGTGCATTGACAACTGCACAGCTGCTATGATAGATTTCCAGTTTTCAGTCTGCAAAAAATGCAGTGGTTTATGCTTACCTGAGATTCTGAACTTAGCTAAGTTCAGGCACTCAAAAGAGTGAAAGGATCATGCCCAGGTATGCTATTGACCTGGAAACCTGTGTACATGGTAAAATTCTGCTAGCTAAATTGGTTTTGGGGTGGGTGCAGCAAGCATGACAAAGAGATCACAATGATGTGCACATGTTTCTGAACATGGGGCACTTATTTTGTACAGATATTAAACAGAAGTCAACTTTGTACAGGATCAGAGCATAAATTTGTCAGCATCTTGCAAAATCATGCAAGGCTTAGGACCTAGTGTATCATGTGATAAGAGACTCTTGGGCTGTTTGTTGGAACCAACCAACATGAAGCATTGATGATGTGTTTGCTCAAAGAAACTCTATTGTTTGTTCTCCCCTCTTTAGTACTATTTGGGAATTAGAGGATCAGGAAACCCCTAGGGGAAGGAAAAAATTCAAACTTGATTCTTGAGGAAAAGCTTGAATTCACTGAAATGTGAACAGGATCTCCCCTCATTTCCTTAGTTAACTTTGCCCTGGTCTTCTTGGGCAACTCAATCATGCATGCAACTTAGTCAAGCCTGCCAGCTCTTCAAGCCAAGTCCATGAAGGTGACAGAGATCACTCTCTTGTATTCCGCTTGTTATGATAGCTCTGCTATAACTGCAATGACTTCTTCACATGTGTACCAGATTCACAACAGTCAGAGACCAGATTGCATGTGGGCTTGGTTGGATTCTTCAAGCATATTCAGATGTTGGTAAATACTTGCAGCCAGTTTGCATGATCCATCTGTTAACCCAGTTTGCCTAGTGCTTTCAACTCAGACATGCACTGAACACACCTTGAAACTGACATTTGCCCTTTCACTTGGCCCCCGATCATGGCAATATAAATGACTGATACCCATGAAACTAATCAGAATAAATATGTATTTCTTATTATATATGATTATTGATTGAATGATGATGATTCATCTGAACTGATTTAGGTAGGACAATGTTAGGTTCCATAAGTTGACCTTTCAGCAATTCCTTGGAATATGTTAAGCTAATTCTCAGGTAAAGAGGAATGGAAAGGTGTGTTTTTGAATCTATCATAGCCTGGGTTAGTTTCCACGTTGACAAAATGAATATATATATATTTCCAAATCGTCTTTAAAAATTGAAATTGCATAATTTTCCATCGTTTACTATAAAATTGTGATATGAGTATTGAAACTATTCAGAATGTAGCCTATGATAATTATGATGATTTTCAACATGTCAACTTCATATTTTCACTATTTCCATTTCACTATTTTGAGGATTATTTAATAAAAAACTGACCTTCAGGTAAGGTATGTCATTTCAAAGTTTTGTTTTTTCAACACCATTGTCATGAGTAGATTTTCAACACCTTTGCACCAATTTGCATCCTATTTCTTTTCAATTCAATTTGAACGTTGCATTCGATGTCATTCAATATTTTCATTCAAATGGAACTTAATTTTCACCAAATCAATTCTTTTTTTGTGTCAATTGATCATCTTTGGTAATGTGTAGCAACATGGAACCCAAGTAAATAATAAATAATTTTTGGAATCAAACAAACTCCACAAGTAATCACAAGTTCATCCTTGACCACTATTGAACTTGTAAACATTACATGAGCAAATTTAGGGACTAGTATGTAGACTTTGGAAGAAATTGGGAAATTGTAAAACTTTGTATAATTTTCAAAGCCTTGCAAATATGTTCCACTTCTGAACTCTCACTTGGACTCTACAATTTTAATTTGAAGCTTAAAATTCAAGTACATCTAACCCTAATCGGGAAGCTTCAAAAATGATGAAGTGAAACTCACCTTCATAGTTGTGTAAGCCTAGAACATCAAACGCATTTGAATTTGCTTCCACTCCACCCATCTTCTCCAAAATTGGCTTCTTGATTTTGTTGAATGCCCACCTATCTAGATGCATCTCCTCATTACACCCCTTGAACAAACAATGTAAAGAAGATGGGAAAATGGGTGACTACACACCAAGAATGGTATGCATGTGTGTAGGAATTCATCTTGCAATCCCACATTGGTTCAAAACCCAGATTACAAAATGCACATGGCAAGATGAGATAGTGTAAGGCTATGAAAAAGAATTGTCATCTTTAATGTGGCGAAGGGAAAGGTTTCACATCAAGGCATTTATTGCCATTCCACATCAATTGGAACTACATAAAACACCACCTTTTGGTGCTTCAAAACCTTCTGCTTCTCAACAACATTGTTCCAAGATTGTTTAACTTTGAGTGAATTCACTCAAGCCCTCTTATGGTCAAACTCCCATTTTTCCAACAACCTTTTAAACACCTCCACCATGCGCCTTTCTCAGAGTCCATTCTTGATTGCAAAGACTTAAAACCACAAATGCATTTCTAACATTTTCATCAGGCTTATGCTTAACAAGAATGTTGCTTCAACAAGGACATTGTTACTTGCAAGAGGTTACAATCTCAAATCATGAACCTTCAATTTATGGGCATGATGTATTTTTCTTTTAACTAGCTTAATTTCTAGAGCTACAAAGTCAATGCAACATAGGATGGATCACTTTTTGTGTTGCATTATAGTTTTTTGCAAGGTACAATTGATTATTGATAATCAATAAACATGTAGTAAAATCATCAATTTGCCATTTTTTCTAGTGATGTTAAATTGTCAATTTGAAGTTGAACATGTACATGTTAATCTTATGTAACAAATATACCCCAAACATATAATAATGGACTTTTGAAATGCACACATATGGATAGTTATGGCGTCTTGCACTTCCATATAAAATCACTTTTGTTTATCACTTTCATCTAAAACATGTTATATAGGGACTTTTGATACATTAAAAAGAACCTAGATCCAAAAACTATTTGAAAAAAATCTTAACCAAACAAAAGTTATGAACTTTTGAATGACCACATTTAGATTTTTTGGGTCAAAAAGTCTTTAGTTTGATCATTTTGGTTGAATTATTATTATTATTTCCTTTACCATGTTTCCATAAAATTAAATTTCCATAATTACTTGTGGAATTATTTGCTTAAAGGGGGGGTGATGGTATGAAAATATAAAGATTTTCACAATTTAATATTTGAAAAAAACATTTCGTGGAAATCTTTTACAATTTCCAAAAAACATAAAGGGCAACATGTATGTGGCTACTAGTAAAATTCTAAAGGTTATGAATTGTTTGTGACTTTTTTACATGTTCCAAGAAGCATAGGGGGCACTTAGTTTTCATTATTCACTTTTTAAATTTAAGTTATAAAACTTATTGCATTATTGTGGGTGCATACGAAGGTTTTAGTTCACCTTCTCTACAAGGTAGTATTTTAGGAGACTTCCAAGCTTCTTCTATTCATTCTTGTCAACACACATTGTAGACTTAAACTTCTTGCATTGCCGCAAGTATAGTGTAACCATCACAAAAAGAAATCTTGTTTTATGCAACCAAAACCTTGGGGGCCCAAGCATTAAATGTAAAAGTTCCATAACACTTGTGTCAAAGAGGTATTGTTTGGGGGGCATTAAGTGAGGAAACCTTTCTCTTCCCACCCTATTATTATTTAAATTAATTTATGATTTTTTCGACATCAAATTTTGATACCTTATATTTATTTAAATTTTTAGTTTTAGAATTTTATCTAGGAATGACAAATTTTTCAAAGGAAGACAAGGCAAAAGTAGAACGTAAATGAGGAATGAATAATCTACTTTCTTGGTGTTTGATTCTAGAAGTCCATAATGTACACATGGCAATTTTAGTGCACCTTGAAGCCTACATGGCAGTTTTTGGTGCATAGACTTCCAACACAAGGTTAAATGATGGCTCAAGAATCTCAATAGAAAAATAATTAAAGCAACAAACAAATAATAAAATAAATTTTGTATACAATGTCATTTTGTAATTAGAACATTTCAACAATGAATTTTTTCAAAGATTCATAAAGAAGATGTTCAACCTCATTATCAAAAAAATTGCAAATTGAACATAAGGGTATGTGCACACAACAATTTTTGCACATTTGCTATACATTTCATTCATGATTGCAAAATGACCATAATAGGTACAACAACATATAGGGCAAGGATTTTTAAAAAATAATTCATGTTTATAATTTCATTGATGCAAAAGGCCTTTGGGTGAAAGCATGAAAAAAAGAGCTAGTTGCACCAAGGTTAAAGTCCTTTCCAAGGATTGCATTTTCCACATGGCAAATTTCTATTGGTTTATAATGCATTTTTCACACAATTTTCAAATTGGATATCAAATTTGATGTCAAATGTGACATATAACATAATAAAAACTCTTTTTTTGTGTGTATCAAGCCTTACATTATAGTCGAATCTATAATTTTATTTTGAACCATGATTACAAATTCAAAACTATAATAGTGCTTAAAAATGTTCAAATATCAAAATCTGACTATTTTTTGTTTGTGTTGGCCCCCTTTTAAAGTAGGTATGTTTGAAATGACCTTGATGACTTAAAAAAAAATCAAAACAAATGTACCCTTGCTTAGAGTGTGGCATTTTTATGCATATTGGTATAGGTGCATCTAGGTATAATGACTAATATAAATCACTTTTACTAGCATTGTGTCCAATGATGTGTAACATTTGCTAGTTTTTAGTCATGGGTAATGTTGTTTTTGTAATCATGTGCGCCTAGGCATGTAGGTGCAGGCACCCTAGGGTATATTAGGGGTATACTTGTAGGTAAATAAGTCAATACATAGGTAAGAAGGTAGCTAGGTTGGCAAGTAGGTAGGTTATAATTATATAGGTAGGTAGGTTGTAGATAGGTCAATGACCAATACATACACCTCCCTACCTTCATTCCCTACACCAACTTATTTATTACTTTACCTACTTACCTTCCTTCCTTCTTACCTTACCTACATACCTTCTTATGTCTTAAGTAAGAAGTGTAACAAAATGTGAACTTAACAAGTGAAATAAAAATATTGACAAAAGTTTTCACCTTATAATATGAAATTGAAAGGGCACATAATTAAAAAATATATTACTTAAACCCTCATGATGAATGTCATTTCACTTTTAATGATAGCCATAATTTGAAAAACATTTGTTGAAAACTAACTTTGTAACATTGCAATTCACCTTGTAATATATCTCATTAAAAAATGCATTCTCTTCTACCCAATAAAAATTTCTTTTGTAAATTGGGACGATTGTGACATCTTTTGTAGTACACCTTAACTTGAAGATGCCTTGCAAACTTCCTCTTTCTTGCACGTTCAATGAAAAATAATGGATACATGAGTTCATTATGATTGGCTAGCAACTTGTCTCTAAAGACCAATTCTCCATGGGAATGGCACATGTGACAAACATAACAAATTTGATTTCAAGTTGTTTGTTGCATTTACTTTTGCAAGTTTGTTCTTTGCTACAAAATTCATCAAAAGTTACATTCATAATGCCATTGCAATGGATTCCAAAACACATATTTTGGTTTGTAAGAACATAAGGTGATGGAGGAGGAGGTAGACTAAACTTGACATGTCAAAAAGTAAACCCATTGTAGGCCAATGATTTCACACTGATGGTGTTGATCCACACATTATTGTTTGAGATTGTGTAGTAACTTAATAGTTTCTAGATGGAATAGACATCAGTAGCATTAGATCCACCAAAAAACTAAAACTCACATGTTTGTAATAACATCATTACTATAATTCCTAATACAATTCAATTAAAGCTTCAACAACCCACATCTTAGAGTAGTGCCAAATAAATAGGGAATTCACACATTCCCACATTGCAATAAACATGAGGTGCGGGTGTTGTTTGACCCAATACCACCAAGTTCACCATTTGTGAGGATTGGCAAAGAACATACACAAGCAACAACCATAAATGTAATGAAGAACTTGGCACACCAATGTAACTACGTACCTACCTACCAAGCTTCTATGAAATCCAAATTAAGAATTGTTCATTAAGTTTAAAATTGCATGCAAAATTGGAATATGAAACATGACATGTGGCATTTGAAGCTTATTAAATTCTTGCAAATTGATCAATTATAATTGACAATTACAAAAAACAACAAACCCCAATGACCTATATTGTTTAGATTGTGTATTGTTGATCCAAAAGGACAAACATTTTGTTTGTTTGAGTTGAGACTATAGTAACGTGACCAAGAAATTATAGAGATGGAGTGAGTACTTGGGTCATTATTAACATGAAAAAAAATTCCCTAATCAAAACCTTCTAAAACAATGTAAGCCTTACCAAAAGTTTTAGCTACCACATGACTTTCAACCTTGAGCTTCTCAATGAGATGATAACCTTGAGGGTCACCTTTCTTAGTAGATATTTCTACATCATGTGTGCTCATGTGTTTTTAAAAGATATTTTTGGCAAAAACATGGTTTAACAATTGTTTGTAATTGCATGTGGAAGTTCCAAGTTGTTTTCACACAAGCTCCTAATTGACTTTTCATTAAACCTAACATGTAAATGATGTAAAAATGGACCAAGTTCATTTATTAATATTAATATTAATAAATTAAAAAACGTCTTAGTACTAGTTGAACTAATTATTAATACTAATTCACTTATTAACCATCATTAATTGAACCTATTAACAACCAAAACCTACAGTTTTTAATACTTATGTTAATATATTTTACTTTTTTTCTAATATAAAGAATTAATGAATACCCTGCATTAGTTATAAATTTATTTTCATGCTATACATAACCCTATTGTAAATCTAATTAATTTATATTTTTTACC
>Ga0116227_10012901_pt1 | contig 13392 bp, 9 predicted proteins | sample S1TSphgellanicum_FD_89693 | JGI IMG/M metagenome (GOLD analysis project Ga0116227, IMG submission 89693) | Host-associated microbial communities from peat moss isolated from Minnesota, USA - S1T2_Fb - Sphagnum magellanicum MG | ecosystem: Host-associated > Plants > Peat moss > Unclassified...
TTTTATATTTTTATTTTGGCCAAAACTAACTAAAAATCCCTATGGAAAATTTCCACTTTTGTTACATAAAAAAAATGAAAAGAAAAAAAAAAAAAAAACCCTAATACACTGAACTTGAGGGGTTTTCTTAGTAAATTTTGTGATGTTACTCAAATGGCAATCATCCATAAGAATTTTCAACCACATCTGGCAATATTTTACATATGAAATTAGAAAAAATTTAGGCACCCTTTCCTTTTGCAGGCAATTGTGGTGGGAAAATTAATAATAATAGTTTTTTGGCAAATGTTTTAAAGGGAACAAATATATTGTCACCAAAAAAAAATTGAAATAATTTTTTGGCAAATTGGAAAAAATTTGCCAAAAAAAGAAACGGCACCCAAAAACATGATGTGCCCAAACAAAATTCAACATTGTAGTAAAAACCTTCAAGATTTTTCTTAGTATATTTGGAGGCACATAAATAATTGTCCTTCAACTCCACTTTAGCCAATTGTCGTTCACTTCCAAAACTCCTAGTTCCCCAAGTGTTAACATACACAAACCATTGGTTCTATCCTTAGTGAATTGGTTACCAATGCACTAATTCCCCTCTCCCAAAACATTTTAAAAAAAAAGCTAAATCAACACTCACTCCCTACCTTTCCCAAATGGAAAAAAAATGAGGGCCTAATTATGATTTATTTTATTTATTTTTTGAATGACACAAACGAAAAATTCATTTCAAAGAGGAAACACAACACCTCAACTAGTAAATCCTTTAAAAGGCTCATCATAGCACAATCCAACAAACCAAGTAGACATGAAGCAAATGAACAAGTTTATACACCAAACCTTGCTAAAGGTTTCAAAATGTGACTCATTCTCATGAGGAGCATTCCTAATTGAATTCAAGCATCAATCCTAGGTCCTTGCTAAAGGTCTCAAAATGTGACTCATTCTCATGAGGAGCATTCCTAATTGAATTCAAGCATCAATCCTAGGTCCTTGCTAAAGGTCTCAAACTGTGACTCAATCTCATGAGGAGCATTCCTAATTGAATTCAAGCATCAATCCTAGGTTGTGCTACTGCAATTCAATAGGCTATTATTCAACATAAAGTTTTGAACTTTCTAGCTTTGTGATCTTGTGATCTCTCTTATTAAATATTATTAAACATAACATCATTCTTTTCCCTCCAAATTACACAAAAGGTTGGTTATACCTCGCAACAATAGGTTAACAACACTATGAAACCCTTTTGGCACTTTAGTACTAAATATATTGTGGTTCCATTATATTGGGTAAATTGCCTTGATGTCTAATCCCCATATAATAGATTGTTAATGATCTTGTCAATGATCTCTCATGCTTTTTGAACATTTCCACATTCCTAGAACTTGTGCATGACTAATTCCATCACATCACCACAAAACAAACAATTGTAGTTAATTGTGTTGTCAATTTTAGCCTTCCAAACATTAACAAACACAACTTTATTCCAAAGCATCCATATGAATCTAGCCTCTTTTATATATATATAATTATGTCATGCATCAAACCATTTGAGTTTAAAACTTGAAGGGAGCACTCCAAATGACCTTTCTTTAACAATGTTCACTTTGGTTCAGAGGCCCTTAGCAACTTCCTTCCCACATTGGTGTTGTTTTTTTAATCCAATGGTTTCTTGTTAGTTTGAAAAAAGACCTCTTCAATGCCTATTCCTTGTTTCATTGGTTGTCAACATTTTTTTCCCCTTGTGTTCCTCCTTAATTTTTTCCTATACTAATATCTTGTTCCATGAATGTGGGTATTCATTTCATTCCTTTGTGAAAACCTTGATGGAATTTCTTAGTGTTAAATTAATGACCTTTATAGAATGAAATTTCCCTCTGAAAATTTGGGAGAGAATTTCATTTTCAATCAAGATTTTCCATTTTGTAATGGGATTTTCCAACATAGATTTCCCCTATCTTTAAGTTTTAAATATTTTTTTCTATCATCTAGGTATATATTTTTTATTGAAGTAAATTTTTAAAATTTTGGAATAAAACTAAATTTAGCTTTTGAAATATAAAGGTAGAATTTTCATAACCAAATTTATAAAAGAAACATTACAAAACAAATAGAAATACAAAAAACAAAACATATGAATTTTTTTTAAACTAATACAAAATGGTAAAAAACAAAACATAAACAAGATATATTTGATTGAAATGAAAGTTCATATCAAAATAGAAACAAAACATGATGAAATAACATCAACAAAATCATATAAACAAAGTAATTCAAAATGTGTTTGAATTTTTTTTTGAAAGGAAACAATACATATATGCACAAATAAACTAAAAAGTACATTAAATATTTCAAAGTTCATAGAAAGAACTTCAAAATGCATGAAATAAAAAATTCAAAATTCAAAAGTATATGGGTTTAAAATATGAGACAAATTTGACTTCAAGTTTCAAACAATCCTTCAAAATCATAGTTGTTTTATTAGAATTTGTCAAGTCGATTCAAGTTTTTTAAATGCATGAAATGCCAAGACTGCATTAAATCCATACAAGAATTCATCAACTACACTACAAATATTGTCAATTTTTCCCTCGGACAACTTGCATATTATAATTTATATTTGTTGGAAATGTGTGAAATGCCAAGGTTGCATTAAATCCACACAAGAATTCATTAACTACACCATAGGTATAGTTAATCCTTTCCCTGACCTTGCGTATTGCAAAGTATACTTGCTACAATAGTTGGATCAAAGATTGAAAGTGTGATGTTACAATTTGTTAGATCTAAAAATTAATGACCACTGATGTGTGTGGTGACAATGGGTGGAACAATGGGTAGAACAATGGGCTTTCATTCATGCTTCTACACAACATCCTCAACTTCATTCTAAAAAACCAAATCCATATCATCATAGACATGTGTGATAAACTAATAAAACGTAAAAGTATCAAGGCCAATATTTGGAAAACCGATCATCAATTCTTTTTGCACAATAATATCTTCATTATCCTTATTCAAGGGATGATTTACCATTGTTGTTAAAGAGAGTGAGGCATCTAAACACTGTAAATAAAACAAAAATATGTATATCAAATTTACACATTTAATAGAGACATAAAAATGAGTTTTTTCATTTGGCGAAAGATGAAGTTCATCACAATCCATTTCTTTTTGTTACTGACCACTGTATTTTTTCTTTGGTTTGTTTTTGGTCGTTTTTTCCTTGTCACACATAGTTACCTTATTCACCTTCCTACCTTCATAAGTAAAATACTTTGGTACCTTACTAATTATCCCTTATTAACATAATTACCCTAATAACCAATTATCCTATTGACCTAGCTATTATATTAACTACCTACTTTATTAACCTAGCTACCCTAATAATTACATACCCTATTGACTTAACTACCCTAATGACCTAACCATTGTACTAACTACCTACCTTACTAACTTAGCTACCTTACTATTTAATAACCTTATATATACAACCACCTTATTGATATAAGTACTCTACAAACTTAACCATTTGATAAAGTAGTTTGTTTCCTACATACAAACTTGCTTATCCACCTAATTACTTTGCTAGTGTAATTTTCTTCCTACCTACTAACTTGCCTACCTACATGCCTACTTACTTTAACAATCTATTTACCTTGCTCCTTGAACTTCCTTTCTACTTACTAATTTGCCTACTAACCCAACTATCTACATGTATACCTACTTACCTACCTATGCAGGCACCTTCCTATTTACCATTATGCTTACCTACCTACCTATGTTTTTTACATAGCCAAATACCTAATTAATTACCTATTCACTTTTCCCACCCCCCACCCCCTCCCAATCCTACTTATCAATTTATTAAGGTTCATCCTAGTTCGTGGATGATGAACATAGGTCCCCATATGTAAGTATTATAAACAATTTATAGTGGAAACAATGTCATAATTACAACCATTCGCATTTAATTAATGCATATTTTACTAAATTTTGTTTACCTAATTTATTTATGGAATGAACATTACAATACATCTTTTTCATGTAATTATTATAAGCATGTACTATTCGATTATGGTTTAGGTTTAAGGTTGAGATGCATAAATTAGTTAGCAAGTTTTTCATAAATCTATAATAATTAACCTATATTAGGCTAAATTTGGGGGGAAAATTTTAAGGTTTAAACATATGTGAAGTAATATAATTTCATTATATATCTTGTCCAAAGATAATGGAAAAAATTAGCTTGGAGAAATCACACAAATGTAAGAAACATATATTTTCTTTTGGTTTTTTACAAAAATTATTTGATTATTTTTTAATATTAAGGTTTTTTTTTGTTAACAAATGTTTGTCGTTTAAAAGCTTTAAAATTTGATTTAAATTTTTTTTGTTTTGCATTATATAATTTGTATACTTTGTATAATTTTTTGGGTTTAGGGCATATATCATTAGAATTTTTTTTTGTTAGGGTTTGTATAATTAGGGTTGTAATAGGGTTTATTTTAAAATATCATTTGGATTTTTAGGGTTATGCCTTATGATTTAATGTTTAGGAATTTGGTTCATATATATCAAAGCATAAGGTTTATATTTCATATTTTGTTCATTATATAATTTTTAATCTTATCATTTGTTTAAATCTATAGCATAATTATGAATCTTTTTGTTTCCATATGTTCGATAGTTGTTAAACTTCAATATTTCCTAACCCACTTTTGTTTTAATGTAATACCAGTATCATATTGTGATAATTCATTAACCATGAAACATAAAAATATTTTTAAAATATTTGATTCCCTGCGAATACACCATGAAATTCATGTTTTCAAAATGATTTGTTCACCTTATAGTATGATTTAACATATATAAAAATGATCATAATGCAAAATTGGTCACATTAATGATACATGGGGTTAGGGTTTAATATAAAATTTATTATTTAATGTTAAAATTATGGTTTAGGTTTAGATTTTGGGACATATAAATTAATTAACATTTTTTTTACAAATATATAATAATTAAAATAACTATATGGTGCATTTTAGGTGGAATCTTTAAGACTTAAGCATATGTAAAACAATGCAATGTCATTTTATATTTTTTTAAAGAAAGTGAAGGAACTCAATTTGGAAATATTACCAAATGGTAATAGTCATACCTTCTTTTGTGTTTTGTTACAAATTTTATTTAATTATTAAAAAAAATTAAGGCCAAATTTAATTTGTGAAAATAAGTATGTGTGTGGGTATTACAAAATTATATGAATACCTAGCCCTAAATGTAATACCCATATTCAATATCGTTTTGATTTAATCCACAAGTGATTTAAGTGACCTAAGGTGCAGACCGAACCCTAAATGTAATACTCACATGTAAAGTCATTTTGAAATAACCAATATGTAATTTATGTGGCCTTTGAATGAAGATTAAGGCTTATATGCAACATTTACATGCAAGTTCATTTTGAATTAATCCATAGGTGATTTAGACAACCTTATGTGAATAATCAACCCTAAATGCAATACCCACATGTAATGTCACTTCAAAATAAATGGTTTGGGTACTCAAAATATGTTTATTTATATACCTAAATTAAATTTATGACAATTAATTATCAAATTGGTTTTTAAATCTAAATTTTAATTATCTGAATAATTAAAGTTCAACAAAATAATCAATTAATTGATATTTTAAAAAATGATCATCTAAAAATGATAATCAATCATTTACATTATTTAAAATAAATTTTTAATAATTCTTGAATTATGACATTATTTGTTGATATTTATATTAAATTTTTATGTCTTATGAGTTTTTTAAATATTGTAATGGAAACCTATATGTGGGTATTGCAAAAACATCAATTACTATTTATAAGACCTATATGTAGGTATTGGAATGGATGTAAAAAAACCAATAACTATTTACAAGACCTATATGTGGGAATTGCATATTTGAAATGGCTTTATGGAAGTTAAAATAAAAAGGATGTAGGTATTTCATGTTTGATTTCATGATAATGCTAACAAGTTAATTAGAATTTGGGTATTATTTTAAAAATATTTAAGTGATGTGAGTTCTAATACATTAGATGTAAGTATTGCACAATGTACATTTTGATTTTTTAAAACCTTAGACAAATTAATTATAAAATGTGCATATGGAATTATTTAAGTTTTGATTCTTACATCTAAAGCACTAAGAAGATGATAAAAAAAAGACATATATGATTAACCATATACCCATCAAATAAGTGTGACTACAAAAAAAATATTATATTGATAAAATATGTACAAAAATTGGTGGATCAAAAAATGCTACATAACCCAATGAAAAAAAAGGTTTATTATGGTATATTAAAAGACCAAAATTCAAAAAACGAGTGGTCTAAAAAATGAAGGAGTTGAAAAAACCTAATTAACTATATAAAATGGAAACCTTGAACCATATCGCTATCTACAATGTCATGTTTAACTCGGTAAGCTATTGTTGCATTTGTAGCCCTTACTACATGACGAACATTGTACAGATGGCGGCATTGCATTTCAACTTGAACTACATTTGCAACAAATTCTTCCTTTGTTGTGCCCTAAACCTATAAACACTTAAAAACCACCAAATTGAACCCTAACTTAACACATTTTGGATGAAACAAAATTATAAAAAAATAACAAACATTAATTATTATTATTTTTTACCTTCCATGAATCGTTCTAGATTCATGAAAATCTAATACAATTGTCAATTCTTATGTCCAACTCACTTTAGTGGATTTTTTATCCCAATTTTTGACATCACATGCCATCTTCAATCATTGTGCATATGCAGAACAGGTGGATCAGATCATTTCTTATAAATCTTCATCCTTTTCCATTTATGATGTTACACTTCGAGGCATGTTTCCCACGCCTTAGGCATTGAAACCCAACACTTGCATTAATTTGACCAAAGTTAGTTTTGGTGATGGTGGACACTGTTCTGCAACAATTACTAGCTCATTCCACTTTCATTGGACTTTAGCATGAACGCAATTAGCAACCTTTTGATCATTCCACCTTCACACGGCCATGGCATTTCCCAAGATGTGAGTGTTCATTTTAACATGGTCTTGATGTTGAAGATCATTTTCGAAAATTGAAAGTTTCCCAGGTTTGGTTTTTTTCACCACTAAGTGATGCACCTCCTTCAAATTCTTGGTCAACAACCATTTGGAAAAATATGTGACAATGTCAACTTCACACTTCCATTTTGACCCAAACTTCACCCATTCTTCATCCTTTTACGCCATATTAGGTGGAAAAGGGGGTGTTAGTGGTTGAAATGCCTGGTTAGTTTCAAGCTCCAAACCTAAACCTAAACCAAAAAACTATAAAAGTAAATAAGTTTTTATTTTGTAATAAAAAAACCCTAACGCTAAAACCTTAGACATAAAAAGATCACACAACAAAGTGCAGATATTGTAAAACATAATATCACATAATCAAATGCAATTATTACAAACTTTAACCTTTTTCAAGTATTGCAATAAAAAAATTTTAAAAAATAATTCTACACCTTCCATCATTTGATGGAAGGTGTGAGTATAAATAAATTTAAGTTTTTTTTATAATTTTTTTTCTGCATTTGATCTAATGTATGTAAATTCTAAAACAATCTAACTCACCACTTTTCGATTGAAATTCCCAATCTATATTAAGAGGAATTTCATCATTTGAACTGTATATAACCACCATTGCCAACTTTAAGCCACATGGATTGCTTAATACATCAATTCCTGGTTTTGATGGTGCAACATTTTACTCCAATTGTGGATTATGATGAAACAACATTTTGTTTCTAAGCTTCCAAATCACCACCAACTTTCTTAATCTCCTTCCTTTAGCCATTATAACCTTAAACATTTTTAAAAACCACCAAATCATTGTTAATTGTCAATTTTGATGAACAATTAACAATTATTTGTAGCAAAAGAAAAATAAAATAAAAATAAAGCAAGAAAAAAAAAGAAAAAAAAAGAAGTGACGGCTTGTTGCCACCGCCTTTTTTGTAGCAAAACATTTGAAGAAGGCGATGGCAGTTACTATCACCTTCTTTGTAACAAAATGAATAGAAAAAAAAAAAAAATGATAATAAGCTTGTTACCATCACCTTCTTTGTTTCAAGCAGAAAAAAAGAAAAAAATTGGTGACAACAACAAACTTGCTGTTATCACCTTGTTTGCAACAACAACAACAGAAGAAGAAAAAATTTGATGACATCAAACTTGTTGTCATCACCCATTTTCGCTTCAAGGAAAAAAAAAAGGGGGCAACAGTAACAAATTTGTTGTCGTTGCCTTGTTTGCAGTAACAACAACAAAAGATAAAAAATATGATGGCAACAAGCTTATTCTCATCGCCCATTTTCACTTCAAACAAAAAGAAGAAAAAAATGGGCGACAACAACAAGCTTGTTGTCATTGCCTTGTTTATAGTAACCAAATAAAATAAAATGTGACGATATAAAGCTTGTTGTTGTTGCCCATTTTCACTTCAAGCAAAAAGAAAATTAAAAATGAACGATAACAGCAAGCTTATTGCCATCACATTTTATTTTTTGTTGTTGTTACTTCGCTTTAGACATAAACAAAAAAAACAAAAGAAAAAGATGACGCCCGCGGCCCATTGCTATCATCTTCTTGTTCTCAAGTAAAAGAAAAAACAAAATATAGAAGAAAAAGAATGCAAAGAAAGGAGAGAGCTTACCTTTCTTCTCCTACTTTTATGTTCGGGATGAAATGCTCCTCTTGCCTTCTTCTTTTCACATTCCTTCAACATTGAACTCCCCACCTTCCTTAAGCCTTGTATCTCATGTCTCCTTGAGGCTCTGAGCCACTCAAGCTTGGGAGCTTTCCCAAGAGCTGGCAATGGAGTGAGCAAGAAATGAGGTGAGGGAGGTAGGAAGTGGGGAGGGGAGAGGTAGGTAGGAGGGGAAAATTTTGAGACAGAAAAGAGGCTCAAAAATCCTCAGGCTGAGGAAGAGAATGTGTTTTCAGTTCATCCTCAAAACGACTTGAACGACCTCATCCTGAACTGGTGCACTGATGGCTGCTGGTTCACTCCAGCCATTGCGTTGAAGAGATGGACAATAATTCTCACCATGGGTCAACACTGTCCCTTTCTTATTTTTGGGTTTGAGATGGACGCTCAAGAGAATGGAGAAGAAGACCCATGCATGAAAAATTCTTTTGAAGGAGATGAAAAGTCCGGAGATGATTGTGCCATTTTGAAAGAAATGCAAACCACTATAAGAATATGGGCTACACCATTTCCTTATAAGATTAGGGGAATTTAGTTCATTTAATCACATAAGGTTTTTTCAATATTTTTATTTATTTGGGTTGTGGAGCCCTTGGCCAGAGGGTGGACGAATTCAAGCGCATGTGCTCAGTCCTTCTTCTGTTGGAGGTTCAATTTGGCGATGGCAGTGTGGGTTGTTTTGCTCTATTTTAGGAGGGATTTTGGACTTGTTTGCATCGATAGTTTGTGAACAGATAGTGCGCGTCGCTGCGAATTATCAAATCGGTCATGATCGGTAAGTCTCGGATTCGCTCGTTGCGTGATATTTAGTTTTTCACTGTTTTCTTTCCGTCTTTGTTTGTATCCGCAGGAAGCAAGGCGTCTTTTATCTGATTCGAAAAAAAGGAACGAGAAATGGGAGAGTAAATGATGTGTGTGGAAACCGAATCCTTGAAAATAGTTGAACGTGGTATGCAGGGAAATTAAAATTACTGTCTCTTCCGAGATTTTTTGCTACTTTGCATTTGTGAACCTGGTTTTTATCTTATGTTTGATATAGATTTGTTGTTTCCTCGCGCTGTTTTTGTTATGAGAATTTTGGCTTTAATACTTTGCTGGTATGAAGAGCAAAATCCTACACAGCTTGACCAAATGCCCACTATACCCTAAACCGTGAACCCTCGAGACCCATGCAATTGAGTGAAGTTTTTAGTCTGATGTTTGATATAGATTTGTTGCACTCGTGCTATTTTTTTAATGACTGGTAGCTTGACCAAATGCCCACTAAACCCTAAATCCTCGAGACCCATGCAGCTGAGTGTAGTTTTTCATCTGATGTTTGATATAGATTTGTTGCTCCTCACGGTATTTTTGTTTTGAGAATTTTGGCTTTAATATTTTTGCTGGTATGAAGAGCAAAATTCTACACAGCTTGACCAAAATGACCACTAAACCCTAAACCCTTGACAACCATGCATTTGAGTGAAGTCTTTTTATCTGATGTTTGATATAGATTTGATTCTCCTCATGCTATTTTTGTTTTGAGAATTTTGGGTTTAATACTTTGCTGGTATGAAGAGCAAAATTTTACACAGCTTGACCAAAATGCCCACTAAATCCTGAACCCTTGAGTCCATCTACGCACCTGAGTGAAATCAGTGTTGAAATGTTGCTGCTTCATATGTCTACTTGGTAACCACTTGAAACTACATCCCAAAAAATCTATGAAGTTTATTGGAAGACACCAGAAGTGATGGCCCGGTCTGTGTCCTAATTTGGTGAGTCCCATTCTCTTTTTTCAGAGCTTCTGGAGTTTCTAGATTGATGCTGAAGAAATGGAATTGCAACGTTCTTTCCATTGCCATTGAAGAAGTATCCAAGAACAGATTGATTCTGAGAAGTTTTTCAATGGAGCAAGTTCCTTCAAGCCAGGTACAAGAACTTTTGTTGATGATGGTAGCTGGAATCACACTTGGTTAATTCATTTGCTGCTATGTTGCTGAATCTGAAATCTCGATAACCTTAGTATCAAGTCATCTCTGAGTGGAGACACAAACCACCCACCCGCAGGTCTCTATCTCTTTGGCTCTGTGTGTGCATCAGATCAAACTTCGCTGGAAATGAGGTTGATGTCTGAACGGCAGGACATGCACAGTAGCACTAAGTTTTACTCTCGAAAGAGTTCCCACTGGGTGCTAAATGAACATGTTCAGGCTGCAGGAGACTGCAACCTCTACCCTCTTTGTTGGCAGTCTATGCCTTAGGCTTAAGTGTTTGCTTGTAGGTGAGCTACTATTTCAGATAATGCTATTGCAAATATTGCAGAGATCTGAACTCACAGAGGATGTATTGTGGATCTAGTCAACCTTCACCTATCTTTAGTACCCTTGTTCATTCAGCTACTGATGATGGTGGATTCTGGGACTGCGAAATGATGGAGAATGTAGCAGTGTGAAACATATGAAGGCCACTGCAATTTTTATACAATCACTGCAGATGGGTGTTGATCCCAGTGAGAATTTTCGTGTCAGGTAATTATAATCTTGGGAATAAAGAGCTGTTAGTGTTATTTGCCGACAATTGATCATCAGGTCAGGTGTCCAGAGAGATGAGAAATGTCATGGTTTGGCTCAGATGGGAAGGAGTTTTGCTTATCAAATCTGGAGTGATTCATTCAGGAAGATTGCTACATCCAGAAACAGGGTTGTTGTCACCAACAAATTCTGTCTGCAGGCCAGCTTCCTTTCCTGCATTTCTTCTTTGTACCATGATCATTTCAGGCTTCTGGTTAGTTGTGACTTCCATTGACCTTGAAATATTCTCTGTGTCCCTTGTCAACATTGGCTGCATACCCCACAAGTGCACTAGGACATGCTGAATTCTGATACATGTACAAGTTGCACTTGTGGCTGACTAGATGCTACACAGAATTGTTTCCAAAGAAGTAGGTCCCACATAGGTGAAGGTTTTGTTGCATCATTTGTGTCTTGCAAGCATGTAAATGGAATTGGAAGGAATCTCCTTTCCAAAAGCTGACCATACATGGGATCTCTGGTTGGATCCTCATGTGGCTTCCAGTCCATGAATGGGGCTAGCTTTACATTTCCAATCCAATTTTTGCTTCATGAGATTGTAGTTGTTTTTCTAGTGCTTGTCTTCAATTACCAATAGAACCTGGAGTTAGTGACCTGATGCCTTTCTCACTTTGGATGCCAGGTTTTTCAATATTGTTCTGTGATAACTTTATATGGAGGTGGTCTTTACAGTGCTGTTCTCTTGTGCTGAACACAGATCAAGTCAGAGGAAAGGAAACCCGCTCAAGATCTTATTGCGAGTGTTGGTGGACTTTTCAGACAAACAATCTGGTTGGTGCATGCTGCTTGATCAGGAATATAATCCTATGGTGTGCTGGTTGATACACAATCCAAGTTTCTTTCTTTTTGTTTGACTAGACCCACAAAGCTGTTTTAGCCTTATTTTCTCTGAATGCAAAGTTGAGGAAGATGATTTAGCCGGATTGCATTGAATACCGGCTGTGATAGGATTTGGCCTCCACAAGGACAGTCAGGGTCTGACCAACAGACCGTATGCAAAGGCTTGCTTTCTATGAAAGTAGCGTGGTGCCATGTCTGCTTGGCACCTGGTTTGCAGTTTGACCCACATGCTTCAGTTTGCACCCATCTCTTTACAAATTCAAATTGGGGAGCTTTGTTGGCTTATTTATGTGGGGCTTTTTCAGTTGCAGGAGGTTCATCCCATGTTGTGCTGTACAGCTTTTGAGATGGGATGGTTGGCAAACAGTAGTCTGGATTTCCTTATGTACTCAAGGTGCTGGCATGCTCTCAAGGATATCAGTACCTGTTTATCCTTGGTATGGATATTCAGCTCCTGGTAACTACTGCATTTTTTGAGGAAGTAAAACCTTACAAGACAGTAGAACCCAGATGGACATACCACGGGTTGTTGTACCTGGATTCTTGATTGGATTGTTTGTCCACCAAATTCAAATAGTGAATAAATACATGGGCGAAAGCAGATATGAAGTCATGAATTAGGGGTTTTAGGGTTTAGGGCTAACTGTTTTGCAAGGATTCCACTATCATGTTGCACCAAGCTGTTGAGGGTGTTAGATCTCTTACAAACATGGTTGCAACCCATCAGTTGAAATTGAACTTTTTGTCCCACTTCCTAACTTCTCAAATAGGTATTAATGCAATCTCAAATTTGTTTTGGTGATCTTCTACTGAAATGGGTGGCAATCAATGGAGTTAGATGATTTAGTTATAATGTTATAATGCTCAAATGGTAGTGGTTGTTGGGCAGAACAGGAGATTTAATGTGAGCCAGCTTGGTGTTTGCTCTATTGTGCACAGAAGTACCCACAATGGGGCACATGTTAGATGGTGCTATAACCATTTGTCAGTAAGTAACAACTATTGTCCTCCTTTTCCAATATGCCCTTTTGATAGCTTTCATGGCAGAAATATAACTCTGTACTTTGCAGTATTATACCTATTCAGTCATATTATTTCTTTCACACCTGACTGCTTCTGTGACAAAGGAGGGAGATCCATGTAAAATTTTGTTCCTCTAGGTAGACTTTTAAGAGGAAAAA
>Ga0116227_10012902_pt1 | contig 13391 bp, 11 predicted proteins | sample S1TSphgellanicum_FD_89693 | JGI IMG/M metagenome (GOLD analysis project Ga0116227, IMG submission 89693) | Host-associated microbial communities from peat moss isolated from Minnesota, USA - S1T2_Fb - Sphagnum magellanicum MG | ecosystem: Host-associated > Plants > Peat moss > Unclassified...
ATGTGCTGGGTGGCGCTCGATCGGGGGGTCCGCATGGCGCAGGAGTTCGGCCTGTCGGCGCCGATCGCGCGCTGGGAGGCGGAACGCGACGCGGTGCACGCCGACGTGATGGCGCGCGGATGGAGCGAGGCGAAGCAGAGCTTCGTGCAGTACTACGGCTCCGACGCGCTCGATGCGTCGAACCTCGTGATCCCGATGGTGCAGTTCCTGCCGCCGACCCACGAGCGGGTCGTCGGCACCGTCCAGGCCACGCTCCGCGAGCTGACGAGCGCCGAGGAGCTGGTCTACCGGTACAGGAACGACGATGGACTGCCGGGCGGCGAGGGGATCTTTTCGATCTGCTCGTTCTGGCTCGCCGAAGCGCTCGCGCTCTCGGGCGACCGCGCGCATGCCGAGCGGATCTTCCGCCGGTTGCTGACCCACGCCAACCATCTGGGGCTGTACAGCGAGGAGATCGATCCGGTGAGCGGCGAGTTTCTCGGCAACTTTCCGCAGGCGTTCACGCACATCGCGCTGATCAACTGCGCGCACGTGCTGGAGGTCCTCGCGGACACCGAGCCGGCCGCGGCGAGGGCGCCCGATGCGGCGTCACCGGCGGCAGCGGATGCGACGGCGGTCACCGAGACGGCTCCGGCGGGGGCGCCGGATGCGGGAGTGGACGCCGGTGCTGCGGCGGTGGCCGCGGGCGGCCGATGACCGCGCGTCAGCGCTTCCTGGCGACCTTCTTGGCGGGCTTGGACGAGGCCTTGGCCGGCGGCTTCTTGGCCGGCGCCTTGGCGACGACCTTCTTGGCCGTCTTCGATGCCGGCGGCTTGGCCGCGGATTTTGCCGGCGGCTTCGCGGCGACCTTGACCGGGGCCTTCGCCACCGGCTTCGGGGCGACGTGCTCGCGGTGCGCCGGCGCCGCCGCGTGGGCGACGGGCGCCTCGCGCACGGGCTCCGCGCGGACGGCGTCGACCGGCGCCTGCGCGACGACGACGGGCGGCGGCGGGACCGGCTTCGGCATCTTGGACGGCGGCGGCGGGAGGTTGACCTTCCGCTTCGACGCCGCGTCCTCGGCCTCGCGAATCAGCTTGTCCGCTTCTTCCTGCGTCATCTGACCGCGCCGCACCATGTACTGCACGAGATCGCGGGCGCTCTCCACCGAGAACATCGTGAGCCCGGACGCCGCGCTGATGACGTCACGCATCGCTGACGCCATCTTGCTGCCGGCTTCCTGGCTGATCTCCTGCGCCCGTGCCGCCATTTCGGCCACGGTATCCCGCACGTCGGCACCACGATGGCCGGGCCCCCGCTTCGGGGCGAGCGGCACCGCCACCGGTGTCCCGGCGTCGGTCATCGGCGTGCTGTCAGGCGTATCCGGCTTTTCAGCCATGAGGTCGTTGCTCCGCAGAGCGGGCCAGCCCCTGTCTCTTTATGGATTGAACTGCATTCCCAGCGTTCGCCGTACGGCGAGCGGCGGTAAGTATATGATTTTTCGTCATCTACGCAAGGCGTCCTGCCACTCCATCTGAAGGCGGCTGGGGCCGATTGCGATGGCGGAACGAGCTACAATACCCACACATCATCGCGCCAAAGACGCGACAATATAGCATCAATTAACCGATCCGATGCGACTTTATGCCGTGCCCGGCTCGCCTCTACGTACCATGTGGTCCGCTGACATCGGCGCGGAAGTGGTCGAGATCGGGCGGTCGATCACTGGCGATCATACCCGCGGCTCGGGTCTATCGTTCGATGACGCCGCGATCACGGGTGGGCAGGTCTTGTTCCACTGAATGGGGGCGTATCGATGGATCAGATGTTTTCTTTCGCGACAGGCCCGCGCGCTTGCGCTCCAACCGCACGCGCTCCGCGCGCCCGCGGTGGTCGCGAGCTGGCGGGGCGACGCGCCACCACGCGATGCCGCGCAACCGATTCGCGAATTGCGGGGCTCCGGCGGCCGAAGTGTTGTATTCTGCGGCACTTGGACGACGCGCAGATGACGCTGGCCGTCGCCCGTGTGACGTCACAGCAGCGAAGCTCGTCATCACGGCGTGACAGCCACTCTACGGGACCCAGGACCGTCGGCAGGGCTATCCGGTGCGGGCGAAACACGTTATGCTAGCCCGGTGAAGACGACGGTGACGGCCGCACAGGCCGAACAGTTGGAAGCCGACCAGTTGATCATCTCCCGGGTCTTGTCCGGGCATCGAGAGGACTTCTCGACGTTGATCGGCCGGTACAGTGATCCGTTGTACCGACACGCGCTTGGCATGACCGGCAGTCCGGATGTTGCGGAGGACATTCTTCAAATGTCCTTCATCAAAGCCTATCAACACCTGGCAGAAGTACGGGGACGATTCGATGCATGGGTCTTTCGCATCGTCGCCAATGGGTGCAAGGATTGGCTGAAGAACATCAGACGGACGCATCTCAGTTACGACGAAGACGATCAGCCGTCGGGTTACGCGACCCCGGAAGAGGATCTCGATCGGACCGAGTTGCGAAGCGACCTGGACCGTGCACTTGCGGCGCTCGCCCCATCCTTGCGAGAGGCGTTCGTCATGAAGCATGTCGAGGGGCGCTCGTACGAGGAGATGGCCGATTTGCTGGGTACAACGGTTGGAGCCCTCAAAATGCGCGTGCACCGTGCGCGCGAGGCGCTCCAGGTCCTTTTAGAGGAGAAATACGCGTGATGCATGACGACCTGAACGCGAATGATCGGCTGGAGTCGATGGAGCGGCCGACGTCGCAGATGCCGAGCCGGAGTCCGCGTGCTCGCCAGGAGTCCCCGGCGACGCCGCTCACGGATCGCGAGGTCCCGATTGGCGTGGCGCGCACGAACGATCTCGTCCACGCCTGGCTCGATGGCGAGCTCCCCGAAGCCGCGCTCTCGGGCACGGAGTCGGCCCATCACGTGGATTTCTGGAAGCGACTGGACCGCGACCTCGAGTCGCGGCGCGTGATGCAGACGCCGGCGCACGTCCAGCAGAAGATCATGGATGCGCTCCCGGCGCTGTCGACGACGACGGCCACGGAGACCCCGTGGTGGGGCCGGTCGATCGCGATCAGCCCGATCGCGGTCGCCGCCGCCGCGGCCGGCCTGCTCGCGCTGGGCGCCGTGGTCGGCGCAACGGTGCAGGGCCGCTAGCACGACCGAGCCGGCGTCCGCGCCCCGCACCGGGGCCACGGACCGGGTCGCACCGGACGCCCCGGGGGCCACGCGCCCTCGGGGCGTCCGTCTGTCCCGATCCGACGGCTGACTACCGGGTGGGGCTGGCCGTCGACGCGACGTCGAGCCGAAGGAACGACAGCCCGATGCCGTCGCGCACGTAATCGGGGATCCCTGATTCCTCGACGAACCCGCAGCGACGCAGCAGGGCCCGGCCGCCCGCCAGCTCGTCGGCATCGGCGCACTCCACGAGCACCAGCCGCGCGCCGCCCGCGCCCAGCGCGGCGACCGACGCGCGGAGCAGCGTCCGACCCACGCCGCGCCGCCGCGCGTCGGGGGCCACCGCGACGGCGTGGATCCGCGTGCTGCCCACGGTGCCGGCGATCGCCCCGTGGATCGCGACGCCGACCACCCGGCCGTCGGTCACCGCGACGAGCCCCGTCGCCTCCGCCGGCGCCTCGCCGGTGAGCGCGCGCGCGAGGGCCGCACGGGGCGCATCGGCGTAGAGCGTGTTCCCGAACGCGGTCGTGAGCAGCGCCCGCGCGACCCGCGCGTCGGGACTCGCCAGCGGACGGATCTCGACCAGCGGTGCGACCGACGGCGCGACCGACGGCGCGACCGACGGCGCGACCGGCTCGTGCCCGCTCAGAAGTGCAGCGCCCGGCCGTGGACCGCGAGCGCCGCTTCGCGGGTCGCCTCGGCGAGCGTCGGGTGCGCGTGGATCGTGCCGGCGAGATCTTCGGCCGTCGCGCGGTACTCGAACGCCAGCACGATTTCGGCGACGAGTTCCGATGCCGTCGGGCCGATCAGGTGTGCGCCGATCAGTTCGTCCGTCTCCGCGTCGGCAATGAACTTCACGAACCCGGTCGTCTCCCCGGCGGTCCGGGCGCGGCCGTTGGCGGAATACGGGAATCGACCGACGCGGAACGGACGACCCGAGGCGCGGGCCTCGTGCTCGGCGAGGCCGACCGACGCGATCTCGGGCCACGTGTAGACGACCCCCGGCACGCTCCGATAGTCGATCGTCGAGTCGTGCCCGGCGATCACCTCGGCGGCCACGATCCCCTCCTCCTCCGCCTTGTGCGCGAGGAGCTTGCCGCCGGCGACGTCGCCGATCGCGAAGACGCCAGGGAGATTGGTGCGGAGCCGGGCGTCGACGAGGATCTCGCCGCGGCGACCACGGTCGAGGCCGAGCGCGGTCGCGTCGATACCGGCCAGGTTCGGCCGCCGGCCGACCGCGACGAGGACGACATCGCCGTCGAACGACTCGGTCGCCCCATCGCGCGTGGTCTCGAGGCGCACGCCGTCGGCGGTGCGGGTCGCGCCGGTCACGGTGACGCCGGTGCGCAGGTCGAGGCCCTGCTTGCGAAAGATCTTCTCCGCCTCCTTCACGATGTCGGCGTCGAAGCCGGGCAGGATCGATGGCGCGAGTTCGAGGACGGTGACGCGGGCGCCGAGTCGGCGCCAGACCGAGCCGAGCTCGAGGCCGATCGCGCCGCCGCCGACGACGATCAGGTGGTCGGGGACGCGCGCGAGCGTGAGCGCGCCGACGTTGGAGACGATGCGCGACTCGTCGAATGGCAGGAAGGGCAGTTCGACGGCGACCGAGCCCGTGGCGATGATGACATGGGCCGCCTGCCAGACGCTCGGGGCGGCATTGCCACCGGGCGTCACCGTCACGGTCCGATCGGCGGCCAGCGAGCCGCGGCCGCGCGCCCAGGTGATGCGATGCTTGCGGAAGAGAAACTCGATGCCGCGGGTGTTGGCGGTGACGACGTCGTCCTTTCGCCGGAGCATCCGCGGCAGATCGAGGCCGACGTCGCCAAGCACGACGCCGTGCGCCGCCGCGTCTCGCCGGGCGAACTCATAGTGCTCCGAGCTGGCCAGCAGCGCCTTCGACGGGATGCAGCCGACGTTGACGCAGGTGCCGCCGAGGGTCGACTCCTGTTCGACGCAGACGGTCGAGAGGCCGAGCTGGGCCGCGCGAATCGCGGCGACGTACCCGCCCGGGCCGCCGCCGATGATCACGACGTCGGCGGCCGTGGCGACCGGCGGCACTCAGTCCACCAGCATGCTGGCGGGATCCTCGAGCAATTCCTTGATGCGGACCAGGAAGAGCACCGCCTGCTGACCGTCCACGATCCGATGATCGTACGAGAGCGCCACGTACATCATCGGCCGAATCACGACCTGGCCGTGCTCGGCGACCGGGCGGTCCTGGATCGCGTGCAGGCCAAGGATGCCGACCTGCGGGTAATTGAGGATCGGCGTCGAGATGAGCGAGCCGAAGACGCCGCTATTCGTGATCGTGAACGTGCCCCCAGTGAGGTCGTCGATCGTCAGCTTGCCGGCGCGGGCGCGCCCGGCCACCGCCGACACCTCGCGGGCCACGTCGACGAGGCCACGGCCATCCGCATCGCGGATCACGGGGACGACGAGGCCCTGATCGGACGCGACGGCGATCCCCATGTGCACGTAATGCTTGTAGATCACCGTGTCGCCATCGATCTGGGCGTTGACGACCGGGTACCGGGCGAGGGCCTGACAGGCCGCCTTGATGAAGAACGGCATGAAGCTGAGGCGGACGCCGTGTTCCTTCTCGACGCGCTCGCGGAGCCGGTCGCGGAGCGCGGTGACGGCCGTCATGTCGATCTCGTTGAACGTCGTCAGGTGCGCCGTCGCGTGCTGGGCCAGGAGCAGGTTCTCGGCGATGCGCCGCCGGCGCGTCGACATCTTCTCGCGCGTCTCCCGCGCGCCGGGCGCCGGGCGGGTGGCGGGCACCGGCGTCGTCGCCGTCGGAGCCGCCGTGGCCGGCGTCGCAGAGGCCGGCGTCGCGGTGACCGGCGTCGCGGTGGCCGGCGTCGCGGTGGCCGGCGTCGCGGTGACCGGGGCGAGCGACGTCGCGGCGGCCGGCGTCGGCGTCACCGGCGCGGCCTGGCTGCGGGCGAGGTGCTCCAGCACATCGGGCTTGCTGATCACGCCGCCGCGTCCGGTGCCGGCGACTGCCGCGAGGTCGATGCCGGCCGCCGTGGCGACGCGCTGCGCCGATGGCGAAGCCCGCACCGCGCGCGCTGGCGTGGCGGCGGGCGCGGGTGCCACGGCGGCGGGTGCCACAGGTGCGGGTGCGACGGGTGCGGATGCCACGGTCGCGGGAGCGGCGGGCGGCGCGGCGACGGCCGCCGGCGGGGCGGACTCGTCGAGCTCCCCGAGGAGCTCATCGACGACGACCACGTCGCCTTCGCGTCTGGCGTGCGTGCGGAGCACGCCGGCGCGGAGGGCCGGGACCTCGACGGTGACCTTGTCGGTCTCCAGTTCCACCAGCGTGTCGCCGGCGGCGACCGGGTCGCCGGGCTGCTTGGCCCAGCGCGAGATCGTCGCCTCGACGATCGACTCGCCGAGGGGTGGAACCTTGATCGCGATCATGAGGGTGTCGCGGAGAGTCACTGGCAGCGGTCGGAGTCGCCCCGTACCATACGCGTCAATATAACCGCGAGATCCTGGTTGCGAGGATTGGCCATTGCCGCGCACGGCGGCGTGGAACAGCTGCAGTACCACACCGACCTGGCGCTGCCCGAGCTGCGGGAGGCGACGGACGTACGGGTGCGGGTGCACGCGGCGGCGCTGAACCATCTCGATCTCTTCGTGCTGGCCGGACTGCCGGGCGTCCGGATCGTGCCGCCGTGGATCGCGGGCGCCGATGCGGCGGGGACGATCGATCAGGTCGGCGCGGCGGTCGTCGGGCTCGCGCCCGGCGATCCGGTGATCCTGAATCCCGGGATCAGTGACCGGACCTGCGAGTACTGTCTGGCCGGTGAGCAGTCCGAGTGCGTGCGGTTCCGGCTGATGGGCGAGCACGTCAGCGGGACGTTTGCCGAGTACATCGTCGTTCCGGCGGCCAACGTGCGCCGGATCGACGGGAGGATCGCGCTGACCGATGCGGCGGCGTTTACGCTCGCGACGCTGACGGCGTGGCGGATGGTGGTGACGAAGGCGCGGGTCGAGGCGGGCGAGACGGTGCTGATCCGCGGGATCGGCGGCGGCGTGGCGACGGCGGCGCTGCAGGTCGCGCGGGCGCGGGGTGCGCGGGTCTGGGTGACGTCGGGGAGTGACGACAAGCTGGCGTGGGCGGCGACGCTCGGCGCCGAGGCGGGGTTCAACGATCGCAGCGGCGATCTCGCCGCCCTCGTGCGGCAGCGGACCGGCAAGCGCGGGGTCGATGTCGTGATCGACAGCGTCGGGACGGCGACGTGGGCCTCGTCGCTCGGCGCGCTCGGGCGCGGCGGACGGCTGGTGACGTGCGGCGGGACGTCGGGGCCGATCGTCGAGACCGACGTCCGCAAGCTGTTCTGGAACCAGTGGACGATCATGGGGTCGACGATGGGCAACGATCGGGAATTCGACGCGATCACCGCGGCACTCGCCGCCGGCACGCTGGCGCCGGTGATCGACTCCGTGTACCCGCTGGCGCAGGGCCGCGAGGCCTACGCGCGACTGGCCTCCGGCGCGCAGCGCGGCAAGGTCGTCCTGCGGATCGCCGAGGAGGCCTGACGTGCGCGTGCGTCTCGAGACGCGCTACAACGACTACGACTCGCGCGGCCACGTCAACAACGCGGTCTACCTCACCTTCTTCGAGGTCGCGCGCCATCGGGCCTGGCGGGTGCTGACCGGTCTCACCGCGGACTTCCCGTTCATCATCGCCGAGGCGCGGGTGCGCTACGTCAGCCAGGCGAAGTTCGGCGATCCGCTGGCGATCGAGATCCGGACGACCGAGGTGCGCACCAAGGCGTGGGTCTGGGCCTATCGGATCGTCGACATGCGCGACGAGCGGCTGGTCGCCGAAGGCTCGACGGTGCAGGTCTTCTACGACTACGACACCCAGCGGACGGTGCCGATCCCCGACGTCCTCCGCACGAACCTGATGCGCGACTAGGGTGGGCACCCGCGTGGGCACTCGCGTGGGCACTCGCGTGGGGCAGTCGCGTGGCTGAGCCGGAGCTGCCCGACTCGGGCGCCGCCTACAGCGAGACCGAACTCGCCGCCCTCCGCTCGGCGGTGGCGGCCGGGCGCGCGCCGATCTGTCCGCGCGACCGGTCGACGATGCGCCGTCGCGCGATCGGCGGGGGCTCGTTCGGCCTCGGCTACGCGCGGCGTCGCGAGTGGCTGCTCTGCCCGACGTGCAAGCGGAGCGCGATGTTCGATGTCGCGCGAGGCACGCGGACCTGAGCGGCTCGTGACCGGTCCGGCGCTGCGCGTGCAGGTCGATTCGGCGGCGCCGGTCGGGACGCTGCCGGCGCGGCTGCAGCACGGCTTCGCCCAGCTCGGCGACTACGTCGTCCCGCTGGTCGGGGCGGCGGTCATCGTCTTCACCGGGTATCTCGTCGCGGCGCTGCTGGAGCGCCTGACGCTCCGGCTGCTCCGGCGCGTGCGGCTCAACACCCTGCTCGAGCGCGGCGGCGTGATGGGCGCGGTCGACCGGTCGGGCTTCCACTTCGACCCGACGCGGGTCGCGTCGCTGATCGTCTTCTGGATCGCAATGTTCGCGGTCCTGCTGGTCGCCGCGTCGGCGGCCGGACTCGATGCGCTGCCGACGCTCTTCTCGCAGCTGGTCGGCTACCTGCCGAGCGTGATCGCCGCGATCGTCATCATCATCGTCGGCATCGTCCTCGGCGCGTTCGTCGGCGGCTTGATCATGGCCGCCGGCGGCGGGGTCTGGGGCGGCCCGTGGCTGGCGCGGGTCGGCCGCGGCGGCGTCCTCGTGATCGCGATCTTCATGGCGCTGCAGGAACTCGGGGTCGCGACCGAGATCGTGACGACGGCGTTTGCGATCCTCTTCGGGGCGGTGGCGCTGGCCCTCGCGCTGGCATTTGGCCTCGGGAACCGCGAACTGGCCGGCGAGGTGACGCGCGCCTGGTACGAGCGCTATCGCGCCGAGCGCGACGCGATCGCGGCCGACGTCGCGGCGCGCGCCGCCGCCGATGCCGCCGCCGATGCGGCCGATGCCGCGGGCGAGCCGTTGAAGTAGCAGTCTAAGTAGCGAATTGACAGACGCTTACGGCGCGGTATTCGCGTTGCGCGGCGCCTCCGGCTCGGGTAGATTTCCGGTCCTATGACATCCCCGATGCGCGACCGCGTGCTCCCGCGGCTGATCGACGACGAGATCAAGGAATCGTTCATCAACTACTCGATGAGCGTGATCGTCTCGCGGGCGTTGCCGGACGTGCGCGATGGGCTCAAGCCGGTGCATCGCCGGGTCCTCTACGCGATGAACGAGCTCGGACTGGTGCCGGGCCGCCCGTACAAGAAGGCGGCGACGGTCGTCGGGGATGTGCTCGGCAAGTATCACCCGCACGGCGACTCGTCGGTCTACGATGCGCTGGTGCGCATGGTGCAGGACTTCTCGCTGCGCTACCCGCTGGTCGACGGCCAGGGGAACTACGGCAGCGCCGACGGGGATCTCGCGGCGGCGTATCGGTACACCGAGGCGCGGCTGACGGCGATGGCGATGGAGATGCTGGGCGACATCGACAAGAACACCGTCGACTTCGCGCCCAACTTCGACGACCGGCTGGAAGAGCCGAAGTTCCTCCCCGCCGGATTTCCGAACCTCCTCGTCAACGGCTCGTCGGGGATCGCGGTCGGCATGGCGACGAACATCCCGCCGCACAACCTTCGCGAAGTCGTGCAGGCGTGCATCGCCGTGATCGACAATGCCGAGATCACGCCGGCCGAGCTGCGGCGCATCGTGAAGGGCCCGGATTTCCCCACCGGCGCCTACATCTACGGGCGCCAGGGGATCAAGGATTATCAGGAGACGGGACGCGGGCGGATCGTGATGCGCGCGCGGGCGGTGATCGAGGAGCGCGAGTCGGGGAAGTCGCAGATCGTGGTGACCGAGCTGCCGTACCAGGTGAGCGGCTCGAGTCTCGAGAAGACGATCGTCGAGCTGGTCCGCGACAAGAAGCTCGATGGCATCACGGCGGTGCGCAACGAGACGAGTGGCCGCGAGGGGCGGCGGATCGTGCTCGAGCTGCGGCGCGACGCGATGCCGCGCGTGGTGCTGAACAAGCTGTACAAGATGACGCCGATGCAGACGACGTTCGGCGTGATCATGCTGGCGCTCGTCCCCGACGCGCAGACCGGGCAGCTGGTGCCGCACGTGCTCTCGATGCGGGAGCTGATCGATCACTACCTGGCGCATCGGCACGAGGTGATCGTGCGCCGGACGCAGTTCGATCTCGACAAGGCGCTGGACCGCGAGCACATCCTCGAGGGCCTCAAGATCGCCGTCGACAACATCGACGCCGTGATCGCCCTGATCCGGGCCGCCGAGGACACGCCGCAGGCGAGTCTCGAGCTGCAGGCGCGGTTCTCGCTGAGCGAGCGCCAGGCCGAAGCGATCCTCAACATGCGGCTCGCCAAGCTGACCGGCCTCGAGATCGAGAAGCTCGAGACCGAACTCGCCGAGGTGCGGGCGACGATCAGCGATCTCCGCGCGCTGCTGGCGTCGCGGCCGCGGCGGATGGACGTGATGAAGGAGGAGCTGGCGGCGATCGTCAAGACGTACGGCGATGACCGGCGGTCGGAGATCACGAGCGACGAGGGCGAGTTCACGGTCGAGGACCTGATCGCCGAGGAGGACATGGTCGTCACCGTGTCGCACTCGGGGTACATCAAGCGGACGTCGGTGTCGACCTATCGGCGCCAGCGGCGGGGGGGGCGCGGGCTGTCGGGGCAGGACCTCAAGGACCAGGACTTCATCGAGCACCTGTTCATCGGCTCGACGCACGATCACATCCTCGTCTTCACCGATGACGGCCGCTGCTTCCGGATCAAGGTCCACGAGATCCCGCAGGCCGGCCGGGCGACCAAGGGGAAGCCGATCGTGAACCTGATCAACGTCAGTCCGGAGACGACGATCAAGCGGCTGCTGCCGGTGCGGGAGTTCAGCGACACGCAGTATCTGCTGTTCAGCACGCGGCTCGGCACGGTGAAGAAGACCGCCCTCTCCGACTACGCCAATCCCCGCGTCAACGGGATCAAGGCGATCAAGGTCGAGGCCGGGGATGAGCTGATGGACGTGCAGATCACGACCGGCACCAACGACGTGATCCTCGCGACGCGGCACGGGCTGTCGATCCGCTTTCACGAGTCCGACGTGCGCGAGATGGGCCGCGACACGACCGGCGTGAAGGGGATCGAGCTCGGCGCGCGCGACGCGCTCGTCGGCATGGTCGTGATCAAGCGCGATGCCACGATCCTCGTGGTCACCGAGAAGGGGATGGGGAAGTGCTCGAAGCTCGACGAGTACCGCGTGCAGAAGCGCGGCGGGAAGGGGATCATCACCCTGCAGCGCACCGAGCGGACCGGCGACGTCGTCTCGCTGATGGAAGTCCTGCCCGAGGACGAGATCATGCTGATCACCAAGCAGGGGGTGATCATCCGGTCGTCGGTGGCGCAGGTGCGGGTGACGGGACGGATCGCGCAGGGGGTCAAGCTCGTGCAGCTCGACAACGGCGATCTCGTGACGGCGGTGGCGCGGGTGGTGCCCGAGGATGGGGACGTCGACGGCGAGGATGGCGAGGACGGCGCGGCCGCGGGGGCGGACGCCGACGGCGAGGGGGAGCGCGACACAGGCGAGGCATAGACGCCACGACGTGGGCGTCCGGCCACGACACGGGGACTGGCGTCAGGGACCGGATGCCCGCCACGGCGTGCGTCGAAGTCGTTGTGCCGCAACATGATGAGGCGCCTGATCCACTCACCGCCGATCACCGGTCGGCGCCGGCACAGTCGGGCACGGCACGTGTATCACCAGATGGATCGACCGTTGTCTGTCTTTCGCCCCGGAGCGCCGTCGTGAGCGTCCTCGATGTCGGTGCGCCGCGCGATGACGCGCCGGACGCGATCGCCGTGACCGGCCACGAGTGGCCGGTCACCGATCCGCCGCGCCACGACGCCCGCGTCGCCCGTGCGGACGATGCGGCCGCGGTGCGGGACGCCGTGCTCTGGCAGCGGTGGGTCCGCCTGGTCGGGGCGCTGGTGATCCTCGGGGTCGCGGCCGTCGCGCGCACGGACGCCGCGCATGGGCTGCACCCGTCAGGCGCGTGGATCCCGCTGGCGGTCCTCGGCCTCCTCTACGGCGGCTGGACGCTGGTCGTCGGCTGGTTCGTCGAGTCGGCGTCGGCGGAGACGGTGCCGCCCGGCCTGCCGGCGGTCGTGCTGGCCGGTGATCTCGTCGCGTCGGTCGCCGCCGTCTGCCTTGGCGGACCGCCGGCCGACTATCCGCGGATGCTGCTGCTCGCACTGCTCGCCGTCCAGCTGATGGTCCTGCAGGTCGAACGGCGCGTGGTGATCCTCGCCTATCTCTCGGTCGCCGCGGCCTACCTCGTCGCCGCGGTCGTGGTCCCGACCCTCGCCCCCGCCGTGGTCCCCCTGGCGCAGCCGCTCGGCGGCGTGCTCGTCGACGTGGCGCTCTTCCTCGGCGCCGGCGGCGTGCTGCTGCGGGCGTACGGCGACTTCCGCGTGCGGCTCGACGCGATCCGGCGCTTCTGCCGAGACGTGGAGGTCGGCGAGCTTGGCGGGACGCTGGAGTCGGTCGTCGAGCGACGGACCGATCACCTGACCCTCGTCGCGCGCAGTGTCGACGACATGCGGCAGCGCCTGATCGAGTTGATCGGGACCGATCCCCTGACCGGCTGTCTCAACCGCCGGGCGCTCGAGACGCGGCTGGCGCGCGAGTGGCGGCAGGCGAAGCGGCGGGCGACGTCGCTGGCCGTGCTGGCGATCGACATCGACCGGTTCAAGCCGATCAACGACAGTTACGGGCATCGGTTCGGCGACACGGTGCTGCAGCAGGTCGCCGACATCCTCGCCGGGACCGTGCGCGAGACCGACGCCGTGGCGCGGCCCGGCGGGGACGAGTTTCTCGTCATCCTCCCCGACACCGGCTGGCAGGGGGCGACGACGTTCGCCGAGCGGCTGCGGCGGAACGTCGATGACCATCGGTTCGGCGCCGAGCCGGCGACGATCGCGGTGACGATCTCCGTCGGCGTCGCCGTCGCCCGCGGGGCCGACGGCGCCGCGGCCGTGAGTGGCACGGGCGGGGCGCCGCGGCTCGGGCCGGCCGAACTGCTCGAGGAGGCCGACCGCAGCCTCTATCGGGCGAAGTCGGCGGGCCGCAACCGGATCAGCGCGTGATCCTGGTGAACACGAGAATCCTCGTCGCCGACGACGATCC
>Ga0116227_10012904_pt1 | contig 13389 bp, 11 predicted proteins | sample S1TSphgellanicum_FD_89693 | JGI IMG/M metagenome (GOLD analysis project Ga0116227, IMG submission 89693) | Host-associated microbial communities from peat moss isolated from Minnesota, USA - S1T2_Fb - Sphagnum magellanicum MG | ecosystem: Host-associated > Plants > Peat moss > Unclassified...
CCCACCAACCCACCTTTTTTTTTTTGTTGATTACACAAAAATGGGAAAAACAAAGTGTAAGTGGTTAGAAGGGGGGGGGGGGGGGGGGGGGGGGGAATGGTGATGTTATAACAAATTGACTTGTACATCATTGGTAATTGTGGGATTAAGAATTCCAAAATGGAGTTTTGGGTGTTGGATAGGAGGTTTGTGATGCGGGGGTGCCAAGTCAAGGCTTTATTACTTTGCCCAAACAAGGCATTATTTAAGTATAGGGTTTATGTTTTTTTGTGAAGAGGATGAGATTCTAAATGTGATTCAAATTTAGGGTTGTAATTTTAAAGTGTTAATACTATTCAATTTTTTTATATATCTAATTTTCTTATTCAACACATAATATGTCCACAAATACCAAAAATGAAATAAAATGTGAAAAACATATTTTTGAAACAAATCACATGTTTGTTATGTCACATTTTGCTATAATGTACAATGAGTTGAAGCATGTTGCAATTTGTAACCAACAAAAGGTATGAAAAACTACAATATTTAATCTTAAAGTTCGTTTTGCATCACCATTATAATTTCTAATCTTGAAATTTGATTTGCATCACCTTTGCAAATGTAAATGAATTGTTGGATTCATAATCAAATTTGCAACACCTCAAGTAAAAAAGGTTTTTGGGCATAACAAAATTTGAAAATTAGAGGAGTTGAAACTAAATACTTAGGATTGCATGATTGAAATGAACAATTAGATATGGCAAACCTAATGCCCTCAAATTGAACACCCTTGACCTTGAAATTGGGCATGATGGACTTGAAAATTTTAAATTGGACATCCCAAACTATGAAATTTGACATGGAAGACTTAGAATCCCACAAATTGGACACCCCAAACCCTGAAATTGGACATGACAAATTTGAAACCTTTGAATTGGATACCGTATGCCCTAAAATTGGACATGAAAAACTTGAAACCTTCAAATTGGATATCCCAAACCTTGAAATTAGACATGGCATATTTGAAACCTTCAAATTGGACATCCAAGACCTTGAAATTAAACACCCAAGACCTTGAAATTGGACAAGGAAAACCTAGAACCTTGAAATTGGACATGGCAAACTTGGAATCCTTCAAATTAGATACCCAATACTAAAAAATTGGACATTGTAAGCTTGAAACTTTTAAATTATATACCCTAAATCATGAAATTGGACACCCCATGTACTTTAAAATTAGACATGGAAAACTTAAAACATTTATATTAGACACCTTAAACCTTAAAATTGGACATGGAAAACTTAAAATATGTCAAATTGAACACCTTAGACCCTCAAATTGGACATGAAAAGCACAAAATTCCACAAATTGGACACTTCAGACCTATAAATTAGACATTGTAAACATAAAACCTTCAAATTGAACTCATAAACCTTGGATTTGGACATAGTAGACTTGAAACATTTAATTTGGAAACCCTACTAAACCTTGAAATTAGACATGGCAAATTTAGAGTCATTTAATTAGACATCATAGATCCTAAAATTGGACATGACAAACCAAAGTCATTCAAATTAAACACCCTAGACCCTTAGATTAGACATGAACTATAATCAATTTTTAAAGAGAAAAAATATTTACCCAAAATAAACAATAAATGGATAGACTACTCATGCTTAAAGACCATCAAGGTTTTTCATAAACATGCCCATTTCATCATTGGAATTTTGCAAAAAGAAAAAATACATGGAGAAATTTCCAAACCTTCATATGCCCCTTTGCCTTATTACACACCCACAAACAACAATCAACTCAAAAAAACATTGCAAAATAACAACCAATAAAACAACACAAAGTCAAAACAAAAAAGACCAACAAACCTTCAAAATAAATCAAAGTTCTTTTCAAAAAAATGTTTGTCTTCCATGAGCTTGTTTTTGTCTTCAATCATGATATCATTAGATGCTAAAATGTCAATCATGTTTTTAGGGTTCAAGGCACACCCAACACAAGCATCGACAAGCCAATTTTTATGCAATGAATATCAAGTGATCCAAATTTTCAATCTCCAACTTAGATTGTTGTAGATTTGTAATAAGACCAACCACTTTGAAAATGCTTTTCAATATCACTTTGTGAGCCAACAATGCCAAGTATTTGGTGACCCAAAAAAAAACACATGTGAAAATTGCATCACTTGCTATGACCACCATACTAGAGGGTTTTTAATTTTTGTTGCCCGAATAGAAAGTTGATGGAACATCTATAACTCATTCCTCATGGTAGACATAATTGCATCATCATAAGACATAAACAACATATCATCAACTATTATCTTAACATGGTTTTAATGCAAGTAGACTTGCAACAAAATAGGGCATACCATTTTAACATCATATTCAACAACAATTGCACTAACTTGAGCATTGCCCACAAATTCCCAAATAATTTTCATGTTTTTGAAATGGGGGTCCAAAATGACCACCAACAATTTTTCTACCTTGGTTTCATGGTAAGCCATAGAAAATGCTAGGAATGGTGCAAAAATTTAGACAACTTTTGCCATCATTTGAAGTTTGAATTCTTGTAATTCTAAATCAAATCATTAAGAATTACTAGTTGATTCAAAGCCTAAATCCTAGCCACATTAGCATTCATGATAATATATAACATGAAAACAAAAAAAATGCATTTGATAATAACCAATAACTGTAACTTTGATTTAAAACACATAGCTTTACAATATGGAATCATATGTCAACAATGGCTTGAACAACAACCCAAGTTTGGTACTCTAGCATTCTAGAAAATAAATGCAAAGCTAGTTAACATCCATAACATATGTAAATTGCATTTTGATATTCAAGAATTTTTTGAAACAAGATAATGTGTGAAACAAATTGTGTTTTCATGCAAGTTATGAACATTTTAGTTGGTAATCTTGCAATATCACAAGAGTATTTTCATGAGCTTGCCTTCCCTTCCTAGATTTTTTGTTATATTTTTTTGTAATGGACTTTGAGCATTTTTCAAGCTCACCTCCACAAAACCATGATAACCATTGGCATCGTCATTGGCATATCAACATAACTTTGACATAACACATGTGACCACAACAAGACCCAACAAAGAGGCATCACAATTGAAGTGGTGAAACGAAAAACAACAATTGTTAATATAGTAGTCAACTTAGACAAATTAAAACCTTTGTTTTTCACATATTCTACTACTTTGTGAAGCAAACCAAATGAATCAAACAAAACTTTTACCTAATTTGCCATGGTTACCTGATTATGGTAGTTCTTGACATGGTGTCTTCATAATACTAATCATGTGAAAAGGTTTTAATATGAAGTCCTTCCAAGTCTCCATTTGGTTGAAATTAAGTTTGCATTTTGTGTGTATTTGTATCTATTGGCTACAAATTTATCTACTTTTAGACATTGCTAAAAGGAACAACTTTAGTCATAATGATTACTTAATTTTTTTTTCATTGTGCTAAGTGGTAAATCAAGTTTCAATGTTGAAAATTTTGAATGAATTTGAACAATAATATGTATCCTTAATCTATTATGAAATTATTTGAAAAAGTTTGAAATGAATAGATAGTGACACTTTTCATGTAATGTAACAAATGTTTTTGCATTACTTAAAAAGTTCTTAAAATATTTTGAAATGATTTGAATATGACATGTATTTACAGAATTTAAAATAAAATAAAATCTTGACATAATAATATAATAATCCAATATTTTTTTTGAGTCATAATAATAATTTAAAAAGATATATGTTGATGTGTAAATTGTCGTTTAAAAAATATTCTCCTTGAATGACCAAATGTCACTTTGATTAGAGTATCCATTGCTTATAAAGATTCACTTGGAATGGGCATTTAGGGCTCATTTTAGCAAAAAAAAAAACATTTTTTAACAAGTTCCACCACTTTTGGATTAAAAGCAGCTTGATGTGCAAACATCTTATTTTAGACTCACCATGATTCATAATGCTAAAGGCATGATGTGGGAACAATGGATAATTATTTTTTCAAATTTCTTCTATTAATTTAAAAAGATACTTGTAAATACATGAAGGTTATTTGAAATAGCCAATTGTGTAAGTGTTAGGTGAATTGGAGGAGGATGAAATTTTTTCCAAGAATTTAAACTTTCATGAAGAGTACAAGTCCCATAATCAATTTGACCACACACACATTTAGATTTGCGTGTTCACATGTTCACCTTAAAACGTTTACACACACTCATTAAATTTTCAATATGATTCATGAAGCCATTGTAGCATGGAAGGAGGTTTTCAGGTAGATCTCGTTTACATTCTAGATCGTAGGTAGATGAAATTACATTTGTTAATTAATATCACACATTTGTTTGCAAGTTTGGTGCACTTGTTTGAATCTTGTGAAGAAGGCGGATTCAATTCTTTTGAGGCAAATTGTGCTTATATATAAAATTTCTGTACATGTCGCAATGTTTGGATGTAGGGTAAGTTTGTAGGAAAGAATTATGTTCAAATGGTAGTACATTGTCTAAGTCTACAAGTTGCTAAAATTCATGCAAAAAAGAAAAAAAATTTTACATTGATCGGTGGATCACTATCCAAGTGCTTTAAAGCCATGCCGATTGCAGTAAGAAGTAGTGACTAGATTAATTTGCCGGTCAATCAGCTGCTCTCCACCTGCATTCTTCGACGTCTTCGGATCCGCACTTGCTGCTAATTATATTGTGGATTTATGGCACACGCGGCTGGCGGCCACTGATCGTCACGGGGTGCCATCATCCGCTTGTTTGCTGTCACACTGGGCTACACCATCACCACCACCACCACCACCACCTCCTTCCTCGACTCCGTTGCCGCCGGCACTACGCCAATTGGAAGCACCAGATGCAAAACGATTTATTTATACCGCTTCTCATTAACTTATATTTCATCATTCCGTGATCTGTTGCCCCCATCAGTCCATCTAGCCATTACTTTTTTGGGTTTCAAATCTTGGGTGGGTGTTCATGATTCTTGATCTCTAGCTAGCCGTGTAAGTGTGTGTTGTCATTTTGGACTTCTCTCTTTTTTTTTGGTGGGTAAAACTATACTCTCGTCAACTTAGTTCGTGTTGAGTAGATCGTGGCAACAGACTACTAGTATTACAACCGATGGCGTTCGGAAATGGAAGGGGCTTGGGTTCTCCACTGCTTACTATCAACTTCATTCTGTATGTGATCGCCGCTTGTCTGGCAGGTTGGGCTTTGAATAGGAACATCGACGCCAGCCTAGGCAACGGAGCAGAGAGCGCTGTTGGTATAATCGATACTTTCTACACCCCAGCTATCTACTTTCCCCCAACCCACACCCCGTGTACTTTATATGATCCATACATGTGCATCATTATTTTGTGTGTGCTGGGTGGAGATCATGACCAGCTAGTTTCAGAATGGTTTCTAGCTGCGTCCTCGTCCATGCAGAAGGGCATCTTTCCATTGAGTAGCTGCACCAGCTTCAACTTTGGAAGGTCCAGTTTGCAAGTTCCATTGGCATGGAATTCCCAAGTTGAAGAAGGTGCGGCTAGGGGTGCAGCAGCTTGCCGGCCAAGATTGCAAAACTGAAATGCAAATCTGGAACATAATCAGACGTCAACCCGCTGGATGTCAAACTTCCAAAGCTGAAGGTGCAGCCTTTCAATGGAAAGATGATGCCCTTGTGTTTGATTCTACTAGCTAGGCGTACGTGCACTGCACTGGCTCCATGAGGAAGCAGCTCCTTGAATAAGGCTGCACACGACCGTGCAAGTAGTTTTGACAATAATGTGTGGAAGTTCTGTATGCGCTGTTCCTGCAGGTAACTCCGCCGTGACAATTTACTTCCTACCAATTGCACTCATAGCCAGCGTTGTGGGTATAGCTTCAACGTTTGCAGGAAGCCACCATGTACGCGTATGGCGTACTGACACACTCTCAGCTGCAGCTTCTGCTTCCCTCATCGCTTGGCTACTAACTATTCTTGCCATGGGGTACGTACGTATAAAGCTTCTCCTCCTCATCGCTGATTGAATCCCTGTTGATCAACCTGCAATAAGGTTATAAAGTCATTTAGTATCTTCTCTAGTCCTGATCTTTTTTGCTGTCCTCGAATCATGATGCTCAGCTAATTCTGTTGATGATTTATACGCAGGCTTGCATGCAAGGAAATTCACGTCGGCGGTGGCTTCCGTCCAAAGAGACTGGTACGTCTAAAGCTTTCCGAATTACGATCTGTTATAGATCCTTTCAGTTGTACTAACGCCTCAAGAATTACTCTATGATCTAGATCTCGAGTCTAATTGAACTAAGCAGTTTTTATAACTGATCTGATCATCGTTGCTGCTTGCAGAAAGCACTGGAGGCTATTATCATCATTCTGGCATTTTTGGAGTTACTGTACCACTTAACATTGCATGCGGGTGTGTTGGGTGCGAATTATGGCCCTACTTACGCCTAATTAAAACAGGCAATCATTGATAAACTGCAAGATAATTTCTTTTGAATCTCATTTGGGTAGTTTAGTTAGTTTGAATGCAATAATAAAAGCCACAGAAAGGACCCTAGTGTAGCAGTTTGTAATCTAGATTTTGATCAGAGGTTTTCAATGGCAGTTTCATTCACCAATTTATTTGACAACGTTGGATTTGCTCACTACATTATACAGTGATGATAATAGATCTGTGAATTAGTTGCTAGTTTGTACAGATCAACTGTGTGACATTTGTTTTGCAATCCATGGCTGCTTCAAAGTTCACCGGTTTGTGTTGTAACTTGTCATGTGTTCTTTACATTAAAAAATGATCTAGATCTTCCTACTCATGAGATGTTTGCACATCCTTTGGTTTCTGATGGGTATCCTAAAAAGTTCAATTCCTGCATCGATCAGTTTGGAAAAACTCATTTTTCGTTCCTCTGACTTGATGTTTTCGTGTTCTTGTTATATAGGCTGGTAGCAAGTTCAGCACTAAATAATTATGAGGGAAAAAAAAAACACTCAAGAGTTTTGAGAAATAATCAAGGAACTAGGAATATACCTCAATAAATTTTTTTAAAAAATGATTATGCCAGAATCTTAAGAAAAAATTACATGCCACATCAAAGTGCTGAACCTATTAGGCTAGTACTATGGTATATTAGTCAATAGAAAGTAGTGATTTTTTTTAATCCACAAAAAGAATTGGGAAAGTTTTGGAGAAACTTGTTTTCCTACTGTAAATTCAACTACTTTTGCTAAAGCTTTGGCACATTTTGAATACATCACAATTTTAAAAAATAGAGCTCCGGGCTGCTGCTACTGCTGGTGGCTACCAGTGACAATCAATTAGTTTTAAAAATTTTATGTTTTCATATGATTTTCAATAATTCATCATTATTTATGTCAATGTCAAATTTAATTTAAATTAATATACATTTCATGGACATGAAAAGACACATGTTAATTTTTTTAATTATATATCCATGTTGGTGGATAGGGAAAAAGAGTGAGGTAGTTATAAAATGAAGGTATTTATTAAGAAAGGTGGGAGATAGTTATAAATAAAGTTCATAGGAAAAGAAAGCAGTTATTAAAAAATAAATGAAATAGTTAGGCTTGAAAATGAGGTAGTTATTTTTGAAATTGTCTTTGAAATGGTCCATGGATAACCATACAAAGGATTCCCAAAAAATCCCTCTTATACCAGTTTCGATTACTCGTCACTACAATAAACAAAAAAACCTGAATTGGAAGTGGTTTGGTTCCTTTGCTGTTCCCTCATGGTTCCCCAGAAACATTTCTACTTTTCTGTCACCTGGGGAGCTCCTCGGAGGCTCCATGACTGAGAAGAGTTTCAATTTAATCCAGCAAATATATACTGTGCAGAAGCTGCTTGCTCTTGAACATTGGAAGATGTGAAACAGGTCAAAAGAAATTAACATCTTCCACTAGACTTGTTGCCGACGCCTGTGATCAATATATTATTGCTACCTACAACTAATTGATTAATATTGGCAACGTTTTTGTTTCATTTTCACTCATTTGGCTTCAGCTGAGTTATTGCCAAACTGATAAATCAAGGCCAAGAATCACAAAGAAATATTGAAGCCGTGCTGGAACATGTTCTAAGCAATCTAGGCGACCAATGTACCTGTCACCTGTATGCTTTATGTGAAATAATTATGAAGACGCCAAGTTCCACTCCAATCCTGGAGTGTATCTTAGCAAGGGATACACTTATCATCACAGAATGACTCTACCCTTTTAGGAAGGTTCAAATTCAAACTAAAAACCTTACATTACTAGATTAAAAACTTCTCATCTAGATGCATGCACTTATCTCCAGAACATGCTTAGATCCATCATATGCACATATTGCGTTACAAATGTTACTAACACATTGGGTTGAGTTCAAGCCAAAATTTTATGCTCAATTTTTATATCAATGCTTACTATTTTCCCTAGGGTAGAGCCAACAAAGATACCATCCAATTCCAGCATAGTGAATATTGTTGAATCAAGAAATCAAGCAAATAAGGTAGATAAGCTGGTGGGTGAACACTTAGGGGTTGGAAGAGATCACATGTATTCTCTTGTTACTTTTAGGATTGTAGTTCCAAACATTCTAGGTAACCCTCCACCTAATGCCTCTATAGCCATTTACAAAACGACATTTGATTTTGAAATGAAATATGTTCCCCCAAAGTAACAAGGTTTTAAAAAAATACATTATTTTCTTGTAAACACTTCCTCCTTTGTGAAATTAACATGCATAAGAAGGAATCAATTTTGCAAAGGACTATGAAAAGGATTCATATAATAAAACAACATTGATGGGAAAAAATTAAGAAGATAAATACTTATTGGCTACATTCAAAAAACACTCATACCTTAAAATATGTGAAAATTTAAAACTTAAAAAATTCAAAGGACTTTTCAAAATTGATTCAAAATTTTAGAACTTTAAAAATCTTTTACCAAATATAAATGAGGTATAATGTACATGATTTGTTAAAAAAAATTGTAGTTTATTATACAAGAAAAAAATAAAATTTTGGTTATGATTTGAAATTGTTATCATTTTGAAAAATGAACATTGAATTGACAAGGAATCAACACATTTTCAAAAAATCATATCTATTCAAAAATTATATTAAAAAAATGTCATGTACTTGGACAATTTATAAGCATTTATTATAACAATTAACAAAAAAAAATTGTTTAAAAATTCATTTGTATGAAAAAGTTATTTTTGGGCAAAAGGACACGTGGTCTCTTATAAAGTAATGTCATTGGCTCATTTTATTTTATTTGCACCCATATTCACATTTTGTTTCATTTTTTACACCCCACAACTATGACCAAGTTGTTTGGGGGACAAATGTGGATATATAGCCTTTTTTGAAAGTTTGTTGAAAAAAAATCTTCTTCAAACAAACAAAGGTGCCTTCACCCCTTATCACATTTTTCTAGTTTTATAAACCCATGCCCACCACCAATCATGGATGGAGATGTTTCAAACATGCATTAAAAATGCCAAAAAAATTGCACCTTTCTACAAGGAAGGGTGAACCTCCATCCCTACTTTGTGAAGTAAAAAAGGACATCCATTAATGTTTTGAATTGGGCATTTGGATTTAAGGATTGTGATTTTGAATGGTTACCTACTTGACAACAATTCATCATAGGGTGATTTTAAAGAAGGTCTTAATGTTTGCCATCAATTACTAGTTGACGATGGGTGATTCTATCCCAGTGGTTATAAGTTCAATTTAATGTTGGATGAAAATATTACATAGTTTTCAACTTGATTTTCAAGTCAATTCTCACATAAAAAATTGGAGGTTTTCGCTTTAGGTGATTATTTTTTCCTTGAAAACTAGTAAGATATCACATGGGTTTCAATTTATACCCGGGAGGTTTTCAACCTTGTAGAAAGATTTTAAAAAAGCCTAGAAATAAACGGTTATTGAAACTTGAAGTCAAAACCTTTTTGTTTGAAAGAATGTTTTTATTTTGTACCACTAAGCAAGAACCTTTCATTTACAAAATGTTGTTAGAAAGTACACATGTTAGTGGTTTTAGCTTTAAAGTCATTGGGATAAATGTGATTTAAATTTTAAAAATTATCTTTATTATTACAAGAGACATTAGTGTCCTAATGGGAGGTCTTGGGTTCAAATTTCAATAAGTTTGATCCTTGGTGGTTCCTTCCTGAAGGATAGTTTGAAAATTGGGGTAGGTATCAAATTTTAAGAAAAATAATCGTTGTAGAACGAAATTAGTTCTTCAAAACTATTACAAGAATTGAAATTGGCATTAGTTTAATCTTGTAAATAAAATTACTAAAGTAAAAAGTCTTAAGATTTTTTTTTAAAAAGACCAATTTGGGACCAATGTTGGGCAATTATTTGGTTTTTTTAATAACTTCCAATTTCAAATATTTTAAATTTAAAAATCAAAAAGCTTTTACCAATTCAAGTTTCCAAAATCAATGCACTAGTTAGTTTCTTGTTTTTTCAAATCCTTGAACCAATAAGCAAATATTAAAGTTTTCCTTGAAATGGTGCCTTATTGGGCCCCACTTTCAAGTCCCATTTGGTATTTTATCCCTTCCTAGCTATTTTCTACAAAGTCTTGTAATAAAAGATTATAGCTTGGGGGGTCCAAAACTATGAGGGTTAATTTTTGATTAATCCTTTCTAGCACATAAGTAGACTATCAAACATACTTCAACACAACACTTGTAATATTCGTCATTCGCATGATTCTCAACATGAGACTTACATTCTTTTGGGATAGGATCACCCACAGACCTAAAGTCGAATCTTTATGTGAGAATAACACCCCAAGGGAGTTCATCACATGTGCCTAAAGATTTTTTTTTATGGGGATCATTCATCAAAGATTATAAAGTGTCCACAATGGTGTTCACAATAATCTCCACATTTTATTTCTTCAAGGCTTCTCATTCACATATGATATTTTTACAAGTCTTGATAGCAATTAACAACATGAAATTATTGAATGCAAATTATGAGCTAAAAGCTCCAAGCTCTACCCGTTATATACTTGAAGCAAAGAAGTGGATGAATAGTCAACCACATTCATCTACATCTATTCCTTATGTATCAAACCAATCATCACATGCCATTTATAACTTTTCACCTTTTTATGGATAGGTTTTACATTATTTGGAGTCTAGGATTTGGTCAAGTCTACATACTTGACCTCCCATTATTACTAACCCAAAATAGTTATCTAAATTATTCATAATCATCCTTTATGCCCTTAGTCAAAATATTTTCATTGTAAGGCCCATGAGGCTCATTATTTTATTCCCCATTTTTATCCATACTATTACCCCAAGCCATAGTACTATTATTTGCAATTACAACTCTTAGTAATTATTTTGTTGCTATAGGACCAAATTTTGGAAACCCAACATTGATTCCTTTTTAACAATGTTGTTTTCAACCCATGGGCTGCCCACCTATAATCTATGGTATAAATGTCATATAAGGGTTGAAAAAGGCATAAAGGGGCTATGGGTTATAAACTAAGGTCTAGTGGGCTATGGTTGTATTAGGCTATTAGGTTATATGAATTATATTGGTTATATGACCTATGGCTTTTATGGCTATTTGGCCTATGGGTGATATGGCTTATGGCCTTTGGGTTATATGACCTTGTGTTATGGGCTATATGGCATCATGGCCTATGGGATATATGGTTATGGGCTATAGACTATTGGTGTAGGGTTTTAAGTTCTTAGTTTTATAGGTTAATTTAAAGTTTGTGTTTAGTCTCTTTAGGGTTTAAGTTTTAGGTTTAATTTTTGGGGTTTAAAACTTATTTTTAAGGGCTTATTTTTAAGGTTTGTGTTTAAGGTCTAAAGTTATGGTTTAAAATCTAAATTAAGGTAAGGGTTAAAGAAAAAGTTTTAAGGTCTAAAATTAGGGTTAAAGTTTAAAGATTGAATTTTAGGGTTTATAGATGAAATTCAAGGTCTAAATTTTAGGGATTTTAGTATGAATTTAAAGGTTCCAATTTTGTGGATTGCACAAAACTAATGTTTTCTCATCAAACTATTGGCTACAATTTTATAATTGCTCTAACCTTTGTTTTAAACTTCTCTAAAATCATTCCTAAATTTGTAGCCATCTTTTACTTTGTTTTTTCTCTCACAATTGATATCCATTTTGCTTAGCAAGAAAAAAATTTGTCACATTTGTTTTCCTATCCATGTACAAATGAAGAAACACAAAAAATGTGAGAGGAGATACCATGTTCCTCCTCTTGTCATCATCATCTACATGAAATGACCAAAAAAAAACCAAAAAACACTACTACATATTGTGCCTTTGTGCGAAGGGCCAAACAAAAAACCTGAAGGGTTTGCGAAGCAAAAATAACCTGCCATATTTGTAATGCGACACGCATCGCACCTTGTGGTGCACCACCCATCGCTAATTTATAATGTACATTACAATCATTGCAGCACTTTTGCGACATATACCACAAAGAAAACTTTGCGACCCGCTTAGTCTTCGTCCACCCTAGCGATATTCCACACTTCGCAACGTTTAATCATACTCAAAACATCGCACATTTTATAATACAAAAAGTATCGCTAAAAACTTTGAGAGTCACAAGAAATCGCAAGCTTGCGTTATTTGGCGCCTTGCATTTTGTGTTTGAATATGTATCGCAAACCTCATCACAAATTTTTACAAAAATTTCCGGTGGTGGACGTATCGCAAGTTGCAATGTGCGGTAGCTTGCAAATTAGTGAAAGGGTTACTGGAGAAGGCATTTTCGCAAATGTCATCTTATTTATCACGGCCTTTTTTAAGTCGCAAAAAATTTCGGTGACATTGAAGTAGTACATGCGGTAGTGCAAAGGACGATAGTACAAAGTTCCCATAGGGCCTACTTGCAGAACTATAAAGGCTGAAATTGTTGTGAACAGTTCCATTGTGTCAGGATCCCTTTAACATTCGTGATTTCTTCGGGAGAGAGCTCAAGAAGAACAAGAGGGTTGGCAGAGACGTGAAGGAGGTCTAGGAATTCAGTTAGGGTTAACAATAGTTCACAAGATTTTTGGGTTTAGGGTTTTGAAACTTTTTTGCGTTCAGAGATTTCAGCTATGGCCGAAGATTTGGAGGCCATACCTTCATCCTTGTCAGTGCAGTATCTGACTACTAGGGAACTACAGAGCAGATTGAGAGAGATTTTGAGAAGGATGAGACTAGAGCATCTGTATTTGATTCCTTGGGACATACAGGATGGCACTTACCTTGATTTCTATAACGGGAGAGTAGATCCAAGATTTTCTACAACAGTGAGAGGTAAACCAGCTGAATGGGACTTGGAATTTGTAGGAGATTCATTTCAATTAC
>Ga0116227_10012905_pt1 | contig 13388 bp, 13 predicted proteins | sample S1TSphgellanicum_FD_89693 | JGI IMG/M metagenome (GOLD analysis project Ga0116227, IMG submission 89693) | Host-associated microbial communities from peat moss isolated from Minnesota, USA - S1T2_Fb - Sphagnum magellanicum MG | ecosystem: Host-associated > Plants > Peat moss > Unclassified...
TGTTAATTTTTTTTTTTATAATATATAAAACCTACTATATAAAAAAAAATATATATATATATTATATATATATAAAAAAAAAAAAAAAAAAAAAAAAAAATATATATATATATATATATATATATATATATATATATGTAATTAATTACTTACATTACATTTAATTAACTTAATAAATGATTAATATAATGCATTGGATGAAGGACAGCCTATGTTATGATTTCATTGGCTACACAATGAAAAGGAAACAACATAAAATCTTGCAAGAAATGCATATGAACTATAATTTTTATGAAGATAAAGTCAAATTTGGAATTTGACTTTGTTAATACCCTTAAAAAAATTAAGGAAGTTTCTCAAATTTTCGATGGATGATTAATTTGGTTTTAACATCATCAATTAAAAGAGGTGTGGACATGGACAATGAAGTTATTATTATAACTACACCTCCTAAAATTAATTTGCAAATATACAAGTTAATGTACACCTAGGGTTTGCACTTTCAATGTGAAAATGCAAAGCGTTGCTTAATCGATGTAAATCATAGAGTGGCCAAAACACTCCTTAAATTTTGTTGTGCTAGCTTGAAAGGTACAAGCCCAATTGATGCAAATATAAAATATGTGGGATGCAAGATGGAAGTTTTAGAAATGAACTTTGCTCAATACCAAACCTTAGTTTTAAGATGCAATACGGTGCAATGTGATTTTAAACAAACTATGTATCTATTTATAAGGGAAGGTAGCTAGTTAGTTTTCTTTGTTTGTCATGTTGGGATCTCCCAAATCATAGTGCCCTTCACCATACAAAAGCCCTTGATGAGTAGGGGGTGCATCAAAGGGACTGGCATTATTCAAACCTACAATTCAAAAGTTATTATTGAATATTGAACATTTTTTTCAAAAAATTCCAAAAAATCAAACAACTATAGATTTTAAGGAAATTGGGGCAAGTTTTTTGATATTGTTGGAAACCTTTTGATGAGTGGAATTTCTTGGAAGCAATTATTTATCTTAGACTTAAGGTGGGGGAGATATTCAATTCTCACTAATTTGTATGATTGGAAATTAGTTTCAAATTTTAAATATTTTTTCATGATTGAGTTCTATCACAAGGTCATGTTCACAATTGGGCTAATGACATAGGCCACATAGTCACAATGAAACAAGATAAATATTGCTTCATGTTGGCTAGGTTTGATCACAGTTTGCCATCGGATGAAAATTTATTTATTTTTCATTCTCAAATTAAATGAAATTTTTACTTTTCAACTTGATATGACCCAATATGAAACCATAGTATTAAAGTTGGAGTTTGAAACAAAGAACATAGGAAACATCAAGGAAGTTAAAAATATTTTGTTTTTCAAGAGTTGTACTAATGCTAATTACACAAGGTCATTTGCACCCAAGGAATTTGACTCCCCACCATATTTGGTTGACAAAATTAGGTGTAGGCAAGGTGCATCACAAAGGAAGAAATAGCCACCCCAAATGCAATCATTTGAATTATCTAAGGTCCACCTAATGTGAACAATATGGCTATATATTAGATGAGTTAGATTGTTAACAAATGGCAAGAGATGGTCTTATTGTGTTTTAAATGATTACATTTGCAAATAATATTACCTCATTAATTATTGTATTTGGTGGAACATATATTTATGTCATTTAAAATATTAGTACCATTTCATGAAGTGACGTATTATGTAAATTACCTTATGCAGTTGCACACATAGGTAGACATAAGCTAGACAAATTTTGTGAACACCTTGCCTAATTAGAAAATAGCCTTGAAATGGTATGTGAAAGTTGCAAATAAAAATAAAATTTTGATCCTTTAATTACTATGTAAGATATGAAAGTAAATTACATTTCAAAATGTTCGATACATATTCTCATGGTAGGTATGCCAAAATCAACATAGGTAGATAAGTTAACATTCTTGGTTGGGGTAACAAGACTCTATTAAGGGCATTGAACCCAAAAAAACGTTTAAAATGTTAATGTGTTAGATAAGGCGCACCAAAGTTCATTGTGTAGTATCCATTGGGCATTTGAAACATGAAAGTGACAATTTAAATCCAATTCCAATTGGACATGTCCACATTCTTTAAGGAAGAAAAACATCTTTACTGAAAGTTAGCTATTTATCAAATTTGTTAAAAAATAAGGAAAATTTGACAAGCTTAAATGCCCCCTTTTCCTGTAAAGTTTTTTGGGGAAAAAAGTAAAAAAAAGAAGCCAAAGCATAATATAAAAAAAGAATAATATATCAAATTATCATAATACATTTGTGTCTATCAATTAATTAAATAATTTTGGAATTTTAATTTTGAAAACTGAATATTTTTGAATATTCAATCTTTTCCTTCACCAAATTTTCTTAATTGAAAAAAATTGTGAAATTTTAAACATTGAAAATAATTAATGTTGAAACTATCAAGGTAGTTGAGTATTTGGCCAAACATGAGACTCTTTTGAAAAATGGTTCCTCACCTTATTTTGATTATGGTGTTTTAGTTTACATGGTTGTGTGCTATAATAAATACATGCCTTCAGTCACTCTTGTTGACCTTTCTTAGATTTCTCAATCCACGTAATGAATTTTTGAAAGTCTTTTTAAGCAAATTCAATAAAAACATTACCTATTCCCCTAAAAAATTTCTCATCAATTGTGGCACATTGACATGCTTTTAAAAAAACATGTCCAAAACATTGCCTTAAAATGGGTAATTCCAAGTCAAAAATTCACAACTTCAACAATTTTCAAAGCAATCAAATCATTATGTGTAAGTTGGAACCTTCATCTTTGATACATGCATGGAACTCTAATGCTAGCCCTAATCAAAGTAATTTGAATTATGATTTTGTATAGATTAACCAAATGGAATTTACAACCCTAGGTTTAAGATCTTCCCAATGGGTTTTTATACTTGGCAATTCTTGTAGTAAACCAACCTTCATTGGATCTCAATGTTGATGGTTATTTAGAGAATAATATCCCAATCAGTTATATTTTCATACAATTGGATATATAACAAGTGATTCTTTGATTTAAAATATAATAGAATTGTAACCTTGGTTAACACTAGTGTTTTGGGGGGGTGAGGGGGGGGGGGGGAAATTTCACCAAGTGGCAATTTTTAAAGCTTTTTAAAGAATTTTTTAGTTGTCACATTTCAAAAAAATAAATCTAGTAAAAGAAATCACCAAGTTCTATCCTAAGTTCAATCAAATAGCAAAAAATATAGAAGGATGGTATTTTTTTTATGAAAAAATTCATATTTTCTTATTGCCAAATTTGATTAAATCAACTTATGAACGATTGCCACTTGAGCAACATCAAAAAATTGAAAAAAAACCAAAACTCTAGTTACCACCACTCCTTTGAAAAAAAGGATCCCAATCATGTTGGGTTGTTGGTGCCCGATCAATAATTGCAATTAACATTTTCTCCTTTTTTTGGTTTTCAAATTTCTAAAAGTCCGTTGGTAACTTGCAAGTTGTTGATATGATCAAACAAGTCCAATCCATCCATCATCATTCACCTCAATCATCCATCATACCCTTTGAACCCAATTGTAGACCTCAATCCACCATGATTCATGGATTGAAGGCCAAGCAACATAATTGGGTGAGCTCCATAACTGTTATTGTCATAGCATAGATGTCGTATTGTCATATATATATATATGTTATATCCTTCAACAAGATGTACCAACAAAGAGCTGTGAAGTTGGGTTTCCTTGAAAATTTCCAAACAAGTAAAATTAGATGTGCAAGGCAATAGAAATGCCATGAAAAAAATTGCCAGATTGTTTTAGTCAATTATGTGTAGCCACAAATACTGAATATTGATTTTAAAAAATTTGCATTTCATAGCTGGTTTATAGCCAGATTTGGCTAAATCTTCCTACTGAAGGTCATCAATTTTTTCTATGTCTTCCTCAGAATGATCACCACAGAGGCTACATCAGCAAAATTCCTAAGTAACCCCATCATCAATCTGCCCTTCCACAACATTAAAAAAACAAGTACATGATTTAAAAAGGCCCTATGGAATGAATGCTCCCCCCTTCTTGCCTTGCCTTGCCTTGCTTGACCCTACACCAACACTTGAACATAGCAAATGATTTGATGACCTCAAGGATTACCTTTCAGGGTAGGCATATGGGGTCATCAGAATCTCTCAGATCTGGCTTAGGTTTTTGGAAGTTTCTCTCTATCCTGCTTTGCCTTAGATAGAAGGCATCTCTAATGTTCTTTCCACATTAGACTTGTAGCAATTCAACTTGGACACAGGTTGTCTCATGTTTGTACTTTCATTTCCTATCTGGATTGGTGAGTTTATTGACTCTGCCCCGTAGGGAAGAAAGTATTTATTGGTTTAAGATTTGGGCATAAAATTTTGGATCGAACTTGATTCATCAGAGATATCAGTAAAGTCACCGTGTTTTCACCCTGTCTTTGGGCCTCCTTTCACCCCCTAACCCCTCTTTCAGTGGTATCCGTAAAGTAAGGAAATTTTATTAAATCTCAGTATGAAATGCTGAAACTCAGTACGAAATGCTGTGCTGTGTGCATATTCCGTAAATGTCAAAAGATTCTAAAACAAATCAACTACCATAGTACCTGGGCTGGTTCGGCAGCAAGGTGCTAAAATTTTATTATTTTATAAAATTTAATTTTGGCAGTAAAAATAACAAAAAAAATTACAATTATGTACTATACTAAATAATGAAGTTAGTTTGCTTGAGTCTTTCTTTCAGATTTTTTACATGACAAATAAATATTTTTCAGAATTTTTGACAATTTGAAAAATAATAAATTAGTGCCTAACCAACCGAGGGACTATGGTACTTACGATTGGTTGACAAATATTTAACACTAAATTTGGATGTGATAGAATTGTGATGCTGCCCTCTAATATAATGCATTGTTGGAGATGCTCTTACATCATCTAGCTTTAATATAAAGTGCATAACAAGCATTTTTGCATGCTTCTTTTGGACAAGGATATAAGACAATTACCAGACATAGTGCAATAGTGCTTCATGATGCACATGTTGGGTCTTTGGGTCTTAGATGAAAATGGATTTGGGCTGGAAAAAGTTCTCACTCAAGCTAAGATTTGTGTTATTGGTTTGGAATTCAGAACTCAATCCACCCTTTTTGAGCTGCACATCCACAACCCTAGTCCTATGAAAGAGGCATGAGGAACACAATTTGTAGCACTGGGAAGTAAATAAGATATGTACCTCATCCAACACTGACACAAACCCTGCATTCATGACATGGAATGTAATAAGATGTATATATGCTCAAGAAAGGATGTTGTGTGCTTGATGTACATAACTGGGTGTTCCATCAGCATCCATGAAACTTGCCCATATCTTTCAAATACAAAACCTTGTTGGATGTTGTTTGCCAGTAGAACCCTAAACCCTAAACCCTACTGTAATCCCTTGGTTACCAACTATGAGATACAGAAGAGCTTCTTAGTAATGCCAGCCTTTAGAGCAACTCAGTATGTGACCCTCCACATTGAAATTGGATGAAGAAAAGTCAAAACATGCTGGTCTGGCTCAGCAAAATAGTTTTGGCCCAGCATTTTTGCAAAGTTTGCTGAGGCTAGTTTGGTAAACTGGCCCATCACCAAACAAAGGCTGGTCACTGAGCAGACATGTAGTGCAGCAGCTGGCCTGTGTTAGAACACAAAAAAATCTTAGGGGCATTGTCTCTTTAGCCCATTACCAAATGCTTGGTTGAGAAAACTATTGTTCTGGGTTTTTATAAACTATTGTTCCGGGTTTTTCATATTGGTGACCAGACATCAAATTTTAGTGTTTGGTATTAGGGGTTTAGGTGGGCAGATTTGTAAAAGTTTTGAATAATTTTACAAGGGATTAGTTTGGTGACGGGCCATGGGTTGATTTTCATTATGCAAAGGGGAACATGGGGGTTACTTTTTATGCTTGGTAATGGGGAAAAAAATGGTCTAATATTATAAGGGCCCCAAGTTTGGGGTGGAAATGAGTGTTTGGTGATAGGTAATTGGATTGAACAATAAAATGAGCAAAACAAGTTTGGTGATGGGGTTCAAATAGCACACAACTGACCATAAACAAGGATTAAGGTTTACAAGAATTTAATGGAAAAACAATAACTACACATTAATAAGAAAAAGGCTTCCAATTTTCCCTCAAGTCCAAACACATCCCATTCCTACCCAAAATAACATGCCCAAATTCACAAGGCTATGGTGCAAGTTTGGATATAAAATTCTATCTTTCAAATTCACAAGCAAAACTCTTTTAGCATGTTAAAGCTTCCAAGTAGTGAAAGATCTGAAATCTTTCATCAACATTTTGAAAGCTCATATGGGCTAAATCAATAAAGGACAAGTAACATAGGAATTGTAGAAAGTCATAGAACATAAACACAAGTCCTAGCACATCAACAAAAACAATGAAAACATTTTAAAATAGCCAAAGAGGAGCCATAAAAGATAGAGTAGGAAAATCTAGACACCAAATTAGCCAAAGAAGAGTTATAAAAACTTGAACATCAAACTTCAAATCCTAATGTTATCAAAGAAGAAAGAAAATCCAGATTTAGGGATGAACGTAGAGGGATAGCTAGGAAAGGTTGCAATATATTAGCTTTATAATCGAAAGTTTAAGAAGTTTTTATAGTATCATTGAATGCAAAGTTCCATAGTTTGTAAATACAATTTAAGTAGTCATAAGAGAGGTAAATTTTATCCAATTCAAAGAAATCATATTTTGTTGTACATACCTACCGTTTACATAAAAATAATAGACCAAAACTTAGTTTGGGATGACTTTTAACAATTCCATGCATTAATAACTTCTTCCTACTAATTAGAGACATCCATTTTAGACATACCCTAACTTGTCATACTTTTTGGAGAGCAGGGCAAAATATGAAAAATTCAAGTTTGTACCTTTTGTAAGGCTAGATAACACACCACCAACACGTTGGAAGTAGGGGCCAAGGGGATGTAGATAATGATGTTGAATGTGCTTCATAGGAAGTGTGGTGGATTGCAAGACTAGCCAAGGCAAAACAAGGAGAATATCCCACCATCTTTTGAATAGGGACCAATAAGAAACAAAAAAATAATAATAAATGCAATCCTTTGATCACTAGAGGCAAATGGACCAATGAAGCATTGAAGGAAGCCATGGATGCAATTGAAAATGGGACAACTTCATTGAGGAAGGCCAATACGCATTAGAACATACCTCTTATTTCGTTGTCTAATCACTTATATGGGAAAACAAAATCTAGGAAACTTGGACCAATAAGAATGTTAACATTAGAAAAAAATTAAGTTGTGTTTGCTTTGGTTTAGTTTATGCAGGAAGTTGGGGTGTTAATCAACTTCCAACATCTAAAAATGAAAGTTGTAGACCTCATTCAAACAAGGCCAACACCTTTTATTGGAAGAGTACTAAGGACCTCTTGGTGGTACTAGTTCAAGCAAAGACATCCTAAGCTCAACATTCATCAAACTAAAGGACGAGATATTAGTCAAACACAAGGATTGGCAACTTAATCCTACCATAGTTTCTACCAAAATTTATAGTCTTTTTACAACAAACATAATTATGTTATAGATCACATTTGGAATTTTGATGAAACATGCATCCAAGCAAGAAGATAATTAAGAACAAGGATTCTAACAAAACAAGGTTCACATTAGGTGTACATCATTGTACCCAAGTCCAGGGAATGGTTGACTTGATTATGTTGTTAATGCAACATGAACAACACTACCAAGGTTCTATATATATTCAAAGGAGAAAGTATATGTGATGACTACATAAAATTCTACAAACTAAAAACTTGTATGGCTATGCAATCAATAGCATGGATGATTACTTACCTTTTTAGGGATTTTTTGTCTTTTTTTTAGGAGGTTGATATTAAGTGGAATGTCTTTAACCAATAGGCATTTGTTTATTTTGGATGGGCATGGATCTCGTGTCACCTTTGAGGCAATTGAACAAATTAAATAATTTGGGTTGGATATGATTATTTTACCTTCACATGCACTTTAACCTTTGGATGTGGCTTGTTTCAAACCTTTTAATATTTCTTTTAAAATGGAAAGAAAAACAACAATGTTTAATAGGACTTACATTAAACCAAATAAGAAAGCCTTGGTAGGGTAAGTAAACAAAGTTTTAGACCATACATTTATAAGAAATATCATGTTAGGATTCAAAGGTACAAGGATTTGGCCATTTAACCCTAGGGCCATGGATGAAAATATTAGTCCTAATATTTTATACACATTGGTGAATCACACCAAGGAAGAAGATGATGATGGTTACCATTCAAATGAAGATGATTGTGATTAGCAATGGATAGGACATGCAATTGTAAAAGAACTCGTCAACATAAGTTTAACAACAAAAATTACAATCGATAGTCTATTTGAAGATCAACATAGGTATTACGTGAACATGCTTAAGATTCCTATAATCACTAACCATGCATTTGTAATAGAATTAAAGAATATGGTTGAAAATTTGGAACAATTTTCATTGGATGTTGTAGAATTTCAAAATCCAAAAAATTCAACTCAAAAGGCATTGACACATCGTTGTCACAATTTGTTGTCATTGCCACATTTGCTTACAAGAAAGCACCAATGGAAGAAAACCCATTAGTGGATTATCTTCAAAGCCATGTTATGATTTCAAAAAAAAATTTGAACATTATACAACAAAAGGTAATGGATAGGGAGGCAATAAAACAAATTGAAAAAAACAAAAGGAAGGAAAGGCAAGACAAGCAAGCATGAAAAAAATTTACAACATTGATTCCAATTGAAAGATTGGTTAAAAGGGAATTTGCAAAACAACAAGCCAATTTCATTGTTGCTTGGTCATCCTTAGTAGTTAGAGAGGCAAAAAACAAATTTCATTACAATTTCAAGGTGGGTATGCAAGTTCGCCTTCTTGGATACAAGGGTGTGAACCTTGCTTCAACAATGGAGGCATAGAAATAAGCCCAATAGTGAGCAAGGGCTAAATGCAAGTTAGAAAAGAAGTTGCAATATCCTTAAAAGGACTTTATACACATAATTGAAGTTAGAAAGGTGGGAGGGGGGGGGTTTAATGTTCAATGATATATAATTACATGACAAAGAACAATAAGGTGTTGGATTAAAGATGACCAACAGGATTAGGAACAACAACAACAGCAACGTTGTTAAAAATGAACAAGAGGAAAAAAACAATTGTAAAGGATGAATAAGAGGAAAGAGAAGGGGGGTAGTAGCTACTAGTGAAAATGAACAAATTAAAAAAAAAAGAACAACAATAACTACCAGTGAAATTGAACAAAGAAGATAAAAGAAAAAAAAACATTTGTTGGTGAGAATGAACAAAGGACAAAAAATAAAAGCAATAACAATTGCTAGTGAGAATGAATGAATGAAAGAGAATAAAGGAAAAAGACGAAGAACATTAGTAGTTACTGATAAGAATGAACAAAGGACACAAAAGAGGAGCACCAATAGCTGTTGGTGAGAATGGACAAAGGAGAGAAAAGAGGAACAATAGTTATTATTGCGAATGAATAAAGGAGAAAGAAGAGGAGCAACATTTACTACTACGAATGAACAAAGGTGAAAAAAAAAGAACAACAAAACTACTGCAAATGAACAAAGGAGAGAGAAGAGTTGAGGGGTAGTGCAAGAAGGTCAAGAGTTGAGGAATAACATAAGAGGGTCAAAAATTGAAGAGCAACACAAGTCTAGGAAGTTCATGAATGGAAAAACAACTTGAGAACAACACAAAAACAACTCAAGAAGTACACTTGGAACATAAACGTAACAACACACCCGCAACAAAAGCACAACATGAAGCACATATGCATTCAAGAGAAGTCCTTGTTCAATAAAAAACAAGGCACCTTGATGAAGGCCATCACTTGCACACAAAAAATGTGGCTAGATTCCTCAATGAGCTCCACCACCTGCACGCACACATAAAAGACCTTGTGTAAGGAGCATCAATCAAAGGTGATGTACCTTCACCACACAAAAGTAGTAAGCAAAACCACGAGCAATTGCCTTGAGAACTCCACGAAAGTGAATCACCATAGCTAGAAGAACTTTGCAAAAGAAAGCGTTCAAACTTGCAAGCAGGAAACAAGAGAAAGAAAGTCAAAGTTGGGGGTGGGGAAAGAAGAGAAGATAGGGGAGAGGGTTTAGGGTTCTAGAGTGGTGCCACGTAGGAGAGTGGTGCCTTAGTGAAGGTTTGACAAACCTTTAGGGTTTGATCAACAAACAAATTTTTGCTCTTTTTAAGGTTTCAATCTCGGCCCTTGAACAAAAGTGTATGATTTTTTCAATGTGTGCGATTCATTTGAGAATGTTAATATTTGGTGGTAAGCAAGATTTGTGACAAGTGTCAGTATTACAATGTTCATTGATAGGATGTGCAATGTTTGAACTAAGGTAAGCCTCATGTTTGACTATTTAAAATTTTTTTAGCAATAAGGTCGAGCCGATAACTTTTGGGTCTGAAATCCAAATTGCATGATCTAATGCACACTAGGTGTGCAGAGACCTCCACTATAATCCATCTTTGGACCTGAGAGGCAACTGAGGTTGCATGAGATCACTAATTTCCTCTGTGTTTTTAAGTGTACTATGACTGGCCTCTGTACCCTATAAGGCGTAGCAGAGCTTAATAACTGTCAGAGAAGAGTGTAATAAATATGAATAAATATGAGGTTGCTGATCCCTATTTTAGATCAGTTAATCATAATGATTTGTCCAGGTGTTTTGCTATTTGGAGTCTCCTGTCCATTTGGAGTCTCAATTTTGGCTTTATGTGTGAGGTTGAAAAAAAGTAAATAACTAAACTTGGATGTCAGAAATATTTTGGCAGGGTCACATACTGAGCCCCATTGGCATGCTCTTAGCTAGCAGAAATGTTTATCAAAATTTAACAATTTGATGGAAAAAGTAGTATCATACCATGCTGATGTAATACGAGCATATCCAGCGGTGCTCAATATGTGATCCTGCGAACATATTTTTCACATCCAAGTTTAGTTATGTACTCTTTTGCAACTCCACTGATAAAACTTAAACTGGGACAGCACAAAGGTGGGAAACTAGTAATAGCAAACCACCTGGACCAATCATTAGATGGGCCAATTAGAAACACTGAGTAGCCAGCAGCTAGATCATATTTATTACACTCTTTTCTGCATGTGCACAACACTGCTGCACCTTTTACCAACCACGGCAACCCGGACAATTATGCTGAGCCAAAATCATTTTCCTGAGCCAAACCTGCATATGTTGGATTTTCTTCATCCTATTTTCCAAATTTACCGTGCAGGATCACACACACCGAGCACCGCTGGAGATGCTCTAAGAACAGCTCCACGCATGCTCCATGTTTGAGCATGCAAGAGTGTTTTTCCCATCCAAGATTTCTGATGTACTGATTCCCAGCCCCACTCATGAACATGTACTTGAGATACTCAAAAGCTTAGAACTTATTAATAACAAACCACTTGGACCAATCAATACATCTGACCTATCAGGAGCAGGTCTTAGAATGTGCTTGCCAGCCTCAGCATATTGAGCAAAAATTCTGAGTCAGAACCAGTTTATTACTGAGCCTGGGAGACAAGTTTTTACTAATAATATTCATCCAAAATATGCTGGAGATGCTCAAAGTTACTACTATTTTGGGGATTTATATCATTCATTGAGGAAAATTTGAGGAAATTTCATAAAACATCCAACAAAACAAGAACCACAATCAAAAGGTCACTATCCCTCTTCCTTAACAACATCCTTTCCGAATAAAAGTGGTATCACAAGGTAGGAAGTTATAAAGTCTTTGGAATCGTTCACTCATCTCGGAGAATTTCATAAAAAAAACATCATACTACTACCACCGAAGGCAAACCTCCACAAATAATTCCTCACACACTCATTCTTTTCCAATTTTTTTTTTGTCCCCTTTGTTGTTTTGGTGGTAGTAGTAATGACTTGGTGGATTAGGAGAGGGGAAAGGAATCCTAACAACCTAACTTGTTCGGTGTCTAACTTATTATATACATCAAGTTCTAAACAGACTTGGGCCATCACTTGGAAAGCACATACACATCGTGGTAGCTTGGGCAGCTTCAACACTAATTATATTTTTGTGAAAATGTTAAAATTTTCAACTATTATTTGTTCGAAGAAAAAAAAAGAAAATTGTGAAGGGAAAATAGAGAATCTTGCGAAAGATGAAGAAGGGAATATTCCATTCTTTGACATGGAATGTTCAAAATTAATTAATTATTCAACAGATAAGTGTTGAAGCTGCCCTTATGTACTATACTAGGGTAAAACAATTTAACATTTAGATCTTCAGTTGCTTTTGTTAGCACTTTGCATATGTGTGTTTTTTTAATTTTTAATTTTTTTTTTCCAATTTTTTGATGTTGCATCAAATGCAAGCATCCCGATAGCAATTTTAGCACTAAATGATGACAGGTATGTAGAATCTGACCAGAATGTAAAAAAATTGTTAAGAAAACTGCCTCCCCTCTAAAATCCAAAGGGGAAAATGTGGCTAAAATTTTCAATTTCTGTTTTTCAAAAATTGACATTTTATTTGGGGGAAAATCAGGGAATGTGCAACAGAATATTCCCTTCTCTTTTTTCTTTTTCTTTTTTTTCATTCTGACTATTTTTGCATTTATGTGAAATTCCGCACAAAAAGAAAACATTGATTTGCACATATCTATCAAATTTTAATAACATTTCCAAATTTGTGAGGTCAAGAAATTGGTGAATTTTGTCCCAAAAAAAAGAAATTTTAGTTGAAATTACACTCAGAAAATAAATTTTGTCCAAAAATTTCACCGGGGTGCAAAAGTTCTCTGAAAAAATAAAAAACCATTAATTGGGTTTTCTCCACAAAGGTAGGTGCTCACCCTAAGCACAAAACTTTCAACTTTGGTGGCAAGAATGTAAATAGTTTTCCCCCATCCAAAATAATAATAATAATAATAATAATAATAATAATGAAGGAGTTGCTTGATGATTGTGGTCCATGTGCAACTGGACAGCTCCACTATTTCTCCTGGGAAAACTTTGGTTTTCTTTGCTTTTAATTTTAATTTTTTTGCATATATCAGAGGAGGATTTAATGAGATTAAAGACATCAACAAAGAAAGCTCCAAACTGGTGTTTCCATAAGACCTTGTCCTAGTAGCTGCCAAAAATTGTGTAAGTGAGTCCAGAAGAAAAAAGAAACAGAAGAGAGGGGAAAAAAAAAAAAAAAAACAAAAAAAAAAAAAAAAAAAAAAAAAAAAAAAAGAAAAACAAAA
>Ga0116227_10012906_pt1 | contig 13388 bp, 6 predicted proteins | sample S1TSphgellanicum_FD_89693 | JGI IMG/M metagenome (GOLD analysis project Ga0116227, IMG submission 89693) | Host-associated microbial communities from peat moss isolated from Minnesota, USA - S1T2_Fb - Sphagnum magellanicum MG | ecosystem: Host-associated > Plants > Peat moss > Unclassified...
CTGCCACATTCAAGATGAAAGCAAGGATATAGTCATACATTCAAAGCACCAAACAATTTCTGATCAATAGAGGAAGGCCAATTAAAGTCCAATCATGCACAACCATCCACTATATTAAACTAAATGCAATGTTATTGAGTTCACATTTTGACAGCAATCCAAATAAACTTGGAGCAACAATTTCCATTAATAGGTGTTGATGAGTGTAGTATACCCACTACATGAACTAATCACCCATGACTCATAATATTGTACACAGGAGTACAAAGTAACAAGGTTCCTTCTTCTACTAAGAAAGCACAATCCTAAACTCCAGTGCCGGTTTTAGGGTAGCTCACTGTAGAGAATGTTTGTTTTAATCATTACAGGGTCTCATCATGACCTCCAGACTGACCATACCTAAAAAATCAAAACAAAGTATTGTGAATGCGCACACAATCCATTGAATACAAAAATTGATGTTACAATGCAAAATGGAAGTAAAATACCTCCGAGACATTGTTCCTGGTGAAGAAGCAATTTTCCATACATGCAAGCAACCCAAAAAAACTGATCATACCTACAAAATCAAAATAGAGTATTGTGAATGCACACACAATCCATAGAATACAAAAATTGGTGTTACAATGCAAAATGGAAGTAAAATACCTCCTAGACATTGCTACTGGTGAAGAAGCAATTTTCCATACTACATGCAAGCCATACATAGTAACATAATCTGTACTTACTTCTATCACTCTAGCAAATGGACCAATGGTGGACTGTGGATTAAATCCCAATCATGCCGCCCAATCCTTGAACAACTCCTCTACACGCATTCCTCTTGTAACCTGCATAAATATGCATCATATTCCCTGTGAACCACCCAAAGCCCCACAACAACATTTTGAGAATGAAACCCAACAAGTGATGCAAATATTCAACTTGATACAACAACACAACCAGGTTCTTACACTTGAACTAAAAGAATAAATGGATATGTTGATTTATACAAAGTACTTTCATAAATGGACAATTCAAGACCATATCGATTTCCAAATAGGTTGTACAATGCAGATAAAATAGCAACCACCATCAAGTAGTGGACCTTATCAACATACAACATTCAAAAAAATCTATGCACCTAAGTAGAGGTGCCATAGAAAACAAACTTTCCTAAAGCTGATACATCACAAAGGTGTATGGTGTGGGCAGATGGGTAAAAAGTGCAAGTGATAGTTGTCAACTACTTAGGTGACAATTTCATTATCAATGACCCCAATATTTAAGGCTTGAGTTTCAAATTGAAACCAATATATTCTAGTTGCCTAACTATCATTCATTCTAGTGTCAATGGGTTGACTAAGAACAATGTAATTGCTGTCATTGGGCTCTGAATCAAGCATATGTCTGTCAAGAAACTTCTGATTGTAAACCTGAATTGTTAGCTTCAATGTCAACCATACCTTTGGTTTGAACATGACCCTTGTTGTCCAACCATGGCTTGTCCAACACTTAAGTGTTGCCCAGCGGACTAGGAACGTTTCAATCGTGCTTGCTGGTCACCAAGTCCAAATGAAGGTGTAGATTTCACTAGGTTTTTGGCATGGGTAGCCAAAGTTGCATGTAACTTCAAGCTGGACCTTCGACATGAATCTCTAAAGAACATCGTGTTTGTGTTTATTTGTAATGATGATCTAGCATTCAAGTAAATATTGGGTTCTAGTTTGGTTGCTTGCTCCTAGTGTTTGGGTCACATTATCAACTCAACTGTGTCGAAAGATATTACTGTAAATGTTGGAGGATATGTGTTTGTATTCTCATCAACCATGGTCAAAATTGCAACATCTGTATTGTTCATTTGCTTAGTTTCAAAAATCGACGAATAAAGCATTACAATTTGGCATATCTCGTTCACCTCACAATATATTGCAATTAGCTTGCCTTCAAGTTCCCTTATTTGGCCATCTAAGTTGATGTAGTTCTCTTTGTGTGTTCCGTTAACTGCATTGAGGTTTGTGACATTTTGTAGTCACGATGGGCAATGTAGCTATCAAGTCCAGCCCAAGTTAAACTTAGATCACTTGCTCCTAACCCCAATATGCATTGCAACAATTCATAAAATCAATTGGCACAACAAAACAAAACCTATATTGGTAAATACAAACCCACCTCCTTAACTTTTGTTTTTAGTTTGATGGATTCGAGTTGCATCTAGTGAATGGTATTTTCCTTTGCAAATTTGATCTCCACATGTGTGCCTAGCAAGATATATTGACATTCCATTGAGACGACCTGCATTCACCAAATGAACAAGCACACAACTATGTTCAAGCCACCTCATTTGCCACATGTACCACAGATGGCACCAATAAATGGCAACTGAATGTTCACCTTGCCAAATAAGTGTAACTACAACATAAAAGGTAGTTCATCCATGAGATTGGTGACAACACCTAACTGCCAACACACATTTCAAGACCTTATTTAGTATAGATGTTGCCAACTTCTATTCGCTCCAACATGGTAGTATTGGGGCCCTAAATTCCTTGCAAAATAAATATCACAAATAGGAGAAAAGAGCGCAACTAGAACATATAATCCATTCAGCAAATTAAACTTTCAAATCATCACCTTGTAACACCTTTGCAAAAACACGAACTCCCACCATAACTAGCGTCTAATACATTCATATTGTGGTGGTGTAGGAGCCGTAATGTTCACCATGCTTGGCACTTGCATGCAATTTGTTGTGACAAAACAAAGTTGAATAACAATAATAATCTAACATTAATTGTAACAAATCAATGCCCACTTAATAATACTATTCTTGGGGAATAACCAAGTATAAGGCAAACCTCCTCGCAATTGAACGAACGATTGTTGTAGTTTTCCTTGAAGAGTTGAGTTCCAAACGATTTTCCTCTCTCTTCAAATGCCACGTGGGTTTTGTAATTTTTGAAACTTTCTTCTACTTTGACCTTTTTTGAACTAGGTTCTACTTTCACGTGTCATTCCCCACCTTTTAATTTAACTAATCCTACTTGGTTCTCATGGGCTCTAGATCTCAACCCTCTTCAATCCAGGAAGCAAAACCTATTGGAAATCTTCAAGATCCTGCAACATATATTCTAGAAGTGGTTCCATGCTTGCAACAATGCTAAAACATTTGTGTAGGTGAATGTTCATTTTTGTGCATTATATGTTTCTTTTTTACTTGGGTTTATAATGTAATGTAGTAAGAATTTTCACATTTGCATTATCCTTACATTTGTCATAAATGTGCTTTTATTTGAAATCCAAAGTAAATAATTCAAGTTTTTAGGATCGAACTTGATAGAACTCTGAGTTTGAGCTTTTGAACCTTAAGCCCCACTGCCACTACTTTTATAAACCACCCTCATATGTTAACGAGGGTTAATTTTTAACCCTATTTGTTCATATGTCTATTTCGAATGATTTCAAGAACCTTTTTAAATTCCCAATGGCCATTCCCCAATGGGGAGCCTCCATGGACACATAATGAACCAAATAGGTTCAAATAATAATGTGTATAGTTTTTATTGCATATCCATGATTTTTTAGCATTCAATAATCATCTATTCAAAACTGGCAAAGAGAAATTTTTTTTGAAAATACATAACTATCTATATATGAGAATATGTGGGATTTTAAATATATGTATCCATGTCTTTTTTTTGAAGTGAGAATATTTTTTATTCATATCTAGATTTTTGTCCAAAAATTGGATAACCGAATAACATTGGTCAAGACCAAAATGACTTAGATTTTTAAGTGGTTTAGGCCTCTTGGGCAAGGACTTGGGCTTCACGGAGGATGGTCTAGTCCAAGTCCTTGGACTCTTGCACATGGGCATGGGATTCTTGAACACATGCCATCTTGGCTTAGACCTCACCAATACAAAGTTTAACACTCCATGAAATCATCAATAAAGATGAAACCATATCAAATATATATTTACTAAATACAAAATTATAGTACCAATGGAATTGTTATATGTGGTCCATTTTGTATATTTTATAGTGTAGTTAAAGATCATGTCTTTTCTTAAGGTTTTTTTGCAAGAGAGAAATGCAAGAGGGTTGAACTTTAAATGATGACAAACATTTAAAAGATAGTATCACAATTGTTGTTGGGGCTTCTAACATTTTCACAAATATGTTCATCATGATGGAAAAGTTCATAAATGAAAGGTGTGTGTCAAAGTTGTATGCTCTGCAGACAGGAGGATTTTTTTAAGACTTCACATGCAAATGGAATCCATGATTTTCATTTATAGCCTTCTAGGTTTGAACAAACTTTTCAAAAATTGATCCTTTAGGTTGGGATGATGTTAGTAATGCTCCAATAGGACATCAATGTGTGCATTACAAAGATGAAGTCGATAATGCTCCAATAAGACATCAATGTGTGCAATACAAAGTGTTAAGGGACTTGGCATGTACACCTAGATTAAGATATAGGTTATTGTTTGAAAGACCAAAGAAAAGAACATTTTCAAATTTGTCACACGGATGTTAGTTCTCAAGAGATGCAATGAGTCAATGACACAAGGAGAATGTTGGATGTTAAAATTTGATGTTATATTTGTATATTATGTGAGGAACATTAATTTCTCTCACTCACTTATTATTTGAACTTACAACTTTACATGACCAATGGAATTGCTAAATGGGGTCCATTTTTTAAAAGTCCAGTAGAATGGTATAAACATAAAGATTATTTTCTGCTTCGAAGCAATGGAATTGCTAGATTTGGTGGTCAAAACTTGTTTTTCAATTACCTTGAAAGAACTAGTTATCAAGTGGAATCTATCTTAAATTCCATCTAATTCAGTTGTAGAATTGTAAAAACTATTGATTAGACACACTCTTGATGTCATGCACATGAAAAAGAAAATTTGTGAAAGCTTGATGAAGTTCCTATTAGGAATGAAAGATACGATTGAAGTTTGTCATGACACGAAAGTGTGTGGGGTTGGCCACATCTATGGTTGACATGAGATCTTTAAAAACCAGGCAAGATCTTCAAGCCCATTGCCCCATATGTCTTAAAATTGGATGAATTTAAAAAACTCATGATTAGGCTAGCTTTTGTGAAAGTGCCAACAGACTATTGTGGGGCATTAAGAAAACACATAATGGAAAAGAAGCTTGGGTCAATGAAGAGCCATGATTAGTACATCTTCATGCAGCAACTGATTTATTTGGCCTTGAGGGGGTTAATGAATGGATATGCTAGATTGGGTTTGATGCGGTTTAGCCGAGTGTTTCACAACATTTGTGGGAAGGTGTGGGATCCAGTTGACCTACCAACCCTAAGAGAGGATGTAGCAACTACCTTCAGCATACTAGAACGGGACTTGCTTGAAGCATTTTTCAATGTTATGATGCATATGACATTACATGTAGTTGAAAAGTTGGACATATGTGGCCCAATCCATAGCAGATGGATGTACCCAATTAAAAGGGCATTCAAGACATTCAAAAGGCATGTGCATAATAGGGCAAAGCGAAAACATCCATGGCAGAAGGTTACATTTGTGATGAGACGGTTGGGTTTGTAATTGAATACATGGTGGAGTTCAAGCATGTTAGGTCTCGAGTTCGGGATGTAGATGAAAAAAAAAGGGTTTGCGGTGAAGTTCTTAAAGGAGCTAGGACAAAGTTTATTCTCAACCCTAAAACTTGTGATCTTGCACATCAATATGTGTTTACAAATGTGGTATGCCTTACACCATGGGTTCGGTATGTAATCATGATACGCCTTGGTTAGGTTTGTGCTTGTGACTTCTATCCATAATTCAATCCTTGGGTTGGTAAACCCTAGAATGCATAGTTTAGTTTGCTAATGTGTACAATGTTGCATGCAAATCTGCCTTGTCTAGGTTGGTCCATCCTTCAACACAAAGGATACATGTGTGTACTTGGCAATAATTATAAGTTTAGTTTGGGCAGTGTGTGGAGAAGGGGCACTTTGTACCATTGCATGGTTGGATGTTGGAATGCACAATATAAAACCAAAAAAATGGAGTTTATTTAATGATCGATTAACCAACGAGGTAAGGCTTGATGTGGATAGGTGTTATGTATTATAGGTATACACTCTGAATCAAGGTTTTTTTAAAGGATTTTAGTGATGTAACCAAAATGGTAGAAAACAATGTTCCAACAAATTTGGCTACATATTACATATTAAAGTGTAAAAAACTGGATTCATTATATAGTCTTAGCCACTTATTGGAACTTATCAAAAAAAATTGTGGACTTGGAATTTCTTTCCTTTCAAATTTGGCAAGTTTGGGCCATAATTTAAATGGGAAATCCTTTATATAGGTTAGAATCATACTTTGATGTGACTTATTTGGAGAAATTTTGCCAATTTAAAAAAACACTATGAATCTAAATGGATTATATAGGTTTCCCTATCCATATAGATTAATGATTTTGCATAAATTATACATAAGGAGTTGTCTCAAGCGAACAAAGTGAGTAGGGCCTAGATGTTTCTAAAGGCCCTACCCATGGTTACAAAACCCTAAATTATTGCTCAAAACCCTAATCCCCAAAATGTTACACCTTATTTTGTTGAAAATACATGATATTATCGAAAGAATGGAACATTTTCCACATTGGATATTGTTCTTGCTCAATGCTTCAACAACTTTAGCAACTTCTCCATTCAAACAAAATGTCTTAGCTTTATTAGCTAAGACTTTTTGTTTCATTAAAATTTAGTCCAAGCTCTTTCTTTGCAAGTAGGTTGCCAATAAATGTTGTTGCTATCATTGAAGTGATGTTATTACCCATTTGCTTTTCTGAAGACCCCTAAACCTTAATGCAACCAAGCCATAGATCTAATCGAACACATGGACTCGTAAATGTGATGGCCATATTTTTCAACACAACAAATAGTTGTTTGAATTTCTAACCCGTATGGTCACATTGAACTTCTTATAACTTTACAAAAATTGGGCATCAAAGAAGAAAATTTGGATTGTCTATATGGCAAATGTGAGTGTCTCATCTTTCCCATTGGCATCTTGATCTAATCCAATTTGCTCTTATTACTATGTCCTATTGAAGGGGTTGTAAGGCATTGAATGTATGCAATCCATGTAACATAAACTTTGTCATGGTTAAGCTTGAGAAGTTAGGTTAGAAATATTGTGTTATTTTGAGGAAGGGAAAGTTTAGCTATCAGATTACTTCCCTCAACTTGGTATTTCATTTAGGTCGTGGGTTTTATGGTTCTTGCAACACTTATAAAGGTTGAGCATGTAACAAAAGATTGTGAAGGACGTGTGAATTGACAGATTACCATGCATTGGCATGGGCTTATATGCTGATGATTGTCTTGTCCTGTGTGTTACCCAAGTAGGTAAACCCATATTTCCTTTGTATAGGAAGTTATGCCATATTAGGTATGGACAATAGATTTGCTAGATGCCTTGTAGTTTTTAGTTTAGTATCTAATATTCCTACTAATGAATCTAATCCCATATTAAAACTAGTGGAAATTGGTTGGTTTGTAGCATAATTGTTATATTGTGGCCACTTGATATCAAGGTTTACATCATCACATTTGTAAGGTGACCAATTTTCACATGTGATAAACAACTCATGTGAAAAGGTCAATTGTTATGTCTAGATTTGGCTTTCTAGGGCAATGTATATGGTGCAATGGACCTAGTCTAGAGTTCTAGGGTAGCTTGGGTGACCTGGGGCATAATGGTTTTCTGTTTTCTAGGCTATGTGCTAAGGAGTGATGTGATGGGTTGGTATGTTATAGCTTCTTCCTGTTTGTATCATGTACATCACACAACACTAGTCCTCCATTTTATTTGGTGCTACCCATTGGAAATGGTATATTTCTTATAATGCAAAGTTCTTGGGTTGTTCTTGGATCTGGTTGAAGGTGGTTCAACATTCCAGAAGGTACTTCTAAAACCAACATTTTTTGAACTTATGTTTTTACATGGATACAATATCCCAATAGCTACTAGACATTTCTTTAGCGTGTTGAGCAATGAGTGTAATGTAATTCAAGTTGGTGACAACTCACACCTAGAATGGCAAATTGTACCAATAATAACACTAGCCCAAGAAGCATGATGTTACACCTAAAGGTTGAGGCACAAAGAAATGAAGTGTTTAGATGATATTAGAATGGTTAGGATTATTTTATTCTTGAAACTTAGTGTGTTTTCTCTCTCCCCCAACATTTGCTTAAACATTGTTTGGCTTCAACTCCAACTCCAGCCTCGTTGATTTCATTCTAGTTTAGTAGGTCCATAATGTTTGTGGATGGAATTAGAAGGGAAAGGAGGGTTGTGTGGGAAGTCATGCATTGGAGACCATGGTGGCAATAATTGATTATTGTTCACAGTAATAATAGATATAAGATCATAGTATGGCTAGCTTGAATTTTGTGCTTCTAGGTTTTTACTTTGGAAATTTTGCATCAACATGGACAACACGATTAGAATGGGTTCGAACATTCTCCATCATCAAGTACCTATCTAAGTATGTTGCACACACATGGGTAGGTATTGTCGATGGTGGAATATTCAAACCCTGGGTTGTATAGAACAAAACAACAAGTTTGGTTGTCGCAAGACTATTGACTACATTAGGTGAATTAAAAACAAATGATGCAAGCAATAAGAGCTAAAACCTAATATACAACATGGGCTGAATCAATTTGATAAATGACATCTTTGTTTGGTTATTCTAAGGAGTGGGGTGTTGGATTTCACTAATGTCATTACCAAGTGTAGCTCCTCAAATTGTTCACCCTCTGGTAGAGATTGGCAAAATGGTATTATTTCAAACCTAGGGGGGGCATATTATGCAATAATAGTAATGTATCGTGAATAAAAATATTCTTCTACCAATTAAAAATTTGTTTTGATTATCTACATTTTGTGTTCATAGACTTGTGTGTGTTTGGCAACGAAAAATGTTATTAATGACATGTAATTGTAGTTGGCAAACTAATGGGCTTTCAATGTAAGGGTTGAGGGATGTTTTGATGTGCATTGACATAATCAACCTTTTTTCCATAGATCCCTATTTTCATTGAGTTGTAACCTTTTCATGTACCTTGTTGCACAAGTGGACCAACAATGATTATCAATGATATCAACCAATCTAGAGAACCTTCAACAAGTTTCTATAACAAAAAGAACCATTGTATTTTTAAGAAAGGATAGATGTTGTTAATTTTTGTGAATGGAAAATAATCAATTAAAATACTAGCACAAAACTATATGATGTAATGTTGGGTCCATAACATGCTTGTCACACAAGGAAACTTTGTTTCCAATCTAACATAGATGTAGAACAGTAAACATTCACAACTTCCCTTATTTGATGTTGAATGCAACTATTAAATCCATTTGATGATGTTAGACCTTTTTAAATCCCTTGGAATTGAGATTCAATTTTTTTGTGGTTATGTTTTTCTAGGTGCATGAAACCCCTAACCATCATGGCAAGGAAAAAAATGAACTTTGAATGAGACTTTTTTAATTTACATACCTTCATCATTTCCCCCATCCCTCCTCCTCTTCCTTCCAAGGAGATGTGGTTAATTTGTTTGTTGTTTTTTTGATTGTTTAACTTTTAGAGTAGTTTGCTTGAAGAAGATGATTAGGTTTAATTTTTTGCGGTTCTTGGTTTCCATCTTCGTCAAAGATTATTAATTCAATGTAGTGATTGTGTAAAGGGAGATTGTTCCCCAAAAGGCACATGCACTCTTAATGCCTCCCCAATGTAAACATTTGGTCATTTCTTTGGTCTTGTTAATGGTGTAGTGTTGCACAATTTTCACATAGATTCAATTTCAAAATAATCTACTACCTAAACTATTTTATCTTGAATTTTTGAACAAACTCAAATTGTGCATCTATTGGATTTTCATATATGACTTGTATTATTATTTGCATGGCTGATTTGTTAGTAAGAAATGTCATTCAACACTAAGTGTGGGTGGAAAACATTGCATAATAGAATGATTGTCCATATATCCTATTGCAAGACAAGGAAGACAACGAATGAAAAAACATGGGATAATGTTTTTTGATAGTACTGAAGTTGTTACATGAAACATTAGAAAAATTGAAATTCCATTTGTTTCAATTTCTTCTCTATATCATCTACTAGGGCCTATACAATGCAACAAAAGTAGGTTATTGCCAAACTATAATAAGCAAGATGTTGGGCCATATATGTTGTTTATTAATCCCATGTTCAAAGAATAGCTACATGCCAACTCTTATTTTGTGAGAGGGTTACTAAATTACTTTGAAGATGTTTCAAAGAAGCTAAATGGCAATCAAATTCCTAGAATTCCTTAGATATGTTTAAAGTGCAAACATGTCCCATGTTAAAATGTATGTTGTTTGGTCAAAAAAATCCCCTACAATTTGTTTCTCTTTGTGAAAATGTTCGGTTCTTGCCTGCATGATATCATAGTAGAGTTGATGAATCTAAATGCAACAAAATAAAATCCCAAAACTGAGAAGATTACCCATTGTAGGACTATTTGGAAGATTGGCTTTTCATGAGGCCATGGTTACAAGAAATCTTGAATATTGTGGACAACAAGTTGGTTTTATTATGTATGTGAATTCATGTCAAATCGCCAAGCAAAATACAATTTCTTTCCAAGATGGAAAGCCTAAAAATGTGAATAACACTCAAGGACTGTTGTTGTTAAGTTTACATTTGACAAAATGTCACATTAGTCAAGAGTAAATCTTGCTAAAGATTTAAACCAAAATATAACGTATAAAACATGAATTATGAAGTAACTAATTTTACAACAAATACCTACATAAGAGAAAGCTCTGAAAAAGTAACAATGATTTTGCCGTTGAGGGTGATTATTTATTTGATACAATAGCCTTTGTGAAACACAACCAAATTTTTAACAAGATTCAGATTGGAAGTCCTTTAAAAGACCAAAGACTGAACCAAAACATGAACTATGTGGATTGGAAGACTTCAGAGACTAAACCAAAACATGAACTATGTGGATCAGAAGACTTCAGTTGGACAAAGGTTCTTTATAACTTTCGAAAATAAAAACTGGACAACGTTAATCACGATCATGTACTATGGAATGGGCTTGATAGGCCCTGTTCCACCTAGGAATGTCACGAGCAACCTAACAAGTTTTTGTAGGACTTATTTCAAAGCATAATTAATTTTCCCACCACCAATTCACATTTTAATCATGTTCTCAATTGATTGATATTAAAAATGAACATTGAAAACACAAAATGTGAAGCATGAAGACAACTACCTATCCCACCTAAGTAAGGAACCATTGTCAATTTCCCTTTGTAGTTTTTGTTGGCTTATATGCAGAACCTCATGTGGGACCTTACAATCCATGTAAAATTTCACTAATCATGTAATCTTACATTTTGTAAGCATCCTGTTTTTTATATATAAAAGGCAGCGTTTCTTTACTTGTGGGGAGGGTCCACATTTAGATCTGTTCTGGAGTTTTGGCAGGAATACCTGGCCGGCCGGCCACAGTGAACCAGCATCCACCAGAGCACCACAAAGGATGGATGGTAAGTGGTCAAGAAACAGTTCTCTGTTGGGTTCCAGTTCCCTAGCTATCCATGGTGATTACGTCAGTTGCTTATTTTTACTACCTACCTACTAACAACCCACAAGCGGCAGGTTGTTAGTAGGTAGTAAAAACAACCCTTACCTATGTATAAACCATCTAGTTACCTAGTAGTTACCTATTTCCTACCTATCTACTTATATATGGAACCTATTTCTTACAGAATTGGTTACCAAGGTGAAAAAAAATATTAACTCACTTGAGGTTCATCCACAACTGGGTAATAACATGGATCCACTGGATTGTGTGCTGGTTCGCTGTGTCTCTCAGTCTGCCCGCCTTGTGACTGCCACCTCGATTCCAGAAAGGGTCTACATGTAGACCCTCCTCCTCCTATTCATATTTTTGCTGACATTCAGAAGTCCTCTTTCATGTTACGCTAGTGTGGCCTGTGCCGTTGACCCAAGTGTTCCCACATCCTCAAGTGATTTTTCCTTACAAAACCTGGTTTTTTGGGATTTATTTGAGTTTTCAGCGGCAGAAATCATTTAAAAATCAACATCTCTCACATTCAGAATCCAAATCTTACCAAATAAATTCCATTAAATCGTGCTCATCAAGATCTTTTCAACAACACCAAAGGCACATTCCAATTCCTCTGAAATTTTCAGCTACGATATATTTTCATTTTCAGTAAAGAAATCATTCAATATTCAAGAACTTTTGGACTGCAAGTCCAAACTTCATGGAACCAAGCCCATGCACCCCTCCTCGTTGAGAGCTTTCCAAAGACCCCATGAACAGGATCTGAAGCATCCTGGTTCGGTGGATCTCATAACTACAAACCAGAACAAAACTACTTTCATTCATAGATAGATAATCAGTTCATAGATAGAACTTGGAATAATCAGTTCATAACATTTTGTGGGATATTATTCTGAGAGAACTTGATTAATGAGGAATATGTATAGGGGGAAGGTGCAGGTAAGGTAAATACAGAACTAGGGGTGAAACTCCCGTAAGGATAAATTTAGGTGTGAAATCTAGTTTGCTCTTCTCTTTTGTTCTATTTTCATCCTAGTTTTTTAATATCTCGTCCCCAGTTTGGGAAAAACTGGGAATGAGCACCCCCAGTTTGGGGTATTTTATGGATACCTTCAAAATTTCTCCATGTCTTGATCATAGTGGAGGTCTCTGTCCTTCACAGTACTATTTTTCTCAACATCCGCCCAACAGTTAGTGAAATAGAGCAAGTTTGAGAAATTACTATGTATATATCCCAACCCAGAGCATGAAATTTTTATCGGAACTGGATGTATTTCGTCACACTAGTTAATGATGAGAGGCAATCAGTACGTATGGTCCATGGGCATGATCTCTGGATGATTTACATCCTGATGAGTGTTTTGGTTGCTTTTTTGGACAAAAAGAAGGGATTTTTGGGGAAAAAATGTTTTTCTAGTTGAAACTTTGATTTTTTTTTTGGGAGAAAATTAACCAAATATTTAATAACAAAAAATGGAAAAAGAAACCCTGATCCTGATGTAGAATGTAGGTCACAAGGTGTATTTCTGCAATTTGGATATTTACTTTTCTTTCATTTCAATAAAAATTGGTAGAAAACCTTTCTTGCTACTTCACTTTTTACTTCTTTATTTAAAGTGGCATGGTCAATCAATCAAATATTATTGCCCCTCTTGGAGGGAAGGATGGACAAGCTTGGTTTCAAGTCACATAGGCTACCTTATGGACAAAGGTGATTCAAATACATATTCAAATTTCAATGGGACATAATCATCCAG
>Ga0116227_10012908_pt1 | contig 13385 bp, 11 predicted proteins | sample S1TSphgellanicum_FD_89693 | JGI IMG/M metagenome (GOLD analysis project Ga0116227, IMG submission 89693) | Host-associated microbial communities from peat moss isolated from Minnesota, USA - S1T2_Fb - Sphagnum magellanicum MG | ecosystem: Host-associated > Plants > Peat moss > Unclassified...
AACCAAGGAACTTTATTACTTAATGCAAGTTCAACCAGTTTGCTGGTCTCCAACTGCTGCTTAGGGCTATGCGTATAATATTGCACACAGATGTGAATGTAAGGGACCTTTCAATCTTGTTCACCAAGCTCAAGGAACTTAGGGTTTAGAGAGCTCAAGATTAGTGCAGTGTGCCATTCAATGCGCACCACTGAGAAAGGTGTGTGTTTGTTTACGAGAGGCACTGTGGTGACTTTAGGTTTAGCATCATGAAAGATTGTCACACCATTTGCTCCAAACAAATTAGTTTGTTGGCACTCCAACAAAAACATGTCCATTTCACTGTACTTGAATTTGGTTAATGTGATTGTACAGGTCAGCGTGGCAACTCATATAGCATGAACAAGCCTTTTATTATGATTTGTAATGCTTATTACATCTTTAAAGCTTTTTATAATGTAATTTTTGTAACACCTTCGGAAAGAAGCAAATGAGAAGAATTAAATGACATATTTAGAAGTGATTTTGAGATCTCATTATTTATTTATTCTTAAACAAGAGTCTACATCCAGAGGCCCAGCTTTTTTTTGCAATTCTTAAATTTTAAATTATATATTGAGGTTTCTAAAATATTTTTTATAATAAACACATTGAGCAGAAAGTACATAACACTAACACATTTGATTTGCATGCCCTACTAAGAAGGGAACGGCTTGAGTCAGCCAGCACCCACCAGTGCACCATCCAAAAAATCCCATTCTGAGATTTCATGGATGGGATTAAACTGTCCCAAAGGGGTCAGTTTACTTGGTCAACAGATTTCTTTTCTTTTCCTCCTTTTTTTCCTAGCTAGATATTTTTCCCTAGCTCAGTTTTTTTTTTCCGGCAACAGTTTTATTATCATTTTTATTTTTGGCCCACCCCTGACCCCAAGTTTTTTGTGGGAAGCTCCTACCTACCCTCCAAACCTAAACCCACCTTCCTCCCTCATCCTGCTGGCCCCCTCCCCACCCATCTCCTTTTGCACTCACTTCCATTGCTAGACCTTTAGGAGTGCTACTTGTTGTCAAGAGCTTCAACATGGTGGCAGCTGGAGCGCGAAAGCAAAAGGAGCTAGGTATTTTAGGAGTGCTGCTCGTCATTAGGAGCTTCAACATGGTGGCAGCAAGAACACAAAAGCAATAGGAGCTAAAGTGGGAGCTTGAAGGTAAGCTCCCTTCTCCTCCTCCTCTCTTCTTTTTCTTTTTTTGTCTTTGTTGCAAAGAAGATGACAATGGCATCATCATCCTTCTCTTTTCTTGCATTGCAGGTGCGAAAAATGATGACAAACAGCTATCATTTCTTTGTGGTCTTACTGTGCACATCACAACAACTTTGGGTTGTAGGCGAGAAAAAATGACAACAAGCAACATAGTTGTTTGTCGTCGTTCTGCTATGGGTTGCAGGTATTTTTGCAGGTGTGAGAGAATGACGACGAGCAACCGCACTACTTGTCGTCATCCAATTTTTTTAATTTTTTTATAGTTGTGAATGAAAATGATGAGCACAGCCTCATCATCCTTTCCAAGCTCTGAGGCAAGCATAATTAACAACGATGAACAACAATGTTGTTCATCGTTGATCTAGTTCTTTTCCAAAAGAAAGAACAACAATGAACAATCGCATTGTTCATATTCATCTTTTTTTTTTGTTTTTTTTGCAGCTATGAAGGATGATGGCACTCGTCATCCTCTTGAAGCTCTAAGGCAAATACAAGTAATGACGACAAGTAGCACTGTTGTTCATTGTTGTAGTTCTTTTGAAGAGAAAAAACAACGACGAGTAGGTGCACTGTTCATCATCATTTTTTATTTTTATTTTTGCAGCTATGAAGGAGGACAACAAGCTATGTTCGTCATCCTTTTCAAGTTCAAAAACTTACATAGGTAATAATGACGAGCAACGCACCTGCTCATCGTCATTTTAATTTTTTTCCAAAAGAAAGAATGATGAAGAGCAACCATGCTGCTCATCATCGTCTTTTTTTTTTTTTTTTCTCGCAATTGTGGAGCAAGACGACAAGTGCAACTCGTTGTCTTCTTCAAGTTCTAGGGCAGGGCGCCCAATAACAATGATGAGCAATGTTGTTATTCAATATCGTTCTAGTTGTTTCCAAGGTAAGAAACATGGGCACTCATCTCATGTTGAACAACAAGCGTTTATTGTCATCAATTTTTTTTCACTTGCTTCCTACAAGCTCCTAATGGTCCTTTGCTTTGCATCTGCACAATTGGTGAAAGAGTGGAAGATGAACTAAGAATTAAAATAATGTTATGTTGTTTGTGTTTTTGTTAGATGCAAACTTGGAGGAAAGCAATGAATGTTGGAATAATCAACAAGTTTTAGCAGATGTTGTAGATGGCATGGGAAATGTCATGAATGACAAACATTTAGAGGCTACGGTGATGAGACAACAAATGAGTGTTGAGAATGTGGTTCCATTAGTTGCAAGTGAGATTGTTGAAGAGGAAGAAGTGTAAGTGAGTGAAGATGTTGGGGAAACATCTAAAGGAAATGTTGATCAAGTTGAGATGGATTTGGAAAGAACTATCTTAATGATAGAGGACTAAGAAAATGTAGTTTTTGCTGCTCCATTTTTGGAGCAAGAAAATGCAAATGAAGATGTTGAACCCCATGCACATATTGATGGAGGTGACATAGCCATTGAACTTCACTTATTATAATTATTACCCCACCCATCGTCTCAAGTGGAAAGGATGGATGGGGTTTTTTTGGTCAAATTTGTGATTACAATACCTTTTTCAATTATGGTCCTTAAACCTTTACATGCCCCACCTTCCTTCTCCATGTGAGGTGGGTGGGGCATTTTTTTTGGTTTAAGTTTATAGGAAATACCTTTAGGTTTTGTAGGTGATATTTTTATTTTTAGGGTTTTTTTCATTTTATGCAAATTTCAATACTAAAGTTTAACAATACCCTCATCTTGTGTTTTTGTTCTTTTATCTCTTTGTGTAATACCCTCATCTAGTGTTTTACTTTTTCTTTTTTTGTGCCATACCCTAATCTTGTGTTATAATATTTTCTCTATATATGCAATACTTCCATTGTTTTGAGGATAATCTTCATGTAGAATATTAAATTTCACATTAGGTTTTTTGTTTTTTGTTTTTTTAAAAATTTTGGATGTGGTTGTGCCCCCCTTCGGTTGCCATAGAAAGTGTCCATTGGGCAAAGGATGGGCCCAAATTTTCTTATAGGGTTGATGGGTGTGATGCATCCTATATGGCCAAATATAACTTGGTGCAACATTTGTGGGTGCATCACAATGTTACCATGGATTTGGGCAAGCCCAAACACCCATTTATTTTGGAGCAAGGCCCAAGGGTTCAAGATCATGCGGCAATGAATGCATTGGTCTTGATCAACCTTTTGGCCTGGTTTTGTCACAATGAGCAAAAGGCTATTGCTAGGGCCAAGAGGCATGCATTCCTGAAATGGGATAAGCTCCAAGTTGATTTGCAATACACACTTGAATTGCCTAAGCCTGCACTTGTGATGCTAACTTCTAGCCACATTCTTTAACCTTTTGGCATGACTACATGGGGTGTGGGGGCCATGCCTTTCAATGTGCAGGCTAAGCTAGAGTGCGATGAGGACCTTGCACTTGTGATTTGAATGACTCAAGCCGAGTTTGCAAACACATTCAAGGGCAGTTGGATGGAGCACGACTAGAAGTCTACATTAAATAAAATAGTGTAGCATAAAAAGATTAGCCTCCTTACACAATACCATGATTTAGAAATGATTCATGGTTAGTAAGTTTCCAACAATGCCATATTGAATTTTATTTGAATTCTAGGTTTTTGAATTCATATGCAATATTTATTGTATTGTGTTGTTTGTTTTAGGGTTCAAGGCACCACCAAGGAGGTGTTTGTGACTGATGCTATGGATGTAGCACTAGCCAATTGCGAGATTTTTACCCAATAGCATGCCGATGATGCAGAGGTTTCATCAATGCAGTATAGGAGGGCCAATGGGATCCCATCCCCCTTCGGTAATGATACAAATAGCCCATAATTTATCCTAGTTTTGATTAGGGTGTTGTTTTGGTCTTTAGGATTTAGGGTAACAATTTATCTTTGAAGCAACCACATATTTATTGGTATGACATGTTCCCCATTTGTGGGATAGTTCTTGGTTTGCATGCATTATACATCATAGTTCTATAATAGAAACTTCACTTGTTACATGATGGTACTAGCACTTTGTGTAACAATATGCATAGCTTAAGTTCTTCATTTGATTCACAAGTAGTGCATTTTTTTTTTAGTCCAATAAAAGTTGCCAAATACTGTAGTTTCATAATTGCTAATCTAATCATGTGTAATTTTGGATTCTAGTAGTTTTTTTGAACACTTGGTTCACAAGTAGCATGATGGCAAAAACTAGTTATACTCTAGTAGTTGGAAGTATATTGCAGTGATCAAGCCTACTGTGAGAGAGGTTATAACAATGTCTTACGAGTAGGTCAAGTCCCTTAGAGTCTCACAATTGCTATTTTAATATCTACATTAGGATTCAAATAGTTCAACACTTGTTTGGGGGTCTTTGTACTTGATGGTATGACATTACTTGTGCACTTGTAATTATAGTAGATGATTCTATAATGAAGTAGGTAATTAGACCCTCTCCTTGTTTGTTACTTGCCACTTGCACTACATGTACATGTTGAAGTGGTCCAAGTGGCCAACCACATTGTAGGACATTGAATTGCATTTCTAGTTGTGAATCAAGTATTGCACTAGTTCAAAGTATATCAAATTACTTGAATCTACTTCTTTTTACTTGTAAACCCTTGAAATCCTTATTTTTTGTTGTTACTTGTGCATAATTCTTAAATTGTTTAGATACTTATTTACTTGAACTTGTACTTTGCAAGTACTTATCTAATATGTCCAAGTGTCTAACCACATTACAAGATATTTTTTCTACATACTTTGAACTACAAGTAGCAAGGTAATTCAAAGTAACAAGTAGCAGTACTTTAATGTACAATGAATATGCAATAGATTAAAATGGCAAGTGATGACTTGAACATACTTGTTAACTTGTAGGTCATAGAATTTTTTACTTGTGGTTTTACTTTATACTTGTGCACATGTACTTGTTAAATATTTTTTAAATTAACACTTGTTTGAAGAAGTAAAATTTAGTAAAGTTTCCTTAGACATGTACAATTAGATCAAATAACAACTTTGAAGGATAACTATATGAATTGTACAGAATTGGTATGAGATCATTAGTTCAACCAAAGTTTAATGTTCATTTTTTATTTTATTTTTTTATAGTAGGGCCCATTGATGGTGTCAAATAGGACGACATTGTGACTAAAGTCCCAAACACTTTGGTTGAGGTGGGTTGCAAGGAGCAAGCACAAATTAAATGCCAATTGCATTACAAAGGAACCATAACCTACAATTGAAGTTTCTGCAACTAATTTTTATCAAGATAGTTAAGTTGTTGACAAGAATGAGCCCAACACACTCAACATGGTGCCTCCTATCCTAGAAAGTGGACTACAAGAGTGTTAGGCCTTGAAAGGAACAATAGAGCATGACTCATTCCATAACTTCAAACCTAAATTAAAAATTTGGAAAAATATATAGTGTAATTAAAATAATTATTTTACTGATTTTAATTTCATGAATTGTTGTATAATAATATTATCTTAAATTTTTTTGTGATTAATCATCTATGATAAATATTTTATAGTAATTTTATAGTAATTATGAAAATTAATGTTATGTTTAACAAATTATTGTATTTATAATTAATAATTACCAAGAGAAAAAAATTGCTTGACCTATAATAATTTTTACAACAATAAATGTTATTATACATTAAGTAATGTAATTAATTGAATAATAATTTTTTAAAAATTCATGTAAGAATTCACTTTCTAATAACAATTGTTAATTCATTATTTATAATTCTAAAATAAATATTTTAAATATTTAATTTTAAATTATAGTCATTAAATTATTTTCAGATTAATTATATTATATATAATTCGATCAGATTTTTAAAAATAATAAAATATTTTTTTAAAAATTATTATTTATGAGTTATGTATTAATAACTTATGAATAACTAGATAGCTAATTTGTTAAATATTAAGAAGGTATTACTTATTTAAGTAATTAATAATGAATACTAAATATTTATAGCGTATAGTTTATAATTTAAATATATGTAAATTTCATCATTATTAAGTAAATGATTATCTAATTATCTAGTACTTGAATTATTTAAAAATCTAAAAAGTAAGAAAGTAAGGCATGAAGAAAGTTTTGGAATTACAACTTAGTTTGTAAGGAAGTTGCAACTTCAAAACTTACCCCATATTGTTTGTTCTTCATTCCTATTTTGAACATTATATAAACAAAGGGGGTGTGCCTATCCAATTTCACACTAAAAAATTTGTGCACATGGGATGAGCTAATCAAAGGGCTTAATGCAAAACAAAAAAACAAATAATGCATAATTCTAAAGTACTTACTTCCCCAACCTACTTATCTATCTAGCTAAGTAGGTACCTAGTTTGACCTACCCATCTAGGTCAACCTATGTACTTACCTACCTACCTACCTACCTAAGTACCTACCTATATGAGTAGGTATTTAACTTAGGAAAGTAGAACTTACCTACTTACTTTTTTTCCTAAGTAGGTAGGTACGTAAGGATTGTAAGCACCTATTTATGTACCTACCAAGGTACCTACTAACCTTTTTTTTTAAAATGCCACATGGCATATTTACATTGGGCCACATGTCATAATATAATATCATCCAAGTATTTGAATTGAATGTCTTAGATTATTTCAAAATAATAATAATAATATTTTAAATAATCATATATTAAAACATGTGGCAGCACATGATTTGCCTTCAATTGTGACCAAAATAGTTTCATCTTAGTCGCATGTGACAATAGTATACAATGGAGTCAAAGGATGAAATGTATTTGTTGACTTTTTATTTCATACAATACCTTTTGTCATTTGCAACTAGTTTATCACATGCGACTTATTTTAGGCGACTAAAAGGATTTTAGTTATAAAATGTTTATTGTGACTAAAATTTAGTCGCAAAGAGTAGTTGAAAATACATGTTTTTCTTCTAGTGAATAGCTCTAGCTCCTTCATGAACACCCTTCCCACGGCTTGACCCAAAGTAGAACCACACCATGTGACATCCATGGGGTAAAACATCATTCCACGTTTTTGCTTGGTACCTAAACATACCAAAAACTAAGAATTAGGGTTTAGAAAATGTTACAAAATAAAACCATGATATTTGATAACCCATAAAGAAAGTAGAGTACCTAGAAACATGATAACACTTTACATGATTTGAATTGGGTTACGCACCCATCAGACCAAACAAGGTGTCCATTTGGGCAAATATCTCTAGAAGTCAATTGTGCCCAATGTAATTCAAAACAATGTTGCACACCCATTATACCAAACAAGATGTTCATTTGGGCAAATACCTCTAGAGGTCGATTGTGCCCAATGTAATTCAAAATAGTGTTGGACAAAGAGCATATCATGCTCATTGTCATCATACATGTAATAATGATATTTAATCTAGCTTCTTTTGGGTAGATGTGGGATTGGCCAAGTATGTGGGATTCCAAAATTGTTATTTAAAAAGAATGCCAATGCATTTCTTGGACTTCAAATTATAGTCTTGGAATGAATAGTTATTTGCAAAATCCATAGCTAATAAAATAGATGCAGGTGAAAATGTGTTTAAACGGACATTATATTGTTCCTCTTGGAATTTGGACACATAATTGTGCATCACAAAAAATTTCAACTTTGGCCTCAAATAGTCCAAGAACTCTCTTGTTGTTGTCTCTTTATACTGTAACCGTAAGTTTTGTTGGGATTTCTAGCCCACGTTTTACCCTGAATAACCAACTCATAACACTTCCACTGCATATAGTGAGCAAGATGTTTGTTCTCTTCAATAGGGCATGTCTAGAGCATATCTACACCACAATTTAAGCACTCACCTTTTGGACAACACGTATTATGCCATACAAAATCCTCCATTGAACATAAGCTCGAAGTCCACATGTTAGTGAGTCCAGAGAATTATATTCGTTCAACAATGTAGTGCCATGGAGTTTCAAAGTAGTAGATATCATAGTTGCAATTACACATTCTACCATGAATTCCTTTTGAGGTTGTTTGCATAGTGTTGATTCCACCATTTCTATATGATACTTGCATGCGCATGTGGTGCACATAGTAGGGCTTTAGCTTTTCAAAAGCTTGAAGCCCAACCTTACACTTTACATGAACTTTCATGAACCATGTGTAGAAGTCTAGTTGCAAAATGCCAAGTTCCAAAATAAATGTAGCTTTTATGGAACTTATAAAACAATTGACATCTAAACCCTAGAAACTACAAGTATACATTAGTGGCAAAATCAAATATTTACAAGTAATGCATTACACTAGACAACTAGAACAAGTAGAATAAAACTTTAAACAAGTAGGCAAATAACCCTACAAGCAAAAACAAGTAAATAATTTGAAAGTAGTGAATAGACCACATTCATGCCAAGTAGCCACTAAAACTAGCAATAGTTACTCAAGTAGGCAACTAACTCCATAACCTACAACAAGTACATATAGTCCTTAACCAAGTAGGTAATAACTCCCAACCTAGATAATAAGTAAACAAACATGCATGTAAATAGACAACAATCCATCTCCAAAGTACCCAATTTAAACCAAAACTTGGCTTCAAGTAGGCAAGTAACTTCACATCTTCAACAAGTACATAGCCATGCATGTCAAGTAGAGATAAACCCTTTACTAAAGTACCCCTTCCAAGCCAATAGTTGGTGAAGTAGGCAAGTAACTCCAAGATTTGTCGCAAGTACATAATCATGCATCCATCCAAGTAAAAACACTAAATAATGAAGTAACAAAGTAACAATGAAGTAGGCAAGTATTAACTCCTTACTAGATCCTAACCCACAACAAGACTACAATCATGCATAAGTGGAAAAAAATAAGGAAACAAAACACCAAGATCAAAAAATTTCAAAAGTAGTAAATTTGAACACAAGCACAACAACAAAAGAAGATTTCCTATTTTAAACTTCCTCAGAAGATGAAACTGGGAATCACAACTACTACATAAACTTACCTACATGAATAGAAATGGCAACCAAAATTACAAACTAATCATTGTACTTGTATGTTTAGAATCAAGCAGCACAAAGTTTTAACAAATGTACCTGAGATTCTTGCAAGTAATGTGTTGGGTGTTGTTCAAACACCTTGGCACTCATGTGCCTTCACTCCACATCCTTTTGTATCGATGACACTATTGTATTTATTTCCCACCATTTAAAAACCTCTTGATGATCTCCTTCACTTATCATGTCACAACGACATTTCTTGGGTAATTTGCCCCCACAAATTTTCTCATGTTTCATCAACATGCACACGACGTTCCAATGCTTTTCGAATCATGTACCTTGAGGCACCAATGGCATTGGCAATATGAATTTGACTTGTGTTTTGGGCATTTCACACCATTACTATTATTAGTACATTTTTATATTGGGAATTTCGACCCTACCTTGCAGATGTTAATGTAGCATATGCCTCTCCCATGCTTTTAAACCTTGTAATGCTTTCTTTAACCCCTTGCTAAATCTAATGTGCTTGGGCAAAAATGCCCTCACAATTTTATGTTCCATAATTCTTTGCACAATGTTTCTTTTATTTTCATCATTGAACTTTCGTAAAGTAATATCCAAGTTTGCCACAAATTTGTTGGTAGTTGCTCCACATTTTCTCCATTTAGGGAAGCCACTGTCATAACTTTTCTTTGTTGCATCATGTCCAATATCATCAGCTACTAATTTTGACCATTGTTATTCTCTTAAAACCCTCTAGTATTCTCATTTTTTTTGTAACCTATGATTTTCAAAGTAGAGCAATAGGTTAGAATAAATCAAAGAAGACATAAATTATGCCTTCTCAAAAGGTTAATAAAGATTCATATAGAGAAAAGAGGTACTCTATAAATACAAGCTACTTATATCTTCTACAACATTGTTGAACATTTGATAACATGTAACATGGATTTAGAAGTGGTTTTTAAATCAATAAAGGAGAAGGTAATTTGTAACTATGTGTAATTAGACTTGAAATCTTGACAAGTTGGAGATTTTTCATACTTTATATCTTTTGGCATTTTATGGAGCTTTTGCCATGAGACAAAAAGATCATGGAGCTTCAAGTTCACCCTATGATATCATCCCACAAGGAAACAACCATTTTATGGAGAGCATATTTCTTGTTAACCTAGGGTGTAATTTTGACATTAAATCAACCAAGCCAAAGTAGTAATGGTTAAAAGGAAACTAAAGAGTGGACAAAGTAGCGATATGTAGAAAGTTATTACACTCCTTAACTAGGATATGATCACTCCTTTATTAGCTTGTTTCTTAGTAGGGAGACTACATCAAGTCTTGTGGAAGGCCAAACTCCCATTCAATAATCCCAAACAATGAAATGAAGTGAGAAATTATATGTAACAAACACCAAACCTGTTTTGGATGGCATCTTCTTATGCTTGTTTTGCTATTGCAATTTCGTTTTTGTGAACAATAGATGACTTATTGCACTTAGCCTTATTATTGCCTATTTGCAATAATTATGAACACACTAAAATTGGTACTTGTGAAACCTTGAGAATCCACCAATCATTTTCTTGTAGCAAAAAAATCCAAGAAATAAAGCTTTGAAAAATGTTGTGTACATGAGTAGAAAAAATTCTCTCCACTTGTTTACAAAAAATGAACAAATGTTGCTTACTCAATTGAAAAAAACAATAAGGATTCAAGAGTATTTTGCAAACCTTAATATTTTACAAGATTTTTCCCAAGAATGTGTAATTGAAGGAACTCAAGGTCACAATGTGGATACAAAGGTTGTGGAGGAGAGTCCATGAAACTTTGCATTTGAAGGAACTCAAAGTACTAGTATGAAAATTATCCAAGCTTCACTAATGTGCAATATGTTGAAGTACCTTGGGTGGATGATGCAAACTATAACAATCAATTTAATTGTGTTATTGATGTTCAACAATGTCTCCCATAGTCAAGTAACAAGGCCTCACCTTGGAAGGTGTTTTTTCACTCTAATAGCATGTAGAATCCACAAACATAATTATAATTTGATAAACAAATATTAGTCCCCAACATTTTCAAATTTTTGACTAATCGTTCCAAGTCTGTTCATGAATCATGAGTAGCTTTGCTCCACCTAACACCAAGCAAGCTCCTCACGGTAGTAAACTTAGCCCTTGGTTGGAAACTATGTCTAAATCCAATTGTAAATGGAGCCCTAATTTCTCTTCCAACTTTGAGATGAAGGGTGAGGTTTTTTGTTTTTAAATGAACTCGTCTTGGAAAGCTTAAGACTATTCTTCACACACAATTAACATCATTGTCCCCAAAAGTATCCTTAAACCTAAAATTGCAAAACATAGTTCTCAAAGTAGTAAAACCACCTTGTGTTCTAGTAACCGATCATGACTTAATAGCAAAGCAAGCCCTCTAATTTTGTCATCTAATGCACATACTAGAAACCAAATAGTGTTAACATAACAATTTGAACAAAATTGATGTTCATTTTTCATATTCACAAATTTAGAGCATAACAATAGTGGGTAGTTCACCTATGTGTATTTTTTGAATTCATTAATGTAACAATAGTTGAAATGCATACAAAGGAAACAAATGCCCCTTCTCAAATTGATTAACCAACATATCCTTCACAACCTTTGAAACTTAAGGCATAATCTAAATCAACCCTATTCAAATTTCATGTACAAGGAAATAAAATCAAGAATACAATGTGAATATAAATGTTGGTAACCTAAGACTATAATATCATACTAGACATTTAAAAACAAAAGTGCTGCAATTGAGAGACATATATAAAGAACCCCTTTGTTTTCATCTCAAACCTTAGAACTTTACTCCATGAAGCTTAATTTAGTGGGGATTAACACCCAAAGTAGAATGGATCAAAACAAAATTGTCAATGTAAACAAGACCTCAAATGCTTAAGGTTTTTTCCTCTCCCTGGTCATGTCAACTGCAACATTTAAATAGAACCTTGCCTTGCAAGTTGTTGTCTCTTGACACCAAACTACTCTTTAATGCATTACCTTGCTTGCTTTCCATGATGTTAATATGCTCATGCCTTAATCAACCACTAAAATTTTGCATCATATTTCATGAGTTCATAGTGAGCTTTGTGGCAAAATTAAGACAGTCCTACAATGACCAACACATTCAAAGGCACAAGTATCCCTAACCCTATGTGCCCAAATTACAATAGAAAATTTGCGTGTGCACTTTTTTCAACTCAGTAGTTGATGGTCAAATCACTTATAAACAATATAGGCTTTAGACCTTTGACTGACTAGTCCATTTCAAACAAATAAGGACACATGTCAACATAACAAGTTACTTGTTGCACTATTCTACTTTGTGTAATTGTGACAATGAAGCCTTACATAAAATATGAAATTCTAGAAGTAGATTTTTTAATTTATGAGCACCTATAGGCTTCCTTTAAGAGTTCAGATCAATTTTCCCCTTTTCATTTGAACTCCAAAAAGTACCCCAAAAGTACCCACAAAATTAGGTCATTTTTACACATGTTTGTGGATGAATTTAATAATGAAATAAACCTCAATGGACTTGAAAACTTGCATTAAAATATCTAACACATCAATATTGAAATGCACCCAAAAAGAAAATCTACTTGCAAAACAATTTCAAGTACTTTGAAGTACTTTTTGGTCTATTTTTAAACAATCCACAAATGTGAAGGCTTGATTCATAACCTTGCAAGTACTTTGAAAAAACATGATTACATCAATTCATATTTGCAAATCAATGTTAACAGTAGTTAAGAAAGGATAACCAAAATGTTTTTTTAATTATTTGCATTTAATCATCTACTTGTTACATGTTTTATTCAAAAACCCCAAGTTTTACATTGCAACACTCACTTTTTGTGTCTACTTTATCATGCTTTCACCCTACATAGCCCAAACAAAACCTAAAAGCAATGCAATACCAATACCCTCATGAAGGTATTCGGGAAAGACAATGGATTGAATTAATTTGGTCCAAGTTATAAGGGGTATTGCTTACATCACAAACTTGCTCCCTCTTTGTATGAGTGCTTTTACAACACCTTAACAATATGTTCAACGTTCAATGTTGATACAATCATTGATATGATGTTAAAGTGACATTGTAACAACATGTCCTGAAATGGCATTGATATA
>Ga0116227_10012909_pt1 | contig 13384 bp, 9 predicted proteins | sample S1TSphgellanicum_FD_89693 | JGI IMG/M metagenome (GOLD analysis project Ga0116227, IMG submission 89693) | Host-associated microbial communities from peat moss isolated from Minnesota, USA - S1T2_Fb - Sphagnum magellanicum MG | ecosystem: Host-associated > Plants > Peat moss > Unclassified...
TGGGGGGAAAGATGTTGTTTATTAAAAATTAAAAAAGGTTTAAACTTTTTTTTTTGTAAAATATTTGACAAAAAAATTAAGGGGAAAAATAAAGTTTTAAATAATTGAACATGAAAATTAAGAAAAAAAAAAAAAAAAAAAAAAGGATTTTCCTTGTTTGAATTTGTTAAGATCATAGCAATGTGATGTGTATAAATTATCACACCATTAGCACCACCAACATGCATACAATTGTTTTATAAGTTGTGAAAGACGAAGGTTTGGAACATCCCAATTTGATTCAAATTTGCAAATGACAATTTTGACTTAAACATAAGTTAAGATCTCTTTGTTCAAAAAAATTGGTTGCCTCAAAATGAAAAGCAAACAACCAATTCATCCATTTGAAACAAAATGCTTGCTCATATGTTTGTAAGTTTAAAATCATGGAAGTTAAATGCATGCGACCAATGTTCAAATAGTAAAATGGTTGGGGCATTGTGTTTTTAAGTGTGCAAGCCATTGTTAATAAACACCCACCACCATGGGTTGACAAGCCCATACATGTTTGCACCTCGCCCATCTTTTCTAGCCCAATGATTTCACATGATCTTTCAAAAGAAGCCCTAATGACATTTAATGTTCTAGGAGGAACCTTCTTAATTGAAATAGATTTCATAAAACATCACCTTCATCAAAGGTCCAAATTACTGTTGGTTGCTTTTTCTTTTCTTTTCATAACTAGTTGAATAGGTTTTTTTGTTCCTTTTCTTATTTTTAGATCACATAAGGTATCAATATCAAAAAACTTTGAAATTTTAAACCCATTTTTTATCAATTTTATTATCAAAATAATATCTTTGATAATATATTTACTTGATTTTCTACATTGTTTACACATAAAGGTCAACTAATAAATACACACCTTGACAATCATCAATTATATTACCTAGGTAAAGTATGTTATATATATATATATATATATATATAATTTTAATGTTATTTGTCATAAATATGTTTAAGGTTTTAGTATTGATAACATATCTAGATGAAATTTTAATCATCCAATTAGGTTTAAATTTTGAAATTCAACACATGGCCTTGTAAAGGTCTTTTTTTTGTTTTTGGCTTGATAGGTACCAAGCAAGTAAATTATTTGCCATTTTTTTAAAAACTTAATAATTGACTAATAGGTTATCAATACTTGGGTTGATAACCAAATGTTTTTCAATAATTGACCAACATTGGTCCATATCTTTAAAAGATGGATTGGCATAACCTTCACCAACCCAACTTCAATTTCAAAGAATGACATGATTTAATGGGATATTTGTGCTAATATTTATAGTAAAAAAGGGCCTTAAATTAATAAGCTTGTATATGAAACATAACATCTATATTTGAATCTTGATTAATTTTTAAATGATTTGCAAAACTTCATACAAATTAAAATTTTAGTTTGGATTACGACATGTATTTTTAAACTAGCACTTAAAGCTTATGATGTCAAAGAAGTTCCAAGGGTAGAAAACAAGAGAAAATATTTGGAAAAATCAATCTGTATCAAAACTTTGAATGTTCATTTATAGCTCGTCTCGACATTTAAATTAGCCATTGCCCACTAATTTAATACCTACATTTAGGTTTTTGGACATGAAGGTCACTTAGGCCAATGAACATAATGATTTAATCTAAGCACTTTTTTTTTAATTGTGCAATTACACCCCATAGGTTTGGGTAAAAATCCATTATGAACTTATGATTACAATGTAGTTAATTGATCATTGGTAACAATCATAAAATATGCAAATCGTAGTACTTTACATGTTTGGTCTTGGTTTGGCAAGGATTAATTCATTATGATTATATTGTGGTTTTCAATCAATGGTTGTTATACATCAATATGGGAGTACATAAAATTGGATTGAACTTTTTTGTTGCAACAAGTTCAATGTGTAGCGGAATGAATATTACATAAACCCACTAGCACATACTTTGCAATTTGTTTAAAAACCTATTGATTGAACCTTTTCAATTAAAATGTGCCATTTGCATTGGTTCATGTGGACTTGAACAATCCATAGTCACTACAAGAAATGATGGTCTTTTTTATTGGAAAAATCAATTAATAAGACCTAACCTTTGATTATTTTGGCCCCCTATCCAACTTGACCAAAATACCATTTTGGACAAGTTGATTGACAAGTCCATTTTTTACTAATGTCCTTTTTATCACCATTTTGAATGTAGTCAATATGTCCAACAATGTTTTTCACAAATAAATAAATAAATAATATATTCCCCATTATTATTTTTTTTTAAATGACAATAATTTGTCAATGGTAGGTAGGTAAATAGATAATAGGTAAAAATGTGTAGGTAGGTAGGTACCTATCTTAGGAACTTAAGTTTATTAGCTAGTCAACCAAGTGTAGCTCCCTAGGCATCTAAATACGTTGCAAGTATGAGAAGTTGAACCCCTCACATCGACGAAATCAAACCAAATCTTTAACCAATGGACAACCCCATTGTATGGTAATAATTTTTGTCAATTTATTGATTTGGCATATTTATTCCAAATGTTGATACCTAAAGAGCTTTGAGGGTGGGTGATAGGTAGCTAAATTGGAAATAAATTGGAAGTGAGTAGATTCGTAATAGGAAATAGGTATTGTGTAGGTAAATAGATAAATATTCACCTATTTACCTACACAATACCTATTTACATTAGCCAAAATTATAAGTAAAAAAGTCATGTTTTTTCATGCCCCATGTTTTTAGTGAAAGCAAACATCCCATTTAATCAATGTGAATATTTTAATTAAGTTGAACTTTTTGAAAAGCCATATATTTGGTAATGAATATATTGATAATTATGTTAAATTGAGATTATAAGAAAAATATATAAAATTTGAACCAACAACCATCTTTTGCAATGGGTAATGAATGTTTATAATCGATTATACTTTGCCATTGCCTATAATTTTTTGTTGTAATATACAATAATGTGATATCTAGTATGGAAAAGTTCAAAAGGCACAACTAATGACATTTGTCATCAAAAAGTTTGTGTAATTGTGAAGTGTATTAAAATACATTTTGAATGAATGTGAAGTTCCAAGTTTTAGGTTGCAAAGCTGGTGATATGGGTGAGCCAATTGGTAGATGATTGTAAAATCGTACAACCATATAAACAACTCATAAAATAAATAATCGATGTGGTTTTTAAGCATGATGACTTCAAACAACATATTAAAAGGGTTGTTTTTCATTTGCTTGTGAATGAAAACTAACTTTTTTGTTATGTTTCATGGAATTTGTTACAATCACATGACATCAAGGCCAATTATTATTAGTTTTCAATTTCATGAGGTAGGTGGACTAGCATTCCTTCACAAGAAAACATAGCCAAAAATGCTACAAGTTAGAGAAAAAAGTAGATTTTTCAGACCATACTATGTATTGAAAACTTGCAAGGACATGCAATTTAAATATGGCGAATTCAACATTTCTTTCCTAGAAATGTTGGAAATTTTTCGGAAAATCCTTTTGTAGTGGTTGCCTACGTAATTGTCTACCCCTTTTTTTCACCCCATGACAAAACATTTCCAAGAAAAAAACATTGATGACGATGATATATGGATCTATCAAAATATTTTGTAATAGTTTTGGTGAGAAAAAAATGCAAATATTTTGTTTTTGTTCACGAAGTAAATTATTATGCATATGAAGAATCCAATTGAATCATTTTGTAAAATTAATCTTGGCATCACTTTGTGCATTGATTCAATATCATAATGGTCTTTGTTTTAATTTCTATAACAATTATACAACCCATTTTTAAATTACAACTAAAATGGAAGATGATGGTCTAAATATCAAACCTTTAAAAAGATGACCAAAAAATGATTCATGCACGAATCTTTGATTTGTCTCCACTAAATTAGGAGCATCATGTGTTTTTCTCAATGGTTTTCCATCAAAGCCAAGCCATAGACCATAGTACCTTTGCAACTTTGGCAGATTTTTTTCTTTTTAAATGCCAAAATTTTCCAATTTTTTTATTATGTGAAGTAAAATGAATAATTTAAAATATATATATTTTAAAATGAAATCTTCATAATTTATTAACTAATTAATTGAAAAACATGTGCCAAAGACACCAAGGTACTATAGTATTTGATCAAATATGAATCGAAATTGTGCAATTGGAATACAAACTTCCAACCTCGTCCACCTCTACACAATGATTAATATCAAATTGATTCATTATGACCAAAACAAAAGGCAATTTATATTCCTTATGTACAAAATATTATGACAATAATCTAATTTGTTTTAAATAAAACTAAGTTTGATAAGGTTTCAAGTATAGGGTTTAATATATTTGACATTGAATGACACTAGCCAAATATACTCTTCAACCCATTTTCAAATTGGTAATTTTGCCATTCATGTTATCAATAATTCTTTACCAAGTTCATTGGCACAATCTACCATCTCCCATTTTCGCATACCCTTAATCACATTCTTACAATTGCAAACAACTGGCAAAAATGATTTAAAAATAATTTAATCTCTTTGCTTTTCTCAAGTGATTTTGTCCAAAAAATTTACACCAATTCAACTCTAGAGGAAAAAATTTAACCCATTCTCACAATTAATTAATCTATCTCCCCTTTATAATTAATTAATTGTGATAATGGGTTAATTTTTTTCTATTCTATAGATTCATGGGAAAAAGGCAATTTGATTGACCTTGTTTAACAAATAACCCCCATGTACTCTACCATCATTGTGACATTTGCCCTTTTTGGCATTTGCCTATTTAGCCAAATTGCCACATCAACGTCAAAGGTTTCGCCACAAGAAGAAAGGGATGATGGGTGGGTCTCAAAAAATTCAGAAATTTTACAAAAAAATAATTTTCTAATCATTTTATAACAAAAATCAATGAAAGCATTTGAATTTTTCTTTTTAGAAATCAAGAGAGAAAATGAACTCTTTTCTAACATTGAAAATGTTGGATTTTGTGTTGCTTCAATTATTCGTTTCCAATTTTGTGATGTAGCCAAGGTGGGCAATCATTCATCAGCCAATTCAGCTAAATATGGCTATTAATTAAATATGAAAGGAAAAAAAAAACATCCTGATGTTTTTTTGGCTAACCTACTTGAACCATGTGTAGAAATCTGGCGATTTTTTTAAAAATTAAAAATTATCAATATTTGGCAGTTTTTTCTTCAAAAAGTCATTGAATTTGTGATATTATTTTTCCAAAATCTTGCAAGAGTGCCAAATTTCGTACGAAAAGAAAAGAGGTTGAGCAGAGAGGTCTTCAAATTTCTAATTCAAACTTACCAAGTTTTTATTTTATATGGGTTGCATATAGTTGAGGTTTACCCTTACCCATGTAGGGGGTAAGCAATTTTAAGTACATGCCAAAATCACTTCATAATATATTTCAATAATTTGCAATGCATGTGGTTATGATGGATTTTTGCAAATTATGACAACAAATTGTACAAATATATTTTATTTTAATATTCCAATTTTATCCATTAGATTAATTACCTTTGAAAAAACTATTACCATATGTTTATGGAACTTTCCATATTTTACCATCATTTGCCATCATAAAAATGCTTTTAATGTATTTTTTTAATGCAATTGACTGATTTGATTATATTTTGTCAATTTTTTTGGTGTAATGTTTGAAGTTACAAATGTTCATGTTTGCAACACCAATTGCAAAAGTAATTGTCTTTCTTCACTTTGAAATGTATTGTACTTGTGTAAATACAATTTTATATCCTACATTTACCCACATGGTATGTATAGGATAAAAGATGAATTATTTATTGTTACCTTGTGAAAAGAGTAAATGCTCATCATTTATCTTTCTTTACCCTTTTTCTAGATTCAAGGTTTTGCAAAGCTTTTATACCTTTACTTCTACCTAGTTTGGATTTTTAAAAGTTATATACCTTAATCAACTAATATATTAAAATTAATATACTCACCCAAAATTGATTAAAACTAGTGTTGGGCGAATATTTGATTTTGTTAATAATTAATTGTTGGTTTTGGGTTTTCAAATATTCTAATTCTTGAGTTTGGAAGGAATAAAAAAAGAATAAAGAACTAGCAAGTTTTCCAAGTGCTTATTTGAATTTTAGAAAGAATTATTGAGATCAAAATTAGGAATTCAATTATTTTTGTTGAGAACTATAGGTATGAACATTAAGAACCTCCCAAATACCCAAGGGGGTTTGGTGAAGTTTGCAATACCTTTTCAACATTGGTTCATAGTTCACATGATTGAATTAGAGTAGTTCAATTCTTACTTTTCAAAGAAAACCTTTGGTCTATGGTCTAACTTTTTTTTCAAAATTTTAAAGAACCTTCATTTTAGTCCTAGAAATTTCTTTAATTTGGATAGATCATCACATTAGGTTTTAAGCCTGGTTTCCTCACATTTCAAGACTCTCAATTCTTGATTTTTCATTAAAAAAATCCCAAATAAGGCCACTTCTAAATCTGATCTAGCTCTAACATATAGGTACATATAGCCCAAAATTGAACATTTTCAAATTCCTAACATTGAAAAACTTATTAAAAAAGGGTCACATGTAGCACCCACATGCCTAAATACAAAAGAGAAAGAAAACTTACATACTTGAAGTGTTGAGTTGAAACAACCCAAATTTATCACTTAAAAAAAATCCATACACTTGAATTTTTTCCTTCATAAACTAACAACATGTTTAACCCCAGTTGAAAAATAATAATAATCATAAATAAATAAATAATTTAATTAATTAATTAATATTTTAGAAAGTACCAAAACTTGTACAAAAACAAGTTTGGAGGCCAGGTCCATGTTCATTTCTAGCCAAAGGCGAGGTAGTTTTTCCCCCATGTCCTCACAATTCATGCCCATGGGCTACCATTAGCTTAGGCCAAAATAATAGATGAATATAGTTGGGAATAGAAATTATGTTCATCCAATGAGGTAATAAAATGGAGGTGGGTTAATAAATGCCAAGGTGGGCCTTGAAGCACACACCACCTCCTCCTTCCCTTTGGTGGCATTCCCATGCACACAATGCAAAGTGATGGATCATTTTATTTTTTATTGTTTCCATTTATTGTTGGGTTGTTACTTTTGCTATTCATTCAATTGCAGAATGTGATAAATAATAAACAAATGAGAAAATTTGTGCAACTTTGACTGAAGAAAAAAGAAGATTCAAATTTTATGTGATATAAAAAATATAATATTTTATGTCTAGTTATATATGTTTGTATGAATGTATATGTAAGAGCATCTCCAGCGATGGCACGCTCTTAGTATGTGACCCTACAAAAAATATTTTTCACATCCAAGATTGGTTATTTACTATCTTGCAACCCCACTTATGAAACTGAAAACAGGGACAGCAAATAGGTCGGGGACTAGTAATAGCAAACCACCTGGACCAATCGTTATAGCGGCCCAATCAGAACACTGAGCATCAGTCAGATCATATTTATTACACTCTTTTCTGCGGCTGCACAGCGCTGCTGTGTTTTGCACCAGCCACCCCAAACCGTGCAATTATGCTGACCCAAAACAATTTCCTGAGCCAAACCGGCACATTTTGGATTTTCTTCATCTAATTTTACTGTGCACGCAGGATCATATAGTGAGCACCGTTGGAGATGCTCTAACGGAGTTATTAAAAAAGTATCAAATATCCTCCGGATGATGGTTCAATGCTATGGCCCAAAGGGTTGATATCACAAAGGCCTTGTACTTCAAACTCACTAATCAAATAACCATGTATAAAACTATCAATTCTTTGTTGATTTTTTCATGAAACCCTTCTTCAGCTCTTGGCTTCAAAAAACTCTTCGATTTCTAAAACATCAAATTTGGAGTTTATTTAATAATCAAATTACCTCCCAACACTGGTTTGTCCTTTTGTGTAAAAAATGCAAGAGTAGAAACAAAGAGAACTCGTTTCTTTGGCTTGGTTTACCTGAAAGTAAGCCTTTTTATTCCCTTCATCTTGTTTCATTCATTTTATTTTTTTTAAAAACAATTTTGTGATGTAGCCAATGTGATGATTATCAATAATAAAAAAAGGTTTAGCAAATTTTGTTATAATTGAATTGTGATTTTTTTATCAAAAAAATTTGGAAACATTTTTTAACAAAATCGTACCCAAAAAAAGAAAATTTGTGAAATAATGCCCCCAAACAAAACAAAAAAACTCAATGAAAATGTGGCCCAAAAAGTCCATAGAATATTTTTATTTTTCTCAAAATACTCGGTGGCTTTTTCTTTAACAACAGGGAATTTATGACAAAATATTCCTATTCTCATTTTACTTTTTGTTGTTGTCAGGATCCTAAAATTTGCCACCAAAAATTACAATTGGCAAGAAGGAGGTCTGAAATATTTATTTTCCTAAAAAAAAATTAGGTATTTTTCCTTAAGAAAACAGGGAATTTGCAACTAAAATTTTGGTATTCTCAATTTACTTTTTTTGTTTACAGGATCCAAAAATTTGCCACAAAAAAAATACCTCCTTTACTGGGGAAATGGAGGTCTGAAACTTTTTTTCACTCAAATAAGTTGGAATTTTTTTCCTTAGAAAAAGGGAATTTTCTGGCAACATATTATATTTTCAGTTTACTTTTTTTTTGTTGCCAAGATCTGAAAATTCTAGTGTGGGCGGTTCTTAGAGAATTAGGGGGGAAGATACCCACAGGTTATCAACCCAGGCACACACATATATATAGTGACAACCGTGTGCTGGTTATCAGACGTAATCATCAACTACAATGAGAATTGTGACACTTTCATTCATAAAGAGGCTGGTTATTACATTTTCATCCCAACCCAATATGATAAGGTTTGGAATCATTGACCAATGAGAATTGAGATTGATACCTTGCGTCGAGTAGTAGGGTTGTTAATGAAACGAAGGTCGGAGGTTATTGTATGTAACTCGTGACACTATAAACTATCCACATACGTGTTGAGAATCTCACTATGGTCAATTAAATTAGCTTATGAATCCATTAAATTAGCTTAAACCAACCATCAATTATAAGAGAAGAGAAGCAAATTGCATAGATGACTCATTGAATAGATTCATTTGTTTCGTAATTCCTTGGAAGAATTGGATTATGTGGAAAGTAATTAAATATTTTATTTGATTTGATTTGATTTGATTTCCAATGTTTGTTGAAGGATACCACTTCCATGAATCGAGTGTTAGAAAATCAAATTGGAAGGTGAGATTATATTGATCAAGTAAATATGTTTCTTTGGGTATTTAGTATTTTTACTTAGTGTTGGCCCTTGGGTGGTTAGATTTTTCTCAAAGAAAGAACCAATAACTAAGGGTGGGGAATAAGGACCTTTAACTAGAGGTTATCCAAAATCAAAGAACCGGTGTTGACCCTTAACCACAGCTCTCTACCTTGAGCCAATGGTTCTTGGGTGGTCTATTTTTATATGAGGATGTTTGGAAGATGATATATTTTGGCTTGTGTTGAAACTTGAGACTAGTTCTAGAGTTATAATCTCTTGAAGGATTTTGGTTTCTTTTAGAGAATTTTTTTGAAGATTATGTTTTAGCATAGTGAAATATTTGAGCTTTCATAATTCTTCTTGTGCCTTCAGATTAACCCCAACACTGGCATTTACTTCTCAAAAGTAGGTAAGAGCATCTCCACTACAAAATAGTAAAATGGCCTCTACACTACTACTAATATTTGGATGAAGTCAGCAACCAAACAACATAAAACCCCTTTGGCCCAACAACAATACACAAAGATGCTCTAACCACCAATAAATGCATAATTTTCATATTTGTGGTTGAGTAAGGGAAAATATCAAACATTATATTAATTTAGTACATAGGGCATTTTTTTTTTAATGTGCTATATTGGAGATGTTCTATGAGCATGCCCAATAGTGGGTTGTACCAAACATTACACTTGCAAACAAGAGATTTAATACTCCAAGTGGGGCTTGGGTGTGCCTTCAAGTTAGTGGCAACCTAGCTTGACAAAAATGACAATAGCCTCACAAAATCCTCATTTGGACTCAACAAAAGAACTTTGGGTTATTGGGTTATAGATCATTCCATGTTCATTGTCATCAACCTGTGATACTCTATATTGAAATTGTAGGATGGTAGGCAATGGGGAGTTGCAACTCGTAAGGAAGAGCAATGGTAGCACAACAACGAGTTTCTCTAGGCTCTACCTTCTTTCTTCAAGTTTTTCAAGGATTGCTTGAGCTTTATTAATCTCTTTATCTCATTCTACAAACATCCTTATATTTTTACAAAGTTCTTTATGACTTTCCAATGGTCATCACACAACACCCAATCATAATGTTGTAATGAATAATTCACACTAGGACACCAAAATACAATAGATGAACATGTTTCCAAAAGTCCTTTTATTCCTATAAAAATTGGTGCCTTCACCAAGGCCAACAAATGTTCAATCAAATCCAATTCAATGATAAATGTTTGTATGCGCATCATATTTCTTTTGAACCAAAAAACAAACCATGTGCACAAACCAAATCCATGGATGGAGAAACAAACTTCTCTTCATTTTAAACTACCATCTAAAACACTTTTCATTATAAGTACGTGAATCGTTAAAATAATCTTGAAAAGCTTCTGATGCCCAACATCCCTATTTTTTTCAATGTTGGTAGATTGTCCAAGCTTGGATTCACCACCTTGTTTGGGTGTTTTTTAACCCTTTAGCTTCACATACATGATTTGTGATACCCCCAAGATAATCTCCTTCAATCATCATAATAATTCATTTTCAATTTGTGCAAGCAAATTTGCTTTCCAAGCTTCCATCTCATGGAGCTTTTTAAGCTATATGTATGCAAAGCTCTATGTGTGAACCTATTTGTGCAAGAATCTTTCTATTGCAAAACTTTCTACACCATATTTCTCTCTCTATGTGTGATTAAGTTTCTCTCCAATCTTGTTTTTCATGAAGGAATTATGTGCAATACTTTCTCTTCTTTTTGCGTCAAACTTTTGGCACAAAATTAAACAAGTTCAAGGTTGGGGGGGAGGGGGGGTTTGATCAACAAGGATGGTGGAAATTTTTGCAAGCTCATTAATGGGCCACATTTCACACTACAAGAACACCATCCAATTTATAGGTCAATTTTATTGAACCACTAGTAAGAATGCTCTAAATGTATTGCTAAGACTCAAATTTGCCTTACTAGGGATCAATGTTACATTAAGGAATTGATTAGTAGGACTATGGATGTTAAAAACACCCTACGTGTATTGGGTGGTTTTTAATGTTGATAACTTGGGTTCTTAGAAAAATTGAATATCCAATTTTAATATATAAACACAATTCCCAAATTTTTGAAAATGTCAAATTATCACCTAGAAAATTATTGAATCTTTTTCAGTTCTTTCATGAAAACCAACAAGTCTCCAATAACCTTAGAATAATTGGGAATTGAAAATTTTCTAATCATACAATGTTGTAAGAAGTGGAACCAATGGTTATTATCAAAATCAAATTCCCATCCAACATTGGTCAATAGCAAGGGTATTTGCAAGGTGATATGGTAGGAGCTAATTGTGTTCATTAATCATTGAACCTATTATTTGGTAGTAAAGATTTTGTTGCATTCAATAGTGTGGCTAAAAGGTATGTGTCCTTGGGCCATAGTGAACTAGCACCCACCAATGCACCATGAAAGATGGATGGTAAGTGGTTAGAAAAAAAAAATTTATTGGGTTCCCGTACCCTAACAAACCATGGTGGTTAGTTCAAAATTGGTTACTAAGATGAAACCATATACTAACTCAATTGAAATTCATCCACAATTGAGTAATAATAAGCATCTAGTGAATGGTACATTGATGGGTGTTGGTTCACTATGGTCGTGTCCTTGTGGGTTTGTATTATATCAACAAAGGTGTTGGCACCAAGGAAACTTCTTTAAAGTACATTCACATTTAAGGATATTAGTAGTGTTAAATCATAATTATGGTAACTTTGTTCACATATTGTGGCGTTTGTTAGTATTAATTACCTAACATGCCATGTCTATTTGGTAATGTAACATTGTATGTATCATTATGCAATAACAAAATGGTAAGAAATAATTGCAATGTTAAAATTAATTCAAAGTCATAGATTCCCACTTTCACAAACCCTTATCAACAATGTTAAACTAGCATTTCCAAAACAAGAATGGTAAAGTAGTGCAATATGAAGTTCACAAATTGGTTTCATAATCAAGTGCAACAACAATGGCTTCTCGTTTTGGTGGAAGCTTGCATGTAGGTCCATAGGTAGGTGCAACAATGTCTTCACATTTTGGTGCAAATTCACAAGGTTCACAAATAAGTACAATGATGTTTTCACATTCCAACGCAAATTCAGAAGGTCAACAAATAGGTGTCGTAATGTTTTCACATTATGGTGCAAATTCACAAGGTTTACAAATAAGTGTAGGCACAAATGCAAACTCATGGCTAATGCAAACTTGCTTGCAAGTAAATTAACAAGCCAAGGAAAAGGTTGTGGAGGTGGCAGCATAGGACATAACATTGGAAAGTTGCGATTCTTTGACAATGACATGACAATTGGGAACATAACGACACATTCACATTCATTTCCTAAAAACATGTGAAACACAAATCTTTGAAGGCATTTATTAATCCAAGAACACAGATGATACATGTAGCACAATGTTGGGAGAAGTTTGTTGAAAAACTACAAAAAAACAGCAACATCAAGATTATGAGAAATGACATCATATGTAAAGATAAATGTAGTCCACTCAATTTTAATTTTTTAAAATATTGAATATCATAATAATACGTGGAATCATACCTATTTTTGGGATCTGTCTTTTGAAAAATGAAAAAGAGGTTCCATTTACATCATTAGTAGAATAAAAAATATTATGAATTGATTGAATCATTCCAATGGGAGAAGATTGTGAATACTCCTTTGCATACTAGGTACATGCATCCAAAAAAGGACAAAGTTTACAAACCTAGATGTAGGAAGCACAAGATGAGAATGAAAACTTGAAGTTATAAATGATGTGCCAAACTCTCAAGATAATGTTGCTAACATTCAAGGCAAAAGAATTTTAAGTATGGTGGAATTATCTAAAAAATGGAAAGAACTTTTCCCAAACAATGAAAAGGTCCCCTACATATGTGAAAAAACCTTTTAAAAAGGCATCACAAATGGATAGGTTGTTTGTGATGATCTAAAGAAACATTGTAGCCAAAAAAAAAAAAAAAAAAAAAAAAAAAAAAAAAAGAAAAAAAAAAAAAAAAAAAAAAAAAAAAAAAAAAAAAAAAAAAAAAAAAAAAAAAAAAAA
>Ga0116227_10012910_pt1 | contig 13384 bp, 13 predicted proteins | sample S1TSphgellanicum_FD_89693 | JGI IMG/M metagenome (GOLD analysis project Ga0116227, IMG submission 89693) | Host-associated microbial communities from peat moss isolated from Minnesota, USA - S1T2_Fb - Sphagnum magellanicum MG | ecosystem: Host-associated > Plants > Peat moss > Unclassified...
AATAATAATAATAAAAAAAAAAAAAAAAAAAAAAAAAAAAAAAAAAAAAAAAAAAAAAAAAAAAAAAAAAAAAAAAAAAGTTGGACTTGTGAGACACCCCCAACTAATTAATATGAACCAAAATCTGATAACCTACTTGGATGTTTGACATTTTCATCCATGTAGGTTATAATCCTTATAGCATTTTTCTTTTACTAACTTACCTAGATCGATAGGTTATCAATTGTTAAACCCTAAAAATGTTCGTTGTGTATCAACAACTCCTTCCCATTAACACTTGAATTGCAAGTTGCATAGAGATTGAGCAATTGCCTTTTTCTCCCTTTTTTGTCTTGAATAATATAGATTCAAAAATTTGAATTGAAAAATTGGTAATGAACAAAGGTTTCTCTTAAATTTTATTTTATTTTTTACTTCAATTTTGTACATGTAGCATGAGCAATGAGTAGGCTATGTTTGCATTCGGCTTTGTGTGTAATGTGCAATGTGATTACTAGTTAGGTTGTTGGCATTTGGTACTTGTAACAAGGGACATTTGTTAGTAGCATTTGATTAGTAGTCTTGTGATTTTAACTAAGCTACAAAACACAAGGGAATCAAGATTGCAAAGTGTTGTTGGCATTTGGCACATGCACACAACAAATTGCAAATTGGTTGCACAATGCAATTTGTGCATTATTTCGCTAAACTCATTTGGCATCACTAGATGCAAATGGTAGCTCTTGGATTTCCCTCACCTACAATATCATTTGCAACATGTTTTTTAAAAACTTATTGCATTCACATTATGTTGTGCATCTATGACTCATGGGCATTTGGCACACATTTTTTATTGTGTCAAAATGGTAGGTCATGAAAGTGGATAAGAACTTCAAGAACAATAAGTTGTATGTTTTGTTCTCATTGATTTTGATTTTGGGATTGGGGTGGATGGTTCAAGAGGAGAGCAATATGAGTTTGTTTCAATGGTCAATGTTTTAGCTCAATATGAAAACACCATAAATGAATTCACAAAGGCTACTTGAGCTTCATTGCTTTACAAACTAAAGATTAATCAAATGTTTTGGATCAAAAACAATAGAACCTCTTTCCCTTGACCTTTCTTAGTGGTCAATAATGGTAGTTGAATAAATGTTGGAAGTGATCAAGTGATGAGATGTGTTATGTGCCACTATGTATTGCAAGTACATAATGTTGTAGCACCACAAGAAATAAAAAGGTCATTGTCACTTTGAATAATGACCATCAAACAACTACAATGAATAAACACATTACTATTATGCACAAAAAGTCTTGGGCCAGTTCAATGGCCACCAATGTTTGAAATTTTATAAAAAAAGGAGGTTAGGAAAGGTCAAAATAACATGTGAGTGTTGGGTATGATGCAGTCATTGAGCATTTAAAAAATGTTAATCCCTACAAAGATGAAAATGTGGGGTAAAAAAATTCCTTTGAAGATCTAGTATTCTACATTGTGAAAGGTTATTTTTTGATCTCTACTATTGGAAACCATTGGATGTTGTAGCATTTGATTTTCAAGTAAAACCTTTAAATTGTGTTTCCAAATAAAAAATGCTTCATGGAAGATGTACTTCTTATGATGTTGGTGAAAACTATGGAAAAACATGTAGTTTTTACTTTGGATGGATCCATTAAAATGATTTTTTTTTAGTTGTGGATGTTCAAATTTGGGTTTGACACAATCATGTTGGTTGTATTTCATAAATTATAATTGGGTGTCATGTCATGTGACGATCAACTTGTCCCTGAGGAGGTCATTCTTTCTATATTTAAAAAACGCTTTAAATAAAAAAGTATTTTGGAATCTATTATGAAGTATTTACATATTCCAAAATATTTTAAGTATGGGTCAAAGCATGATTGGAGTACCTCTTCAAGAATACTAAGGACTCAAATTCTCTTTTTTCTTCACTTTTTTTATGACTTGTTTTAGATTTCCCTTTTTTTTTCATGTCAAATGAAATAATTTTGTTCCAAATTTTATATAAACATTTAGAATATCTACTGATTTCACTTATGAAAGTAAGAATAATAATTTTTTTCAATTTGGACCATGCTTTATCAATGGCCCAAAATTCTCAAAACTTTCATTTTTTGAAATTTTTTACATTGCAATAAGGCACTTGGTTTTTGTCACAATCATACATTTTATGTACATTAGTACTTAAGGTGTTTGTGGTAAGAATCTTAGGCTAAATTTTTTTTTTTAGACATTCCTTATGAGTCTTTGAACTTTCTCTTTCAAAAGATAAAATCTTGGATTTTTTTTTAAGACTTGGTAGAAATCCTAAAACTTGTTCAAATTTGACATGTTATGCATAAAATAGTACTTTAATATTGTATCTATCCATGAAGAAATCAAATTTTCAATATGAATGTGTCATTAAGTTACAACAACATGTTTTAAATGAGGGGTCCATTAGATACAAAAAGAAATAATCCTTTTTGGTACCCTAACCATACTTTGATTCATATATTTTCAAAATGAATTTCAAACACCTTATTTTAATTGAAGTAAATTACGATTTATATATTTTCAATAAGTTGCACCCTATAATTTTTTTCACGTTGTTTTGAATAAAATAGAAGTGGCCTTCTCAAGATTTGGTGGAAGTTGTGGATATAACAAGAGCCAAAATGCTAGCACAAGTGAAAGAATTTTTTTCTTCATACAATTTGTTGGATAAGGTAATCTCATATGTTAAGGATGAAGGTGGGAATTTGTCCATCCTCACACAAAAAATAAATAAATTATGGTGAAATGTGCACCTTCAACATTTGACACACCTTGGCAAGGTATTTAGTTTGGGCATGCCTTTAACAAGGCTTGTCAATATGCATGTATTGATACAAAAGTTGATGTTGGATTCTGGGAGGTCAATTTCAAGAATACACAAGTTTGATTGCAAAAAACTATAACTTGGACCAAAAAGTTTGACAAGGGGCACATTGAATAAAAAAAGGGTGTGTCTAGATGTAAGAATCCACCATTGGAAATTCAAATTTTTAATGAAGACCAAATTTGCAAGCAAGGTAATCATATTCCAAGAAACCTTAGAATATTGAAAAGCCATCAATTTACGTTATCGTAGATGAAAAACTTGGGAATTGCAATCTTATGTATCAAATGCACACACATGAACATTTTGTAAAATGGTTTCCAATGCAATGTTACTTGTGGTGAAACAATATATCTTAATCAAACATGTGGATATTAGTTGCTTTCATATGCCTTTGATGTTGTGTTTCTATAAGTGTAAATTACAATTTGAAATCTAGAGGTTTGTGGCTAGCCCCACTAGTGTGATAAGAAGGGACTTTGAATTAGAGTTGCAAGCCTTGCAAATTCGCATGATGGGAGAAGTGCATGTTATTTTAGCTCCATTTCTATCCATTGCATGATATTAGATCTTCAATTTCAAAATCATGATGTGTTACTAAAAGTTGAAGGTGATTGAAATGATTGAGAGTATGACAATGAGGTGTTTTTATGCCTTTTCTTGTGGTTACATTTTGAATTTTGGAAGTGTTCATGGTCCCATTGAAGAAGCAAACCCGGGCCAAAAGTCTTCCATGTCAGGAGCAATGGCTTCAAATGAAGATATTTTGCATGGCTTGTTGCAAAATTAATTGTTTTTGTTCCACCACCTCCATGTGACAATTGAGGGATGCAAGTTGCCCTTTATTTGGTTGAATAGCCATGAAAGGAGGATTTTAAACATGAGTCTTGTTACATAACAAATCCTTGGTATTCTTGGCTCATAAATCAAGTTTGAGCACATATTTATCATTGTAGTTCTGTTGACAAGTTTACGATGATGTAGAGTAGGGTTGAGAATTTAAGTAAATTAGTCATGATTTGGAAGAACTTGGTTAATGATTGGATTGTGTAAGAGAAGGAAAGTTCAATGAAGCCTTCTCGACTTAAGAAACTTCATTAATTGATGGAATTGTCAATATATTGGACAAGGTTGGGTTTTTTTATGATGAACTTTTGGAATGACATTTCTACCATGAGTTCCGATTTTTTGTCATTTGACCTCCTTTGAAATAGAATAGAGCTAATACAAATCCATGCACACTTGTGAGTTTAGGTTTTGTGGTTTGTGTATTTTGTTTGGTGGCTAATGAGGCACTTTCCATGTCAAGCCCATCAATGGTTGTGTTATGGGCCTTCCATGATGATTTTCTATCATGTTTGCAAACATTTCAACATCTTTTGGAGCTCCCTTGATTACTCACAGTCAAATGTAATATATGACCAAACTTTCATGGGCATTACAGACACATTTTATTCGCTAGTATTGTGCAAAGTAGTAGAAGCAATCTAGGTAATTATATTGTTAAATCATATAGTACTTGACTAGTAGCATATGCCTTAATATTTTGCATGTTTTAAATTTGACATTCTCTTCCTATTGCCATGGTATTATCAAAACAAACCAATTTTTAGTTATGTACACCAAAGTTAGTTTTATTCAAATTCCAATAATTTCCTTACTGTAGTTTTGAAAATTACGAAACCACCTAGGTATAACCACATTCATAGATGGCTTCCTAGTAGGATGGACACACTTTAATTTCCCTCAAATTTAGTTTTTAATTTTAAAAATTTAAAATGATGGAAATAGTGATGTCGTGTTTTTATTTAAAAATTGAATGACCATGAGTTCCAATTCTTTGAAAAAAATCAAAATCAAAGAATGATTAGTTTCAATTATTTCAAAAATCTTTAAAAACTTGCAATTCTTATGAAAGAATTGGTAAAGAACCAATAGTTTTATGGTCAAATATTCGACTTAATTTTATTTTATTTGGGAAAATTGACATTACCTTACCATTTTGGCAACAAACTGTTAAATAATTAATTAAATTTGAAATGTTAATTTTGGCATTCTATTTTTTAATTTGAAAGTTTTCAACAAATAATGGTTATAGAAAATAATAAACCGAGTCTTGTCAATGTTATGGAACAATCTATAATGTCTAGAGTGCTTCAATTTAAAATCATTGTTGTGGAAGATCTACGGTACAAAAAAATGATAGTTGAACTTTTTGATTTTATTAAAATTTTAGCATAAATAATAAATAAAATTTCAAAAGTTCGACAAAACGAAAATAGTTTAATTTATATCGAAATGATAAAAGTACTATAATACATGCCAAAATCGGGTGTTTGATTTTTTTTGAAAAGCATGAATATGAATCCTACAAACTACCCTTATAACCACTAGGATCTGTTCCTATAAATAATAACTGGCCGAGATAGGAAAATACTCAAAATGCAATGCCTCCTACATTGCAAGTCTAAAGATAATGAAATGATCTCAACTCATGGAGGGATTTGTATAGTTACCATAAACATAGAGGAGGTGAGGGGGTTTGGAAGATCTCAAGGAGAAACTACCTTCCTTAAGAGTAAGATGGTGCCATGTATATGAAAGACATATTTTTGTTAAAACCCAACACAATGTGTTGATGGTTTTTGTTTTTGTGTTGGGGTTTATGTCAAAGGAATCACTTTGGTGTTACAGTTTAATTGGTTAATTAAGACTCCAAACCACACTCAAGAAAGAACTATCCAGAGCACACTCATTGCAGAAGAGGAGGAATTCAATAATGTCAGTTTTCTTAATACAATAGAGTAAAGTCTTGCAATCAGGGGGCGAGAACAGCCAGTTTCGGCATAATAGGGTATCAATCGAGTAAGTGGGAATGCAAAATTATTTTACAAAGCAAAATAATTAGGCCTAGCACCCAAAATAGTTTTTCCACCAATTTTAGTGGTAAACTGAGTTTCTTATTGTCTTTCCTTTTTCTTGAGCGCCTCCATTGCTGCTCCATATATTTTCACTGCTCCTACCTGTACAACTACTATAATTATTCTCAAACCTTGTGCATTAAATGCTGAGTTTCAGCATTTCATAGTGAGATTTAATAAAACTTCCTTACATTGCTGATATCACTAAAAGAGGGGATATGGGGTGAAAGCAGGCACATAGAGAGGGTGAAGACAGGGTGACTTTACCGATAACTCCAGGCCTAGAACCAAAACGAAGGAGCGTGAAAGTGTGAACACACTAGCATGCTAAAGACCTTGGATCCCTTGCTTTGTGGATTAAAGGTGAATTGTCATGTCTTATTTTGAGTTTTAAACTTAAGCCAAGGAATGAATGCAACCTTTGTATGATGCGTCATCATTCACTGACAGAAGAGGAATTCATGTTTCATTAAAATTTATGTACAGTAATAATACTAGGCATACACATGATTTACTTAAATAGTATTAGTTAATTGATGTATGCTTAGGATAGGGTATAGCACTAGGGTCGAGGCATACTCAAAATATAGGGCTTGGTCGAGGTTGGTAGCTAAGTGCAACCCCACATTTTGAGAATGTCCCTCACCTATGGGCTTTACCCATTGTGCTTATCATGAACTTCAACATACATAGATCATAATAAGGTGAAGGAGGAGGAGGGTTCTTACACTTAAGCTTGAAGAGTGGGAGGGATTGTACATGTACTCTTTAAGAGTGGGAGGGATCTTACGAGATTCAATATTACTTTGCTCAAAAAATATTGATAGGTCTTCAATGTTGTATTATAATGTGGTAAATAATGGGTTGGATTTTTTTGAAAAAATTCTCTCATGCAATAATAGGTTCAATTTATTTTGGCCTTTCAGTTGATGGGTTTTGTCTTTTATTTTGTCTTATAGTTCACTCAAGTGGCTTCTGATGATGGACTCAGATTGAAACCCAGATCCAAAGGGCAAGTAGGTATCAGCCTTTTTTTTTTTTGTTAGTGGAGGCCAAACTTTTGCCAAGAATTGCTACAAAATTTTTAAAATTTGAAAATCAAGTGAATATTGAGGTTTTCAATCGCCATAAGACAGATTTTTATTTTTATTTTTGGCCAGATTTCCATAGGTGGTTTTTCATGTGTAACAAAAAAAAAGAGGAATAATCATTAAAAATTTATACTTCCTATTTGGTTTATAGCCATATTTGGCTAAATCTTCCCTAAGGATAATAGCCATTTAAAATGATATTTCTATAGATGATTGCCACTTTGATGACTACAAATAAAAATTCCCTAAAAAACATGCTGACGGGTATGTGGTGACAACATTCCCCCAAATTAAAGAAAATGTACATCAATAGCAAGTTGTTAAAGAAAATACAAATGCAATAATGGGTGCAAAAGGCCTAAAATGCCAAAATTCTTATTTATGTTGAAAACACAATCAAAGCTATTAGGTACAAAAGAGAAGAAAGTTGGAAGTCATTTTGGCATTTACTTGATTTTGGGAGGCCCCTTATGCAAAGTTTACCCCTCTCTCTCCCCTTCTTTCCTTCCTTCCTTGGCCACAATTTTTTCCCAATCCCAAGCTTTGATGAGGATGCCCTTTCCTTAAATAGGTACATCATCTCTCCAATGTAGGTATTGCCAATTCAAAAACCCTACTAAATACACTAAACCCAATGCCCATACCTTGGTGTCTCAAGTGGGACATGAGGTTTAAAGTGATGAATAAAAGATCAATTCCATATCCTTGATTTATTATTATTATTATTATTTTTTGTCTTATGTCATTTATCATTACTTGTTTTAGTGAACACTAAGGCCTAGTATCAATAATACCATGTGGCTTACTTTCTTTCCTAGGATGATTCATTTATGGGTTTTCCAAAGTTTTGGATTGAGCCTTAAATAACTAATTATTTGCTTTGCAAATAGCTAGTAATTTTATAGGCAAAATGGGCATTGGGAATGGTGAAACCTTGCCAATAAAAAAATAAACCAAAGCACCCAAAAAAACGGGGAATATAAGGAACAAAATGGATGGACCCACGACCAAGAAGACAAAAGAAAGAACCACCTAAGAGGGGAATACAAGGAACAAAATGGAAGGACCCATGACCAAGAAGACAAAAGAAAGAACCACCTAAGAGGGTGAATCGCAAAGGGAACATCAAGTTTTCAAACCTCCTTATGTTGTAAGAAGCATATCTAATAAGGAAAGGGGAGGACCTCTTGAAAGGAGGTCTAGCCTAGAAGAACCCTCATTGGCCAAGGAAGGGAAAATTGGTAAGCCATGAACATTGTTTAAAGATTGATAACTTACATGGATGATAATTGGGTCATCTAAGTAAAGTTTTTAAAATTTTGAAAATTCAATGCTTGGTGGTTATCAATTTAACTAGTTATAACAAAAATCAATGAAAATTCAATAACCAAACCAACACATTATGAAACCATATTGGTCCACCCCATGTCCATTGAGAGCTTTCAAATGGTACCAAGTACATGTGACAAGGTTTGGGAGATTTGAAGGTGGCAAACAAACATCCTTTGAAACTCAAATCAAATTCCATGGATGATGATTAATTGAAGTTGGTTTAGGTAGCACAACTTTAGATTCCATAAGTCGTAAGTCATCATGTAGATAGTTTCAAACTATAATTTATTTAGCCCATTCTAAAGAAGAATGGAAAAGTGTGTTTTCAAATTTGTGTCTTTCTAAAGTTTTTGTTTTCCAACCTGATGATATTCATGAGGTGATTTTCAATACTTTCTCCACCAATTTGCATTTCATTTCTCTTCAATTGAATTTGAATCAAGTTTAATTAAATCATAATCCCGTTTGTTGGATTGAATCATAATTGAATTGAATTGAATTGAATTGAATGTCTTTGAATTACATTAAAAAAATTTGAATCCAATTCAAGTTGCATCATCCAATGTCATCCAATATTTTCATTTGAATGAAACTAAACTTTCATAAGATCAATTCATTTTTTTCATCAATTGATTGGTTCATTGTTGCACGTATTGCATAACCATGTGAAGCCCAAGTAGATAGATAGATTGGAGATGAAACTTCTCTTGTTTTTGACACAAGTCCAATTGCAATAACTAGTTATGTTCTTTAGATTCAACTTTGAAACCCACTCCATAATTCTTAGGTAAATTTCTATGTGAAAAGATCATTTACAAAATGTTGAACAAATATTTCTTTGCATCTGCAAGTATGTTTCAAAACATATATATTTTCTAACATATTCCAATTGCGTTAACTTTTAATGGCGGGGAATGAACATGTGTGATATGTAGGCAAAGACAGCCTGGAGAGCATTATTGGTAGGAGGATTGCAGAATCTCTAACAAAGCACAAAAATGATTACTGAAGTCCATTTTTGAGCATTTCAAGACATGGAAAGAGCTTACAACATTGTCAGGGTCATCAAATTGATATGAGTAACAGCTCTCGGATGTTGTCGTCCATTGGGAAGAGGCCTGCATTATGCAGACAGACATTTGGGATAACCAATGAAGCCTCCTCAGAATTGAAATCATCATGATTTGAATTCCAGCTCGAGCCCTCAGACTCCATGCATGATGACACAACAACTTGCAACAGTTCTTGATCTTTGAAATTTTCAGGTGAGAATGAAGAAGCAAAGTGAAGAGTGCATAAATCATCGGTGAAGAGACAGGCAAGACTAATGAAAGACATGATGAATATTTAAATATCTGTCATGTAGGTAACTTGGATTCCATGCTTGCAAGAAGGGAAAACTGCTGCCACTATGAATCTTAATCAGGCAACAAAATGGAAGGGTCTCCATCAACAATGTTATGGAGACCATGGAACAGATATGAAGTCTCAGCCACTAGTCAGCATCCATGCCCTCATCCTCATCTAAGGCGTCCTTGGCTGCCTTGGCAGCAGCCTTGGCTTCTTCTAACAAATCTGCAGGTACCTGCAAATGCCACCCATTGGTTCTTCTCATCAGATCCAACACTACAAAGGAACAGGACCAGAAGAAATGGAGCAAGGTTGGGAAACAAGAACAAAATGACATCAAGTACCCCAGAGGTAACAAACATACCCGTTGGTGCTGCTTGTTGCTCTCATCACAAACCCAGCTTAGTTCTAGCTCAAATGCCTTGTCTTTGGCCTCATCATGTACTTCATAGATGCTACAAGACAACCACACAGTCAAAACCCACGAGCTTGTTGTTGGCATGATGAAATTAGATTTATTAGCACTTCCTCTCTTTCTCTCTGCACCTTATCCCCCTCGCTCTATTCCTCTCCTTGCTTGCCATGCAACAAGCAAGAAACCTTGCCTGGCAAATGTGATACTGAACAACATAAAAGGGAGGTAACATACATTTTGGCAACAGCAATGATGCCTTCTCGACAGGTCATCTCCGAAAGCTTCAACTTCTCAATAGCACTGCCCTTCAAACCAAAACAAAAATTCTTGGCATCAATAAAGTTTCACCCAAGAACAACAGAAGGCACCCTCCTTGGCTTGCTGGAAAACCCTTAAAATTCAAGTAAGAAATATGAGGAACTCATTCAACCACTGCAAAACAATCATTGCATGACAAGGAGACAAAAAATTACGTTTTGGCAGCTTGTCGCCCTTTCCCAATCGCTGCTCCAAAATACCGCTGCACCCATCAATCAGTCCACTCTCTCTTATCACCACATCTGGTGAACTTTGCTATTTGTATGCCAAGTGTTGAGGGAATGTGGACTATTGAACAGAGTTCATATTAACAAAGCCAATGGATCATTGGAATTGCCTTTGACCCTGATGGTGATGCAACTTGTCCAAGTACAACAGCAGGATGAGTAACCAATTTAACTGCTGATGTTTAACATTGGGTGCTACATATTCTTCAAGAGTGTAGGCCCGCATATTACTAACCCTCTCAGAGCCGGTCTTGGGGGTTCAGGGCTACCAAGGGAATTTCAGGTCAAAATTGCCACAAGCGCTCACCCACAGCTGACAATAATCTGCTTTCAGGGGTTTGACTGTTGATATGAAGGCTAGCACTTAAATTTAGAGTTTCTGAAGCTAAAAACAACTGACAAGAAGGTTGATCAATAGGGACTAAGAATACAAGGATGTTGAGGGCCAGTAACACTTATGGATGTTAACAATACAAGATCCCATTGTGCTACAAGAATGCACGTTACAATCCCACTGTAATTTATATTAGAAACAATGTGCTGTGATTACACAAAATTATTGATAGACCAAAGACAGATCAGAAAATAAATAACTAGTCCACATCCCCTGCACGTATGACTAAAAAGAAATGAGAGTGGCACTATCAAAATCAGAGAGAGGGAGAATGTACATACATAAGCAACACCAGAGGGCTCAATCATATACAACTGAGGGCCATCCCTGTCATAGCCTCCTAAAATTGTTGCTGATCCAAACGGTCTGCATTCACATGGAAATGGAAAATTAGGTATCATACAAACACTTTTCAACAAATTCAAATACGTCATTCCAGGACCAAAACATATTGGGGAAAGGCTGGCTTGTTTCCAACTCAGTGTTTGACAACCCATTTAGTCTCATGATCCTCAAGCAGTTTCTGAGAGATGGTTTTGCAACAAAGTTGTTTCTGCAATTAAACATGTGGAAAAAGGAAATACAGTTCCATGAGCAATCACACAAACTGTAGAAAGGAGAAGGAAGCAAACCTGAGCCACCAGTAGAGAGTGCACAGATGCACATAGTGAGCAACACGATCACATAGTTCCTTGATTGGAATATCCTCACCATAAAAGCTGCAGTAATATAAATACTCAGTATCAGATCAAAACTTGAGCACAAAGGCTTGCCATCAGAAAGCCATCAGTGCTCTAATGACACTGAGATGAAAGCATATATGCAGCCACCAACTGTAGAACATCATCTCAGTCTTAGCAAATGGAAACAAATGAGAAAAAACTTCCATGAATGTATCACCAAACTACAGAAGCATTGCTGATGCACTGACTTTGAAGGCAAATTATACTCACCTAAGGTATTGTGACGCCTCTGAACGTGCCCTTGCGACAATCTGCCTTCCATCAGCAGCCAATCCTGCTACTGCCTATATGCATCTCAGCAACCATATCCATGCTGTCAAGGGAATCTACATGTCACTCATCACACTACAACTCCACCCTAGACCTGCAAATCATGTTAATGGCCATTCTTGTTCTATTGTTGCCATATCTTGATCAAGGATAAAAGATGCAAAAAAGAAAAAAGAAAAAAAAGCCTTGTTCTAGAAGAAATGGATTTGAAAACAAAACCTCATGAAAATTGGCACACAATGCACTGATGATGTGAAACTGCATAATGGCTTACCATGCCAGCATGCTTGTGGACTGCATGGATTCTTCGGTTAGAGCCCTCCAATAACATCTTTGATGGGATTAGCTTCTCTACTCCCTACAGAACACACACCACAAAACCATGCAACATGATCCACCCTCTCAAACACAGGGAACAAGCTCAATAATTGTCAAAAAAAAAACCACTGCACTAGATTACAGTGCCAAAGAAAACAGAGTAAAGTAAGCAAGCTATACCAGCACAACACCATCTTTGCACTTGATGCCCACAACAGTACTGCAAAAAAACACTGCAACAACTGGTCAACTTTCTTTCCTTGATAATCATCAATTGGATTGTCCTCAAATGGCAGTGATTGAGATTTCTCTTTGCAATTCAGAAGGGCCAACTGTATAGAGTAATTTCTGCTAACTAGGGTTGAGCTCTTCCTACCCACTTCTCTCATACTCACAATCAGCATGACCAAAAGACAAACTTGAAAAATGATAATGCAACAAACAGAGGATGCACAGTGCTGCCAAAGCTAATTTGACCACTTGTTTTCAAAGAGCAACAGCTGTGACCAAACAGAATTCCCCATGCCATAACCAGGAATACTCGACAGGTGAAAGAAGAGGAAAATAATGATGAGGAATAGTAGGAAAAGAACATTCATACCCGCTGTTATCAACTGCTTTGGTAGCATATTCGATTTGAAAGACACGGCCATCTGGTGAGAAGGTTGTGACCGAGAGATCATACTGGTCACCATATAAAACACACAAGGGTCTTACAGTCAGAAACGAACTCTCTTACTCTCTCTCACACACACACACACACTCTCTCTATCTTCTACAAGAACCCTAATATCACTGCAAGTGCTCGCATGCACCAACGTAACAACAATAAGATTATATCGATCATAAAAACAGCTCTCACTAATTGCATACATACATCCATACATAAAGTAGCCCTGATCAAGCTTCCTTTGGACCGATTCCAAACAATCCCGCAACATTGACAGCTATATCACAAAATCTCCAGACCCTAAACAACAGCAAATCGAGAGAAACCTAAAAAAACTCCTCAAGTAATAGTGAGTGAGAGTTCCACGAGTAGCTCAAAATGAGTGTGTGTGTGTGTGTGTGTGTGTGTGAGAGAGAGAGAGAGAGAGAGAGAGAGAGAGAGAGAGAGAGAGAGAGAGAGAGAGAGAGAGAGAGA
>Ga0116227_10012912_pt1 | contig 13383 bp, 16 predicted proteins | sample S1TSphgellanicum_FD_89693 | JGI IMG/M metagenome (GOLD analysis project Ga0116227, IMG submission 89693) | Host-associated microbial communities from peat moss isolated from Minnesota, USA - S1T2_Fb - Sphagnum magellanicum MG | ecosystem: Host-associated > Plants > Peat moss > Unclassified...
AATGATACGATCACTTTAGAACAGAGCCATTTAATATACACAAAAATGAAGTCTGTCCAGTTATCTCCGGCAGCCTGTTTCGGATTTATTGCCATTCGTTTTCGTTGCGGTATGTTCGGTCATTTTTCATCAATTCCGCTGCAGCTTTTTGACGGGCAGTTCCCGGGAAGCGGGACGATTTGGGGCCGGGCCGGCAATCGGGTAGAAGAGCAAATAGCATCGGCCTTCGATCCCGTTGAGCGGGTGGCGATTTTAGACGATTTTCTGCTTCAACGTTTAAAGCTAAATTATCGCCCGGCAAACGGCTGGGATGCCGTGGCGCGTAAATTATATTATCACCATGATGACGCTAAGCTTAGTCATCTTTCCCGCCAGATGAACGTTACGCCGCGGCATTTTCGAAGAATGTTCGAGGAAGTTAACGGTACCACGCCAAAGCATTATCAGCAACTTTCCCGTTTTCATTCGGTGCTCAAACAGCTGCTCCTGACGCAAAATACCGATTATTTACCCGTTGCGCTGGAAAGCGGTTACTTTGATCAAACGCATTTTATAAAAGAGTTCAAAAGGTTTATGGACATGACACCGGCAAAATTTCTCAACCTAAACAATTTTAACAGCCATTTCTATTACAAAAGCAGCAAACCATAACTTTACATTGCCTGCATAGCCAGTGAACCAACACAGCATGGTTTGCTGCTACCTGTCACTTTTCGGGAATAAAGGTGGCATTCATACTCAAGGTAAGCCAGCGGTCCGCGACTTTGACCAATGCAAAGGTTACCCTTTCCAAAAATTCGGCCTGATTGGCAAACTTGACCTGGACCACACCGTGCAGCAAAGCGGTACGGCCGATAGCCACCAGTTTTTCATCGGACAGTTGAAAAATTTCCAGGTTCATATCCGGATTAAAAGCAAAAGTTTTTATAAATGCATTTTTATTCAGGGTTACGGCACGCGGACTTGTGAAAAAGAACTCCTCATGGAGATTTTCATCTATAAACTGATCGTCTTTTTCAAGCATGGCTTGCAACAGGGATTTTTGTAAGTCAATAATGCCGTCGGTCGGCTGTTGATATTTGTTCATTTGTAATTGCTTTAAATAATAAGGCAAAAATGAATATTACCAAAATGCCCTGATAGTAAAAAGAGGACATTTACCGGGTATGCAAAGCGGTATTAGAAAAGATCGCCGGGTTTCCCGGAGTGTCTGCTGATGCCATAAGAGCCACAGCGATGAGGAGTTATTTACGATATCAAAAATAATCAGGAAAGAACAGAAAGCAAATACGCGAAGTTTCCAGTTCAATTCGTCTACGCTTTTTGGAAATCCTATAACGAATAATTTCGCCATACCACCAATATATAAAACCATTACCTAATGCGGTCTGTTCAAAGTTATGCTCCAATCATTTGAAATGGAGCGCACCGTATTTTCACCAAAGCTATTGACCCTTCGAAAATAGGGGGCGGAATGGGGTCCCCGGATAGCGGGGAGCCCGCCGGATAACTGGCGGGTCTCTGCTTGTTACGCTGATAGATTCCGGCTTTTCACGGTTTATGTCAGTTTAATTTGATTAGAACAACGGGATTCTTTGTTCAGTATTCCTGAGGTTGTTGGGTTCAGATCAGTTTCGAGTTCTGAAAAACGTTTAGGACTACTGCATAATGAGTATCTGTGGTATACTGTTGCTACCTGTGGGTAGCGGCATATAAGATATATCCCGTTTTACCCCGGCATCGTCCATAACCACCACTGTGGCGGGTTCTGTTCTACCGCTTTGATACCTAAAAGACAAAAATTTCATATTTTCTTTTATTCCTGCCATAGCGGCGCTGCTGCCCGCCATGAGCCCGGTGATCTTCCTGTTTTTTTTACTTTGAAGTATATCGAAACCCATGTCGTAAGAATTGGTGACCGTTTTCATAGCCATAGGGAAGATCCTGTTTTTTAACAGTTCGCCGGTCAGCAAGTCGTTGTTTCCGGCATTGGCCTTATCCATGGCAAGCAGCGCTTCTTTACCACCAGCTTGAGCAATCAGGCTGTCAAAGCGGTCCATTGAAAACGTTAATCGCGGTTTGCTCTCCTGATACAATGTCCGCATGAGATCGTCCAGGCTCCCCGCTTTCCTCTCCATAATTTTCACATCCAGCATCAGGGCGATTGCCAATCCCCGGCCATAGGACAATAATCTCCAGTCATCACTTTCCCAATATTTCCCAACGACATCACCACTTCCTGAATTAAACTTAGCCGATAAGTAATAGCCACGGAGCTTCAGGTTCAATTGTTTCTCATAATCTGCTTTTGAGATAATTCCCGCATTAAACAATATTTTCATGGAATAATAATCCGTGAAACCTTCGCTAAGCCACTTATAACTTTCCTGCGGTGCAGGCATTTTAAGGCCCCGCCCCAGCCAGCTATGAAAATATTCGTGGCTGATGGTTTGCAGTGTGCCGCCCGTTAATTTAACATCGGGGCTTTGAAAAATGCTGAATGAATTGGTGTAGGCTGTACCCCCATAACTCTCCTGATCGCCGGTTGGCATCAGCAGGGTAAAATAATAGGGCGGTCCCGCATCATTCCAGAATTGACGTTCCCCCATAACAATCTTTTCCACGGCAGCATAAAAAGTTTCATCTGAAAAAGTGAATTGCCCGCAGACAGCAACCGTCAGTTTTTGCCGGCCTAAAGAAATCGTCTTATGCCGAAAATTCCCGCCACAAAATATACTGTTCATCAGCTCGTCCAGGCTTATTGTTCCTTCCCAGCTGTTCTTGTCTGCAAAAAGGCTATTGCCCAGGAAATCACCGGCAGCAAAGCCCTCATACAGCAATTTACAGCTGATATGACTTGGGCTTGCAAGGTCAGGATAAGCTAAACCTGCATATCCTTCAAAATAAAACCAGTCTTTTTTAATGACCGGCCGATAAAAGTTGGGGTATTTCAATGGACCCTGCCAGCCCTGAGATAGAATATAACAAAATGCGACTTTCGTTCGTGGCGTATAACTGATCCGGTAAGTGTCTGGATTTGCTGTTTTTTCAACCGTTGTGTGATCGGTTAATGGCTGAAACTGAGAAAATGCCGAATATAAGTGGTGTTGGCCTGAGTAATCATCAGGAAGATGGATCAGGATGTTTCCGCTGGCATCCCCGTCAAATAAGATGGTAATCTTTAACGCGCAGGAATCCTGGCGTCCAACCCTGTACTCGAGATTTACCGCTTGTGCATCTGACGCGTTAATAAAAACAAATAATCCCGGCAGTGTGATGAGTAAAAGGACAATAAACCTCATATTTAAAAATTGATTAATTCTACTGTCAGATTATCTGCTGCAGACGGCGAAAAGATGCAGGCTGATGAATGATCAACCTGCTGCCCTCGCATTGTTAACCTCCTTATTCCATACCTGAGCCGGTGAAATTAATTGCCTTTTGGAACCATTTGCCGATAGTAAGCGGCAAAAATAAGCCCGGGTTTGGAAGTATAAGTAATTTCACCACCGAAAAGGTATCCTGCTTTCAGAAAAAGATTACGTGCGATCAAATTTTCCCGGTTAGTATCGATCCAAACCTGCTTAATTTCCTGTTCCACTGCGATTTCTTCTGATTTTGCCAAAAAAGCCTCCGCTATTCCACGGCCGCGAAATGCCGGTGCCACCGCTAAACGGTGAATTACAATCACTGGCCGGCTAATGCCCACCCCGGTTTGGGCATATTCGGGTGTTAGCCTGTCAGTAATTGCGGCGACGCCGGCTAATTGGCCTTTATATTCCGCAACCCACAGATGTGCTCTGGCCATATCTTTTTCAAATACCCCGGCATTAGGATAATTTTTATTCCATTGCAGGTTACCTGATGCATTCATAAGCGGAACGACTTCCCCTATTAATTTCATTATACAAGTGATGTCGCCGGAAGTAGCCGGCCGAAATTTTATGACACTCATAAATTATTTACTGAAGCCTACAAGGCGGCGTAAAACTGTAGGATGATAAATACGGGTACCTTTAATGACCAGTGCAACCTTTCTGAGATCACTGATATTTTGAAGTGGATTTCCGTTAACGATCAGGATATCGGCATTTTTTCCTATTGCTATTGATCCTGCCCGTGTATCCATCTTCATCACCTTTGCCGGCGTGATCGTAGCACATTGTATGGCCTCCAGTGGCGTCAGGCCAGCCCGTACATAAATTTCCAGCTCCCGGTCAAGACTGTAGCCCGGAAATCCCTGGTCAGATCCTGCTATAATGGGTACGCCGGCATCATATAATACCTTGACCATTTTAACCACACTACTATACATTGGCCCGTATCTTTTAGCCAGGGCGGTATCCATACCAACGCCTTTTAGGCGGATTTGTAAGGGCTCTGGCAACGATGAAAATGCCGGTTCTATATTATGCATATCCATATTCAATGGCCGGAACACGCGCTCGAGAGAATTTACGGTTGCATCGATCACTACCTGGTGTTGCTGCATGAACCTGACAGCCGACCGGCTCACTGAATCGTCGAAATTGACCGCACCCCCCTTGAGATGCTTCATTATGGAATAGGCATAATGGATATGATTAACCATATCCATACCTGAATCAACGGCTTGTTTCAGGTTCATGCCATCGGGGATATGCCCGGTAACCGTCAAACCAACCCGGTGAGCCTCCGCACAAACCACTTTGACCATCTCCGGTTTCAGAGAACTGAAAACCTTGATCTGGACATAGCCGTTAGCTTTGAAAAGGTCAACCGCAGCGATAGCGGCGTCTTTGGTATCTACCTGAACTACACCCATTCCATCAGGTCCTTTTCCATCGATCAGCCCGGCTTTCAGAATCAGTGGCCCGATGCCTTTCCCGTCGTCGATCCTGTTTTTTAAAGGGGTAATATAGTCGAATTCATTCGTACAGTCCCTAACAGTAGTTATTCCTGCCGCCAAAAAAGCCGGGCCCCATTCCGCCTGCGCATAGTGGGCATGCATGTCCCAAAGACCCGGCATTATGGTTTTTCCTTTGGCATTTATGATCCGTGCATGTGCCGGTATGGCTAACTGTCCTGTTTTTCCTATGCTGATAATTTTGCCGTTTTTTAACAAAATTACCGAATGGGCGGTAGTTGCGCCGGTTACTACATCAACAAGTGTTCCGCCGGTCACCGCAATCAGGTTGCGGTCTTCTGTATCCGGCAGCTTTAATGCAGTTAAACCATAAACCGCGCTTTTATGAACCATGGCCGGCAGCAGGCCCTCGTATTCAGGGCTAACCATTTCGAACTTATCAGCAGATTCATTGGTGGTCAGCAACCCGGCAATTTTTCCATTGCGGTCTGCCCAAATTATTTCGTTACCCCACACCACCCCATTAACGAGGTACCTGTCCAGTTTAATCAAACGGGTGCCAAGCTTAAAAGCATCCATGCCGTCTTTTCTGATCTTTACTTTCCCATCTGGTAACGTATTAATGGCATATGGCTGATGATGTTTTATCCAGTATCTCAGCAACAATTGTTGTATGGTGCCCGGCGCATATCCCGTCACCGGGAAATTTAATCCTGTCAGTTTTTTACAAAATGAGGTATCATCAGCCTTTACAAAAGCACTGTCCTTCCGGATAGCTATTGTGTCATTAATCCTATCAAACGGAGAAGTATTTCCTTTCACCTTCAGCGAAACCGGCTGATCTGAGGCATTCAGTATAAATTCCGCGTCCAATGGCTTAATGCCCTTTCCGGACAATTTGAATTCAATATGATAAATTGTTTCATTGTTTTTTTTTACCACGTAACACTTTTCCTTACCTACCGGGTTTTCCAGTTTGTGCAGAATGAATGCAGTACTGTCCGAAGCAGCGTTGCTTTGAGCAGCAACGCGGATAGCGGGTAAAAGGCAGAGCGGCAGAAGATGATATATTTTCATAAGAAACAGAGTCGCATAACTCTTAGAAAATCATTTGATTGAGTTTTATTATCCGGTGGCGAATATAACTGTGCGCAAGAACAGCCAGACTTCTTTTCAACGGGCGGCCATTGTTTTTCAACCATTGTTATTTTCCTACTAACCAGGGTAAGAATCTGCTTTTATCTACCTCCCCGCCGGCAACGATATGATGGTATTTTTCTACCTGTAGTAAGTGGTTATTGAGATAAAATGTGCATCGGGTTTCGCTCCACGCATTTTTGAGGGGTACATGGTCTTCGAAATAACCTTCTAACTTACCGGACGCATCAAAATTTGCAAAATATACAGCTACCAGCTTCTGCTTATCGATCCACAACTGGTTAACCTGTTCACCCTTTTTATTCGCACCGATCACGTATACCGGCTTCCCTTTCAGGGTGTCCGTACGGAATTGGTTAAGGTCATATTTCAAGTCCTTAAAATGCTGTACAACCTCGTCAAACGACATAAAATATAATCCGCCAAGAAAGAAAATCAATTCATTTTCCTTCTTAACCGACCTGGTAAGCTGGTGATTATTGAATGCATAGGTAGAATCATTCCGGAACAGCAATCCGTTTCCACTACCCGGTGAATCGAAATCGATACGTAAAAGATTGGGATAAGCTATATTTTCAAACCAGGTCTGTGATTTAACCAGGCTGTCATTGCGGTATTTTTCAGTGGTCTGATCAAAGGATAAACTGGAATGCCATTTACCATGGTAACGGGCATACATGGTTTTTAACAGGCTGGTTGAATTTAAAGAACCCTGCCAGGTAAATGCAAGCGGGAACAGTAAAAAGAAGGGCAATGTTTTTTTCTTCATTACTAATTTCAAAATGTTCAGCAATTTTAGTATCGCTAAGAAAGACTAAAAGAATATATGCCCGCAAATTATTCAACAACCGCCTTCTTTTTTTCAATAATCTTTTCCCAACGGTATGGAGTTGATGAGGTGAACTTGCTTTACAGCGTTTGCTGATTCAAAAAAAATTGCAAGTCCCCCCTGTAGGTGTTGCTAACAGGTATTTTCTCTTCACCGACATACAGATGTTTGGGTGCCATTTTGTTCAGGTAATCGGTATTAACGATATAGGAAAGGTGGACCCGCTTAAAATTTTCCGGCAGCAGCTTTTCCAGTTCTTTCAGCCTTTTATAAATCAGCAGCCTTTCGTTTTCAAAATGAAGGCTGGCATATTCCTTTTCGCCTTTCACATAACGGATATCTTCGAAATTGATTTTAATAAACCGCCCGCTGCTTTTGACATAAATGGAATTGTTGCCTGCGTTAGCCAAAGTGTCTCCCTTACTTAATCCTGTTTTATGAACTGCTGTAGTGAAACGGTTAAATGTAAAAGGCTTCATTAAATAATCGATCACATGAAAGTTGAAGCTTTTTAAGGCATATTCCTGGTAAGCGGTCGTAAAAATAAAGCGCTGGTCTTTTGGCAGGGTAGCTGCTAGTTCCAGACCTGACAGTAAGGGCATATTAATATCGGTGAAAATAATATCAACGGTATTATTTTTCAGGAATTCCATTGCTTCCAGCGCATCAAAGAACTGGCCGCGCAACTGCAGCGATGGGGTATCTTCAATGTATCCTTTGATTAGTTTCAGCGCATGAGGTTCATCGTCAATGATAATGCATGTCATCTTCATCACTTACTTGATTTATTTTAATAAAACATCAACCGATCAATTCGGTTTTGTATTGGCATTTCCGCAAGGCTTATGAATGCCTGTTTAAGAAATACCCTTTCCTGTTTGACGGTTATCGCAGGGTAATCGTTACAATTGCTATCAATTCCCTTCCATTCCCTCAAGAAAACGTGCCCAGGTTATTTTCCCATACTTCGCATGAGGAACCAGGTTAGCTCCGGTACGGAAGCGCAACTCACGCGGCTGCGCAGGTTCAATTAAATGTAGTTTTTGTTGGCTTCTGGTTGCATTGAGATAGGCCGCAGTCATGTCTTCAAGCCCCAGGATTTCCGGGCCACCAACAAACGACACCAGCCCGGTTGCTTTTGCTGACGACAGCTCCAGCAACATCTCGGCCAGATCAGGTACTGCAATAGGCTGGAATTTTAACCCGGATGGAACGTTAATTTCAGCATCGGTGGCCTTCAGGCTTCTTATAAAGGCCACAACGTACTCATGAAATTGCGTGGCTCGCATTATGGAGTAAGGGATACCGCTGCCGGCGATCAGCTGCTCCACTTTTACCTTTATCATATAATAGGGGTGATCAACATGATCAATGCCAACAATAGATACATATACAAGATTTTCAATAGTTGAACTGTCCAGCGCCGCTAATAGATTAGCGGTTCCGTTAAGGTCAACCCGCTGCGCATCGTTGACACTGCTGGCGCAATGTATGATCAATTGTACGGTATTCAGGGCCTCCCTCAACCCTTCACCGGTTATCAGATCACCTTTGAATACACGACAAGTTTCCGGAAAAGAATGCTTTCCCGGATCTGTAGATAAGGTACTGACCTCATAACGGCCCGTTTTTAAAGCGAGCTGAATAATAGCTGAACCCAGCGTACCGCTTCCTCCTGTAATTAAGAGTTTTTTTTTCATGGTTAATTTATTTTTTTTCGCAAATCCAGCGTGTAAGCATCCTCCCAAACAACGAACGGAGATCGACAAATCCCTGGTTTTCAACACATCTCTGCCAACAAATACCGAAGTTATACCTAAAAATAACCCGCATTTAAGGGAATTATTTTACCTCCTGCGCCCGCTTCCTCTTTACGGCATTTAGCAATTGCTCCGTATGTTCTTTTTCAACAGGGATGAGTGAACGGACGATCAGTTCCTGATCTGTTTTATCCATATGTCCATATAATTTGTCATTGATATCATTAACTAATTGTTGCATTTGCTTTAAAAGCGCTGATCCCTTATGATTAATACTAAGCAATCGCGCACGCTTATCCGCCGCATCAATTTTTTCATTTAACAAACCTGCTTTGATCATGCGGTTAAGTATGTCAATGCAGGTGGTTGGCTCCAGCAAAAGATTAATACTGCCTACTTCCGTCTTCCTTACCTCGCCGGATCGGTTTATACTATGTAACAAAAAATACCATTCGATCTCTGCATCGGGCAGTTCTTTAAAGGCCAGTTTTAAGTAGGTTTTATGGATCGAACTCAATCGACCTGTTAAACGTGCCAGTTCTTGTGAAAGTGCAGGTGTGTGTGACGTTTCTTTTTTTGCCGACGCCTCACTCAAATAAAATTCACAAAACGCCTTAACAGTAGCCGATTCCGACATTTTGGATGTGTAAGTATCCCAGGCAGTAATTAAATCTAATAACGGGCTCATATAAAATATAACGATTTCGTTGCAAATATAATTATTCCGTTTTATTTTTGCCGGAAAATAATTTTTATGAAAGACTTTTTAATACTCATAAGAGAACCCGATGGCAGGGCGAATGCGCATGATGAGCAGGAGGCCGCCCAGCATCGTAAAAACATGAATGACTGGTTTGAACAGTACGGCAAAGGTGGCTACATCCAAAACGGCAGTGCTTTATCATTAAATGGCAGGCAGATTAAAGGACGAAATGCGCAGGTTGTTGAGCAGATTCATCGCGTAGGCACCGAAATAGTGGGCGGCTACCTTATACTTAAAGCCGATGATCTGGATGAAGCCGTAGCCATTATGCAAACCTTCCCGGTTTATGAAGTCGATGGTTATGTAGAAGTTCGTGAGTTGATGAAAACCTGAGGCTTATTTCATTTCGATTCCGGTACATGGCCAGGCAACGCCAAATATAGCAATACTAAATTTGGCGTTGCTTAGCATAGGATTACCTGTAAGGCATACCAGCGTAGGCCGTCCTATAGATCAGCTTGCTAAATGAATGTCTTCAGCCGTACTTTTCACTCATCATCGCATCGTCAACTATTTTCATAAAGATTATTCCTTTTAATTTCCATAAACCATTCCGGATTTTCCGGCATTTTAAATCTGAATTGCTGGTATAGAGAATGGGCATCAAAAGTGGCTAATAATATCCTTCTTAAGCCTTTTGTCCATTCCTGGGCCATTATAGACTTCACCAGCATTTTCGACAATCCTTTTCCCCTGTGTTCTTTTAAAATATAAACGTCAGAGAGGTATGCAAAAGTGGCATAATCTGTTACGAACCGCGCAAACCCTATTTGAGTTTTATCATCAAATACGCCCACACAAAAGGAGTTTTTTATTGCGGTTTCCACCGTTTTTAATGGAATACCTTTCGCCCAGTAGCTTTCTTTGGTTAAAAAGTTATGAATGGCGGGTATGTCCATATTTTCCATGCCTGCCTTAATTTGGTAATTGTTCATTTTTTTATTCTTATTTAGGGGTATTTACCTGGCGGTGGACAAGTCCTCATCGGAAAGACGTACAGGAACCATCAGGATATTGGGCTGATTGTTAAATAAGCTGTTGTTTTCTTTTACAACCTCATCGTAAGTCACCCGATGATGCAGTTGGTCGCGTTTATAAAAACCCTGCCAGCGTGCAGAAGAATAATACAGCACCTTTCCATCTTTTGAAACATAGGGAGAGGAGTTCCCGTCACCATTATTTACTTCTGCAGGCAGCTTTTCAGGTGTTGACCACCCCATTTCCTTATGGTAACTAATATAAATATCGGCCCCGCTGACAAAAAGTAAATAACGTTCCTTTGGATCGATAAAGGGGTCCTGTATCTCCTCAAATCCTTCAAAACTGATGAGTTGGGGTGTGTCGTAGTGATTACCAAGCCATTTGGTGGAATAGCTGCTCATCCCGGCATGCCCGTTCCGGTCGCGCGAAGAAAAATACAAAGTGCCTTTTAAACTAACTGACGGGGCGAAATTGCTGACATCTTTAGCATTGATCGCTGAATCAAGATGATGCGGCTCACCCCATGACCCATCAGGCAACCGGTCAACAAACCATAAATGAAGCGCTCTTTGAGGAACACCCTGCGGGGCTCCGGCTTGAGGACGGCTCGACACAAAAAATAATCTTTTGCCGTCCGGTGTAATAAAGGGATCGGTATCCCTGAATTGCCCTGAGAACGCTGCAACCACAGGTGTCTGCCAGGTGCCCCTCACCTTTTTTGAACTGATGATCGTCCAGTATATCGCACCCCGGGAAGAATAGACCTCATCGCCGGCAGGCGTAAACGAAGTTGACCATTCCGTAAATGGCGTTGATATCATACCGGGAGCAAATATTTCAGGCTTTGTTCCCGGGGCAACCAAGGGTTTCCTGACGCTTGTTTCCTGGGCGGTTAACAGGCCTGGAATAAGCATTCCAATGAGTAACAAGGAAATGTTAAAAAAACGAAATAAGTGTTGCATGTGCTATGAATTTGGAGTTAAATATAGATGCAGGTACCCAAAAACGGCACCTCCAATTCAACCGAATAGCGGTCTTTTTAAACAGTTCGGTTAAATAGCAAAACCTGCCTGGTGAGCGGCAGATTTTGCTTAAGGAATCACTTATTTTTTCTTCAGGCGATAAGTATAAGTGTTCCCGCCAATCACCCGGGTCAGGATCAAACTGTCTGCTTTCACCCCGAAATGATAGGAGTTTGCCAAAATCAGGTTGTGGTCGAACCCATCGGGATAAGCGTGAAGATTTTGTAATACAACAGAATCCTTCTCAGTCTTAAATGTACCTGTATCCAGCGTTCCGTGATATTGCGGATAAGTTCCGGAAACAGGTACGGACGAGGCGCCGAAACGTCCGTCTTTTAGAGAAAGGTTAACAGTATCCGTAATCGGGCCCGTGTGGTAAGCGTCATACTTATAAACGGCATAAAGTTTCCCGGCGTAGCTGCCGTCAAGCGTGAAGGGGCTTTTGGCGTCTTTGTGACAGCCGGCAGCGGCAAATGCGGCCAGCGCTAACATTGCATTTTTGATTTTTTTCATATAAACGATTTTATAGCTATTACGGCACCTGTTCGCGGAGATGCTACACCCGTGATCAGCCAATTCAACTGATGACCATATATATTCAATCGCTGAAAATTTTATTACTGAGGTTAATTATAATTTTGAATCAGGAAGATAATCCATGGCGGAACCCGAAAGTTATATCAACACTAATTTTTGCCTACCTGAAAATGATATGGCTACAATCAGCGCGTTGCTTAAACGAACCTCCCTAAATAAAGGTGATCACTCTTTACGGGCCGGAAGGATGGACGACAGCTAAGTTGTCAGCGTTCACGGTTAATGAGCATTTGCGTAAAAGCAGGAGAAAAGGAAGTCGCACCATGGATTTTTCCGCGCGGATATTTTATAACCGGCCGCTCAGCTGTGCTATTCAATCCATACTCAAAATAGGAGATCCGGACCCTTTGGTTTGATGAACTTTATACGATCAGGCAGGAAAACTACCTTAAACCGGGAGCAATGGTGCCCTGGCTGCACAAATTGAAGAAGTTGTTAAAGGCGCGTTTTTTTACAGCGCCTGAAGCAAGAATATATAAGCTGCTATGCCAAGTGACCGAAGAACGGTATCGCAATTGGAAGACCAAAAACAACTTTTTAATGAAGTGCCTCTTCAATACCTGCCATCATATGATGGGCATGACACCGGAAACACTTAGCCCTTTAAGAAAGAAATTAACGCATCACCTTGATTTTGTCGAGCCGCTGTGTTGAGTTCCTATAAAATTTTTGTTCAAATAAATTCAAGATATGTTATTTAAAATCACTTTGTTATCTATAGTATTTTCAGTTCAGTTCATTGCAACAAGTAATGCAAATACTAAAAACAGTATTTACCCTACTAACGAGAAAGCTCCCGTTTTTTCAAAAGCCAGTATGATCATTCATGCGAGTCCCCAAAAAGTATGGGAAAAGCTGGCTGATATTGACCACTGGAATACATGGCTGTTAACCGTCAGCAGGTCAAAGCTTAACGGGGACCTGAAAACCAACAGCACATTTGATTGGAAAACGGGCAGCTACCACATTCACTCTACGTTAAGAACAGTAGAACAGTTTTCGAAGTTAGGCTGGACAGGTAAAGTTTACGGTATTTTCGCCATCCACAACTGGACATTCAGGCAGGTTGACGGAAATACGGAAGTCCAGGTAAGCGAGAGTATGCAGGGCTTGGTGGCCCGCGTATTTAAAAAATCTTTTAACAGAAGCTTGCGGCAGGATATGTCGCAGTCTTTGCTTTATTTAAAGCAGGCCTGCGAAGCCGAAAATAAGCCTGCGACAATCTTGCAGGTACCAGAAAATAAAAATTAATTTTAATAATGCAGTGGTCGTAATTTTGAGGACCCGAACGGCATGAGGGATCATTTCCCCAAGTTTTGAATGACTTCTATCATTTGATATTGGAAATTACCAAACATCGAAATGCTTTTTATAATTGGCATCGATTTGATGTTAATAGATGGCGCAGGCTTTTAACTCACTGGGCA
>Ga0116227_10012913_pt1 | contig 13380 bp, 16 predicted proteins | sample S1TSphgellanicum_FD_89693 | JGI IMG/M metagenome (GOLD analysis project Ga0116227, IMG submission 89693) | Host-associated microbial communities from peat moss isolated from Minnesota, USA - S1T2_Fb - Sphagnum magellanicum MG | ecosystem: Host-associated > Plants > Peat moss > Unclassified...
AAAAAAAAAAAAAAAACAAAAAAAAAAAAGTTTGCAATTAGAAGATCCTAGTATAGCCTAGCTGGTACATTGTTGAAAATACAAAGGGAAATCCCAAGCAATGCTTTAAATTAAAAACATTTACAAGATTTAATGTGAATTATTGAAGTAAAGGGTAAAAAATGTTTAATGTGAAAATTTTGTGCAATTATATTTCTAGTTTTGCACACAAAAACGTACACACTAAATCAATTACTTATAGTTTTGACAAATTCCAAAAAAAAAAAGGAAAAAATAGTTCAAATAAACTCTAGGAAAAAAAAAAACCTTGTTATTTGTGAATGTTGGAAAATGTGTTCTGGAAGAAGCTTCAATTTCTAAACCTACACACTTGCAAAAAAAATGTAAGGAGAAAATACCAACATGGAATCCCAAAAAGTAGCACCAATAAAACATAATAAGAGGGCATTGATGAACAATAACAAAACATAACAAAAGAATTTTGATGAACAAGAAAGGTCAGAGAGATACCAAGTACTAACAAAGCACAACAAGTGGGCACCAACGAACACCAATAAAGTGCAACAAGGGGGTGTCAACGAACATCAACAAAACATTGCAAAGGAACGTCAATGAACACTAATAAAGTGTAGCAAAAGGATGAGAATGAGCACCAACAAAGCACATAAGGGGGCCAAGACAAGCATCAATAAAACACAATAAAAAGGGCCAATGAACAATAATAAAGTGTAATAAAGGGGCCCCAGGGGTGCAACAAGCACCAATAGAACATAACAAAGGGGGCCCAATGAACATTAACAAAATGTAGGAAGGTGATGACAACAAGCACCAACAGAGCGCAAGAAGGTGGTGATGATGAGCACCAACAAGTGTAACAAGACATGATGATGAACACTAATAAAACATAGTAAGGCAACAATAATGAACACTAACATAGCGCAACAAGGGGGCCATGACAAGCATCAACATAATGTAATAAGGGGGGCCTCCTAATGAGCACCAACAAAACATACTAAGGTAATGACAATGAGCACCAATAGAACGTAATAAAATAGCAACAAAGAGCACCAACAAAGCATAGTAAGGGGCCATGACAAGCATCAACATAACATGACGAAGGAGATTCGACGAACATTGATAGAACACAACAAACCGATGACAACAAACACCAACAAAATAGAATAAGGTGACAACGATGAGCACCAATAAATTGTAGCAAGAGGATGACGATGAACATCAACGAAACCCAACAAGGTAGTGACGATAAACACCAACAAAACCCAACAAGGTAGCGAAGATAAACACCAACAAAACTTAGAAAAAGGATGATGATTACTACCAACATAATGCAACAAGGGGGCGATGATGACTACCAACAAGTGTAGAAGGAAACAATAACAAGCACCAAGAGAGTGTAGCAAGGAGCAATGCAACAACATAGTAATCGCACAAAATAAAAACACATTACACGAGCAAAGCAAAAACAAATTAACACTAAGGTTAACGAACAATAAACACTCTCCTTATTTATAAGGAGAGTGAGAGGAGAGAAAAAAAGAGTGGTTAGGGGGGCCTTTGGGTCTGCAGCACCTGTTTAAGGTAACCTTGATGTAAAAGAAAAATTTTCTAACCCTACCAAGTACCTACCACTAATCTACTGACTATTGACACCTAACACTCTGACCCTGATGATTTTTAATACCCTGACAGGCAGGGTATCAAATTAAAAAAAATGCAAAGATTTGAAATGAGCGATTCTCAGCCCAGGGGAGGCCCTCTGAAAGGGTTTCAAAAAGGGTATCACCGTTTTAAGGAGACCCTCTGAAGTATCCAAGGAGAGAATCGGATTGAGACCCCGACCGGTTCTCACCTCTTTTCTGAGACCCACCCAAGCACTGGTTCATACCAAGTCACTTGGGAAGGGGATTCTTTTGGGGATGGTGCGTGCAGTGGTGGGCGCTGCTGGGTCACGTGGGCAGAAAAGAAAAAAACTCTTTCTCAATTGTGAACAGAAAGGAAGAAAGAACGAAAGAAAGAAAGAAAGGGAGGAGAAGTGTAAGTAGGATAGTGTGGGTCCAGATTGAAAGGTTCGACTTTTGGTTCCAGAGAAGTGGGTCCTTTTTCCTTTGTCTGTCTGCCTATCTGTTGATTGAGTAAGCTTTTTGTTTTGCTCCTACTGCTGCTGCTTGCTGTTTTTGTTGTTGGGTTCGTGCTGTTACAGTTGGAGATTGAGTCAAATGTGAGGTTTTGGGTGCTCTTTTTTCCCCTCCCCTTAGGGGCTTGTGAGCCTGCTCTCTCTTTGTCAAGTTGAAGCTTTGGGAGAGTGTGGTGGGGGAGGTGGGTGGTGTTTTTGTTGGGTGTAGTTGGTGGTCTTCTTCTTCTTTTTGGGGAGCAAAAGAAAGAAAACATCTGTACACACACACCCACAGGAATAAGTAGAAGGGAAAGAGAAGCAGGCCCGAGGCTGAAGCAAGAGAAACCATGGAGTTGGATCAGTGGCTTGAGAAAGTGAAGGGAGGGAACCATTTGCTAGAGGATGAGCTCAAGCAGCTGTGTGAATATGTAAGCTTTTCTTCTTCTTCTTCTTTTTCTTCGTCTTCTAGTTCTGTCATGTGCCTTCACTTTCATGGATTCAAAACATACTTTCAAGAGCTCAAGTTTTTTCACTGTGGGTAACCTCTGCATCCAGTGATTCTTTCTATCTTGAGATTAGGTCAAAAGTTTTGTTTCAAGAATTTCTTACCTGCTTTTTCAATTAGGTCAAATTTCAGGACAGGAACTGTTTCCTCCCCCAGGATTATTGTGGTTCTGATGTTTTTGTTATGGAAAAAGCTTTGCCTGGACAACTCCCCCTTGCCCCTGCCCCTTTTGACATCAACTCAAAAACCATCTGTGTTTCAGAGAGTTGCAACTTTTATCTTGCCGACTTTAGACCTTTAGCAGAGATCCAAATGGGCGGGTGGACTGTGATCAGAGTTTTGATCCCAACTTGTTTCTGTTGTTTGTTGGGTCTATACTCTATACACACCTGTAGTAGTAACATGGAGGCTTTTGTTTGTTTGTTGGTTTGTTTGGGCAGGTGAAAGAGATTCTGGTTGAAGAGTCCAATGTACAGCCAGTGAACAGCCCTGTTACTGTATGTGGTGATATTCATGGCCAGTTTCATGACTTGATGAAGCTTTTTCAGACGGGTGGTCATGTTCCCAGTACAAACTACATTTTTATGGTTAGCCAACACTTCCATAATCCCTGCCATGGTCTTCATGGGTCTCCTCTATATGGCAGAAAAAGCAAGAAAATCAGCTCAGCTTCTCACCTGCACTTGTTTAAGATCTATGAGGAATTTAGACTGTGTTTGATAATCCTGTTATTAGGGCCATGCTTCCAACTGTTTACTCAGGCAGTTCTGATTTTTTCTCCTGTCTCCAAATGGTGACATTTTAGGTGTAGCATGTGCTTGTGTTGTAAGATGTGGAAAGGGACATTGATGTAACTGGAGGAGGTGTTGTGTGTGTGTGTGTGGTGGTGGCTGCAGGGAGACTTTGTTGATCGAGGATACAATAGCCTTGAAGTGTTCACAATCTTATTGCTGCTTAAAGCTAGGTAAGCCCTGTTGATATGACAGGTAACGGGTATGGTAGGTGTGCTAGCAAACCTCTTGCCAACAACAGTGATGACACATATACTCTAGAGGATTCCAAGTTTTCAACAGTTGGGTTGGGTGGAAAGTGCAGGTATCCGGGTCACATGACACTGTTGAGGGGGAACCATGAAAGCAGACAAATCACTCAGGTATATACTGAATATGCCTTTATTGACTCTCTCTCTCTCTCTCTCATAGGAATGCTTGAATTTCTCAATCTGGAAGTGAACTTGTTCTGAAAGCTCAACACCCTCTTCAAAAGTCTATAACTGCTGTCTGGGTTTTGTGTGGGGCACAGGTCTATGGCTTTTATGATGAGTGCCAACGGAAGTATGGGAATTCAAATGCCTGGCGTTACTGCACTGATGTGTTTGACTACCTGACACTGTCTGCTATCATAGACGGGAGGGTATGATATTGATTTGATTCCTCCTTCATCAAGTCATGTGCATTTCTCAAGATTATTGTCCAATTGGGTTCCTGTTCTCTAGAAGTCAGAACAAGTGATATCTATTCAGAGGCACAAGTGAGTTTGACAAAGGCCCTGTTTAGCATGGTGCCAGGTATTGTGTGTTCATGGAGGGCTCTCACCAGACATACGCACTGTAGACCAGGCAAGCCCTTTTATGCCACATAGCTGATTTTCATTTGTTCATTTTCAGCTTTCATGGTTGTCAGATAAAGATTTTAGTATGGTGTCAGTTGGTAACAGTGCAATGCTGACATGTTTTAATGGCTTAGCACTGTTGTAAAAGGTTTTGGAGATTTGTCAACAACCCCTTATGAGTTTTGGAATTTATTCTAATTGTTTTTGAGAGCTGCTTATGAGTGTGCAGATTAGAGTCATAGAGAGGCAGTGTGAAATACCACATGAAGGACCTTTCTGTGATTTGATGTGGAGTGATCCTGAGGACATTGAAACATGGGCTGTTAGTCCTCGAGGGGCAGGCTGGCTTTTTGGTGCTCGTGTAACATCTGAGGCAAGCAATTTCTCCTTTCCTCTGTTTGGAATTACCATCACTGCAAGTGTCTTGAATGATTTTTTTCACTTTGTGCTGTCAACAGCACATCAGCAGCAAACAGCCCAAAAAATTCAATCCAAGGATATAAATGTTTTTGCTGTCCTAGAATGCATTAATTGCTTCCCAAAGTTGATGTCATCTAGCTCTTGAAGCACTTCAAACTTCAAACATCTTTGTTTGAAGAATCAGGATGAGATCAGAGGTAGCAAATGCTGCATTTTGGTCCACCTGGTTAGGCTTCCTGTTAGATCATTGTTCCTCTTGGTGGGTGAGTCCAATTTTGTAAGGACTGAAATGGGTACTGGTTCTGAAGTCTTTTTAGCTAACTTCTACCTCTTCTCGTATGAGTTTGATGTTTTGGGTCATCTTACAAAGTCTCATTCCTGTGCTGTTTTTCTTCATAATTTTATCCTTCGAAGAAGTTTTGGTTGATGATTTTCTGAGCTCAACATCATCTGCAAAATTTGGAGTAGTCAATAATCTCAGTTTTATAGGTTCTTGAAGGCTTTGTAGCTCCAAAGAGTTCTTTGTAGTTCAAATGGCAGAGAGCTTAATTGTGTCTGCTGAAGAAAAAGAGTTACCCTTCAAAGTTTTCTTTTGAAAATGAGAACAGAGAGCTTTGCTTAGCAAAGAAGATTTCTGTCTAGTGTTTGTGCCTTTGGGATCTTTGAAATTATCACTCAAAGGCTTTGATAAAGTCAGTGGGTAATGTTACAGTAGGTGGTCCATAGTCAATACCTGACCTGTTTCTGTTGAAGGTTCCTGGACATGCTTTATGATTGTAGCTTCTGTCATCATTCACAAACTGCTCAGTTGTTGCTTTTGGTCTTGTTTTCTCTTTGTTTTTAAGGTTTGGGATTTTTGTGTTTTTTTCATTGCTTGCTGATTCTGTTGTCAGATCTGAAATACCCATAACCTTAATTATCACATTGGTTCTCTAAATTTTTTGTCAGGTTGGATTAATTGTAGAAGTATGGAGAAATTCTCAGTTCTTATGAATATTTAGTTGCAACACTTCACATGTGTCCTTCATGAGGCCCAACTTTCCTGCTGTGACAGAATATTGATGCTCTTGACAGAAGTATGGTTTTTTGACCTTTGTGTGAAAGCTTGCTCTCACAGGTTGTTTGCCACTCTCCAAACAGTGTTTTGCCTTGGAGCATGCAACTAAATTGGGATGGTATCATGTGAAAGAAAATGTCTCTTTTTCTTTGTAGTTACTCGAGTGTGCACAGATTTTCAGTAGGAATGATGTTGGATAGCAATTGCTAATGCGTGATGCAGTTCAATCATATAAATCGCCTGGAGCTGGTTTGTCGAGCACACCAACTTGTACAAGAGGGATTGAAGTACATGTTTCCAGACAAAGGACTCGTCACGGTAACATGATGCCCAAAAAATCCTCTTACAAGTTTGACCAAACTGTTCCCTCTTTGTCAATGGTGCAAAATCCATATCTAGTGCTGTCTTGTTATCCGTTGCATTTTATTTTTGTGTGAAGACTTATGTTTTTTTAGCCAAGGCTTACATGGGTGTGTGTCTGCATTGTCAGGTATGGTCAGCACCGAATTACTGCTATAGATGTGGCAATGTTGCATCCATCTTAAGCTTCAACGAGAACATGGTAATATAACTGCCAGATTGTTGTTGCTTTTGTGGTTGCTGAACATGTGAATGACTGTTGCTGTCGTCCAAACTCTGGTCAATTTGGTTTTGCAGTGTCAGTTTCTTTCTTCTTTAGGGTTGAGGTTCCTCTTTGTCATGCTTGCTGATTTGGTTGCTGTTTTGTTGTCAGATCTGAAATATTCATAAGGTAGGGTTAGGGTTTAAAGTTGTATATCAGGTCATCTCTGAATTCTTTTCAGCTTAAGTATGAAGAAAGTTAAGGCACAGAGCAATGGTGTCTGATGGTGGGTTGCAGGAGAGGGATGTGAAGTTTTTCACGGAGACTGAGGAGAATACTGCTATGATGGCACCAAGAGCAGGGGTCCCATATTTTCTCTAGGACCCCTGCCAAGAGCTTGTCACCAACTTTTGTGGTACAGTTAATATATTTGATGTGGGTTGCCTTCAATTTCATGTCCAATCTGATAAAAAGATTTAGCAACTCACAAACAGGTTGAAAGGAACTTCTGACCAAAAAAATCTGTAGATTTCTGTATGCAGCTGCGAATTCACTAAGTTTTTAGGGTTTTAAGGTTTCAGTTTCCATGATTCAGTCAGCTTTTTCCTGGACTGTGAAGGGGGTTTGTTTGAGCTTGATGATTACAAATCGCTTACTGGGAGATTCATCTATTGCTGTTATAAGTGTTGGGTACTCGGTGAAAATGGTCAAGAGGTTCCATTTGTAGCATCTTCTTTGCCAACCCCAATCGACCAATCCCTGAATCTGGTCAGGTGCAGTGCAGAGGTCCTAACTCCTAAGAAAACTCAGAACAGTGTTTCTTTCCCAACCCAATTGTCAAACTCTCAAATCTGGTTACTGCAGTGCAGAGGTTCTAACTTCCAACACCCACAATCTGCTGATGATGTTGTGCTGCTACCAGGTTTGTCAGAGGCTATCAGCAGGGTAAGCAAAGACACTGTTCCAAAGCTGTTATGGAAATTCTTAGTGCCTGTGCAAAGTTGATGAATGCCCACTGGGTATTTATTGTCAAGATTTGCTAGAAATTTGATTCTATACTGTTTGAAATATGGAAGAAAAAAGCTCAATTCCATCCAATACCACTTTTTGGGTAGTGTTGAAGATCTTGACAAATGCTGTGGTATGCCAAATAAATCAATACAATTTTTTTACCTGGCCTGCCAGTTTCTGCGAGGCTGAGAAAATATGTGAGATCTTGATCACACCCTACATTTTCTTGTTCTCGCCTTTGCCAGAACTGCTAATTTTGGGTCTGTTAGCAAGACAAGTAACTGATTCAACTGACAGTTTCTCTTGCACAAGTTGGGTTTGGGCATGTGTCATTTGCTAAATGAATTGCAACTCAGTCAAACTGAACACAAAATCTAACAGAAATAGTTCTATGCTCTCTGTTGGCTCTTGTGCCCTGCAATTGCAAAAGTCTTGCTTCTCCACATCCCATATAAGTGGGTCTAACAAACTCACTCCTGGCTCTACATCTGTCTTGTGAAGGAACACAATCACAATGAATTTTGTGTCTTGCAGGTTAAGATTTTTGAGAGATACTAAATATTGGTTAGTCTCAACTCTGATAAGACTTTTGGGTTGTGCTTTCTGCATATTTTCACAACAGATCATGATCCGCAACTGTATTGAGGAGCAGGCAGTTTGCAACAAAGGAATATTATTTCAGTGTTTTGTGTGATAAAAATTCCTGGTACAAAATGCACATTCTGGGTCCTGATGAGATTGGGGCAGTTAGGTAGCCAGAGGTACAACAAGCATCTGAGCTGATGGGATGGCTGAATTTTTAGCCTCCAAAACATGACATCTGAAACTGCTCCAACATGGCCTTTGTTGCCAAGAGCAAAACCCAATGACATGACACCAGCACGGATCCTTGGATTACCACTCTTAAGGAGTAGGCATAAGAACCCTGCTCATGAGGACAATTTTGTCTCTGCCCAGAGGTAGACTTCAGATTTGTTGTGTAGGATTTGAGATACAAACTTGGCTTGAACTGTGAAACACTTTTCTGGGTGACAGCCGCAGATCTATGTGGGCTGCTGAGTCAAAATTTTGGCTTGGCAGAGTGACAACTACCTACTGTGTGTTTGATCCTTTCTGTTTTACAAATTTCTCCACAGAGGAAACTCAAACAAGCAAGATAGGAAGTACAAAGACCTTTCAGAAACACGCCCATCTGAAGAGGATTGAGACACACCCTGAATTCGACAGAGATAATGGCAGAAAACATACACACAAATATAACCATGAAATTGCAGAGAATTCTCTACAGCAACAATTTGAAAGTAACATGGCAATGAGTAGTCATAACCTGATGAGAGTTGCTTACAAAGTGTTGAGACCATCATCACCTTCATCATGAATAGCAGTGAACCAAAGCTGCCAATCAAAAGCCAAAACTGACTTCATCAGATCCCAATGGTGGATGCAGACATGTAGAATTGTGATGGCCTTAAACCATATCGTACAACTGTGATACGTAGATATATATCTCTCATAAGAATCAAGAAATCTCCACTCTCACAATTAAGAAAAATCAAAGCAAGGTTAACACTTCTTCAACAAGCCACAGAGAAATTCCAAAGAAGGAAAGACAAAACAGAGAACGAAGGAGCAAGAAGCAGAAACCACAAAAGAACAAAATAAAACACTAGAGCAGTATGAACAACAGTGCCAGTCTCACACCTGTTCAGAGACCATCAACAGTAGCATATACGATAGTGACTTCTCTATCACAACTTCCCCAATGACTACATCAGCTCCCTACAGTGGGTGAAGGCCAGTGAAAACACTAACCTGTGTATTGAGTTTCTGCTACAAGTCCAGAAGCAACTGGAAGACTCAGCCATGCTACTGGCTAGCAACAAACAGCAACACAAGGAGTCAAAAAGCAGAAAGACACAACAGGATAGACAAAACGCACAGAAAAGGACAGCAGGGAAGAACAAAGACCAAGTGGGATTCCAAGAAGCACCCCACTTAAAAAGACTCTTTACAGAATCATTCAGAATACTCCAAATGCTGAAATTCCAAACAGGAATTTTTCCTTGTTGAGCAACCCTCTAGTCCTCTTCAACACAATCTTCAGAGTGTAGCCTTTATTCTTCAGAAGGACAAAAAAACTGACAACCTGAGAGACAAAGAACTCTTTCCAACTACAAAGCCCCAAAATACTGCAAAATTGACTATTGACAACTCCCAACTTGGAATGAATATGAGGCATACAAATCAAAAGACATTGCTTGTTACAACTTGAAGATCACAATGCTGGCACTTGCAGTCTGGCTCCTGACCTTAAAATAGGCCCGGAAGGCAAAGACACAGACAATAGAAAACAGAAAAGCTAAAACAGAAGAAACACACTAACAAGAGAAGACAAAGAACTCTCCTGATTGCTTAGGACTTGTAAAGCTTTAGAATGACTCTCCACAGAGCTAAAGTCTTACTACTTTGAACCCACAAGAGAACCTTATAGGTAAGCAAAGCATACCTTAAAGAATAAGGAAAGGACTTTTAACAAGAAGAGACTTAAAAGAGAAAACAAGAGAAGGAAAAACAGAAGACAAATAAACACATAAGCAAAAGGGACTCAGAACTCTCCTAAACACTTAAAGGATTGTAAGACTTCAGAATGACACCCAGAGGAGCTGAAGCCTTGAGGAGCTGAAGCCTTACTACTTTCAACCTGCAAGTGAACTTTAGAGGTAAACAAAGCATGCCTTGAAGAAGAGAGCTTGACAGAGAAACAAAAAAGAAAAGAGGAGAAAAACCAGACACAAAGAGAAATACATAGAAGACAAAGACAATGTAGAATTATGATACTTAGAAGACAAAGAGAATATAGAATTGGGATACTTAGAAGACAAAACGAATGTAGAATTTTGATACTTAGAAGACTTAGAAGACAAAGACAATGTTGAATTGTGATACTTAGAAGACAAAGAGACTGTAGAATTCTGATAGCAGCAGCAAAAACATTTAGTAGAATTGTGATACATAGAATACAAAAGAGAATGTAGAATTGTGATAGTGGCAGCAAAACAAACAGTAGAATTGTGATACATAAAAGACAAAGAGAATGTACATATATGGCAGCAGGATACCTGGAGAGATTGTTATTCTTTCGTTTTGCAAAGAAAAACATTCTGGGTTAATGGGAAGGGACAGAAAGTTTGAAAGCCCACCTGAACAGAGTTTCACCCTGCTCAAAGCTTCACAAATTTTGTCATTTGCTAGAAGAAGTAACAGTACATGCTCAGCCTTCCAGGACATACAATGCAGCAGAGAGTGATGACTTTCACTTGCTGCTGCTACTGCAATGTGTGTTAATGGCAGCTGGTTCAGAATCCTGCAGCTTTTCTCACAAACTTTTGAGAAAGCCTCGACCAATGTGCTCATCAATGTGCAATTTCTCCATTTCTGCTCTAAACATTCAATCAAACCAATGCTGTGTGCACCTTTTGCACTCCTGGATGATAGTCCCTACCAGGGTACATGAACTCTCACATGTGTGCTTGCTTGCTTTCCCAGGAATGTTGAAGAGAAGACAACAACAAAGGGAGGCAGTGAAATCACAAGTGCAGGTGTGCATGTTTTGTTTTGTGATTCTCTCTTCTTACCTTCGTTGTCTTTTCTTCAACATTCCTGAAGTCTCACTTGCTGACCTTTTCCTTGAGCTCTCCTCAACATGATGATGATGATGATGATGATGTTGTTGCTGCTGCTGCTTGCTTGCCATTCTTCCCTGGACTGATATAAGATTCTCAAACCGTGGTCTCTTCCACATTCTATTGTGAAGGTATTTACATGAAGCTCCCCCAGGGGAGCTGCTTCTTCCAGAGCTTCCTGATGAAGAAGATTCACTCTCTTTGTCTTCATGTGGACGTTTGGAGTTGCCACTATGCTGCTGCTCTCCATCTGCTGCTTGTTTTCTTTGTCTCCTCCATTTCTTCCCCTGCTGGTTGTTGGATTTCTCCACTCGCACTTTCTTCTTCAGATTCCCTCCTGCTCCCTGACTCATCTCTTTCTCTGTGGTAGTTTCTGAGCTCAAAGAAGAACCATTGTTTGAATGTGCATGCACTGAATCCTCCTCGTCCTCTCTGAGCCTCTTCCATGCTTCTGAAACGCTAACACCCATTTCATCAGTGCTCTTCACATCTGAGCTTTCCGACTGCGGCAAGCGCTTCCACTTTCTCTTCCCTACTTCTTCTTCTTGCATGCTCGTATTTTCAGAACCCAAAACTCGATGATCCCCTTCTTCTGCCAAAAAATCCCTGCAGATGCGGCTCTTCTTCTCCTCAGGATGATGCTGCTGCTGCTGCTCCTCCTCCTCCTCAAAACCACTTGCTTTCCTCTTCTTGCTATCCAGAACTGCAGATCCGCGCTTCCCCAACCTTTGAGCCTTCCACAACGTGTTCACTTGTGGGCAGTACCGCATCCAGATCTCTTGCTCCTGGTCCTGGTCCTCCTGCCGCTCCTGTTCCTCCTCTCCAGCAGCAGCTTCCTTCTGCTCTGCGTCACAGTCTCGAACATGCTCTGACCTCTCTCCTCTCTCTTGCAAGCTCACAGTGCCTAATCCATTTCTTACCAGGCCGTCGTCATCCTCCGAGTCTCCTCCTCCTCGTCCTGTGTTCACAGCCATTGTTGTTCTCCTTCGCGACGATCGATGCTCTTCTTCTCTCACCACCTCGGTCTCGGTATTCTTCTTCTCGTCATCATCATCGTAGTTGTCCTCGTCGATGCTCATGTCGATGTCCGTCTGCACCATCATCTCGTTCCACCTTCTTTTATTCCTCCTCGTTGATGGCTCGTGGAGGAGAGAAACATCCTCCTCCAGAGTCTTGAGGCGTTTGGAAGGTCTTGTCCTCGTCCTCGCATACTCCCCGTTCTCGCTGCCGCCATCTCTCTTCTTCTTCGAACCCTCACCAACACTTCCAATGGCAGAAGAATACGCTTCCGCCATTTCTCCACCTCACCTCCTTCTCTCCTCCGCCACCTGAAATCTCCACTATATCCTTCTCTCTTTCATCGTCTTTACACTCCTCGCATCGACTGCAATCCCAACAGCGGTCAGAAAACAAAAACTTTTGCAACGCACTTTCTTTCTTTCAACTCTACACTACTTCTCGTCGCCTCTGAAGAACTCCTCGCTTCACCCGCTGTTCCTTCAAACCCTAAAGTGTTGTGGATCCCTTGACAGATCCCGAGAGGATCCTTCTTTCTTGCCACCGAGTTTTTGGGTAAAGGAATCATGAGATGATGATGATGATGATGATGGAAAAAACATGCGCGCGCTACAAGAATTCTTCACGCATCTTTTCTATACACTCTTTGATGATCTGCTACCAAGCAAGAGATAAACCCTAATGACCAATGCGTCATTGCTGCCTGTCTGCCTTCTTCTTCTGGATCCATCAGAGAATTCCTCCAGTGCTTTGAGTTTTTGCTAGCAATACATCCTGTTGAGTTAGCCAATAACTAGAATTGCAATCCCATGTTCTCCTTATGTAACATGCAACCTCAGGTCTGCTTTTCCTTCACCATCACCATGATTTTTATTCGCACTCTAGGGTTTAGATTTCTGGTTGCGGCATTTGGGCGCCCGTATAGAGCTTTCTTCTGTCTGGCGTGCAGAGCGGGCGACAAATGCGACACCTGTTCTGCGCCGCGGCTGACTGATGTTCTGTGTAAAACGAAAGTAAAGGGGGTCAAAAACTCAAAAAAACAAGCCACCAAACCTTACAAAAGGCTGGTTACCAAACATTCAATAGATTCTTTGTATGTTGCTATTAGAGTTCAAAAATGATTTGTAAAATTTTAAGTGACGCTCTTGTATGTTGCTATTAGAGTTCAAAGATGATTTGTAGAATTTTAAGTGACTCTCTTGTAGCACTTTAAATTTTTTTATAATGAATAAGAAATAAAAAAGTCAGAGTTAAAAATTGATTTGTAGAATTTTAAGTGACGCTCTTGTAGCATTTTAAATTGTTTATAATGAATAAGAAATAAAAAAGTTATGGGGTTTGAAAGTAGGAAGGGTTTAAAGAGAAAAAGAAAAAAAAAAA
>Ga0116227_10012914_pt1 | contig 13380 bp, 10 predicted proteins | sample S1TSphgellanicum_FD_89693 | JGI IMG/M metagenome (GOLD analysis project Ga0116227, IMG submission 89693) | Host-associated microbial communities from peat moss isolated from Minnesota, USA - S1T2_Fb - Sphagnum magellanicum MG | ecosystem: Host-associated > Plants > Peat moss > Unclassified...
CCAGCGCCCAGCACGGTTACCCGACGGTCGCGCGCCAGTACCTCGCGCAGCGGAGCCCAAAGACCCGTCAATTGCCGCTCCCGGTAGACGAACAGGTTGCGATGCCACGCGAGCGTCGTGGCAAGCACCCATTCCAACATGCCTTCGGCAAGGCCGTCATCGACCATGCGCACGATGGGGATGCCGTCCGGAACCTCGCCGCTTTCCAGCAGCGCCTCGACACCGGCGTTGACGCTGAAAACGATTTGCAAGTCCGCCAGCGCGGCCAATACACCCGCCGCGGGTTTTCCCACCACGGCGTAGGCGGCATCGGCAGCTTCCGCGACATCACCGACGACGATGTGCTGGGGCAGGGCGGCACGCAGCAGTTGGATCCACTCCTGCGTGTTCGACTTGAGCAATACCGCGATTTTTTTCAATTCCACCCGCCAAAGTTGACCGCGACCGCCCTTGCAATTTGCCGCCGCACGCGGCGACACTGCAACCATGCAACGCGCCGCCGAACTTTAACCGATGCTTCGGAAGACCACCATCGAGGAGCACGTCGGGGCCGGTAACGCACGGGAAATTGCTTGCCGGCCATCGATGCGCTGTTGTTAGCACTCGCGGCTGCGGCGATCGCGCCCCAGCTCGACACGGCCCCGCCGGTGCAGGCCGCACCCCTGCGGGCGGCACCTTTGCAGGCCGCGCCCATGCGGGCCGCGCCCATCCACGGCGGCACGCTCACCGTCGGTCTTCCCTACGACATCGACACCTTGAACGTCTATTCCACCGCCGAGTTGGGCGACGTCGAGGCCGCCGTGGTGGAGGGACTGCTCGCGCCCGACGAGCATGCCAAATACATTCCGGTGCTGGCAACCGAAGTGCCGACCCTGGAGAACGGCGGCATCCAGTTGACGCAGGGCGGCAGCGCGATGCGCGTCGTGTACCACCTGCGTCCCGGCGTCAAATGGCATGACGGTGCAGACTTCACGGCCGCGGACGTGAAATTTACCTGGGAGACGGTGCGCGATCCGCGCTTCCTGGCGGAATCCAAGGATGGAAGCCAGGATGTGACATCGATAGATACGCCGGATGATCTGACGGTCGTGGTCAATTATCGCGCCATTTCGCCCGCGTTTGCCTCGACACTCTTCACCTTTGGCATCCTGCCGCGCCATCTGCTCGAGGGTCATGACCTCAATCACGATGTCTACAATCAAAAGCCTGTAGGAACGGGACCGTTCAAGGTGAGCGAATTCCGGCGCGGCCAGTACGTGGTGCTCGATCGCAACCCGTTCTATTGGCGCCGCGACGAGCAGGGTGCTTCGCTGCCGTACCTCGACCGGGTGATTTTCAAGATCATTGCAAGTTCGAACACCCTGGGAGCTTTGATTCGTGCGGGTGACGTGCTGTTGGCGCCACGGATTCCGTACATGTTGGCGAAGCAACTGCAGGGCGCGCGGAACATTGAATTGGTTAGCGGTCCATCCCTCGGCTGGGTACATCTGGATTTCGGCCTGAAGTCCGGATCGAAACTGCGCGATCCTGTGCTGCGGCGGGCCATCGCCGAAGCCATCAATCGTGCAGCGTTGGTCAAAGCGGCGGGCGGCTATCCGCAGGCAATCCGCTCACCCATAGTCCCCCTCCTGGAATCCTTGTACGATTCATCGCCCGACGCGTCGGCACCCGCCTATGATCCCGATGCTGCAAATCAGGCGCTCGATGCCGCGGGATATCGACGCGGACCCGACGGGTATCGAAGCAAGGATGGTGCTCCCTTGCAGTTTTGGATCACCACACGCAGCGGTGAGATCGATGGGGAGATCGGCGAGCAGATCATCATGGCTGAGCTGAAGGCCATCGGCATTCGAATCAGCGCCGATAACAAGAGCGGAATCGCCTACCGCGAAGCGCGCTACCGCGGCGATTTCGATCTGCTCTACAGCCGCTGGGTCACGGCCTCGGATCCGGTCTACAGTGTTTTCTACGGATCGCACGGACCATTGAACGGCCAAGGCTATGCGAGCGCGGAGCTGGACGCGGCGCTCGCGCGCATGGAAACGTCGATCGAACCCGCGCCGCGCCGCGCCGCCGCCAGGGATGTGCAGCGCATATTGGCGCAGGATCTGCCGGCGGTGCCGTTGATCAACATGGTTTCGATCGCCGCCAAGACCCGGCGGCTCAAAAATTTCACGACCAACCCGACCAACATGACCGACTTCATCGGCATCGCGCGCTGGTATCTGGAACCGTCCCAGGGCGGCACGCCGTGAGTCCGCAATTTTTGCTGCGCCGGCTCGTCGGCATGGTGCCGCTGCTGTTGGGCATTTCGTTGGTGCTGTTCATGATCATTCACCTGGCACCCGGCGGCCCTTTGGATGCCTACGTCGACAATCCCTCCGTGACTCCCGAAGCCCTGGCGCAGATAAAAGTCGCGTACGGACTCGATCAACCGCTTCCGGTGCAATACCTCAAGTGGATCAAGTCGATGGCGCAGGGCGTGTGGGGTTATTCCATCCGCAGCGGACGTCCCGTCACCCAGGAGATCGCGGAACGGCTGCCGGCGACGCTGTTGCTGGGCGGCACCGCGCTCGTGCTGTCGATGGCCCTGGCGCTGCCGATCGGCGTCGTCACCGCGGCGCTGCGCCGCTCGGCGTGGGATCATGCACTGACGTTTCTTTCCTTCGCCGGCATATCCATACCGGTATTCTGGCTGGCATTGATGATGCAGTTGTTGTTCGCCATCAGCCTGGGCTGGTTGCCCGTTGCAGGCTATGAAACCATCGGTGCGGCGGGCCTGCTCGACCGTCTGGCGCATCTCGCGATGCCGGCCGTCGTGCTGTCGCTCGCAACCGTGGCCGCGTGGAGCCGCTTCCTCCGCGCCAGCATGGTGGATGCGCTGGGCCAGGACTATATCCGCACCGCCTACGCCAAGGGACACAGCCCCGCCGGCGTGCTCATCAAACATGCCCTGCGCAATGCGTTATTGCCGGTGGTGACCGTGGTGTCGATGGAGATGGCCAGCATCATTTCGGGAGCCGTGATCACGGAAACCGTGTTCGCGTGGCCCGGTATCGGCCGGCTGTTCGTGGAGAGCATGGACGGACGCGATTATCCGGTCCTCATGGGATTGATGATGATGGGCTCGGCGGCCCTGGTGGTCTCGAATCTCGCCGCCGATGTCGTCTACGCGCTCATCGATCCGCGCATCCGCTATGATTGACGGCGCGCGAGCTTCCCTGTGGCGCCGCTTGCTGCATCACCGCGGTGCGCGCGCGAGCCTGGTGTTGCTGCTGCTGCTCGCAACCCTCGTGACCGTGGTGCCGATGATCTCGCCGTTCGAATATGACCAAGAAGACCTGGATCTCATCGGCCAGCCCTCGCAGCCGGGCCGCGCCCATTGGTTCGGCACCGATGAACTTGGCCAGGATTCGCTGACGCGCGTCATGTACGGCGGACGTATCTCACTCGCCGTCGGGCTCGCCAGCGCGCTGGTCGCCACCTTTCTGGGCACCGCGATCGGTGCGCTGGCGGGTTTTTTTGGCGGTACGATCGATGCGGGTCTGATGCGTTTCACGGACGTGATTCTGTCCATTCCGCTGCTGCCCCTGGTGCTGCTGCTGTCCGGATTGTTCAGGCCCGGGCTGCCGCTGTTGGTGATGAGCATCGGCGGGCTCACGTGGATGGGCACGGCGCGGGTCGTGCGCAGTCAGTTCTTGAGCCTGCGCGAGCTCGAGTTCGTGGATGCGGCCCGGGCGCTCGGCGCCGGCAACGGCCGTCTCATCGTGCGCCACATCTTGCCAAACGCCGCGGCGCCCATCATCGTGTCGGCGACCCTCGCGGTGGGCAGTTCGATCATGCTCGAGTCGGCGTTGTCTTTTCTGGGCTTCGGCGTACAGCCGCCGACGCCCACCTGGGGCAACCTCTTGAAGACGGCCAGCCCCTGGATCGGCGCGGCACCCTGGCTGGTCCTGCCGCCGGGGTTGCTGATATTCGCCACCGTGCTGGCGGTCAATTTTTTGGGAGACGGCCTGCGTGAAGCCTTGGAAGCAAAACAGTAACGTTCGATCGTCGGAGAACACCTTGCCGCGAGAATACGACTCATTCAGCGAGAGACTGACGCGCATCACCATGGGAATAGACGCCCTGGAGCGCCGGAAAAACCGCGGTGGCGGGCCGCTCGACTCGGAAGGTCTCGTGCCGATCTACCTCGGCGCCGATCTCATTGCCGCGCCGCTCCTCGCCGACTGGACCGAAGCGGAGACGGAACTCGATGCGTTGCATGAACAGTTGCCGCGGGTCGCTCCGGCATCGCGCCGCGTGTTCGCCACCGCCATGCTGCGCTCACTGCGGACCGCGGTGCGTTTGTTCCGTGGCGTCGCGCTCGACTACTCGGTCAAGGTGACCGATCTGGTCGGCGCACCCGCGGGACCGGTCGATGCCGCGGAGCTCGATGCCGCCCGCGATCGGCTCGACGTGCTGCTGCGGGCCTGCGGGGTCGTACGCGGCAGCCTCGCACGGCGCATCGCGGAGTGGGAGGAGGCGCGGGCGCTGCCCGCGGGCGAGATCGAGAACACGTATCACACGCTCATGGACGAAGGCCGTGCGCGCACCGCAGGGAAGATATTCGATACCGGAGACTTCACCATGGCATTGAATCCGGTGCGCGGCGTACCGTACACCGCGCGCTGTGGATTCGATGCCGGCAAGATGGATCTGAATGTCGACCTCAAATTCACCCGCGCGGCGATCAAGCATCTGGTCGCGCATGAAGTGTTTCCCGGTCACGCCACGCAGCTATTGCTCACGCGCGCACGCGTCGAGCAAGGTACGGCACATCCGGAGACTCTGCTCTGCACCGCCAACACCGTGCTCGGCTGTGTGCAGGAGGGAATCGCCGACGAGGGTGTGGGATTGATCGATTGGATCGATGATGACGATGACCGCATTCATCTGGAGCTGCGGCGCTTGCGCAGCGCCGCGCAGACCTGTGCGGCATGGTACCTGATGGTCGAGGAGCGGCCCGCCGAAACCGTGGCGCAATACCTGCGCGACACGGCTGCAGGTCAGGAGTCCTGGGTCCAAGGTCGTTTGAAGATGGCGGCGCATCCGTTTCGCGGCGCTTTCATTGCCTCTTATTGGGCGGGCGCGCGCGCGGTTCGGCGGGTGATGGAACGTACCTCAGCCGCTGATTTTCCGCGTTTCGTCGACTATCTCTACGCCAACGCCCACTCCCCGCAGAGCCTGGAAATGTTCGCGTGAAATTCACCATCGTGGGAGCGGGTGCCATCGGCGGCCTGGCGGGAGCTTACATGTCCAGGGCAGGTCACGATGTGACCTTGGTGGATCGCTGGGTGGAACACGTGGACGCGTTGAACACCCGGGGTCTGTACATCGACGGCGTGCGCGGCACGATGACCATTCCGGTCCGCGCGACCACGCCTGAACATCTCGCCGGGCCGCTCGAAGCCGTGCTGGTGGCCACCAAGTCGCAGCACACACTGGAGGCGGTGCGGCAGATCCTGCCGCTGCTCAATCGCGACAGCTTCGTGGTTTCTTATCAAAACGGTTTCAACGAGCCTGATATTCAGAATCTGCTGCAGCAAAACGGTCTTGATCCGGGTCAGGTGTTGGGCTCGATCCCAAACTATGGCGGTGCACTCGTCGATCCCGGCTACATCGAGTTCGTGCACGAGGGGCCGATTCAGCTCGGCGAAATGGATGGCGCCAGCACGCCGCGCCTGGCGGAGCTCGCGCGCTGCCTGCAAAGTTTGACCCCTGTGCAGCTGTCCGATCACATCTGGGGGCAGATTTGGGCCAAGGAAGTGTATTCCGCGCAGGTGATATTTTCCGCTTTGGCCGACGCGCGCATCCACGAGACATTGGGCGTGGAACGTTGGGCGCGCGTGGCCGGCGCCGTGGTGCGTGAGGCGCTCGAAATCGCCGAGGCCAATGGCATCGAGGTGCAGGCTTTCGATTTCTTCGATCCCGCGAATTACAAGCCGAAGACGCCGCAGGATACGCGCCGCCTGCTCGACAACATCAATCACGCCATCTGGTTGCTGAAGAAGGATCAAAAGCCCAACGCGCACGAGTTCAAGAAAAAAGGCTCCGGCATCTGGTGGGACATCGTCTACCGGCACCGTCCGTCGGAAGTGCGCGCCTCCAACGGTAAACTGGTGGACTATGGGCGCCGGGCGGGTGCGGATGTGCGGTTGAACGACCGGCTTTGCAGCATGATTTATGAGATCGAGGAGGGGCGGCGCACGTTGGGCTTTCACAACTTCGAAGAATTGGAAGCTTATGTCGCTGCGATCGGGCGGGCGTTGCCTTGAACAAACCTGGTACGAACAGTCCTCGCCCGGACAAACTCGGCGTCGGCGTCATCGGCGCCAACCGCTGGGCGCAATCGGCACATCTGCCCGCCTTCGCCGCCCATGAGCGCGTGGATCTGGTCGCCATCTGCGATGTGCTGCCGGAGCGGGCGCGCGCCATGCAGGCGCAATTCGGCGCGGCGAAGGTCTATTTCGATCACCGCGAACTGCTCGCCGACCCCCGTATCCAGGCGGTGGATGTCTGCACGCCCACACAGACGCATCTGGCCTTGAGCCTCGATGCCATCGCCGCCGGCAAGCATGTGCTGTGCGAGAAGCCGCTGCACACGCAGGCGGGGCCGGCGTTCGCCGCCGCGGCCGCCGCCGCGCAGAAAGGCGTGCGCACCAAGCTTGGATTCACGTTCCGCTATTCGCCGGCCATTCGCCAGATCAAGCGCTGGATCGCCGACGGCGTGCTCGGGGATATCTTTCACATTCACGGCTTCGAACAGAACTCCCAATTCCTTGACCCGGACTTTCCCCTGCGTCAACTTGCACCCGACGCGCCGCGTGACCGGTTGGTGCCGGCGTCCATCATCGGCTACGGGTCTCACCTGCTCGACCTCATGCGCTGGCTGGGCGGTGAATTTCAGTCGGTCGCGGCCACGATGCGAAACTTCGTGCCGGAACGCCAGGTGCTCGGCATGAGCGGGCGTCAAAAAATCCAGGTCGAAGATGCGACGGTCGCGCTGGTCGAATTTGCCTCGGGTGCGCAGGGCTTGGTGCAGTCGAGCTATATCGCCGTCGGCAACTATCCGGGTGTGGAGATTCGCGTATACGGTTCCAAGGGCGCGGCGATCGCGCGCTTGATCACCGAGAGCGGCATCGCTGAAACCTTGAAGCGTGCCAGCGCCGAGGCGGTCGAGTTCAAGGACGTGATTCTCGGCCCGGAACATTACCCGAAGGGTACTACGCTCTCGACGCCATGGCCGGAGCTTTACTACCGCAATCTCATCAGGCACTTCGTCGATGAGATCCTGGAGGACAAGGCGCAGGAATGCACTTTTTACGACGGCGCGAAGAGCCAGCAGATCGTCGATGCCATCATCGCCGCGCACGCGGAACGGCGTTGGATCCGGTTGCCGGACGGTGCCGCGTGAACATCATCGGTGAACCCATATGAGCGCCGTGGGCGAGCGGTTTCTGGCGCACCATCTCGCCTTCCGGCCCGTGGATGGAACCTTCATGGGACGGCGCGATTACGATGGGTCGTTGCCGCGTGCTGATGCGCACGCCGCCGCAGAGGAGCTGCGGTCCATCGGGGAGCTCACGGACGTCGTGGCCCAGGCGCCGGAGGCGAGCGCCGCCGAGCGCATGGACAAGCGACTGGCCGCTGCGGAGTTGAAACTCGCCGCGGCAAGTTTGCGCGAACGGCCACGCTACGCAAATCCCGCCTGGTACAGCGGCGAGGCGTCATTCGGCATCATCGGCCTGCTGCTGCCGCAGTCCGCGCCGCTCGCTGCCGACGCGGTACTCGCCCGCCTTGGGGCGTTGCCGGATTTTCTGGCCGACGGCCGGGCGCGCTTGCGCGACAGCGGTGCGGCTCCAAGAGGCTGGAGCGAGCGCGCCGCCCGCGAAGCTTTGGCCCTGGCGCGATTCCTGGACGAGGACCTCATGCGTGTTGCCGGCGCCGAGGCTGCATGGAGGACGCCGGCCTCACGCGCGGCCGGGTCGTTGCAAGAGTTCGCGCAATCGCTCGAGGCACTCGAGGATCGCAATCCGGCCGCGGGTCGTGAATTTCTTGAAACGGTAATGCGCAATGTGCACGGCATCAGCGGCGGTGCCGACGCGCTGCTCGCGTCCGCCTCAGCAGCGTTCGAGCGATTGGGCGAGGAACTCGCCGAGGACGCCGCACGGCTCACGCCGGGCCAAACCTGGCAGCAAGCCATCGACTCGCTGGCCGCGATCACGCCGCCGGCCGACGGCGTGCTGAGTGCCTACGGACATTGGCACGATCGCGCCGTTTCGGTGGCTCGAGCCGCCGAACTCGTCACTCCGGCAACCGAGTATGGGTTGGAATACCGGTTTATCGACGCGCCGTTGCAGCGCATCGCAGCTGCAACCTATTTCCTTTTCTATCGCTCACCACCCGCATTCACGCCGAAGTCAGGCAGTGTTTACTGGGTCACTCCGCCCGGTGACGATCTTGCGGGCTACCTGCGTGTGCAGAATGTCTCGGTGCTCAAGACCACGCATACGGTGCATCATGGCAGCATCGGTCATCACACGCAGAATGCCCGGGCGCGGACGGCGCCGGGGATACTGGCGCGCGTCGGCGGCACCGACTGCGCCAGCGGCATCGCGTTCTTGAGCGCAGGTACCATGGTCGAAGGTTGGGCCTGTTACGCGGAGGATCTGCTGCGCGAGGCGGGCGGCTTTTATGCCGGTGCGGAACTGCTGCTGCTCAAACAGAACGAGCGGCGCAATGCAGCCAGCGTCATGGTGGACGTCAATCTTCACCTTGGGCGATGGAGCACCGCAGAGGCAGCAGAGTTCTACCGCGAGAAGGCCGGATTCGCCGCGCAGCGTGCGACACCGGAGACGGTGCGCAACTCGATGTTTCCGGGCAGCCGGCTCATGTATTGGAGCGGCGTCGAAGCCATCAAGAGGCTGCGTCGTGCTTCACCCTTGACCACACGGGAGTTTCACGATTCCTTGCTGGGCTTCGGGCACGTGCCGATCGCCGCAGCCGCAGAGGAATTGGCACGCGCTGCCGCGCCGGCGCGCGCATGACGGCGCTGCGCGCGCCCCCTGAAGCCCGTGCCGCCGACGCCGGCTCACCTGAGCCAGTCTTGTCGCTGCGCAAGCTGGCGGTCGAGTTCGCCACTCAGGGCAGGTCCTTTCGAGCCGTGGATGGTGTGACGCTCGACGTGTTCCGAGGCCGCACCGTGGCCCTGGTGGGCGAGAGCGGTTCGGGCAAGTCGGTGACCATCCAATCCATCATGCGGCTGCTGAAGTCTCCGGCGCGCATCGCCGGAGGCGAAATCCTGTTCCGCGGCCGCGATGGGCGGCGCCGCGATCTGGCGCAACTCGACGAGCGCGACATGCGCACCATCCGCGGCAACGAGATCGGATTGATTTTTCAGGAACCGATGACCAGCTTGAACCCGCTGCTCAAGGTGGGGGCGCAGATCGCACAGGCCATTCGTTTGCATCGGCCGGTCTCGGCGCGCGAAGCCGACGCAGAGGCCGTGACGTTGTTGCGCCAGGTCGAGATCGCCGAGGCAGCGGCGCGCGCAACCGAATACCCGCATCAGCTGTCCGGGGGGATGCGTCAGCGCGTGATGATTGCGATGGCACTGGCGTGCAGCCCGGTCTTGCTGCTGGCGGACGAACCGACCACGGCGTTGGATGTCACGGTGCAGGCGCAGATCCTGCGCCTGCTGCGCACGCTGCAGGAGCAACTGGGCATGGGTGTGCTGTTCGTGACCCACAATCTGGGCGTGGTGGCGGAAATCGCCGATCGGGTGGAAGTCATGTACGGCGGCCAGATCATCGAATCCGCACCGGTCGATGGTTTGTTCGATCGGCCGGTGCATCCGTACACGCGGGCGTTGCTGGCCAGCCTGCCTGATGCCGATGCGCCGCACGTACCACGCCGGCGGCTCGCCGTGGTGCCGGGACAGGTCGTCGATCCGCGGCACGTGCCGCCGGGCTGCCGCTTCGAACCACGCTGCAATTTTGCCATCGGTGAATGCCGGACACCTCCGCCGGTCGCCCAGGCTGCCGAGTCGCACGAGGTGCGCTGTCTGCGGTGGAGCGTCCTTTGAGCGAGGCGTTGCTCGAGGTGAGCGGGCTGTCCGTGCACTTTGCCGCGCGCCAAGCATGGTTTCGCACCGCCTCGCCGCCCGTGAGAGCGGTGCAGGATGTGAGCTTCAGCGTCGCGCCGCGCGAAATCGTCGGGCTGGTGGGGGAGTCTGGATCGGGCAAGAGTACGCTCGCGCGGGCGATCCTGCGGCTGATCGCGGCCACCTCCGGTTCGGTGCGTTTCGAGGGCGTCGACCTGTTGGGCCTCGAGGGCCGTGCCCTCAAGAACGTGCGGCGCGGCATGCAGGTCATCTTTCAGGATCCCTACGCGAGCTTGAATCCGCGCATGACCGCCGGACAGAATATCGCCGAGGGGTTGCTGCTGCAGGGACAAAGCGCGCGTTTGATTCCCGGCGCAGTGGCGGATCTCCTGCATCAGGTAGGGCTGCCGCGAGACGCAGCGAACCGCCATCCGCACGAGTTCTCCGGCGGCCAGAGACAGCGAATCGGCATTGCCCGGGCTCTCGCCGTGCAGCCGCGGCTCATCATCGCCGACGAGCCGGTGTCGGCGTTGGACATGTCGATCCAGGCGCAAGTCCTCAACCTGCTGCTCGACACACAAGAGCAGCGGGGTTTGGCGCTGCTCTTCATCGGGCACGACCTGTCGGTGATTCGTCACTTCTGCGATCGCGTCATGGTTCTCTATTTGGGCAGAATCGTGGAGAGTGGTCCGACCGAGGAAGTCTTCGCCAATCCACGGCATCCCTACACGCGGGCGCTGATCGATGCCGCGCCCGTGTCGCACCCGGCCCGCCGGCGGGCACGCGGAGCGCTTGCCGGCGATCCTCCGAGTCCCATAACGATCGCCTCGGGCTGTGCATTCCGTTCACGCTGCGCCCACGCGCTGGACAACTGCCGCGCGCAGGTTCCGGCGTTGCGCCACGTGGGTCTGCAGCACCTCAGCGCGTGCATACGCGACGAGTTTTGACGCATGACGAAAACGTCATATTGATCGGCAACACCGTTTTTGCCGAGATTTCCGCCGCGTGAGACCGGTGGCACAAGCTGCTCTAGACCGCGCCCGCCTGCTGCCCCGTCAACTCAATTCGCGCGCCGGCGTTGTAGGGTTCACAGCACTTCGCCGTGCACGAACTTTTGGGAGAGATATATGAAACGAATTGCGGCGCTCATGGCAGGCATCACCGCGGGACTCATTTTGAGCGGCTGTGGCGGGGACGGAGGCGGCTACTACTTCGGCGGTCGGCCACAAGCGACACAATACGTCGCGCCCACCGACAGCGTGTTCGTGGCCGCGACCGATCCCAACTACCCGGGCACGACCTATGGGCCGACGCAAGGCAGCTACGCCGGTGCGCGGCTGTTCATCACCGCCAATATCGTGGCGGGTTCCGCCACCACGTCCAACCAGGCCGATTACGCGCAAATGTACAAGGCATCCGACGGCCATCTATACGGTGTCGGTCTGCAGGTTCCCGGGTTGCCCGATCCTGTGCAAATTTCCAGTGAATCGAAGGCAACCATCGATGATCTATGTTCGCTGAACGGCGCGAACACGATCCTCGGCACCGACGTCAATTATGTTGCCATCCAGTCTTATACCGACTATGCCAACCCGTTGAACTCGGTGTATTTCTACCGCCTTCCGGGGTCGAGCGGCGCGTGCGACACGTCGACCGACTCGGTGTTCATGGTCAAGCTCGGCATGTCACCGACCGACGCACCGATTGCGGCGCTCATGCCCATGGCGGTCGTGCACGATCCGAATTCCGGCGCGATCACCGGATTCATCGTCAACGAGGGTACGGCGGTGACCTCGTACGATGAGAATTTCGCGAATCGAACCGTGCTGTATACGCCGAGCACCGCCATCAACGTGGCTTACAACCTGGCGACGTCGGGTGTGAGTGCGACCGGGGGTCTGTTCGTCCTCGACGGCAGCATCGTCTACATCGACTACGTGAAGCAATCGGTGTCGGCGTCGCTGTTCAGCGTGCCGAATTGGAATCCGGAGAAGCGCTTCGACAACAGCGCCAACGGTGCCTCCGTGTTCTTCGCAGTCAATACGACCAATGAGGCGGTGACCCCGGTGGTCACCACCAGCGCGGTGTATTCGATGCCGCTCAATGGCAGCGCGGCGCCCACCTTGCTCGGCAGCGAAACCGGTTCCATTAGCCAGGTAACGGTTGCCATTTACGGCACGACCGTGGCGTGGTCCGTCGTGCCGCCGGGCGGCTTTTATACCATCCGGACGTCCAGCGGCGCGGGCGCGCAGCCGGTCACGGCGTTCACCTCGCCCGGAAATGCCGGCAGTTTCGTCGTGACCTCCGACAATATCTATTACACCACGGAGAACTACAGCGTTCCCGAGTCAGGCACGGTCAACTACACGAACACTCAGACCGGAATCGTCTCCATGAACGGCACGGTGGTCGAGGCGCCCGTGCTCGACTCGCGCTTCGTGGCCGAAGAACGCGACGCCAACGGCAGCAACTGGACCGACATCATCCGCGCGCGCAACTTGAGTCCGGTCAGCGTCGCGGATACGGCCAACGGCAACACGTACACCGAGGACGGGATCTCCGGCTCCACCTTGGAAGTCGTCGATACCTCGACCAATGTCGTGACGCTCACCCTGGGAACCTTGCCCGCCGGGACCATCATGTCCGGCAGCGGTACGTTGATCTCCACTGCCGGCTACATCGACGGTTTGAATGTGAATTCCACCGCCGACCCGGCCACCCGCGAGCTCCTCTACGTCGATACCAGTCAATCCAACAGTCTGCAGGTCCTGACCAACAACCTGTAGCAACAACCACAGACCGGGGTCGGATTTGTTATTCTGACCCCGGTGCTGTCGATCTCCCATCTGCAAAAGCGCTTCGGCGACAGACTCGCCGTCGACGACGTGTCCTTCGAGGTGCACGAAGGCGAAACCGTCGGCTTGCTGGGACCCAATGGCGCCGGCAAGACCACGACGCTGTCGATCATGAGCGGACTTGCCCAGCCCGACGCCGGCTCCGTGTCGTTTCAAGGCCGTCTCCTGCAGCGGGACGAGAGCGATCTGAAGCGGCATGTCGGCTTGGTGCCGCAGGATCTGGCCCTGTACGAAGAATTGTCGGCGTGGGCCAATCTCGAGTTGTTCGGTGGCTTGTACGGTTTGGCGGGACGCAAGCTCGCGGAGCGCGCCGGCGAGGCACTTGCGCTGGTCGGCCTCGCCGACCGCCGCGGCGATCGCGTCAAGAATTTCAGCGGCGGC
>Ga0116227_10012915_pt1 | contig 13378 bp, 12 predicted proteins | sample S1TSphgellanicum_FD_89693 | JGI IMG/M metagenome (GOLD analysis project Ga0116227, IMG submission 89693) | Host-associated microbial communities from peat moss isolated from Minnesota, USA - S1T2_Fb - Sphagnum magellanicum MG | ecosystem: Host-associated > Plants > Peat moss > Unclassified...
ATAAAAATATTTAAAATCAAAATGTCAATTTTTAAACTCAATATAGTTTTTGAGTTGAAATACTAATTTCTAGATTCGAAAATAATAATTTAGAATTCAAATATCAATTTCTAAATCAAATAAATTTTTTAAATTTAAAGAACAATTTCCAAAATTGAAATGTAAATTTTCAGATTCAAATAACAATATTCAAATTGAAATGTCCATTTTTAGACTTAATTAATAATCTTCAGACTAGAAGTATTAATTTTGAAAATCCCAAATAATAATTTGCAATTGAAATTTCAGTTTCAAATCAAATGATTATTGAAAAGTTAAATGAAATTTTTTCGAAATTGAAATATAAATTTCCATATTCATATAAAAATGTTCAAAATTAAAATGTCCAGTTTTATAATCAATTAATAACCTTCTGAATTGAAATACTAATTTTTGGATTCGAAAACATGAATTTAGAATTCAAATATCAATTTTTAAATCAAAGAAGCCTTTTTGAATTTAAATTGAAAATATCATATTCAAATAAAAAAATTGAAATTTAAATAACAATTTTCAAACTCAAATATCAAGTTTCAAATTCTAATATTGTTTTTAAAAACTAAAATAATAGTTTTCATAATTGAAATATCAATTTTCAGATTTGAATTAAAAATCCAAATATTAATTTTGAGATTCATTAGATGAACAATATACATACGTATGCATATATATATAATTTTAGTGCATACATTAAAATACACCCGTATGTCATTGTAGAATACCTTTAGGATGCAACTAATTTGGTGATTACTGCGACTAATGGGACATATCAACCTATTAATGATGAAAATGAATGTAAAATCGATCCAACCAATAGGATGAAAATTTTAATAGTTGCATCATAGTTGTGAGAATGACCAAAATAGTTGAAATTTGGTTTTGCAGTTGCAAATATTCCCAAATCTAGTCGCAAACGACTACAAGTCGCATGTAGTTGTAAATGGAGTGGTTACATTTTGGTTAATTTCTACTAGTGGTAGGAGAATGTGAAAGAATGAGCCCACACATTGCCTTTGGAGTCTTGAATTTTTAGAGAACAATTTCAAAGGTCAAAAATCATTGAATCAAAAATCTCCTTATACCATTGAAAAGATCTTGAGACTTAGATGTCTAAAATGGGCTCGCATGACCCATTTGAGTACTTAAAACATAGTTATGGCCAAAAGAAGTTGGTTATGACCACTAAAAGTTGGTAATCACCCTGATTCACTTGTGTATAGGTGGGTTATGACATATTGTTGAAAAAACTTTCAATGAAGGTTACAACTTTTCTTCAGACCTCATCTCAGTCGAAGGTCTGCATAAGAAATTATGCCTTTCCAAAGTGCTCGGAATCCCAATTTTGAAAACTTTGAGACTCTCAACTTGGGAATCTTGAGACAAAATTACATTTGGATGTGGCCCCTTGTGCCCAATCAAAAATATTATAAAAAGGAAGGTGGTGGCTTCCCCCAAGTTCGGGCTGTGGTGAATCTTGTGAGTTTGTGTGTGCCCATGGTTCATCCATGCATCAAAATGCTCCAACTATGCATTGACCAACTTATTGTTTGGTTTGAATAATTGACACACTTTTCATTCATTCTAATCCCCATCCTAGAGCTCTAGCACGCCCCTTTACCCCTGAAATGTTATGAACTAGGGAGTGTATCCCCACTCCTTTTTCTTTCATTATTTTCACCTTTAAACTCGCATTTGAATCTTACGAGGAGTTTGGGGATGCATCAAAGGTAATGTGTTGGTACTTCGCTTTGTGTCTCTTTATGTCATGGTGTTCCTACATCTCTGTTTTTTTTTGTATCCTTCTTTGTTTGGTTGGAATTCCAAGTTTCAATAATTGCATGTGGAGGTGCTGATGAGAATTTTTTGTTTAGGATGTATTTGATTATTGGAGGAAATTATGGTCATTGAATGGGTGACACGTGCAAGATCCCATCATGAAGCCTATAACAGAATTGGATGCTAAGATGTTGTAGGATTTAATTCCAAAGATTCCTTAGAAGGTTAATAATCATGATTATCAAGTGAGTAAGCTACTAACGTGCTCCATGCCCCCCCCCCCCCCCTTGCCCCCCCATCATCCTTTTGTGATTTTGTGACCTAAAGATTTTTGCTCATAAGGAAACATGTAGTGAAGAAATAATTATTGAAAAAAGAGTTCAACATGGGTTTCATAAATTAGGAGAAGTTCAACAAATAAGCATTCCATTTCATTTTGTTTGGGGTGGTACATTGTATCACTTGGATGACAAACGTTTCGTGCATGTGGCATAACTTCATGACATCTATACTTAGTTTCAAAAGGTATGCCTAATGTTGCCTCACCACCTACATAATCAAGTTTTGAAGATATAGGGTTAACCTAATGTAGCATGCACTTAATAGGATGTTAACTGAAGATGAAAGCATCCATTAGTTTCTGTGGTTAATGTTTGCATGGGTCAAAAGATTTGGTTTGGGAGTTTACACATAGTTGTAATGGGTGGGGATAAGGAGTAGAGTTTTCATGCAAAGAAAAGTTAGCCTTAAAAATGCCGACACAGATGGGACCATTGCCTGAAAATGTTACAAAACAAATTAGAGCACATAGACATGTACTCATTGTTAGTGAATTAGGCTTGAAATATATAAAATAGGTGGTGCTCTTGCCTTGTGATAGAAAAACCATAGGGAATCAAATCATAGAATTAATGCCAAAAATGTTCCACATTGATTTGATACATGAAGAACATAACATGGAGGAAATGTTGTATATAGTTTCGTGTTTATTATAGGATGTGGAGAACCCTAAAGCCTACTACTCTAAGCATTGAAATTTTTTATTACAATCCATTGGGAGTGTTACACTTTGAGGGTGGAAAGACAACTGCATTAGTTCATCTTCAATGGTACTTCTGGTTTAATGTGCATTTTTCACATACCTCTCGACACGCACTGTTTTTGATTCTCTAAAAATTGTAGTAAAACTTCAGGCATGGTGGTTATCAATTTGTATAAGTAGTTTTCGATAGAAACATCTTGAGCAAAAAAAACATCTTCTATTTCTTATCTCTTTTCTGCAAACTACAACTTGAAATTAAAAACTTATGAGTGCATGGGATGTTATAATAGTGTTGCCACATGGTCAATGTAGATGTTTAGTGTAATTGCATGTTTATTGGATGGTTTACCATTGGGATGTACTTTATTGTGTATAACATCACAATGTGGGTGCCCTTAAAGTCTTGCTAAATGATTATTCTAGTGGAGGATAGATCAAGGGTGTACAAGGAAACACATAATGGAATGTTGGGTGCTAATTACTCCACCAAATTCTCACCATGGTTGGCACATGGGTGCATCACATCGAGGACTATCCATGATGAGGTGTAATCCAACACCCCATAAATAAAGCAAAATTAAGAATGTGAAGCCATGTGACTTTCAAAACATGGAGGTTTTTCTATGGGATGTTGTGAACCATGGATTATAATTCAACAAGTTGTTAAGTTTTAATTCCATAATTTTCCTTAGTATTAATGATTTGAATTCGTATAACTTTCAAGGAATAATTATTAATAGTTGAATTAGCCTTTGGATATTTCCAAGCACATAAAACTTTCTTATTTAAATTGATGTAGTGCTTAATTAATTTTAGAACCTAATAAACTTTCTAAAGTGCATTATCCTTTTTATGTTGCAAAGAGGTGAAAAACGATGTATAATTAGATGTGGTTTTATTGATATATTGGGAATACAAGCCCATAATTAACATTAACATTTGGCCATGATAATATATTATTAGTTTTGTAGAATAATCTTTAGCCACTAATGATGTACTTGTAAGATTTCAAAGATGTAATCTTAGTATATCATTATTTAACCTTCATTTTTATCAGGTTCCTAAATAGAACTGAGATTGAATTTAAATATTAACATTTCCACCTAAGTAGCTTTAAGTGAATTACAATTTAGTAAACAACTTAGAGGAAATTTTTCATAACTACAAAAAATCTAGAATGTGACGAATGGTGCGAGCTAGGTACTTAATTCGATGCTCCATGTAAAGGGGGTTGATTGGGTCTCGTAGCCAATGATAATGGCCATCACTAGGAATCCAAGTTCGACAATGAAGACGAACATCATCATCTTCACACTAACACTCTTCAAACCTTTCTGGCACAACTCCACGAGCAAGAACAAATTTTAAGTAGATTTATAGGGCATGTGGGTTAGGAGACAATTGACGATCCCATGCCAAATGATCGACTTGAATGCGCACCACTCTTTTGGACAATTATTCTTCACATGACCATTGGGAGGCATTCACATCAAATGGTGTTTTTTGAAGCCTTTCCTCTTTTACTAGCACAACTAGATGATTCAAATGCATAGAAACATCACCTGCCATGATTTAATCTTCACTTGCATCAACAAAAAACCAAAAGGGTAGCCAGAACAATTTGGTACTTACATTCGAAGGGGATCAATGCCTCTATTTTAAAAATTAGGGTAGGCATAATGTGTGGCAATGATCGTGAAATTTCATGAAAACCCAGACATCCTAGTTCTAATGGATTCATGAAGCCTTAATTTTGACATTGGATTTAGGAAGTACATGAAAATTCTCATAATGGAAATTTTAATTCCAATTTATTATGTACTACATAATAATTAGTACACGGTAAGGAATAACTAGGGGATATTAAAAGAATAAATGGTACATGAAAATGTTGTTAATACCATTGAGTTGATTTATTCAAATGGGGATTCAAAGATGTTTGTTTATTACTACTGATAAATTATCATAATAGTTAATTACTTGAAATAATTAAAATGAATAAATGGGATGTTAAAATCAAACAAATGGAATTGACAATGATTGAGCTCAAAAATCCTATCAAGATGTCTAAGATAAGGAAAAGGATGAATCTTCCAATTCCATTAGTCATGAGGATTATCATCTTATTTGGTTGGAGGATGGAACCTTTTCAGTGTTTCATTAGGCATAAGAATTTTCATTTAAAACTCCATTGGAGGATCAAATCATTCTCAATTCTCATTGGTTCATGAAGGATGAAGAGGCCATTGATTAGAAGGAAAGATTTTCACAACTTCCATTGGACAAGGAAAACAAGCTCAAAGAGCGGCCATGGAAAGCTTGGTTGGTGGAGTTTTTTTATCTTGTGTTTTCTTTGGAAGAGGAGGAGAATGAGTGTGTGAGAGGATAACTAGTTATTATGTGTGAAGAAATGTTGTTCGTGGAAGCAAATGTGTGCAAACAAAATAGCGTGGAAAGAAGTTGTGTATAGTAAGTAGTCATAGTAGAATTCATGAAATGATTTCCATGAACAAGCCTCTGGATTTTTTACTAAAATAGTTGGTCCTTTTAAATCCAACATTAGATTTGTCTCAAACTTCAAATAGTTTTAGTTTAGGAGGTGTAGAATGTTCTTTCCAAATTTTAACATCATTGGGGTTGTTGTAAGAGAGCCACACTTATCGAAAGTAGAGGGGGTTGACGTTGTCTTTATCCTCAAATATGATCAAACCAACTTTTAGTTTTGAGGCATAACTTTTGATTTCGAAAATAAAAACTTATAGGATTTTGTAGCATTGTTGCTTTAAATATTAGCTTTCCAATACACCTATGCATGTTAGATTAGAAGATTGTATGAAAATATTATGAGGAATGGAATGAAAGGGCGTCAACTGTCAAGCATGAACATTGATCAAACATCAACACAATGCTTATTCACATTTCATCATGGTGAATTTTGATTCTTTCAAAATGTCTTGATATCCTCCAAGTGGACACAACACATTAGATTATTTAATGAATTTCATTACATTCTATTGAACCACCTTAATTTGTTAGAATGCATTTGCATAGTAGTTCCAGCTTCAAATGAATTTTGTGAGTGCATATCTTCATGTGGAAGGGTGTGCAAGAATTCTTCATAGATGTGTCAGAAATATAGCTTCCCAATAATAAATTTTGTGGCTTTCTAAATAGAAAAGTCAATTGTCGAATGTGGAGTTATATCTATTCATACTTTCAAAAACAATTATGTTGTTACAACAAAAAATTGGTTACTTAATGTCTTGAGTAGCTCACATGTTACTCTTTGAGCAAATTTTTCATTTTGTTGTGTACTTTTTGGATTGAGTAGATTAGAACATCTAGCAACCCAATTTAAGCATTTAAGTATGTTTCAATTTGTCTTTGACACTCATGTTTCTAGGTTATGGTCATTGCAAAACTAATTATTCATCCATAGTAGTGGTTGTGTTTGAAGGTTTTCTAAGAGCCCCAATTTCGCCAAAACACATTCTTGTCCATAGAAGTTGTTCATTTCCAAATTTCTACATATTCGTAGGATGGGATGTTGAACAATGTAATTACAAGCACCAAAGCTACTTCCTCTTTTGTAAGTATTTCCCATTGTTTTCACATAAACTTTTATAGATGTTTTCAATAATTGTCCTAGTTGCTTTTGGAAACTCTTGAACTCAAACAACAATTGCCATCTCTAATTTTAGAATTCTTGCTATCTTTCTGGTACATACATACATTTCCAAATCTTATCAGGTGCCTGTTGAAGAGGATTCTAGATCGATAGAAAAATCATAAAATTTTATAACATTCTCATGTTCCCCCAATGCATTAAAAAATACTACAAAGTTCTGCAAAAGATCAATAATGGGGTTGGCTTTGCAAAAAACAAAAAAACTATTAAGCCCACATGGTGAATTATCGGGTGTTTTTGGGTATTCTTGAACACCATAAATCTCATAGTTTAATGACAAATAATCACTGTAAAACAAGTAGAAAACAATTAGGCAAATTGCCTACCACTTTTTCTTAAAGAAAATAAGTAGATAACAATAAACAACTCTGCAGCATCTTCAAAACATGCAATCAAATCAACAAGTGAGAAAAAAACTTCAACACATTTTGCAAAGCAAAAACATAAGCAAAAATAGAACTCATTTCATGCAAAGAACTTCAAAGTGTCGAATTACATTGCAGTCATTTCAAAACAAAGATCACAAAAAGACCCCTCGAGCTTCCCTTAAGAGAAGATTTTAAGTTCGTTTGAAAATGGTGGGGATTCTAAAAAAATGAAAATCCCTAAAAATCTTCTTAAATTCCAAATTATCTAACCTTATCGTTCATTTAGGACCTGGACATGAAGTTAGAGGCGATAATTGATTTGTTGGTTTTATTAATAAACAACTTTTCAAAATTAGTAGTGACTTAAAATTGGTTCTAACCTAAAACTGATAGTAATGTAAAGTTGGTAGAAATGTGAAATCAATAAAAGTGTAGAATTGGTTTATATATATAAAATCAGTAAAGTTTGATTTTCAGTATAAAATTATAACTCTTCAAAATTGACCTAGAAAACTTTATAGCCTTAACAATATCCTCCTTTCTATTTTGGATCATGTCCTTGGGATCAAATAAAACTATCTTATTTCTTTCAAAAAAATGGTCTACTCTACCATCAAAGTAACTCTAGTGCCATCTTTTGATTGAAATTTTTGGTACCTTCCTTAGTTTCTACAATGGTGGACAAGGTGTAGGGATGCATGGTTTCAATAACAACTTGAGTGGTATTGGGAGCAACTTGAGTGCTTTCAATTGACACTTTGGTAACATTGGAATCCACCTCCATTGTGGTTTCAATTCCTTCTTCTACTCCTCCCATATTAACTATCCAAGATTTGCATTTGGACATCGTCCTAGCGAGAGAAGGAGCAACAAACGAAAGTATGACAAAATCTGGGAAAGTTTGGGCATAGGCAGTTAATCAAAATCTCAACAGTTCTTCATCTTTTTGGTAGTTGGCAAAGGTGTCTTTTAGAGTTTCGATAATTTTTGCCTTGTAGAAATCCCATTGTTCAACCCGATTCTTTCTGACCTTTTGTTGATAAATGAGGAGCTTTACTTTCATGAATGCATTTCAATGATGATCACTTCTAACTTGGCCATTCGGTGGAAAGAATAATTTGCCTCCTCAACGTTCCAAGTGAGGAATTGGATTTGCATTTGTAGATCCTTTAGTTATTCTTGAGTGATGGGAGCATGGTAAGACAACTCTTTGACACTTAGCTATAGATGCTTAATGGTTTCAATAGACTTCTTCAAGTTGTTTACTTGGGAGTGCAAATCTCGCATCTAAGTCCACATTTTCTTCCTCAAGACATTTGGCCTATTCTGTTGCAATTCTGAGTTCACACACATCCATTGCAATAATAAGCTCTAAAGATTTCCAATTGGCTTCCACTTTCTAGTACTCCACCTCCAATTTTGTCCTTTCGGCTTGTAGATGATCTAGGTTAGCCTGAATGATTGTCAACCGGTCTTGGAAGGTAAGGAGTTGAATTCGATACTCTTTTTTTTTGGCCAAAGACTTGTCTAATTAGCTTTGCGTACCTACGAAGTTAGAATTGGCTAACTTCAATGCCTAGAGTATCAAGGCATCTTATTGAGCTTACATTTGAGCTTGGTGTAACTCATTCTTCAAACGCATGACCTCAACCTTTGCATTCAAGGCCTCCTCAAGTGTAGCTTCCTTTTTAGTAGTGGTTGCCTCAAAGTGTGCCGCAATGTTTACACATGTGTATTAAAAACATGTAGGTGGTCCTCCAGACCTTGCAAAAAGGACTACAAGGGAAGATATTCCAGTTGTAGTTTAATCCCAACGAAACCAAGGGTGTGAAATAGGTGTATCAAAAATGAAACTTCTACATCCTTGGGAGAGGACCTTTCTTAAGTCCCATTAGAACTGAACTTTGGTGCAGTGTCCATTTTTGGCATGCCATTGACCAGGATACCCTCACCTTGAAACCTATCATGCAGCTTCTGGGTCAAAGTGTCGCAACCCCACTTTGAGGGAAGTATGAGGTCGCCACTCACACTCCCGAAAATGGGACTTGGGAGTGCTCCGAGACTCCCAAAAACTCAGAATGCAATTGCAGGGGTCAAAACACCTTTCTTTATATTGTTGGAAAGGTTTTGAAGCGTCAATGTCCAAAATGGCCTTGCATGAGCCATTTGGACATCTACAACACAAGTTATGGTCGAAAGAAGGGCCATGAGTCAAACTAGCAATTTGACTCTCGACCACTAAAAGTTGGGAATCAACCCGATCCCGGTGTGTGCAGGTGAAGTGCAACACATCGTTGAAAAGCTCTCAAGGACAACTACAAGTTTGCTTTAGACCTTGTCCCAATCGGAGGTCAGAGCGAGAAGTTATAAACGCCCAAAGTCCCAAGAGTCCAAACCAGGACAGTTTCGAGACTCCACTTTGGGAGTCCCGGGAAAAATTGCCATTCCGATGCAAGTGCAACGAAGAAACGCAGAGAGTACTACATGGGGGAAGGTGGTGGCTTCCCTTGAATCCGAGCAATGGTGAATCAAGTGAGTCCAAGGTTGCTCGTGGTTTATCCCAACACCCAGAGTGTTCCAAATGTGAACTAACCCACTAGATGGTTGGTTTTGGATGCAGGATCGAGTAATTAAATAGCTTGTCCCTCTTCCTAGTCTAATCCCGGAGCTTTCAGCATGCCCCTCTCACCCCCTTTAGTGTTAAAAGTTGGGAGCGTGCTCCGAATCCCCCACATTTCCGTAACTCGAGTGACTTAGCCCCAACTTGGGCTAACTAGGGACTTGGGAGCGCGTCACGTGGTATCAGAACTTCGGTTGAGCTCGGTTCACTTCTTGGGAGTTTCAGATGGCACCCAAGAAGAATCAGAAGCAAGCTTAAGAGACCATGTTAGAAGAACCCAACAAAGATTGAGTAGTCCCGCCATAATCAATTGGGGAGGAGGAACCAATAACCCGGGAGGACCAAGATGAGCCCGAAAGTGAAGAGGAGCAACAAAACTTGGTCTTATTCACCCAAGAACAATTGGAAGTCCTTCTCAAAATGAATAGGCTTGAATTTAATGAGCTGGTTATGACCTTCAAAGAAGGAGCATCCAAGGATGTGAGGTTCCAACCAGCCAAACTCGGGAACTTCAATGGTGCCTGTGACCGAAAGGTTGTGGATGCTTGGCTTGCAGAGATGGAGGATTATTTGCATGTCGCCAAGGTTGGACGACATTCGGCCGTGGAGTTTGCTCAGTCCTACTTGAAAGGCTATGCCACCACATGGTGCAGGACAATGAGACAAGAAGAAGGGAAGAACCATGGCTACACTTGGGAGTTCTTCAAGGAACGTGTCGAGACCGAATTTGTCCCAAGGAACTCCAACTCCATCTTGAGGTGCAAACTTCGTGACCTTGTGAATGCCACAAATGAAAACTTGAGGCAATATGTGAAGGCTTATTCCAAGCTAATGCTTGAGATCCAGCACATGCATGAGTTGGACCGGTGTGCCAATTCATGATGGGACTTCCAACTTGGGCCAAGCAAAAGCTTGAGGAAAATTGGCCCTCCTCGTTATCCGAAGCCATCACGAAAATGGAGGGCTTCTAGGATGTGGGGCAGAATGAAGCCCAACCAAGGATAAGCCCAAACAATTCCCAAGGCGTGGGGTAACCCAAGGGGAACTTTGTGAAGAAGGGGGCTCCTTTCAAAGGGAGCCAACCCAAGGGAGACGTTGGGGTGAAACCCAAAGGAACATGCTTCAACTGTAATGAGATGGGGCATTACTCCAAGGATTGTCCCAAGTCCAAAGCGAGGAATGGGGTGTCGCAACCCCACTTTGAGGGAAGTGTGAAGTCACCACTCACACTCCCGAAAATGGGACTTGGGAGTCCTCCGGGACTCTCGAAAACTCAAAGTGTGATTACAGGGGTCAAAACACCTTGCATTGTAGCATTTGTTATACCTTTGGAAAGGTCTTGAAGTGTACATGTCCAAAATGGCCTCGCATGAGCCATTTGGACATTTGCACCACAAGTTATGGTCAAAAGAAGGGCCAAGTGTCAAACTGGCAATTTGACTCCCAACCACTAAAAGTCGGGAATCGACCTGATTCCGGTGCGTGTAGGTAAAGTGCGACACTTTGTTGGAAAGCTCTCAAGAAGAGCTACAACTTTGGTTTAGACCTCGTCCTGATCCGAGTTTGGGGCGAGAAGTTATGACCGTCCAAAGTCCCGTGAGTCCAAACGAGGACAGTTTCGGGATTCCATTTGGGAGTCTTGGGAAAAAGAGCCATTTGGATGCAAGTGCGGCGGAGAGCTGTAGAGAATATTATATGGGGGAAGGTGGTGGTTTCCCCCGAGTTCGGGCCATGGTGAGTCAAGTGAGTCCAAGGTTGCCTATGGTTTGTCCCAACACCAAAAGGGTGTAGAATGAGTTCTAACTAACTTGTTGGTTGGATGTGGATGCAGGCCCGTGTAATTGAGTAAGCTTGTCCCTCTTCCTAGTCTATCCCGGAGCTTTCAGCACGCCCCTCTCACCCCCTTTAGTGCTGGAAGCTAGGAGCGTGCCCCGAGTCCCAAAAATTTCGCAATTTGAGTGACTTAGCCCCATTTGGGACTAACTTGGGACTTGGGAACGTGTCACGTGGTATCAGAGCTCTGGTTGAGCTCGGTGCATTCTTGGGAGTTCCAGATGGTGCCCAAGAAGAATCGGAAGCAAGCCCAAGACACCATGTTAGAAGAACCCAACGAAAATCGTGTAGTCCTGTCGGAATCAATTGGGGAGTAGGAACTAATAACCCGGGAGGACCAAGATGAGCCCGAAAGTGAGGAGGAACAACGAAGCTCAGTCCTATTCACCCAAGAACAATTGAAAGTCCTCCTCAAGATGAATAAGCCCGACTTTCGTGAGCTGGTTACGACCCTTAAAGGAGGAGCATCCAAGGATGCGAGGTTCCAACCAGCCAAACCTGAGAACTTCGATGGTGCCCGTGACCAAAAGGTTGTGGATGCTTGGCTTGCGGAAATGGAGGATTATTTGCATGCCGCCAAGGTTGGACGACACTCGGCCGTGGAGCTTGCTCAGTCTTACTTGAAAGGCTATGTCGCCACATGGTGGAGGACAATGAAACAAGAGGAAGGGAAAAACCATGGCTACATTTGGGAGTTCTTCAAGGACCGTGTCGAGACCGAATTTGTCCCAAGGAACTCTAACTATATCTTAAGGTGCAAACTTCGTGACCTTGTGAATGTCACAAATGAAAACTTGAAGCAATATGTGAGGGCTTACTCCGAACTCATGCTCGAGATCCGGCACATGCATGAGTTGGACCGGTGTGTCAATTCGTGATGGGACTTCCAACTTGGGCCAAGCGAAAGCTTGAGGAAAATTGGCCCTCCTCACTATCCGAAACCATCACGAAAGTGGAAGGCTTCTTGGATGTGGGGCGGAGTGAAAAATCCGGGTTCAAGAAGGACAACAAGTTCCTTCACAAGAAACCAAGGCATGACGGTGAATGGAACCGTGGGCACGGTAGGCCAACCAAGGATAAGCCCAAACAATTCCAAGGTGCGGGGTTTAAACCCAAGGGGAACTTTGTGAAGAAGGGGGCTCCTTTCAAAGGAGCCAACCCAAGGAAGATGTTGGGGTGAAACCCAAAGGAGCATGCTTCAATTGCAACGAGATGGGGCATTACTCCAAGGATTACCCCAAGTCCAAAGTGGGGAATGGGGGCTGACGGCTAATGTTAAAGGATGGGCTGTACTTTAGGCTTAGTTTTATTGCCTTTTCAGACTTATGATTAATGCTCTAAGGTAATTGCCCTCAATGCCAACCTAGCCCAAGCTGAATGTAATCGACTTATCTTCTTGAACGGGAAGATTGCTAAGCGGGATTTGTTATGTCTTTTGGACACAGGGGCTTCTCACAACTTTATAACATGAGAAAGCGCCGAAAGGATGGAGCTCCACTTGGAGGAGCTCAAGGCACCCATCAAGGTGCATTTCGCGGATGGGGTTCCCCATCCCACTACGTCCCAAGCAAAAGAGGTGCCTCTCCAACTAGGAAATTGGAGAGGAAAGGTGGACTTGTTAGTTTCCGCCTTGGGGGGAATGGAGTGTGTTTTGAGAATGGAATTCATCACCTAAAACAATGTGCTCATAGAACGACACAATAGGTTAGTTACGATTCCTTCCAAAAGTGGGATCGTGAAACTGAAGGTGCATGAGATGCCTTGTGTGGGTGGGCCAACCATCCACTTTATGTTAGGAAAAACCTGAGAAAGATAATGTGTGGGAGGTTACGGCATGTTATGTGTCATGTGGGTGTCGGATGAGTATGAGCCCAAGGAAGCCACCAAGTTGGTGACTTCCGCCAAGTGCATAAAGCAAGTTTTAGAAGAATTCCCGGATGTGATGTTCGAAGAGTTGCCCGAAGTCCTACCCCCGAAAAGACGACTTGATCATGCAATTGAGGTGGTACCGA
>Ga0116227_10012916_pt1 | contig 13378 bp, 11 predicted proteins | sample S1TSphgellanicum_FD_89693 | JGI IMG/M metagenome (GOLD analysis project Ga0116227, IMG submission 89693) | Host-associated microbial communities from peat moss isolated from Minnesota, USA - S1T2_Fb - Sphagnum magellanicum MG | ecosystem: Host-associated > Plants > Peat moss > Unclassified...
AGCGTTCCGCCGCCGAAATCGAACGTGTCCCAGGCGGGCGTCGGCAGACCTTCGGCCGACAGCAACTTCTTGGTAAGGTGCTTGTCGATCGCCAGCGCGCAGGCGCGCAAGCCGCTGCCCGTGTAGGGCAGGCGTAGCCAGTCGAGCACGCCCTGCAAGGTGCCGTCTTCGCCGCCCGGCCCGTGCAACGCGTTGAACACGACGTCGGCTTCGAAATCGGCGAGCGCGGCGACGAAGCGGTCGTCGAAGTCGAGCGAACGGGTTTCGTAGCCGAGCCGTTCCAGCGCTTTGCGAACTTCGTTGCCGGTCGCGAGCGAGACGTCGCGTTCGGAACTCGGGCCGCCCATCACGACGGCAACGCGCGCTTTGCTCACACGAACACCCCGACGAAATGCACTTCGAGTTCCAGCTCCACGCCGAATCGCTCCGCGACGGCGCGGCGCACGCGGGCGAGCAGCGCCGCCACCTCCGCCGCGCGCGCGGCTCCACGATTGACGATGAAGTTCGCGTGCAATTCGGAAACCTCGGCGTCGCCTTCCCGCCACCCCTTGGCGCCCGCCGCTTCGATCAAACGCCCGGCGTGGTCTCCCGGCGGATTGCGAAAACACGACCCGGCGTTGGGAAATTGTAACGGTTGCGTGTGCTTGCGCCGGACGAGTCGCGCCTGCGTCGACTCGCGAACCGCCGCCGGCTCGCCGCGCGCGAAGGCCAGCGTCACCCGCGCGACGACCGCGTCGCGCGCCAAGGTCGTGTGACGATAGAAATATTGCGGCGTCACGGCATGCGGGTCGGGTTTGGCCGGCGTCTGGACCCAGACGTCGCGCACGAACTCGCCGAACTCGCGATCGGTGCCGGCATTCATGCGCAGCGCTCCGCCGGCGCTGCCGGGAATGCCCGCGAGCGAACCGACGCCGAGCGCGCCCGCCGAGGCCGCCTGCGCGACGAGCGCCGGCATCGATGCGGACGCGCCCGCGCGCACCACGATCGCATCGCTTTCGGCCTCGACGCCGATCGCGGCGAACTCACCGCCGAGGCGCACGACGATTCCGCGGATGCCGCCGTCGCCGACGAGCAGATTCGAGCCGCTGCCAAGCACGAACCAAGGCAGCTTGCGCTTGAAGATCAAGCGCAAGATCGCGGCGAGTTCGGCGCTGGTTTCGACGGTGGCGAAGGCGTCGGCCGGGCCGCCGATCTTCCACGACGTATAGGCCGCGAGCGGCTCGTCGAAGCGCACCCGGTCGCCCAGCGCCGCGCCCAGCACGTGCCGGTCGCCGTCGTCGAGCGCGCTCGCGAGGGCGCCCGTGCGCTCGGCGGTCACGACGCGGCCACCGGCGGCGCGCTGAGCTCGTGGGCCAACGCCGCCGCGGCGCCCGTGATCGAACCGGCGCCGAGCATCAGCACCAGCGCACCGTGCGGCGCGTGCGCGAGCAAGTGCGCGGGCAGCTCATCGACGGACGCGACGTAGGAGACTCGGCCGCCGAGCGCCGCCAGCGGCGCGCCGATCGTCGTCGCGTCGACGCCCGGCAAACGAACTTCGGAGGCCGCGTACACGTCGGTCAGCACGACCTGATCGGCACCGCGCAACGCCCGCGCGAAATCACCCGCCAGATAACGCGTGCGCGTGTAACGGTGTGGTTGAAACGCGACGACGACGGGCCCGGCGAAATCGGCGCGCGCCGCGGCGATCGTCGCCGCGACGGCCGTCGGATGGTGGGCGTAATCGTCGACCAGCGTCATCCGCGGCGCGCGGGCCAGAATTTCGAAACGCCGGCGCACGCCGCGAAAGCCGCGCAGCGCTTGCGCGATCGTGGCGAACGGCACGCCGAGTTCGAGCCCGATCGCGACGGCCGGCAAGGCGTCGAGCACGTTGATCGCGCCCGGCACCGCGAGTTCGATCTCGCCCGCCACGCGACCGTCCGCGATCACCGTGAAGCGCGAGCCGAAGTTCGCATAAGATGCAGCGGCGGCGCGAACGTTCGCGTTTGCGCCGAATCCGAACGTGCGCACGCGCACCCCGGGCAGACGTTCGGCAAGCGCGGCCGAGCGCGGTTCGTCGATGCCGATCAGCGCCCAGCCGTGGGGCGGCACGCTCGCGGCAAAGCTCTCGAAGGCGGCAACCAGGCGCGGCAGCTCCGCGTCGCTCGAGATGTGATCGTTCTCGACGTTCGTGACGACCGCGATCTCGGGACGCAAATCCAAAAACGATAAGTCGGATTCATCGGCTTCACTGACCAGCCACGCGCCGCGCCCGTCGCGCGCGTTCGTGCCGGTATCGATGCGCTCGCCGCCGACGATCACGCTGGGATCGAAACCGCCGCCCTCCAAGGTGCGCGCGACCATCGCGGTCGTCGTCGTCTTGCCGTGAGTTCCGGCGATCGCGATCCCGCGGCGGTCCGCCATCAACTGCGCGAGCAAGGCGCCGCGATGCAGCACGGGGATGCCCCGGTCGCGCGCCGCTGCAAACTCGACGTTCTCGTTGGCGATCGCGCTGCTGACGATGACGGTTTCGGCTTCGCCGAGGTTGGCCGCCGCGTGGCCCACGTTGATGCGAGCGCCTTCGCGGCCCAGGCGCTCGGTCAACTCCGTGCGGCGATCCGACGAGCCGCTGACGCGGTAGCCGCGCTGCATCAGAATGCGCGCGAGCGCGGACATGCCGATGCCGCTGATCCCAATAAAGTGAACCGCGCCGCTGACCCTCACGGTTGGGCCCTGTTCGCAGCCTGCCAGGTCTTCACCCGCGCGACGATTGCCGTTCGCGGATCGCTCGACGCCGCGCGCGCGGCCCGCGCGCGAAGCCCGGGCAAGTCACGCAACGCGGCCTCGATTTCGACGCGCAGTCGCGCCGGATCGAGTTCGCCGTCGGCCAAAACGCGCGCGCCGCCGAGCGCGGCGAAGGCTCGCGCATTGGCGCTCTGGTGGTCGCCCGTCGCGTGCGGGAAGGGCACGAGCAGCGCCGGCGTGCCGGTCGCCGCGAGCTCGCCGAGGGTCGACGCGCCGGCGCGCGCCACCACGAGGTCGGCCGCCGCGTAGAGGACGCGCGGATCGTCGAGGTAGGCCAGCACCGTCGCGCGCGGATAGCCGGCCAGCCGCGCGCGCAGCGCGTCGTAATCGCGCGTGCCGGCGAGCGCCACGACTTGCCAGTCCGCGGGCAGGCCCGCTTCGACCAACCCCGCGAGCGCCTCGTTGATCGAACGCGCGCCCTGGCTGCCGCCCATCACGACGATCGTGCGGCGCGTTTGGTCGAGGCCGAGCTCGCGGCGCGCGTCGTCGGGCCAGTACGGCCGGCGCAGCGACGTGCGCACGGGCGTGCCCACGACCCGTTCGTTCGCCCGCAGCGGGCGCGGCGGCGCGATCGCATACCACGTTTCGTCGGCGAGCGGGCCGAGCAGCCGGTTCGTGAGGCCCGGCGCCGCGTTGGCTTCGAAGATCGCGATGCGCGCTTTGGAGCGGCCGGCGGCGCGCACGGCGCGCAGCGCGGCCACGACCGGTAACGCGACGTAGCCGCCGGTCGCGATCAGGACGTCGGGGCGCGCGCGGTGCAAGACCGCGAGCGACTCGACGAAACCGCGAACGTTGGCCAGCAAGGTGCGCGCGAAGGTCAGCGGCCGCCCGCGGGCGAGCGGCGCACCGTGCACGAAGGCGATGGGGACGCCCGCTTTCGGCACGATCGTCGCTTCCAAACGATCGCGCGCGCCGATGAAGAGCACGGCCAAGGGTTCGAACGCGGGCTCGCGCGCGCACGCTTCCGCGATGGCCAGCGCCGGATAGATGTGTCCTCCCGTGCCGCCGCCCGTCAACACGAGCTTCACCCTGCCGGCGACGAAGTTCCGAGCGACGAACGGCGCGTGCGGCCCACATTGACGACGAGCGCGACCGCGACCAACGACACGACCAGCGACGAACCGCCGAAGGAGATGAACGGGAGCGGGACCCCGGTTACCGGCCACGACGACGAAACGACGCCGAGGTTCACGAAGGCTTGGATCACGATCGACGCCATCGCGCCGATCGCCAAGAAGAAGCCGAAGCGGTCCGGTGCGGCCAGCGCGATGCGTACCGCGCGGTAGGCGAAAACGACGAATAACGCCACGATGGCCACGATGCCGATGTAGCCGAGCTCTTCGCCGATGATCGCGCCGATGAAGTCCGTGTGCGCTTCGGGCAGCCAGAAAAACTTTTGGCGCGAGAAGCCCAGGCCCTCGCCGAAGACGCCGCCGCTTCCCAGGGCCATCAGCGACTGCACGATATGGAAGCCCTTGTCCTGGGGATCTTTCCAGGGATCGATGAAAGCGACGATGCGCGCCCACTTGTACGGATCGTGACGGATCAGCAGCACGGCGGGCGGCGTCACGGCGGCCGCGACGAGCAGCAGATGTTCGATGCGGGCGCCCGCGACGAAGAGCATCGTGGCGGCCGTGAACGCGAGCAGACTGGCCGTGCCGAAATCGGGTTGTTTGATGACGAGCATCGCCATCAAGCCGGTGACGAACGCGAGCGGGAACACGCCGTGCACGAGCGACCGCACGCGGTCGCCCTTCGCGGCCAGGGCCGACGCGAGGTAGAGGACGAGCGTTAGCTTCGCGCATTCCGAGGGCTCGAATTGAAAGGGACCGGCGCCGATCCAGCGGCTCGCTCCGCCCGCCAATCTTCCGACGTGCGGCACGAGCACGAGCGCTAGCGCGATCAGGTTCGCCCCCAGCGCCCACGGTGCGATCGCGCGCAGCTTGCGATAATCGATGCGGTAGGCCGCATAGGCCGCCAGCGCCGCGACGACGAGCCACGCGAGTTGCCGTTTCAGAAAGTAAGCGGCATCGTGATGCAGCGCGACGGCGAACGCGCTCGACGCGCTGAAGATCATGATCAGTCCGATGGCCACCAAGGTCGCGACCGTGGCCACGACGACGGCGTCCGCGCGGGGGCGCGGGAGCGGCGCGCCGTCAACCACGCGCGCCCGCCAGCGCCGTGGCGGCGCGCGTGAACGCTTCGCCGCGGGCTTCGGCCGAAGCGAACATGTCGAACGACGCGCAGCCCGGCGAAAGCAAGACGATGTCGCCGGGTACCGCCAAGCTGCGCGCGATCGCGACGGCGTCGTCCATCGACGCGGCGCGGATCGATTGCTTGTCGCCGATGGCGGCCGCGATTTCCTCGGCCGCCTCGCCGATGAGCACGACGGCTTTCGCACGCCGGCGCACGGCCTCGCCCATCGCGCGAAAATCCGTGCGCTTCGACTTGCCGCCCGCGATCAGCACGATCGGCTGCGCGAACGCGTCGAGGGCCGCGACGACCGACCCGGGGTTGGTCGACTTCGAATCGTCGATGTAAATGACGCCGTCCTGAACGGCGACGCGCTGCAGCCGGTGCGGGAGCGGTTGGAAGTCGCGCACCGCCGCGCGGATCGCTTCGCGATCCAGATCCGCGGCGAGGCCGATCGCCACGGCCGCGAGCGCATTGGCCACGTTGTGGCGGCCGACGAGCGGGATCTCCGAGACCGGCATGATTTCGACCGGCCGCGGGTCGCCGGTCGGCGGCGCGTACGTGATGCGGTCGTGGCGGACGTAGACCGCCGTCATCCGGCGCGGCGCGAGCGCGAACCAGAGCGCGCGGCTCGGGATCCGTTTGGCCGACTCGCCCTCGGCCAATTCGCCGACGATCGGATCGTCGAGGTTACCCACGAACGTGTCGCCCGGCCCTTGGTTGGCGAACACCCGGAACTTCGCTTCCGCGTATTCGTCCATCGAGTGATAGCGGTCGAGGTGATCGGGCGAAAGGTTGAGGATCGTCGCGATCCGCGGCTTGAACGAACGGATCGACTCGAGCTGAAACGACGAGACTTCCGCGATCACCCAATCCTCGGGCTTGGCGTCGACCGTCTCGTTGATCAGCGCGTTGCCGATGTTGCCGCCGACGTGCGTGACTTTTCCGGCGCGCCGGAAGACGTCGCCGACGAGCGCCGTCGTCGTCGTCTTGCCCTTGGTTCCGGTGATCGCGACCATCGGCGCCTTGCTGATCCGGTACGCGACTTCGATCTCCGAATAGACGGGGATGCGCGCGGCCTGCATGCGTCGCACGAGATCGCCGTTGACCGGAACGCCGGGCGAGAGCACGATCGACGTCAACTCCGGCGCCAGCGCGTCGAGCTCGGCCGGGGCGACGAAACGCACGCCGCTGCGTTCGAGATCGGCCAGGGCGGGCGCCAGCGCTTCCATCGGCTTCTCGTCGGTCGCGAAGACCTTCGCCCCGCGGCGCAGCAAGACCGCGCAACTGGCCAAGCCGCTGCGCCCGAGTCCGATGACCAAGACCCGTTCGGTCGCGTCGAACACGCCGCTCGACGTCATCGGACGATCGCCGCGCCGGCCAGCGACAGCAGCGCCGAGGCGGTCCAGAAGCGGGCCGTGACTTTCGTCTCGGGCCAACCGCCGAGTTCGAAGTGATGGTGGAGGGGACTCATCCGGAAAATGCGTTTTCGGGTCGCTTTGAACGATGCCACTTGTAGGATCACCGAAAGGGCTTCGGCGGCGAAGACGCCGCCGACGAGCGGAAGTAAGAGAACCGTACCCGTGAGAATCGCGCTGCCCGCGAGGACTCCCCCGAGAGCGAGCGCCCCCGTGTCACCCATGAAGACGCGCGCCGGGTGTCGATTGTATGCAAGGAATCCGATCGCCGAGGCGGCGAGCGCCACGTCGATATATGTGACGCCGCCCGAGGCCGTCCGCCACCCGAACCAGGCGAAGACGGCCAGCGGCGGCAGAATCGCGCCGGCGGCCAAGCCGTCCAGTCCGTCGGTCAAGTTGACGGCGTGCGTCGTGGCGAGCAAGGCCGCCAGGCAGAGCGCGTACCACGCCCAGTGCGGCACGGCCAAGGCGGCGGAGCCGAACGCGAACACGACGTCGCGCACGCCGGGTTCGAGCGTGCCGCCCGCGAGCCAGAGGAACGCGATTCCGGCGAGCGCCGTCGCGGCGAACTTCTCCCGCGCGCGCAGTCCGCGGTTGCGTCCGCGGCGGATGGACAGCAGGTCGTCGACGGCGCCGATCGCACCGCAGGCCAGGCCGATGAACGCAAGCGCCGCGGTGGTGCGATCCGGGTGCCAGAGAACGGCCAAAATCAGCGCCACGCCGAAGAGTAGCCCGCCCATCGTCGGCGTGCCGGTCTTGACCGCGTGGCTCTTGGGCGCGTCCTCGTAGGCGTGCTGGCGAAACGAGAGGCGGCGCAAGTAATCGATCAGCGGCTTGCCCAGAAGCAGCGCCGTCGCAAGCGACGCGACGAAAAGCGTGGCGACGTTGACCAGTGCCCACACGTTCGTCACCCTACGTCACCCTGAGCCCGTCGAAGGGTGAGCCTGTCGAAGGGTGAGCCCGTCGAAGGGAGAGCCTGCCGACGGGCGAGCACCACGATCGGCGTCTGTTCGTCGCCGTTGCCGTGGGGATTGTCGCGCAGCGCCGCGGACACGGCCGCCCGGTCGACGCCGGGCGACGCGCCCAGCACCGCGGCCGGGCCCAGATCGTTCGCGTCGACGATGGCCACGCCGGCGCCGCAGCGCGCCGCGATCTCGGCGGCGACGGCGTCGGGGCGTTCGGGGCCCAGCACGATCGTTCGTTCGAAGGGCGGCAAGGTGCCGGTGTAGCCGTCGATCTGCCCGATCGTGTCGCCCAGGATCTCGTAAAAGACGCCGCGCCGGCCAATGGCGCGGCCCGCGACGTGGGCCACCGCGGCCGCCACGACCTTCCAGGCCCCAGCTTCGTCGATCACGAGCTGCATTGATTCGGGCTGATTGATCGTCGCCAAGATGCCCGCGCGCCGGGAGAGCGCGTAGGCGAGCCGGCTTGGCCGGATCGTCTCGGCCGCAATCAGGCGGCTCTGCGCGATCGCGACCGCGGTTTCCGAAACGGCGACGACGTCGCGCGAGCCGGCGATCCCGCGGACCGCATCGGCGACGACGGCCGCGATATCGTCGCCGGGCCGCACGAGCCGCGTGCGAACCGGGATCGCGACGCTGGAAGCAGCGAACGGCGCCCGGCGCTTCAGCGGCTCGGAGCGCCCGACGGTCAGCGGAATGCTCGTCGGGGGCGAAGTGCTCGTAACGGGTGAAGCGCTCGTACCGGCTGGAGCGCTCGTCAAGGACGGAGCGCTAGTCATGGGCGGCTCGCAGGCCGGCGACGACTTCCTCGAGTCGATAGCGACGCGAGCCTTTGACCAGGATCAGGTCGCCCGCGCGGGCGTTGGCCCGCAGCCAGGTCACGGCAGCCGCGTTCGATGCGAAGGGCACGATCCGCGCCGGGTCCATGCCCCGCTCCCGCGCCCCCCGCGCCAGATCCTGGGCGAAGTCGCCGCCGACCAGCAGCACCTCGCTCGCCTCGGCCGCCGCCGACCCGACCCGCGCGTGCATCCCGGCCGCTTCCGGCCCGAGTTCAGCCATGCTGCTCAGCAGCGCGATGCGCCGCACGGCCGGCTCGCGCGCGAACGAGGCCAGCGTGGCCAGGGCCCCGCTCAGCGACGCGTTGTAGCCGTCATAGACGAGTGCGTAATCGCCCAGGGCGATGCGTTCGTACCGGCCGGCGGGCAGCGTGAGCTCGCCGAGCGACGCCGCGATGCGCTCCGGCTCGCAGCCTAAAGCCAGCGCCGCCGCAGCCGCCGCCGCCGCGTTCTCGCGATTGTGGGCCCCCGGCAGCCGGACCTCGGCCGCGAAGACCTGCGCCGCCGCGCCGGGCCGCGCGCGCACGGACAGGCGTCCGGCTTCATCGAGCACGAGGAGCGGCCCGGCCACCCGCGCGTCGACCGGCTCGTCCGAGACCGCGAACCAGAGGGGGCTCTCGGACAGCCGGTCCGCGCGTTCGAGCGAGGCGGCGTCACGGGCGTTCAACACACCGCGGGCGCCGGTCGCGAAGATGCCCCATTTGGTCTCGGCCAGCGCTTCGCGGGAGCCCATGATTTCCAGGTGCGCCTCACCGACGTTGGTCAGAACCGCGACCTCCGGACGGGTGGCGCGGGCGAGCGGTTCGATGTCGCCGGCATGCCGCGCGCCGTGTTCGACCACGACGAAGGCCGCGTCGGGCGGGAGGCCCAGGAGCAGTTTGGCCACGCCGATCTCGTTGTTCTCGTTCGCCGGCGTCGCGACGACCCGGCCCCCGCCCACGCGCTCTAGAATCTGCGCCAGCAGAGCCTTCGTCGTCGTCTTGCCCGTGCTGCCCGTGATCGAGACGAAGCGCGCCCCGGACGCGGCGCGCGCGAGACCGCCGAAGGAGAGGTAGGCGGCCTTCGTATCGTCGACCACCAATGCCGGCGCCCCGTCCGGGACGGCCTCCGGATCCGACACGACGACCCCGGCAGCTCCGCGCCCGAGCGCCTCGGCCACGTAGGCGTGGCCGTCAAACGTCGCCCCGATCAAGGCCACGTAGACGTCGCCGGGCTGCAACGTTCGCGTGTCGGTCGAGAAGCGCACGCGCGCCGGCAGGCCGCTCGCGTGGCGCGCCAGCGCGCCCGACACGGCGATCGCGTCGGCAGTAGAGACGGCTGCGCGCACGGTCCCCCCGGTCGCCGCGGTCGCGGCGGTGCCCGCCGTCGCCGCGCCGGCGGTCGTGGCGCTCACGGCGTCACCGCTCGCGCCGCAAGCGCCGCGCGCACTTCTTCGCGGTCGTCGAAGTGGGCGCTCGACGTACCGACGATCTGATAGGTTTCGTGGCCCTTGCCGGCCACGACGATCAGGTCGCCCGCGACGGCCTCGCCGATCGCGCGCCGGATCGCGGCCCGGCGATCCAGCTCGACCTCGACCCGCGCGCCGGCGGGAAACCCGGCCAGGACCTCGTCCGCGATCGCCCGCGGATCCTCGGTCCGGGGATTGTCGCTCGTAACGAACGCGCGGTCGGCCAGCGCGCTCGCGATCCGCCCCATTTCCGGGCGCTTCCCACGGTCGCGGTCGCCGCCGCAACCGAAAACGGCGACCAGCCGTCCACGCGCGCCCTCGCGCGCCGCCCGCAGGACGGATTCGAGCGCGTCGGGCGTGTGCGCGTAGTCGACGAGCACGTCCACGCCGCCGGCGGCGATCCGCTCCATGCGTCCGGGCACCGGCTCGACCTCCGCCATGGCCCGCGCCGAAATCGCATCAGGAACGTCGAGGTCGCGCGCCACGCACAGCGCCGCCAGTGCATTGGAGACGTTGAAACGGCCCGGCAGCGGCAGACGGAATTCCGCGCCGGCCACCCGGAAGCGGCTGCCGCCGGCGCCGATCTCGACGTCCTCCGCGCGCACGAGCGCCTCGGGGCCGAAGCCGTACGTCGTGGCGCGGCCCAGTTCGCCGGCCCAGCGGCGGCCGCATGGGTCGTCCGCGTTGAGGATCGCGACGGCCGCCAAGTCGAAGAGGCTGCGTTTGGCGGCCGCGTATGCTTCGAACGTGGGGTGAAAATCCAAGTGGTCCCGGGTGACGTTGGTCAGCACGCCCATGGCAAAGCCGACGTCGGCGACCCGGTCCAGGGCGAGCGCGTGCGAGCTGACCTCCATCGCAACCGCTTCCGCGCCGCGTTCCCGCATCTCTGCGAGCAGGCCCTGGAGCTCGGGCGCGAGCGGGGTCGTGTTCTCGAGCGGCCAAACGGTCGTGCCGAACGAGGCACCCAGGGTGCCGATCCGCCCGGTCGCGAGGCCGCCCGCCGTCAGCAGCGCCTCGATCAGGTAGGTCGTGGTCGTCTTGCCGTTCGTACCCGTGATTCCGACGACGGACAACGCCCGCGACGGGTACCCGTAGAATGCGGCCGCCAGTCGCGAGAGGGCGCGGCGCGTGTCGGGCACGACGATCGTGGCGGCGCCCGCCGGCGGCAACGCGGCACCGGCGAACGCTTCGTCGACCACGACGGCACCGGCGCCGGCCTCGACCGCGCTCGCCAAGAAGGCGTGTCCGTCCGAGCGTTCCCCGCGCAGCGCCACGAAGATGCTGCCGGGCCGAACCGCGCGCGAATCGTGGGTCAGCCCCAGCGCCACGCGGTCCAGATCCCCGATCGAGCGGGCTCCGGCGAGCGAGGCCACGAGCGGTCGCAGATCGATCGCGCGCGGGGTGCGGTCCGTCATATCCGTAACTTCGACACGGAACCTGCCCGGACCAACCGGGTGGCGGCGGGGAGCACCCCGGCGTGCATCATCGCGATCTTCGCGATCTGCGCGAACGCGGGCGCCGCGACCACGCCGCCGTAAATCGCGCCGCGGGGCTTGGCGACCTTGACCAAGATGACGAAACGCGGCGTCTCGGCCGGGATGAAGCCGACGAACGAGGCGTTGTAGTCGCCGGGGGAATAGAAGCCGTTCTCGACGATCTGCGCCGTCCCGGTCTTGCCCGCCGTCGTGTACCCGGGCACCCGCGCGGTCGGATTGCCCGTGCCGCGCAGCACGACGGCGCGCAAGAAACCGCGCAAGATGGCCGCGGTGCGCGCGGAGATCGCGCGGCGTTCGATTTCGGCGCCGTAACGATACGTCGTCGAACCGTCCGGGGCGACGATCGCGGACACGATCCGCGGACGCAGCAACAATCCGCCGTTGGCGATCGCGCAGTACGCGCGCGCGATCGCCAGCGGCGTCGTCGAAATGCCTTGACCGAACGAGATCGTGGGCAGGGTCGTCGCGCTCCAATCGGCGAGCTCGGGCACGATGCCGGGGCTCTCGCCGGGCAAATCGCTCTCGGTGACCGAACCGAAGCCGAAGCGTCGCAGCGCGTCGAAGAGCGTCGTCTTTCCGATGCGCAGGCCGACTTCGGCAGCACCGACGTTGTGCGAGTACGTAATGATGTCGCCGAGCGTTTCGGAACTGCCCGAACCCGCGAGGAATCCGTCCTCGGCATTGTTGATGACGTAGCCGCCGATCGGTAGGCGGTCCAGCGACGCGAACCGGTCCGACGGCGTGACTTTGCCGCTGTCGAGGGCTGCGGCGGCCGTGACCAGTTTGAAGACGGAGCCGGGTTCGTAGGCGTCCGCGACGGCACGGTCGCGCTGCGAGTCGGGCGAAAAACGCTCGTAGCTGCGGACGTCGTAATCCGGCACGTTGGCCAAGGCCAGGATCTCGCCGGTCCACGGATCCATGACGATCGCGCTGCCGCTTTCGGCGTGCCATTTCGCGACCGTCGCGCGCAACACGTTCTCGACGTTGTATTGCAGGTACGAATCGAGCGTGAGCACGAGCGAATGACCGGGGCGCGCCGCCACCAGCACGTGCGGCCGCTCGAAGGGAATCGCGCGGCCGAACTCGTCGGTCTCGCGCACCATGCGGCCGGGCGTTCCGCGCAAGATGGAATCGTACGAATACTCGATGCCGGCCAGTCCGTTCTCATCGAAACCGGTGAAACCGATAACGGTCGAGGCCAGGCGGCCGGCCGGCACGAAGCGCATGCCCGTCGGTTCCGCCACGACGGCGATGCCGGGGAGCCCGAGCTTGACGATCGCGTCGGCCTGGTCGTGGGTCACCTTGTGCGCGAGTTGAATGTAGGCGGCTTTCGTGCGCAACGCCGCGACCAGATCGTCGTAGCGCGCGCTTGGCAAAACTCGCATCAGCGCCCGGGCCGTCGCCGCCGGGTCGGTCACGTCGCCGGTCGTCGCGTAGACGCTCTGCGACGGCAGCGAACGCGCGAGCGGCACACCGTCGCGGTCGTAGATCGTGCCGCGATGCGCCGGATAGTGAATGGTGGTCAAGCGCTGTTCGTAGGCGCGTTCGGCGAGCATCGGACCCTGCCGCACTTGCACGACGTAGAAGCGCGCCAAGATCGCGCACGCGATCAGAAAGATCGCGTAGAACGCGACCTTCGCGCGGCGCTCGCCCGCGCGTTTCGATGCTTCCGCCGGGCGCCGCGCTTGACGCCGCCGCTCTTGCTGGACCACCTTCGGCGGACTACCGCAACCAGTCGAGCAGCGCGAGCCGGTGCGCGGTCGCGGGGGGTTCGTCGGGGGGAATCGTCACTTCCGCGAACGTCTGCGGCTGGCGCATGTGCAGGCGACCGGCGAAATCAGCGAGGCGTTCGCGCGCTTCGAGCCGCGCGATCCGATCGTCGAGCCGGGCCGTCACGTCCAACAATTTCGCGCGCTCTTTCGCCTGGTGCATCAGCTCGTAATTCATGCGGGTGACGTTCGCCATGAGCCCGAGGTAGACGAATACGCACAGCGTCGCCGTCGCGACGGTCGCGAGCAGGCGCACCAAGCCCGCATAGCGCAGGCGCTCCGTCTTCTTGCGCCGCCGCACGACGGCGTTACGTCCCGCGCGGGTGCCGGTGCGGCGTGGGACGTCGGCATCGTCGACGAATCGGGGCAGGGGGCGTGCGATCACGGCAGTCGCTCCGCGACACGAAGTTTCGCGCTGCGCGCCCGCGGGTTGCGCGCGAGTTCGTCGTCGCCGGCAAGGAGTGGCTTCTTAGTCA
>Ga0116227_10012918_pt1 | contig 13376 bp, 10 predicted proteins | sample S1TSphgellanicum_FD_89693 | JGI IMG/M metagenome (GOLD analysis project Ga0116227, IMG submission 89693) | Host-associated microbial communities from peat moss isolated from Minnesota, USA - S1T2_Fb - Sphagnum magellanicum MG | ecosystem: Host-associated > Plants > Peat moss > Unclassified...
AGTACGACGTGGCGAAACTCATTCATGAACTCGGCACGCCGAAAAAGCCGATCATCGGCTTGCTGAGCTCATTGAGCATGCAGGGTCAGTTCGATCCGTCGAGCGGACAAATGAGCGAACCGTGGCCGATACTGGCTCAGCTACAACAGATCTTCACGGTGCGGACCGTGACCGCCGACGCTGACCACATCGACAAGGACGTCGACGTGCTGATGGTGGTCCATCCGAAAAATCTGCCGACCAAGACCCTGTACGCCATCGATCAATTCGTGATGCGCGGCGGCCGGATGCTATTGTTCGTCGATCCGAGCGCCGGCGCCGACACCAGCGGCCAGGACCCCCAAAATCCGATGGCGGGAATGATGGCGAATCACTCTTCGACGCTCGAGCCGCTGCTCTCGGCCTGGGGTGTCGCCTACGATCCGGGCAAGGTCATCGGCGACCTCGAACTCGGACTCGAGGTGCGTTCGAGCATGCAAGCACCGCCGACGCGCCACATCGGCATCTTGGGCCTGCATAACGGCAACATGAACCAGAAAGACGTGGTGACCGCCACGCTCGACGTCATCAACATGGCCACCGCCGGGGCGCTCGCCACGCGCAGCGGCGCGAAGACCACTCTCGAACCGCTGTTGTGGAGTTCCACGAGCGCCGCGCCGCTGCCCGCCGAGCGCTTCAATGCGATGACCGATCCGTCGACGCTGCGCGATGGCTTCAGACCCACGGGCACGCGCTATACCCTTGCCGCGCGCCTAACGGGAGCGGTGGAATCGGCCTTTCCGAACGGCATGCCGGCGGATCAGAAGCCGGTCGCAGGTCCGCCGCTGCCGTACCTGTCCAAGTCCACGGCGCCGGCCAACATCGTCATCATCGCGGACACCGATCTGTTGATGGACTACATGTGGGTGCAGACGCGTGAACTGCTGGGGCAGCGCGTCGCGCAGGCGTTCGCGAACAATGGCGACTTCATCGCCAACATTCTCGACAATTTGAGCGGCAGTAGCGCCCTCATCAGCATCCGCGGCCGGGCGAGTTTCTCGCGGCCTTTCGAGCGCGTCGAGGCACTACGGCGCCAGGCGGATGACCGCTTGCGCGCCAAGGCCTTGGAACTGCAGTCCGAACTGCAACAGACGGAAACCAAGTTGACCGAGCTGCAAAGCAAGCGCAACGATCAGGCCTCGCTGATGCTGTCCCCCGAACAAGAAGAGGAACTCAAGCGCTTCACCGCCGAAAAGGCACGCGCACGCAAGGAGCTGCGTGAGACGCAGCGCGGCTTGAACGTGGACATCGACCGTCTCGAATCACGGCTCAAGTTCCTGAACATCGCTGTGGCGCCGTTGCTGGTCGCGTTGACCGGCGGCGTCGTACTCGCGCTGCGCCGCCGCCGCAAGGCACGCGGCTCGCAGGCCACGCGGGCAGCCGGCGAACTGGGTGCCGTATGAGCCGTCAGCGCTTCGTTTTACTGGCGATCGCCGCCGTGGTGGCGATTTGCGCCGCCTTGGCTCTGGCGACGCGACGCAACTCATCCCAGGAAACCGAGGGCGGCGTCTTGTTACCGACGCTCGCCGCCGAGTTGAATTCGGTCACCGCGGTAAGTCTCGCCAAGGGCGGCGCCACCCCCACGACGACCCTGCGCAAATCGGCCGGCGGCTGGACCGTCGCCGAGCGCGCCGACTATCCGGCGGACGTCGTCAAGCTCCGTAAATTGCTGACGTCGTTGAGCACCGCAAAAATCGTCGAGGTGAAAACCGCGGATCCCGCGCGCTACGCCGTCATCGGCGTCGAGGATCCGGCAAAGCCCGGCGCGACCAGCGGCGCGGTCACGGTGGTGACGCCGCGCACCACGTACAGCGTGATCGTCGGTAACTCCGTGGGAGAAGGTAATTTCGTACGACGCGACGGCGAGCGGCAGAGCTACAGCGTCGAGCCCGCGATCACGCTGGAAACCGACCCGCACTCCTGGATCGATGCACGGTTGATCGATGTGCCCGTGACGAAGATTCAGAGCGTCGAATTCAAACCCGCGGGCGGCGCGGCCTACACCGTGCATCGCTCGACCGCGGATGGTCCGTTCAGCCTCGACGGCGCGCCCGCCGGCCGCAAGCCCGCGGACGCCAACGTGCTGGCGCCGTCGCCGACCACGTTCAGCGGCCTGACCGCCGAGGACGTGGCGGCGCAGGGCAGCATCGATTTCAGCCAACCGTTCGTCGTCACCGTGACGCTCACCGATGGCGACGTGCTCACGCTGACGGGCACCGTCGCGGGTCCCAAGCACTGGGTGCAGATCACCTCCACCAAGGACTCCGCGCTCAACGCCAAGGCCAACGGTCGCGCGTTCGAAGTGGCGAGCTATCGCTACGACGCTATTTTCAAACCCTTGGAACAATTGCTGCTGCCGAAGGAATCCCCTGCACCGAAAACCGCGCCCGCCGGTGCACCGCGCTCCCCCACGCGGCGCTGAGCGGTCGGCCGTGGCGGGCCGGCTAGGCCGCGGCACCTCCCCATGGTGAGCGGCGAGAGCGCTGGCTTCGGCAGGCGCTTCGCGGCGTCGATCTACGATGCCTTCCTGCTCGCGGCGCTGCTCATCGTCTTCACCTTCGCGGCGCTGCTGTTCACCGGCGGCCACGCCATCCTGCGCGATACCGCCGGCCCCTGGTACTACCTGTATTGTGGCGGTGAGCTCGGCGTGGTCGCCGCGTACTACATTCTCAATTGGATCAGAAGCGGCCAGACGCTGGGGATGCGCGCCTGGCGCCTGCGTGCGGTGAGCGAATCCGGCAAGCCGCTCACCCTGGAGGCCGCAACGTGGCGCTTCGTGTTCGCGTTCCTGGCGTGGAGTCCCGCGGCACTCGGCGTGCTGTGGCTGTATCTCGACCCCGAACGCCTCGCGCTGCACGATCGCTTGTCGAGGACCCGCGTGGTGCGGCTAACGAGTGCGTGAGATCGCAACCAAGGTACAGAAGCCGATGACCGAGGTGGGCAGCCAGCCCACCAGCACGGGACTCAAGTTGAACAGCTGCCCGCCGTTTTCCACGGTACGGGTGATGAGAAAGAACACGACCCCAAGCATGACGCCGACCACGGTTCGAGTGCCCGCGCCGGTGGTGCGCAACGGTCCGAACACGAAGGGCAACGCCAGCAGCGTCACCACGATGACGGCGAACAAGCGGGCGATGCGCGACCAGAAACCGATTTCGTAGGGCACGGTGCCGAGATTATTGCGGCGCAAATGGTCGATGTACGACCACAAACCGCGCAGTGTCAGCAAATCCGGATCGGTGGCCGCCAGTCCCAGGAAATCGGGATTCACCGAGGAGGTCATGGTCATCTCCGGCACGACGTCGCTCTCGATCTTATCGACGCCGAAGCGCGTGGTCGCCACATTGTGCAATCGCCAATGACCGGGGTCGGCCACCGAGATCCGATCGGCCCTTTTAATGGAACGTAGACGGGTGGCGCCATCCAATTCGAACAACGAGACGCCGCCGAACGCCTGATCGACCTCACCGGTCTGCACCCGCAGAATCAGATTGCCGTCCTTCACCCAGGCGCTGCCAGAGCCGGCAAAACTGATATCCGCGAGCTTAGCAGTGGTCTTCTCGCGCTTCGCGAACTGCGCCAACGGCGGCGCGACGTATTCGCCGATGACGTACATCGATAGCGCCAGCGTCAGGCCGGCGAGTCCCACCGGCCAGGCGATGCGCCAAACCGACACGCCGGCCGCCCGCGTGACCACCAGTTCGCTGCCCGCGGCCAGGTTGCCCAATCCCATCAGCGCACCGATCAAGGCGCCGATGGGCAACAATTCGAAGGCCTGCTCGGGCAAATTCAACAGGGTGAACATGAAGGCGTCGCCGGCGCTATAGGTGCCGACCCCGATGTCGCTTTGCTGACTGATGAACAGAAACAGCGCTCCCAAGGTCAACAGCACCAACATCGCCATCGCGGCGTACGCCAACACCGTGCGATATAGATAACGGTCGATGAGATTCACGCCTTGTTCGCCTCGCGGTAGACCAGGTACAGGCCGAGCGCCAACACGGCGGCATGCACCCACCACACGCCGATCAGTGGCGGCAACTCGCCCTTCTCCACCCACACTTTGGCCGCGGAAAGTAAATTGGAGTACACGAAGTACACCACGATGGCGAAGCCGACCCGGGCATAGCGTCCCTGCCGTGGACGCAGACGACTCAGCGGCACCGCCACCAGGGTCAGGACCAGGATCATCAGCGGGCTCGACGTGCGCGACTGGAGCTGCGCGATATCGGAGGGATCGTGGGTACCCCACAGTTCGCGGGTCGGCTTCGTGTCGGGATCCTGGGGACCCACCGTATCGGCCGGCGTCGCGATCGGAATGCCATGTTCGCGAAATTCGATGACGCGAAAATCGCTCTGGCCCGGCACGCCCTCGTAGCGATGGCCGTTGAACAGGGTCACGAAGTGCGTGCCATTGGCGGAGGCCTTGGAATAGGTGGCGGTGTCGGCGAGCGCGACCTCGACGCGGCCGGCGGCTTCACGCCGTACGAACACATTGTGCAGCACCCCGTCCCGATCCACTCGTTCGGCGTAGAACACGGCATCGCCGCCGCTGAAGGAGCGGAACCGGCCGGCGTCCAACTGACCGAACTGCGCCTCCTTGATGGCGGAGCGGCGGATCAACTGCACCTGTTGGTCCGCGCGCGGCACTTGGAAGAAGGACAACCACGCGAGTCCCACCGCGATCACGGCGGAAAAACAGAAGAGCGGCGGCAACAGTTGCGAGGGCGCAAAGCCGCATGCCTGCAGAGCGGTCATTTCGCTGTCGTGGTACAGACGGCCGAGGGTGAGTACCACCGCGAGCAACAGACCCACCGGCACGATGACCGACAGATTCATCACGGCGCCGAGTGCGATCAGGTCGATCACGACATGCCTGCCGTACTGATTTTCCGCCGCTTGGCCCAGCACTCTGGACAATTGGTTAGAAACCAGGATGGCGACCAGCACGCCGGTCACGGCGAGCCAGGTTTGGACGACTTCGCGCAGCACATATCGTTGGACGGTCCATTTCATAGCGGCGAGCTTAGAGCCTTCGCAATAATCTAGTAAACTATTTGGCTACGCTGTCGGTTTGGCGGCGCCATCAGTCGGTACTTAAGGTACCTATTACGGAGTTGGGATATGGAATTCGAGGCCCTTGTCGACGTCAAAGCGCGCGAGACAGCGGATTGCGCCGTCGTCGGCATCTACGAGCAAGGCGACTTGGGTGTGGCCGCACGGCATATCGACGCGCAAATGCGCGGCCTGATCGCGAAACTATGCGCCGACGGCGACTTCGCCGCCAAAGTGGGCGATGCGTTGCTGCTGCCGGTGGCCACGGGCGCGGCCGCCGCACGCGTGCTGCTGCTGGGGCTCGGCCCGCGAGCCGGCTTCGGCCGCAAGCAGTACCGCAAGGCGGTGCATGCCGCGGCGCAAGCGCTGGCAAAAACCGGTGCCACCGACGCGATTCTGTACTTGACTCTGGAGGAAGTCGCCGATCTGGATCTGGCGTACCGCGCGCGCGCGGTGGCGGAACTGTTCTCGGGCCACGCGTACAAGGTGCCCGACCTCAAGACTAGCGCCAAGCCCAAGGTCGCGAAACTGGCGCGCGTCAGGGTGGCGGCGGAGAACGCCAAGGCCGCCAAGGCGGCGGCCGAGGGCTTACGGGTGGGCGAGGCCATCGGCGGCGGCAGCGCGCTGGCCCGCGATCTGGGCAATCTACCGCCCAACGTATGCACCCCCACGTATCTGGGTAACCGCGCGCTGCAGCTCGCGCGCGAATGGCCCAGCATCAAGGCCAAAGCCATCGATGCGGCCGGCATCAAGGCGCTCAAGATGGGCGCCTTCCTCGCGGTCACGCAGGGCTCGGATCAAGCGCCGCGCCTGATCGTGTGCGAATATCGCGGCGCGAAGAAGGACAGCGCGCCGATCTGCCTCGTGGGTAAGGGCATCACCTTCGATTCCGGCGGCATTTCGCTGAAAGATCCGCCGGCCATGGACGAGATGAAATTCGACATGAGCGGTGCGGCCACGGTGTTGGGTGCGCTGCGCGCGGTGGCGGAACTCGAGCTGCCCATCAATCTGGTGGTGATCGTCGCCGCCTGCGAGAACATGCCGAGCGGCGGTGCCGTCAAACCCGCCGACATCGTCACCACGATGTCCGGCCAGACGGTGGAGATCCTCAACACCGACGCCGAAGGCCGGCTGGTGCTGTGCGATGCGATCACCTATAGCCGTCGTTTCAAGCCGGCGGCGGTCATCGATGTCGCGACGCTGACCGGCGCCTGCATCGTCGCCTTGGGCAACCATTTCAGCGGTTTGATGAGCAACGACGAGGCGCTCGCGGAGGCACTCTCGGCGGCCGGCGTGCGCGCCGACGATCGCGCGTGGAAGCTCCCCATCGGCGATGAATATGTCGATCAGTTGAAGAGCAATTTCGCGGATATCGCGAACGTCGGCGGCCGCGAGGGCGGCGCGTGCACGGCCGCGTCCTTCCTCTGGAAATTCGCCAAGGACCTGGCCTGGGCGCATCTCGATGTGGCGGGCACGGCGTGGCTCAGCGGTTCGCAAAAGGGCAGCACGGGCCGGCCGGTGCCGCTGCTCGTCGACTTTCTGGTACACCGCGCCGGGGCGCAATGACCGCTCGGGTCGATTTTTACGTTCTCGACAGTTCGTCGGCGCGGGAGCGCTGGACGTACGCATGCCGGCTCACCGAGAAAGCCTACTTGCTCGATCTGCAGGTGGTGGTACTGAACGACAGCCGCGCGGACGCCGAGGCCATGGACGAATTGCTATGGACGTTCAGGGACCGCTCCTTCGTGCCACACAGCCTCGCGCGCGACGGCGTGCCCTGCGACGTGGCGACCCCGGTGCGACTGACGCCGGACCTGGACACCATCGACCGGGCGGATCTGCTGCTGAACTTGAGCGCGGGTCTGCCCACCGGGCTCGAGCGTTTCGCGAGAATTGCCGAGGTGATCGATGCGGACGACGACCGCCGGCGCCTGGGACGCGAACGCTTCAAGGCCTATCGCGAGCTGAATCTGCCGCTGGAGACGCATCAAATCGATGGGGCGGCGGACACCTGAGTTACGCATGACCACCGACTCTCTCGATCCACGCGACATCCCGATCCTCACCGAGGCCGTCGAAGCCGATGGTCACGCCTACGCGCTCATCGACACCAAATCGGTGCATGCCGCCATCGTCACCGAGGCGCTGAAACTCGCCGACTCGCTGTTGCATCAGGCGGTCAAGGACATCGAGGCCACGCTGTTCGAGCGCGTGCTGGATGCGCTGCGCGCCGAGCTGCCCGAGCTCGTGGACCGCGTGCTGCGCGAACACGCGGGCGGCAGGCCGGCCAATGGATAAGTCGTACTCACCGTCGGACATCGAAGCGCGCCTCTACGCCACCTGGGAGGCCGCCGGGTACTTCACGCCCAGCGGCCGGGGACCGGCCTACTCCATCGTGATCCCGCCGCCCAATGTCACGGGCACGCTGCACATGGGCCATGCCTTCCAAGACACGATCATGGACTCGCTCATCCGCTACCAGCGCATGCGCGGCTTCGACACCCTGTGGCAGCCCGGCACGGATCACGCGGGAATCGCGACGCAGATGGTGGTGGAGCGCCAACTGAATGCCGCCGGACAGAGCCGCACCGACATCGGCCGCGACGCCTTCGTCGCGCGGGTATGGGAATGGAAACAAAAATCCGGCGGACTGATCGCCCAGCAACTGCGTCGTCTCGGCGCCTCGGTGGATTGGCGGCGCGATAAATTCACCATGGACCCCGGCCTGTCGCGCGCGGTCACCGAGGTGTTCGTCCGCTTGCACGCGGAGGGTTTGATCTATCGCGGCAAGCGCCTCGTGAACTGGGACCCCGTGCTGCAGACCGCGCTGTCCGATCTCGAGGTCGCCGCCACGGAAGAAGCCGGCAGCCTCTGGCATCTGCGTTATCCCCTGGTCGACGGCGATGGCTTCCTGGTGGTCGCCACCACCCGGCCCGAAACGCTGTTGGGCGATGCCGCCGTGGCGGTGCATCCCGACGACGAGCGCTATCGGCACCTGATCGGCCGCAGGCTGCGATTACCGCTCACCACCCGCGAAATTCCCATCATCGCCGACGCCTACGTCGACCCCAAGTTCGGCAGCGGTTGCGTCAAGATCACGCCCGCGCACGATTTCAACGACTACGAGATGGGGCAGCGTCATCACCTCGCGCTCATCAACATCATGACACCCGATGCCACCTTGAACGAGGCGGTGCCCGAGCCGTATCGGGGCCTCGACCGTGGCATCGCGCGCACCCGCATCGTCGACGATCTGACCGCGCTGGGATTACTGGAGCGCGTCGAACCGCACCGCCTGACGGTGCCGCGCGGCGATCGCAGCGGAGCGGTGCTCGAACCGCTGCTGACCGATCAATGGTTCGTCGATATCAAGCCCCTGGCCGCGCCCGCGATCCACGCCGTCGAGGCGGGTCACGTACGTTTCGTTCCAGAGAACTGGACGGGGGTCTATTTCGAATGGATGCGCAACATCAAGGACTGGTGCATCAGCCGCCAGCTGTGGTGGGGCCATCGCATACCCGCCTGGTACGATGCCGACGGCCGCTGCTACGTCGGGCGCGACGAGGCCGCGGTACGCGCCGCCCATGGACTCGATGCGTCGCTGGCGCTGCGCCAGGACGAGGACGTGCTGGATACCTGGTTCTCGTCCGCGCTCTGGCCGTTTGCGACGCAGGGCTGGCCCGATGCGACACGCGACCTCGATACGTATTATCCGACGGCCGTGCTGGTCACCGGTTTCGACATCATATTCTTCTGGGTCGCCCGCATGATCATGATGGGCCTCAAGTTCACCGGCAAGGTGCCGTTTCGCGAAGTCTACATGCATGGGCTGATCCGCGACCACGATGGTCAGAAAATGTCCAAGTCCAAGGGCAACGTGATCGATCCGCTCGACATCGTCGACGGCATCACGCTCGAGGATTTGCTGGCGAAGCGCACCACCGGCCTGATGCAGCCGCAGATGAAACCCGCCATCGAGAAGGCCACGCGCAAGCAATTCCCGCAGGGCATCGCCGCCTTCGGCACCGATGCGCTGCGCCTGACCTTCGCCTCCCTCGCCACGCAGAGTCGCGATCTGCGCTTCGACATGGCGCGCGTCGAGGGCTACCGCAACTTCTGCAACAAACTCTGGAACGCCGCGCGCTACGTGCTGATGAACGTCGAGCCGCAGCAACCGCACGCCGACGGCGCGCGCGGCGACGCACACAGGGAAGGCGCAAATGCCAACCAAGCCGATGAAACCCGCGGCGATGCTCGCACGCACGACCCAAATGCCGATACCACGCAAACCAATGGCGTGCGAGTCGATAGCACGACGACCAGCCTCGCCGATCGTTGGATACGCTCGCGGCTGGCCGCGACCCTCGAACGCGTGGCCACAGGATTCGCCGGCTACCGGCTCGACCTGGTGGCGAGCGCCCTGTACGACTTCACCTGGCACGAATACTGCGATTGGTATCTCGAACTGTCGAAGGCCGTGCTGTTCTCCGGTACGGCCAGCGATGCGCAGAAGCGCGCTACGCGTCATACGTTGATTCACACGCTGGAGACGCTGCTGCGAGCCCTGCACCCGCTCGCACCTTTCATCAGCGAGGAGATCTGGCAGCGAGTGCGCGTGAGCGCGGGCGTGAGCGCGGCGTCAAGCGGCGCGACCATCATGCTGAGCCCCTTTCCGGTCGCGGATAACGTACCGCCCGATACCCAGGCGGAAGCGGAAATGCGCTGGGTCATGGATTTCATCGAGGGCGTGAGGCAGATCAGAAGCGGCATGGACATCGCTCCCAGCCGCAAGCTGCAGGTGCTGCTGCAGAACGCCAGCCCCACCGACACCGCGTACCTCGAGCGCAACCTGCCCTACCTGGTGCGCCTCGCCGGCGTCGAGCCACCTGAAGTACTGGCGCCCGGGAAGACCGCGCCCATCGCGGCCGTGGCCCTGCTCGGGCAGCTCGAAATCCTGGTGCCCATGGCGGGCTTGATCGAACCCGCGGCGGAACTCGAGCGCCTCGCCAAGCGACGCCGCAAGGCGCAACTCGACATCGACAAGCTCGAAGGCAAACTACGCAATGGCGATTTCGCCAAGAATGCGCCCGCGGACGTGGTCGCGAAGGATGCGGCGCGGCTCGCCGAATTGCGCATGGAGATGACGCAGCTCACGGCACAGGTGGCACGGGTCGATGCATTGCGCGCCGGCTGAGGTCGCGCGCACCGTGAATTCGCCGCACGCTATGCAGGCGCGGGCCGCCGCCGCACCGAGTGCGCCCGCGCGGCAATGGCCCGCTCGAGTCTCGTTCGCACGGCGCTTACCGCCGGCCACCGCATGAGCGCCAACTCCGTCGGCATCGCAGCGATCCTCGCCCAGCTCAATCGGGTGATTCTGGGCAAGGAAGCGCAGATCCGTCTGTGTCTCGCCTGTCTCTTGGCGCGCGGCCATCTGCTGCTCGAGGACATTCCGGGGGTGGGCAAGACCACGCTGGCGCACGCGCTCGCCAAATCGCTGGGGCTGTCGTTCCAACGCGTGCAATTCACCAGCGATCTGCTGCCGGCCGACGTGCTCGGCGTATCGATCTACGATCGCGAGACGGGCTCGTTCCGTTTCCAGCGCGGACCCATCTTCTCGCAACTCGTGCTCGCCGACGAAATCAACCGGGCATCGCCCAAGGCGCAGAGCGCGTTGCTCGAGGCCATGGAGGAACATCAGGTGACCCTCGACGGCCAGTCGATGCCTCTGCCGGAGCCCTTCTTCGTGATCGCGACCCAAAACCCCCAGGATCAAATCGGCACGTTCCCGCTGCCGGAATCGCAATTGGATCGGTTCCTCATGCGGGTGCAGCTCGGCTATCCGGCCGCGGCGGCGGAACGCGAACTGTTGAACGGCGTCGATCGGCGCGAACTCATCCACTCCCTCGAAGCGGTGGTGAGCGGCGACGACTTGAGCCGCCTACAGCGCCAGGTCCAAGGCATCCACGTCGCACCGGCGCTGCTCGATTACGTGCAGGCGCTCATCGCCCACACGCGCAACTCCGCGAGCCGCGTGGTGGGTCTCTCGCCGCGCGCCGCGATCGGCCTGCTGCGTGCCGCGCGGGCCTGGGCGCTGATCGCGGGGCGCGAGGCCGTCATACCCGAACACGTGCAACAGGTGTTCGCCGCGGTGGTCGAACACCGCCTCCGGCACGGCGACGGCGATCCAGCGGCGGTGGCGCGTCTGCTCGAGGCCGTACCCATCCCTTGAACGGCATGCCCCCGTGAAACGCTGGCGGCAGGCCGCGACGAATCGGCTGACCCGGTGGTCCGCACGCCGGCATGGCCGGGACAGTCTGCCGCTCAAGATCGACCGGCGCCGCATCTACATCCTACCCACCCGCTTTGGCATCGCGCTGGCGCTGCTGTTGGCAGCGATGCTGCTGGCCGGGCTCAACTACAACAGCAATCTCGGACTGGCTTTCGGTTTCCTGATGGCAAGTCTGGCGCTGGTCGCCATGCATCACTGCCATCGTAACCTCCAGGGCCTGATCGTCGACGTGGCCACCGAGGTCGATGCCTTCGCCGACGGTGCGGCGCGTTTCAACTTCGTGCTGCATAACGACGCCGCCGTGGATCGATGCGACATCGAGATTTGCTGCGGCGGCCATGCACCGGCGACGCACAGCGTGGCGGCCGGCGGCCATCGTCGCGCGCACGTCGATGTGCCGGTACTCGCGCGCGGCATCACGCGCCATGCGCGGTTCGAACTGCGCACCCGCTACCCCTTCGGCTGGTTTCGTGCCTGGACCTATGTACAAAGTCCGCTCTGCGTATTCATCGCACCCGAGCCGCGCGGCGCACGTAGCGTGCCATCCGCCGCCGGTCATGGAAATGCCGGGCATGCGGAATCGCGCGGCGACGAAGAGTTCGCCGGCCTGCGCGCCTATGAGGCCGGAGTGCCGCTGAAGCACATGGCGTGGAAGGTGCTGGCGCGCGGCGGCGAACCCGCGGTGCGCAGCTACTCAGGGGCCGCGGCGCAGCCCGAATGGCTGGAATGGTCGGCATTGGAGGGGGTCGACACCGAGGCGCGCCTCTCGCAGCTCTGCCGCTGGGTGCTCGACGGCGACCGCGAGCGTCGGCGCTACGGCCTGCGGATTCCGGGTGCGGAAGTCGGGCCGGGGAGCGGCGCTCTGCATCGCACCGCCTGTCTGCGCGCGCTTGCCGGGTATGGCGACGCGCGGTCTAGTACCTCGGCACGATGAATTTGACCGCTTCACAGGGCCCGGATGAGCGCGTCACGTTCGAGCGGCTCGCGTGGATCACGGGCTGTCTGGCGCTCGCGCTCGCGCCCTATGTCACCGGCCTGCCCGTCTGGGTCACCGGCTTGAGCGTGGGTGCCGCGGCATTGCGACTGATGCGCGCGGCGCGCGGTCGCGGTGCGCCGCCGCGAGCGCTGCGGGCCGTGGTCGCGGTGCTCGCGATCGGTCTGCTGTTCCTCAAGTACCGCACCTTCAACGGCCTCTCGGCGGGCACCGCACTGCTGTGCCTGATCGCGGGGTTGAAGCTGCTGGAGGCCGAGACCCGGCGCGACATCTACGTGGTCACGATGATCATTTATTTCTTGAGTTTGGCCGCGCTGTTGCAGGGCGACTCATTCTGGCTGTTTGGCTACTTGATCGGGGTGGGATGGCTCACGACCGCGGCATTGTTGCCGCTGACGAGCATGGGCCAAGCCGCTCAGTGGCGTACCAGCGTACGTTATTGCGGACGTCTGCTGGCCCAGGCGCTGCCGCTGGCGCTGGCTTGCTGGTTGTTTTTTCCGCGGTTTGGCGGTCCGCTGTGGCAACTGCCCGATGATGGCGGCGTCGCCAGCTCCGGCTTGAGCGATTCGATGAGTCCGGGCGACATCACCGAGCTCGCGCAGTCGGATGAGATCGCGTTTCGCGTGCACTTCAGCGAGGCAGCGCCACCGCCGGAGCAGCGCTACTGGCGCGGACCGGTGCTGCACGAGTTCGACGGGCGCGCCTGGAGTCGCAGCGACGGCGGAACACTGCCTGCGGCACCGCTGTCGTTCAAGGGAGCGGCCTATCGTTACACCGTGAGCCTGGAGCCAAACCAACACCCCTGGCTGTTCGTGCTGGAGTGGCCCGCGCAATGGAGTGTCGCGCATGCCCTGCTGACCACCGATTACATGCTCGTACAGTCCGCCCCGGTGAGCGAACCCATCGACATCGTCGCCACGTCATACCGCTATGCCCAGGCCACCCTACCCTTGAGCGCCGGTATGCGCGGTCGCGATACAAGGCTCCCCGCGGGACGCA
>Ga0116227_10012919_pt1 | contig 13376 bp, 10 predicted proteins | sample S1TSphgellanicum_FD_89693 | JGI IMG/M metagenome (GOLD analysis project Ga0116227, IMG submission 89693) | Host-associated microbial communities from peat moss isolated from Minnesota, USA - S1T2_Fb - Sphagnum magellanicum MG | ecosystem: Host-associated > Plants > Peat moss > Unclassified...
AGCCGTTTAGCGATGATGTTGCGCTGGATCTCGTTGGACCCGGCGTAGATGGAGGTCTTGCGGTAGTTGTAATACCAGGCCGCGCTGTGCACCGCCGGGTCGAACGCCTCGTACCCCGATGCGTCCATCATCAGCTCGGTCAAGGCTTGCTGGATCTCCGTGCCCTTGATCTTGATGAACGACGATTCGGGCCCCGGGCTCTTGCCCGACTGTTCGGCCGCGAGCGAGCGCAGCTGCGTGTACGAGAGCGCGGTCAATTCGATCTCGACGTTGGCGATGCGCTCGGCGAAGTGGTCGTCGTCGAGCAAGGTGCCGCCGTCGACGCGCTGCGAGTTCGCGATCGCATTGAGGCGTTCCAGGAGCTGGCTCGAACCGGCGACGCCGGCGGTGCCGTTGCGCTCGTGCTCGAGCAAGAACTTGGCGTAGGTCCAGCCTTCGCCTTCGCGGCCGACCAGATTCTCGACCGGCACGCGCACGTTCTCGAAGTAGACTTCGTTGACTTCGCGGCCGCCGTCGATCGTGACGATCGGGCGCACGGTGACGCCCGGCGTCTTCATGTCGATCAGTAGAAACGAGATGCCGCTCTGCTTGCGCGCCGCCGGGTCGGTCCGGACCAGGCAGAAGATCCAGTCCGCGAATTGCGCGAGGGTGATCCACGTCTTCTGGCCGTTGACGACGTAGTGGTCGCCGTCGCGTTCCGCTTTGGTCGAGAGCGACGCGAGGTCGGAGCCGGCGCCGGGTTCGGAATAGCCCTGGCACCACCAGTCCTCGCTGCTGAGGATTCGCGGCAGGAAGTACTCGCGCTGCGCGTCGTTGCCGAACTCGATGATGACCGGCGCGACCATGGCCACGCCGAACGGCATTTGCCGCGGCGTCCAGCCCAGGGCCATCTCCTGTTCGTAGATGTGGCGCTTGACCACGTCCCAGCCCGTGCCGCCGTACTTGACCGGCCAACCGGGCGCGAGCCAGCCGCGCGAATTGAGCTTGTGCTGCCAGTTGACGTAATCGTCTTTGGTCAGCTCGATGCCGGCTTGCATCTTGGCGCGCACGTCGGCCGGCAGCTCGGCCTTGATGAAGGCCCGGACCTCTTCGCCGAAGGCGAGTTCCTCGGGGCTAAACGTCAGATCCATCCGAACCTCTTTCTTCCGAACCAGGGGTGGCGGCCCCGAACAGGACTCGAGCCATTCCGTCGAAAGTTCTCAGTAAACAAATCTTGCCCTTCGAACGGATATCGCTTGGAATTTACCTCCGAAGTCGACGAAACCACCGAGACCGTCTCGCCGGTCGCCGGGCTGATGATGGAGATCCCGCTGATGATCTCCTCGATCCTCGAGCACGCCGCGCGCTGGCACGGGGACGTCGAAGTCGTGTCGCGCCGCACCGACGGCGGCATCGACCGCTCGACGTACGCCGAGGTCGCGGTCCGCACGGCCCAGCTGGCGCACGCGCTGCGCCGTCTGGGAATACGGCCCGGCGACCGGGTCGCGACCGTGGCCTGGAATTCGCAGCGTCACCTCGAGCTCTATTACGCGATCTCCGGCATCGGCGCGATCGTCCACACGATCAACCCGCGCCTCTTCGCGGACCAGATCGACTACATCGTCAACCATGCCGGCGACCGGGCGATCTTCATCGATGCCGATCTGGTCAAGATCCTCGAGCCGTTGGCGGCCAAGTTCCCGTCGGTCGAGAACTACGTCGTGCTGTGCGCGCCGGCCGACATGCCGGCGACCTCGCTGCCGAACGCGCTTTCCTACGAAGCGCTGATCGCCGGCGAGCCCGGCTCGATCGAGTGGCCCGTCTTCGACGAGCGCACCGCGGCCGGACTCTGCTATACCTCCGGGACGACGGGCAATCCGAAAGGCGCTCTGTACAGCCATCGCTCGACCGTGCTGCACGCGATGTCGGGCGCCGCCTCGCATCGCTCGCGCGACGGCGCACTGCGTTCGATCCTGCCCGTGGTTCCGATGTTCCACGTCAATGCCTGGGGGCTGCCCTACGTGGCGCCGATGGTCGGCGCGAAGCTGGTCTTCCCGGGCGCGAAACTCGATCCGGCCAGCCTCTACGAGCTCTTCGAAGCCGAAGGCGTCGACTTCACCGCGGGCGTTCCGACCGTCTGGCTCTGGCTGCTCGCGTACATGAAAACCAATAACTTGAAATTCACCACGCTGCGCGCGCTCGGCGTCGGCGGCTCGGCCGCGCCGCGTTCGCTCATCGAGTCGTTCGAGAACGACTTCGGCGTCGAAGTGTTGCAGGGCTGGGGCATGACGGAAACCTCACCGGTCTGCACGACGGGCGCGATCAAACCCAAGCACGACACGCCCGAGCTGCGCTTCGACTACAAGTCGATCGCCGGCCGGGTCAACTACGGCGTCGAGCTGCGGATCATCGACGAGAACGGCGCCGTCTTGCCCGACGACGGCACCTCGCAGGGCGAGTTGCTCGTGCGCGGCCATTGGGTCGCCAGCGGCTATTACGGCGACGAAGCGGCCACGCGCCGCGCGATCACCGAAGACGGCTGGTTCCACACGGGCGACATCGCCTCGCTCGACTCCGACGGCTATTTGACGATTCGTGACCGGGTCAAGGACGTCATCAAATCGGGCGGCGAGTGGATCAGCTCGATCGATCTCGAGAACGTCGCGGTCGGCCATCCGGGTATCGCGGAAGCCGCGGCCGTCGGCGTGCCGCATCCGGTCTGGTCCGAGCGTCCGATTCTGGTCGTGATCCGCGCTCCCGGCGCCCAGCTCGACCGGGACGACGTGCTGGCCTACCTCGATGGGAAGATCGTCAAGTGGTGGATGCCCGACGACGTGATCTTCGCCGACGAGTTACCGCATACGGCGACCGGCAAAGTTTCCAAACGTCACTTGCGCGAGCGCCTCAAGGATTACCGCCTGCCCGAGAAGCCGGCTCCGGCAAAGGCCTAGGACCGCCGGCTCCGGCAGGCCTAGGACCGCCGGCTCCGCCAGAGGCCTAGGACCGCCGGCTACGGCCGCCGGCTCCGCAAAGGCTTAGCGGCGGCGGAGGAGCGAAGGGACGGTCGACTATGAAGGCGATCGAGCGTCTCTTCGAAGGGGTGATTTGGAACAGCCGCCTCGTGATCATCGTGGCGGTGGTCGCGAGCCTGGTGGTGTCGCTCGTGCTATTCTATCTCGCGACGGCCGACGTCGTGTTCCTGGTGGGCGACGTCTCGCATTATGCCGGCCTCGACCTGGCGCCGCGCGACCTGCTGCGCGCGAAGCTCGTGGCCCACGCCGCCGCGATCATCGACAGCTACCTCTTCGCGACGATCATGATCATCTTCGCGCTCGGCCTCTACGAGCTCTTCATCAGCCGGCTCGAGAACGTCGAACGCGATTCATTCGCGTCGCGGCTGCTCTTGATCAACAGCCTCGACGACCTCAAAGACCGGCTGGCCAAGGTCGTATTCCTGATCCTCATCGTGCGCTACTTCGAATTCGCGCTGCAGTCCGAAATCGGGTCGGCGCTCGACCTCTTGTACCTCGCCGTGGGGATCGCGCTGGTCGCACTCTCACTCTATCTGACGGGCAAGTCCCACGGCGAGGATAAGAAGTCGCACGAGTAGCTGCTGGGCGAACCCGTCGGAGCTAGGAACCCGCCGACGCTACGAGTTCGCCGGGCCGGTGAACTGACCGAACTTCGCGCCCCAGAACATCTCGGTAAGCGGTCCTTTTGTTCGGTGCCGGCGTATCGTCGGAGGCCTTCAGCGAGAAGGAATTCGCGTCCATGTGGGCGTGCATCACCCGGTTCTTCTGCGCGTCGGAAAATCGGATAGTTGAGATTGAGCGGCATATCGGACCCGCGCGAAATCGATGCGATCGTAACGCCGAACGCCTCGGGTTAGAACGACATCGCCTCGGCACACGCGCCATCCCGCTTTCGCGGTTGCGGTACTAGACATGACTGGCCTGCTGAGTTAATCTTGGTCGAGTTAGTCCGGTCGGGGGAGCTTACGTTATGAAGTCTCCGGTTCATATGCTATGGGCGACGCTGCTGTTAGCCGTACTCGCGACAACGGTCTCGGCGTCCGCGGCGGCGCCGCGAACCGTAACGCGCGAAGCGCTTCACGGTCGTATCTTGGGGGCGCTCTCGCCGCAGACTCCCGTTAAGGTGCACGTGTTGCTGTACGGGCAGCACGAAGCCGAGCTCGACGAACTGATCGAAGCGCAGAATACGCCCGGGTCGCGGGATTTCGGGCATTATCTGACGCCGCAGGAGTTCGGCCGCTATTTCGGCGCGGATCCCGCGACCTACGCTCGCGCGGTCGGCGTGCTTCGGGCGAACGGTTTCACGATCGTCGATCTTGCCAACAATCGGCGCGATATCGTCGCGCGCGCGCCGGCCGCCATCGTCTCGGCCTTCTTTCGGACGCCGCTGGAACTGCATGCCGAAGGCGACCGCGTCTTTTACGCTGCGCGTTACGCTCCACTGATCCCCGCTGCCTTGCATGCCCGCCTGGTCACCGGGTTGAACGATTACCACCTCTTGCACTCGCACCTGCGCAGGCGTCCCCGCTACATCGACGATAACGGCGATTTCAGCTGGTCCCCGCAGGACGTCGCGCGCGCGTACGATCTCAACCCCCTTTATGCCGCGGGCTTGACCGGCGCGGGCATCTCCCTGGCCAATGCGACCGCGGGCGCCGCGACCCAAAGCGACCTCTCGAACTTCCAGTCGACCTTCAACTTGCCCGCGGCGCAACTGGTCTCGACGCCCATCGACGGCGCGTTGTCGACGAGCTGCGGCCATGGCTGCGCCAACGACGAGTCGACCCTCGACATGGACTGGGCCACCGCGACGGCGCGCAACGTCACCTTCCATCAGGTCGTGGCGCACACGACCGCCGGCAACGATTTCGACGACGTTTACGCCTACATCGCGGACAAGCTCGCGACGACGACCCATATCGCGAGCACGAGCTTTGGAAGCTGCGAGCAAGGTCAGGACCCGGACGAAGAGGCACTCGACAACGGCTACTTCAAGCAATCGGCCGCGGAGGGCCAGTGGTGGTTCGCCGCGGCGGGCGATCACGGCACCGATGACTGCCAGGACGGCTCGACCACCGCCCTTTCCGTCGACTTTCCGGCTTCCTCACCGTACGTGGTCGCCGTCGGCGGAACCGACGTCCACGCCACGGTCGACGGGAACGGTAACGTCACGAAGTACAAGTCGGAAACCGTCTGGCAGTACGGGAATTGCAGTCAGACCGACGGTTTGAGTTCCGACGAGGCCGGCGGCGGCGGCGTGAGCACCGTGTACGCGAAGCCGTCGTATCAGACCGCGCTGACGCCCAAGGACGGCCGGCGCGACGTTCCCGACGTCTCGTTGCTGGCCGACGACGTCAACGACGGCCTCTACATCTACAACCGGACGCTGCAGGCCGGCAACGGCGGCACGAGCGAGGCCGCGCCCCAGTGGGCCGGGCTGTTCGCGATCATCGAGCAGAAGAAGGCCAACTACAAGAACGTGACGGATCCGCACGTCCGCTTGTACCAACTCGCGGCGTCGGCGAACCGCACGACGTATTTCCACGACGTGATCGGGGGAAACAACGGTATCCCGGCGTGCGCGGATGATTTCACGGTATTCGCAGGCTACACCGCGGTGGCCGGCTACGATCGCGCGAGCGGCATCGGCAGTTACCAAGGCGCCAATCTCGTCAACGCGTACTGACGCTCGGACGTTCGTAAGGAGAGCCGTCAATGGTCAAGAAAATAAATATTTCCACGCCGCTGTTGGCCGGGGCGATCGTCGCCCTCGGCGTGCCGAGCGCGGTCTTAGCGGTGACGAGTCTGACCTCGCCCGTCGACGTGACGGGCGCCACGGGGAACGTGATGACCGTGACGCAGACTTCGAAGACCAAGACCGGCATCGGCATTCGCGCGATCGCGAACGACGGTAACGCCGTCGTCGGCAGTTCCGTCAAGAGCAACGGCGTCATCGGTATCACGACCGAGAACAACATCAACGTCGGCGGCCTCTTCGGATACGACGACTCGTTCCGGGGCGAATCCAACGGCGTCGTGGGTCAGTCCAAGAACGGCGACGGCGTGTTCGGGTTCGCGACCGGCGACTCGGGCTGGGGCGTCGAGGGATACGGAACCGGTTCCGGCGCCGGCGACGGCGTGCTTGGCGACGCGATCGGTTCGGGCGTCGACGCGTTCGGTGAAGCGCTGCCGAACGGGACCGACGCTGAGGCGCTCTACGTCGAGGGCGACGGCGGTTCGCCGCTGATCGGCGCTTACAACACCTCGTTCGCCAATCCGTTCGAAGTCTACGACAACACCTACGACAAGGCGTACTGCCCGAAGGTCAATCCGTGTAACGCCGCCGGCGATACGGTGATCACGGGCGACCTGTACGTCTACGGCAACTTTTCGGTCGGCAACGCCTCAGGGGGCGCGAGCCAGTTATCGGTCCGGCGCACGGCCTCCGGCCGCCAGGTGGCGACCTACGCTGCGCAAGAACGGCGCGCGGTCGCCGAAGACACGGGCGAAGCGCAACTGCAAGCGGGCGAGGCGCGCGTCCGGCTCGATCCCGATTTTGCCGCGACGATCGATGCCAAGTCGTCGTATATCGTGTTCATCACTCCCGAAGGCGATACGCGCGGCATGTACGTAGCCGCGCGCACGCCGCAGGGATTCACGGTCCGCGAAACGCTCGGCGGCCGTTCGAATACGCCTTTCGCGTACCGGATCGTGGCCAAATACCTGCCGGTGCCGGCGCCGGAGGGGCGAGCCCCACGCGCCCGCGGAATCCCGCGCGCGCACCGGGCCTTATCGCCTGCGCGACTCCCTGCCGATCCGCGCATGGCCAGGCTGCTGGAGGGGCTGCCCGCCCGCTAGATCTCGATGAACTTCAGAACGGCGCGGTGACCCGGAAGTCGGCCCGGAACCCCGGTCCCCACTGAGTCGTGTTGAACCCGTTCTGAATCTTCAGCAGATACTTGGTATCGGTGAAGTTCGTGAAGGTCGCGTCGAAGCCGAGGTGCCGGTGCTCGCCGCGGCTGGGGTCGCGCCCGAACGACGCATCGAGCGAGAGATGGGGCGGCAGCCGGCCTTGGCTGCCGTCGAGAAACGCGACCGGATAGCCGGTGCCGTACTGCGGCTCGATCGTGGCGAAATACGTGCGGTCGGTGCCGAGGCGTTTGGTGAAGCCGAATTCCGAGGCAAAGGTTTGGTCGTGGTCCTCGGGCTCGAGCGTCAGCGACTCGACGCCGTTGGCCGAGAGACACGAGGGATCGAGCGTGGGGCAGATCAGAAACGTGCCGCCCGAGACGCCGGCGCTGGCGTTAGAATTCGAGAGTGAGGCGGAGAAGAAGATCGAGTCGCCGTTCTTCCAATGGGCGTCGACCCGCCCTTCGACGCCCTCGGCGATGCCGATCGTGCTGTTGTAGACGGCGAAGATCGGCGTGTTGGCGAGTTGCGTGGTGTCCAGGACGTTGACCACGTTGCGCTTCCAGAAGTTGAGCGTCGCGCGAGCGTCGGGCGTCAGCGCGTGCGCCAACCCGAATTCATAGTACTGGTCGCGCTCGGGTTTGAGATCGTAGGGCGGGAGCGGGCAGGTCGTCGCCGAGCCGGCGCACCCGAGGGCGACGGCGGCGGCGCGTACGTCTTCGAGAAACGGCGCAGCGTACAAGCGTCCCCAGTAAGCGTGCAGGATGTCGGACGGGTCGATCTGGCCGTTGACCTCGAGCCGCGGGCTGACTTGCGAACCGCCGACGTAGCCGGTGGAGTGGTCGTAGCGCAGTCCGCCCTGCACGGAAACGTAGCGGGTCGGAGTCCACTTATCTTCTATATAGGCGCCGGTTTGGGTGCCGCGCTGCGCCTGCGAACTCGCGAAGCTCTGCACCGGGATGGGGTTGCCGTTGGCATCCTCGTTGAAGACGATGTTCTGGAACCCCGAGAAATTCTCGATCGATTCGTCGAGCCCTAACTTGACCGCGTTGTCGCCGAAGATGTGGAAGTGCGTCAGCCGCAGGCCTTCGAAGAACGACTTGCGATCCTGCTGCAGGCCGGGATTACCGGCGGCCAGGTTTGCCGGGATGTCGCCCGCATAGACGATGCGGTCGTATTTGTACCACGGCGTAATCTGGGTGTACGCTTGTCCGTCCGCCGCGTTGAGCGTGTAGACGAGGTTGAAGAAGCTGCTGTACTCGCGCTGCACGTCGTCGGTGCCCGGCAGCGCGACGATCGGATCGTTCGGGTTCGCGGTGTCGTTGATCGGAATCTGAAAGAGCGACGTGCTGTTGGACGCATCGAACGTCAGGGTGTCGTGCTTGCCCACGTTGGTGATCGTCCGTAAGAACTCGTCACCCGTGTTCGAGTTGTCGTGCACGGGCACGAAGGTCGGCGCATCGATGCCGCGATCCGTGCGCGACTGGTCGGCGTTGAAGAACAGCTGCGTTCCGCCGAACCGCGCGTTCTCGGTCAGCGTGCTCTGCAGATCGCCGTAGGATCCGGCGCCGAGCGTGAACGAGCCGGCCTCGGGCGCCGTGAGGTCGCTGGTCCGGTGGCTGATGATGTTGACGACCGCGCCCTGGCGCGCCCCGCCGAATTCCGCCGGGAAGGCACCCGTGAAGACCTCGAGCGAGTCGATCGTTCGCGGATCGATGATCTCGCTGAAGTTCGCCGTGGTCGCCAGCGGCAGCGGCACGCCGTCGAGCTCGTAGGTCAAGCCGTGAAAGCCGTGCGCGACCGGTTCGTTATAGGAGAAGCGCACGATGCCCGGCAGCGTCTCGATCACGTTGTTCAGGCTTTGATTTTCGGGAAGGGCCGCTAACTGTTCGCGGCCGACCGAGTTGACCGAGACGGGCTGGCCGCCGGCGCCGCGCGCCGAGACCGACTGGATGCTGCCGATGACCTTCGGCGTCAGCTCGACAGGCAAGCTGACGACCGCGTCGGTCTCGACGTCGATCGCCTGGGTGAAATCGGGGAACCCGTCCTGGTGTACCGTGACGGTGTAGCGCCCGAAGGGGACGCGGGCGAACGTGAAGGCGCCGCCGGCGTCGGTCCGGCCCGAAAACGTGTTCTCCTCGCCCCGCAGGGTCACGGTCGCCCCGGCCGCGGGCTTTCCGCCGACGGTGACCGTTCCGCGGACGAAGCCGCTGACGTCGGCCAGCGCGGGTGCGGCGACGATACATAGAAATGAAGCGGCAGTCCAAGCCGCGATGGCGGGTCTCATAAAAGCTCCTCAAAGCGCGTTCGGCGGCCGCGTACGCGGGCGCGCCGGAGTAGCGGGGACCGAGGCCCCGTCGAGACGGCGCTAGGTGGGGAGCGGCGGCGCGCGACCCGGATGGCGGCCGCCGGCGAGCAAGCACGAGCCGGCCGCACGCCGTCCATCGCGCATCGCCCAGCCATCGGGGGCCCCGCCCCGGGCCGCGCGCGCGTAGGCGGCGAACGCAGCGCCCGCGGCTCGCAAGAGCGTGCCGGCGGCCCGTGAGGCCCGGAACACCAGGAGCGCGGCCGGCAAAATGGCGAGCAGCGCGGGCAAGCCGAACGCTAGGCCGTGGCCTTCGAGCAGTTCGAGCGCCAGGTACAGGCCGAATCCGCCCGCGCCCAGGGCGCCCAGGCTCGCGGCATCCGAGCCGTTCGTCGCGATAGAAGTACGCAGACTCGCGCTCAGGAAGGCGGTCAGCGCGGCCAACAACAGCGACCCGGCCACCAGGGCCGCCAGCACCGGGGCGCCTTCGAGCCCGGGCGCGTGGTCGAAACCGTTGGCGGCCAGGTGCACGAGTAGCGCGATCAGCAAGACCGGCGGAACGCCCGCCGGCAGCCTTCGAAGGGTCATCGGCGGGTTTCGTTCCGGGCCTGGCGCCGGGTTCCCCGCCGTCCGCCGTCCCCCAGACTCCTCCAAGGGACCACGGCCGAGGTTTCGAACCGCCCCTATGCGGGGCACGCCCCTAGCTCACTCCCTCCCCAGCCAACCAAGATGAGGCCCATGCGACCCTCCGCCAAGAGCCACGTCCCGAGCGAATCGTCCGACGCAGTCGGGCTCGTGATCGCGCTGTTGGTTCGCTATCCGGAAGTCGCGACGATCGTATCGCATCCCGCCGACGGTACGCTGACGCTCTCGTTCGCGGTGGCGCTCGAACTCGATCGCGCGGCGGAACGCGAGATCCGCGAGAGTGTGGGCGACCACGTGCGGTCGCTGTTGGCGCTCGGCGGCGAGGAGCCCGACGCGATCGCCGTCGAGTGTGAGTGCGACGGCGCCACGAGCTTCGTTCGCATCACCCGCGACGCGCGCAGCTTCACCCGCGAGGAACTGCAAGTCTTGGTCGCCGTCCTGGCCGGCCGGTTCGGCGACGGGCTGATCAAGAGCCCCGCCTCCGACGACGATTCGTTCGAAGACGACTTGGCGGCGGACGAATTGGTCGACTACGCGCTCGATGCGATTCGCGATCCGCAGTCGCAGCGCAGCCTCGTCGGCTTCCGCGAAGAGAAACGCGTCCTGGTCTATTTCGTCGCCGCTCGCAAGAAGGCCAAAGCGCGCGCGCGGTCGTAGCGCGGTTTCGGTGCTCGTCGACTTCCACTCCCATACGCTCGAGAGCGATGGAACGCTCGCGCCGGCCGAACTCGCCGCGCTGATGCGCAAGCGCGGCGTCGAGGTCTTCTCGGTGACCGACCACGACTCGCTCGGCGCCTATGGAAAATTCGAGGGCCAGGAGGGCGCGGCCACGATCGTTTCCGGGATCGAGCTCAACACGACCTATCGCGGCAACGAAGTCCACGTGCTCGGCTACGGCTTTCCGCTCGACGCGGTCGAGATCGGGACGGCTATCGCGGAGAACCGGCGGCAACGCGAACTGCGGGCGCAGCGCATGGTCGATCAGCTGAGCGCCGCGGGTTACGCGCTCGATCTCGCGAGCGTGCGAGCCGAGGCGGGCTACTCGCGTAGCTCGCTCGGTCGCCCGCACGTCGCCCGCGCGTTGATCCGCGCGGGTCACGTCGCAACCCTCGAGGCGGCCTTTCGCGATCTCCTGACCCCCGGCAAGCCCGGTTACGTTCCGTCCTTGTACATGCGGCCCCAGGATGCGGTCGCGCTGATCGCGCGGGCCGGCGGCGTCGCCGTGCTCGCCCATCCCGGCCGGCTGCGCGATGAAGACATCATCGACGAATTGGTAGCCGCGGGGCTGGCCGGGCTCGAAGTCTTCTACGCGACCCACGAACCGGCGCAAGTCGCGCATTACCGCAATATCGCCGCGCGCCACGGCTTGGTCATGACGGCCGGCGCGGATTTCCACGACCCGGGCCACAACCCGCGCGGCGTCGGCATGGAAGTCGAGCGCGCCGACGTCCAACCCTTCCTCGACCTCGTCCTGGCCGCCGCTTAAAGTGAAGACGCTGCCGGGGTTCGTGCTGGCGGGCCGCTCGTTTCTCACGCTGCCCGATTTCTTCATGGAGGTTACGGGCGAGCACGGTCCGGTCGTTTGCTTCCGCAATTTCCGGCGGCGGATCTATCTGGTCACCGAACCCTCGCTGGTCGAGGAAGTGCTGGTCGCCAAGGGACCCGCGTTCATGAAAGGCCGCGGCACGCAGCGACTCGCGCGCTTGCTCGGTCGCGGGTTGCTGACGCTCGAACAACCCGAACATCTGCGGCACCGTCGCATGATCCAGCCCGCCTTCCACCGCAAGCGCATCGACACGTACGCGACGATCATGGTTGGTGAGACGCTCGCGCGCGTTGGCCGCTGGAGCGAAGGCGAGACGGTCGACGTCGACCACGAGACCAATCGGCTCGCGCTCGACATCGTGGCGAAATCGGTCTTCGGCTCGGACCTCTCGCGCGACATGAGCGACATTTCCGACTCGCTGAACGCCGCGCTGCAGACCTTCCCGGCGTCCATGTTACCGTTCGCGGAACTTCTCGACAACCTGCCGATTCCCAATAACCGGCGCTTGTGGGCCGCGCAGCAGCGCCTGTGGTCGGTCGTCGACCGGATGATCCGCGAGCATCGCGCGGGCGCGGGCGATCCCGACGATCTGCTTTCGATGCTGCTCGAAGCGCGCGACGAAGCCGGCGCCGTGGGCATGAGCGACGAGGCGATCCGGGACGAAGCGCTCACGATCTTGCTCGCGGGACACGAGACGACGGCGAACGCGATGGCCTGGGCCTTCTACTTGCTCGAACGCCATCCGGAGATTTCGGCGCGCCTGTACGCGCACGTCGACGACGTGCTCGGCGGCCGGACCGCGACCGCCGCCGACGTGCCGCGGCTCGACTTCGCGCGCGCGGTGTTCGCGGAAACGATGCGCCTCTACCCGCCGGCCTGGGTGACGGCGCGGCGCGCGCTCGAAGCGGTCGAGATCGGCCCGCACCACCTCGCGCGCGGCGATATCGCGATCGTGAGCCAGTACGTTTCACACCGCGATCCGCGCTTCTTTCCCGAACCCGAGCGGTTCGACCCGGATCGCTGGTTCGGTCCACCGCCGCCGAAGTTCGCATACTTTCCCTTCGGCGGCGGCAACCGGCTCTGCGTCGGCGAGCAATTCGCTTGGATGGAGGGCATCCTAGTGTTGGCGACGATCGTGCAGCGGGCGCGTCTGGCACGGGTCGATGCGGCCGAGGTCGCAACGCTGCCGCTGGTGACCTTACGGCCCCGGACGCCCATTCGCGCGCGCGTACAGCTCCGCGCCCGCTCGCTCGAGCTCGCATAACGCCGCCTCCTGGGCGTCGATCGTATCCGCGTCCTTCATATAACGATGGTTGACGCGCACGTTGGCGGCGCCGGCCTCGAGCGCCGCGCGGCCGAACGCGGCCGCGCAGACGACGTCGCTCTGCAAATGCTCGTTCTCGAGCGCGCGCGCGCGTGATGCGAGCCGCAGCGCGCTGACCGCGAGGCCCGCGGCGTGCAGCGGAGCCGCCGCCGCGCCGGCCAGCGCGGCCTGCAGCACGGCCGTCCGCTCGGCGCGCTCGGTAGCGTTCGCGCGCGGCAGTGCCATCGCGGCGACGACCGCGCCGTAGGCCGCTTCGTCTTCCGCGCGCGCTTCGAGCAACTGCGCGCGGAGCGCGTCGGCCTCGCCGGCCAAGCTGTTCGCTTCGTTCGCGACCGAAGCAAACTTCGGATTTTCGTGCGTGATCCGCGCGACCATTGCGACCAAAGCCGCAGCTGCCGCTGCGACCACGGTCGCAGCGCTGCCTCCGCCCGGCGTGGGCGCGGCGGAAGCGAGCTTATCGAGATATCCTTCGAGCGTCTCCACGCTGGGGACTTCGGGCTCCGGCGGCGAAAGTCGTCCGGAATCCGCTTCAGATTGTTTCAAAGATCAGCGAGATGCTACGCACCGATATCCCAAGGAGTCGTTACTTTGCAACTCATCGATAAGCAGCTGGGGGACGTCAAGGACCGCAGCCTC
>Ga0116227_10012920_pt1 | contig 13375 bp, 2 predicted proteins | sample S1TSphgellanicum_FD_89693 | JGI IMG/M metagenome (GOLD analysis project Ga0116227, IMG submission 89693) | Host-associated microbial communities from peat moss isolated from Minnesota, USA - S1T2_Fb - Sphagnum magellanicum MG | ecosystem: Host-associated > Plants > Peat moss > Unclassified...
CCCCCACTTCCCCTGGCCGCCGGCTTCCCTCCCCCTACTTCCCCCAGCAGCCCGCCTCCCCCCCCCTACTTCCCCCTGCCGCCCGCCGCCCCCGCCCGCCCCCCCCCCCCCCCCCCCCGCCGCCCGCCCCCCCCCCCCCCCCGGCCGAGCACTGTACGGCGCCTTTTCTGGGCCTGACAGTGCAGCCCTACGGAGAACTGTGTGGTTCTGCCGCACGGTTTGACTTTTTGACTGTGGAAGTTATTCAAATTAAAAAGAAAACACAGTTTTTTAAATCCCTGAATCTGTGCGAGTGGTTGGTATCTGTTCTACACCTGGAAGAATTCAGTTTCTCAAACCCGGTAAGCTGCTCTGCTGTGGAACGTACATTATATTAAACTCTTTATTAGAAGAACATTGTTAAGCTCTTTTGCAAAATAAAAAGAACATGTAGAACCATGCAGGGGCCCAAAAACATGTGCAAGAAAACAAGAAAAACAGGCGCCGGACAGAGCTTGATGGCGGGGGTATTTAGAGTCTCTCAAAAATGTTTGAGTAGCAACTATGTCAAGCGGACAAAAACTCGGAATAGCAGAGATTTGACAAAATTCATATATGGAATTAGGACATCATCTATATCTGGTGCGACATCCTCCCCAGGGACTGTACCTGCTGTATCTAACACAGTAATGAAATAAGTAAAAGAGAGGAATGATCTCATGTTGAATCAGAATCGTTGGTCGCAGTAGCAGGTTGAGTCTACGGTTTGAACCTTAGAGATATCTCCTTCATTATGGCAGGCTAGCATGGAAGGAATGCCTGCTTAATATTATCAGCATAGCACTAGCTGGAGAACTTGCCTTTCATTTAGAATTTACAAGTTCTGGAGATTTAGGCATGTCCCTTATCTTAAAGTGGACAAGAAAGTTCGTTGGTGCTATCAATGACCCTGGCCACGGGTTGTTAGGTGAATGATCCTTGATGCTGTAGGTAAATTACAACTTATTTATAATTTGTCACAATGATTAAACATTTTTGTTCTTTCTTATTTTATAAGGCTCAAAAAATTATAACATTTGATTTTTAATTAATTTTATCAATTGATTTCATTTGTAGTTGAAAATGATAATGAAAAACACTACTAGAATTCTTTGTTTGTCAAATTGGAAATTATGGTAAAAAAAACCAAATTTGGACAAGGGCCAAAAAAACCCCTTTTCATTTTGGACAAGTTTGTTTTAACATGTCCAATGTGATTGGGGTGGTTTTTTTTACTAGCAAAGTAAGGACCATTTTACTAGTCATTTTCACTAATGACTAATGGACCATTTGAATAGTTTAATTTTTTAATTTTTTAAAAATGATTATCAAAAAAAAAATTGTAGGCAAGTAGGTAGGTAGGTCATAAAAATGCAAGTAGGTAGAGTGATAGCCTACCTTACCCTACCTACTTCACCTAACTTAATCTAACCTAATATAACATATTTAACTTAGTTTAACCTACCTACCTTAGCCCCCTAAGCATGTACATAGGTTACAACTATTGAACCCTTGACCTCCCCAATGATAGATCAAGTCCTTAACCAATGGACCATACGATAAAAAAATGTTCAATATTTGTCCAACATTTTATTTCACATGTTTATTTTGACACATCACTACAAGACTATGAGGTACATAGGTGGGTGGGTGGGTAAGTAGGTAGGTAGGGAGGTTGTAATAGGTACGTAGGTATGTAGTAATAACATTAGCCATCTTGACTAAATGTCCTAATTGATTAAAACTCCATTGGCCATTTTTATTAAAAGTGTCATGTGTTTCTTTCCAACTTGACTAGATATTCCATTGATTAAATGTCATTTACCATTTTGACCAAGGTTGTCAATTTTTTGTTCAATTTGATTAAATGTCCAATTGACAAATAGTCAAATAAGTCATTTCAACCATGTTGATTGGTCAAAAAATACAACTGTCATTTAAGCCCCTAGCCTCTAATCAAAATGTACATGTTTATTAGTTAAGAAAAACCAATCAATGAACTTAGACTATTTGAAAAACCAAGAATTCCAGTAGTGAAATCAAATGGTTCACTTGGCCCATGTCCAAAAAATGATGTGCAAGGTTATTCAAATGGTAGAACCTAGGTTCCTTAAGTTTTACAATTTGACAAATTCCTATTGCACACCCAAATTTAATTTGTACATGGTTTATGAAAATTAGGTTCACTATTTGTGGAACCTCACCAAGGGGGCCTTAATTAATTGTTTGTTCATTTGCCCTTGACTTATAGTGTAATTTAGGGAAATACTAGGAAATGAATATTAGTGAAAAATCATTTCATTTTAATATCTCTAGGGTGATTCTAACCCTTTTGGTAAGATGAAAGTTTGGATGGGATCTAAAATAAAGTAGGAGAATAGTACACAAGGGTACATGAATAACAAAATTTTCATCAATAATTCTTAGTATTTAGAAAGTGCATTAAATTATTGATTCAAAATGTTTTGTAACTTTTTTCTTGAAAATTTTTATTATAAAATTGTTGGCATGTGTTCTTTTTTAAGTAAAGTCTTTTTCTATCTTTTGCAAGTTTCAAAGTCATGTTTTCCCCATTTAAAGGTGGTGGTAAATTTTTGGTCCTTCTTTGATATTAAACTTAAACAATGAGTTTTTTCATATGGTAATTTTAAAAGGATTTAGGATAATTTTATGTTTCCTTTTCTATTTGATGTTCTTGAATGAAGTTTCTTAATGGATTTTTACCATAACAAACCTTCTAACACCCAACAAACCCTAAAACTCTTGCTTACCCTAAACAAGCCATAGCCTTAATAGGCCCTTAAATTTTTTGACAATTTTGAAATCCTAATTATTTAAATTTTAACAAACTTCTAAAACCTTTAAACTTGAAATCCTAATCCTTTAAACCTTAATTAATTTTATATAAACTCTAACCTTAAACCTTAAACCCTAATGCATCCTAAATAAATCCTAAAACATAACAAACCTTCTAAGATCCTAACAAACCTTAAACCTTAATCATTTAGCTTTACAACCTTAATTGACCTTAGACAAATCCTAGCTTTAAACCTTAATCCTTTAAACCTTAATATATTATAAACAAACCTAAAACCTTTATAAACCTTAAACTCTAACACCTTAGACAATACCTTAACCTTCAACCTTCAACCTTTAAACCATAATAAACCCCTACAAACCCTAAAACCCCTAATAAACCTTTAAAAACTTGGGTAGACCCTTTTTTTAACAAACATTGTTTTTTTTTCCCCTAGTTCTTGTAGATCTTAACATTTGATTGGGTTGCAAGGAAGTGACAACTACTCATCAACACAAGAGTCTAATCTTGTAACAACAATGCATTGAAAAGAAAAGTAACATGGATAAAGAAAAGCCCACAAAACTAACATGGAATCCACCCACCTTAACATAATGGTAATCGAGTGATGTCTATTTTTAAACACTACAACAAGGTCAAAAGGCATATCACCCAATTGATGTTAAGTGTAGCATAGAAAATGTGTATGTTGCTTATAAAAAATAATGTTCAAATTCAACATTTCAAAAGGAAACTTTCAAGGAATAATTGTGGGAAGCACTAAATGAAAAACTACCAATCATTAATAAAACAAAACACCCAAAAAAGAGAGGGAGAAAACGGTACAAGATCACCAACAAGGGTGAACCGCAAGGGGAACATGAGCAAATCAAGTATTTGGACCCCTTCCCCCCCACGGTTGCAAGGAACATATCAAATATAAAGAGGGGAGGAACAACTAAAAGAACATTTAGCTTAAAAAATCCTTCACCTACAATAACAACACACCTCGAAATAGATGTTACATGCACTCATTACAACACTACTAACACCCTTTGCTTGTAAAATGAATGTAACATTGAAAAAGGAAGGCCTCAAAAACCCTTTGCGTTCCATGCCATGTTGGCACATCGATGAAAAAAATTAATTGGCCTATTGATGTAAACATCCAAAGACCTTTGTGGTTAGAAGGAGAAACTAATCCATTAAGTATTGATCGTGATAAAGGCCATCCTTAATTTGAGGCGTAATTATTGCGGCAACCCCACAAAATAGGGTTGTTTGCAAAACCAAATTTGTTTGAGTGGGGTCAATGATGATGTTGTCAGCCAATGTCTAGACACCATTAACTGAAACCACAATGTTGACCCACTAATGGGTGAAATCCTTTAAGGTGTACCACATAAGACGAAAAAGGCTTAGTCCTTACTGCAATCATTTTTACCCTATATTTTGATTCCCATAAAATATAATGAATCAAAAGTTGTCAAAATTTTCAGAAGTACTATATTCTAGATTATTATAATTTTTAGATTCCATCATAATCATCCACAAATGTGTTTTTGCATGGTAAAAAAAAATTAAATAAAAAATATAGAAAAAGGTGATGTTGTGACAAGATTTTGGTACACCTTAAATAATTTGCACCCTAATATGTAAACTATAAATGAAGCACCCTCAAGCTCCTTGATGGACTCAATTGTGAATCCCAAAGGTGAAGACATTGAAAGGAGAGGGAATTGGGGCGCACTTCGTGGTTCACAACACTTCGGGGGTAGAAGGACGTGCTAGAGCTCTGGGATGGGACTAGGAAGATTAACAATCAATTCAATTACTTACACGGACCTGCACAAACCAAGCAACAAGTTGGTTAGTGCATAGTTGGAGCACTTTGGTGCATGGATGAACCACGAACAAACACAAATTCACAAGACTTACCATGGCCCGAACTTGGGGGAAGCCACCACCTTCCCCCTCATAATATACTCTGTGCCTGGCCATGGGACCAATAACCAAATGTCATTTTGTCCCAGGACTCTCAAATGGGAGTCCCAAAATTCCCAAAGTTGGGACTCCCGCAACTCTAGAAGCCCATAACTTTGCGTTCAGACCTTCGATTGAAATGAGGTTTAAAAAAGGTTATAGCCCTCATTGAGAGCTTTTCAATGGTATGTGGCACGCCACCTGCACGCAAGGAAATCAGGGCGATTCCTAACTTTTAGTGGTCGAGAATCAAACTGCCAATTTGACTCCCGGCCTTTCTTTTGGCCATAACTTGTGTTTTAAGTGTCCAAATGGGTCATACAAGCCCATTTTAGACATTTAGGTTCTAAGAGACTTTGAATTATATAAAAAACCTTTTAATCCAATGAATTTTGACCCCTGCAATCGCCCTTTGAAGATTCGAAAGTCCATTGTGATTCCAACTCCCAAAATGAGAGTTCATTTGAGAATGTGGGGGTTCATTCCCTCACACTCTTTTGCAATCCTAGGAACATGAGGTGTGACTCCCAGGCTCACTCTTGGCTCGCACCTTCGCAAGCCCTTGCCTTGGTCGCGAGCCCAAGGCTAGGTTGTGACAATAAAGTACTTAAGCAACGAAAAAACATGAGTTCCCACACATAAAACATGAAATCATGCATCCTTCATAATAGATACAAAGGCATCCCATACAACATCATGGGAAGCCATCCTCTCCCCTCCATGGGTGTAACAAAAAAAGTGAATCCCCGTAAGGTCCAAAGGTTGACCACAAATGCAATGTGACAAACTTAGGGCTAAGGGATGTGGGAAGCCCAACCAAGTGTGCAATGTAGTGGAAAAAACCTTTGAAGTCAATAAAAAAAGAAGATCAAATTGGGCGAATAGACAACCACGCATTAACACAAGATCTTAAGCATGCACAATGCACATCATAAGACAAATAAAACATGATGCTAGAAAAAGAATGGTAATGTGATCTTTTTAAAATACATTCCTAAAGTTGATATGTTCTTTTCTTTGCCAATTGCTCAAAAAAGGTATGCACGCCATTGCCATTAGGGGAAGAAGCTCTCAGGCCAACTTCAAATGGCATGTAAAGATAATGAACTTGAACTATTTGTTCCTATCACTTCAAATAAGAATGGGCGAGAATCCAACAAGAACCTAAAGGCAATGAGAGGGGCAATTAGACCCCAATTCCCTTAATACGACAATAAAGCAATGCCCTTTGCAAAAATGAAGCTTAACCCTCCATTAAAAATGGGGAGGTCCAAATTTACCATCGAATTGTGGGAGCCTCAAAAGAACCTAGGCCCAAAAGCCTTTTATTTTTTTTCAATAGAACCAAATTGAAAGCAATGAATTGGCCCTAAAAACCGCCAAAAGGGGGGAAGCAATGGAACATATAGGAAGGCCTCTAAGCAAAACACTAAAAAAAGACCCCAAAAGGTAAACTAAAACCACCCGAAGGGCATCTCACCTTTAAATTAAAAATTAAAAATCATTTTTTTGTGGTTCCAATTCGTACACAAAATGCACATATCCTTTTCACCTTGGATTTTATTTTTTTTAGCCCTTAGATTAAAACCCTTTTATTAATTTAGTTATTTTTATGATATGCCTTCTTCTACATCTTCATGTATGTTATTTTTCGTCAATCACTATCATTGCCATTGTTTGTTTTTTCATGCAACCTTCATGTTTTTTTTCTCTCTCGTCCAATGAAAATAAAATATATAAGGATGGGGGATGTTAACATCCTCTTTCAATTTGCAAGCTCTTGGTTGAGGGCATGGTGCAACAAAAGGACAATGGAAATAGGTTCATTTGATTTTTCCGACCAAGATAAATCATTAATCTTTTCGTTCCTAAGCTTTCATTTTTGCACAACCAAGGTGTAAAGAACTTGGAATTGTTGTTCAAGTATCCTTCTTCTTCTTCACCAAAACAAAAATATTGGAATTTTTTTTTAATTCAGTTGCTTGCGAATATTTGATATCATATCTTAGAATATTGCGATTGTTAGGGGAGTTTGATATGTGTTGGTATAGTTATAACTCAACCTTATGACAAACAAGAGGAGAGAGGAGACCTAATTAAACATGAAACAATTTGTGTCCCCATCTTGTGTCACATTATTTTTTCTTTATTCCTTTTTGTCTAGTTTTGCAATGACAATAATTATACATTGAAAGCACTTATTTACATGTCACTACCAATACAAGCTCCACCAAGAGCTTTGTCTCCTACCTTTGCCTCCTCTTGCTCCTTCATCCCATCACTAACAACATCTCTTTCTTTTATTTTTTGTTTGGACCAAAGAACATTTAGCTCCATGGGTCTTCAACCTTGGGCAAAATAACAACCGTGCACAAGGAAAATTGATATAGAAATAAACAAACAATTTTTTTTCAAGACCATCCTCCTTCATCTCATGTCTATGAACTCCTCTTTCCAAACTAAAAGAACTAAAAACAAAGGACATCCAATGAAGAGCACTCTAAGAAGTCAACTTTGTAATGTGATGAAGTTTTTACACAATTGAAGACTAGCAATGGCCACACATATAAAAATGTTTAATGCAACAATCTCTTACAAATGGTACAAGGTTGACTCTTGTAGTAAATATTTCAATAGAAAATGAGTCAATTCATGTAAGGATTAATGTTCCAAGCTATGTATTAGGTCTAAACCTTAATGTAATAGTTAAAAACCAAAGAAGTTCATGTCAAAGGCTAAAATGTTGCATATCAGTGTATTAATATTGCATCCATGGTCAAACAATTTCAATCAAATAATGAGATTAAAAATGGTCTATTAATGACCTAGGTTGGCATAACCCAACAAAAACACAACAAAGCAAAAATTTCAAATTTCAAATAAACAAAAGATATGGTGTAATTTACAAAGAGGAGTTCAAAATGGAAACCAAGGCAATCCCTAGTCTAGCTATAAGTTTCCAAAGTCTCTAGAGTTCGACAAGTCTATAAAAGTTTCCAAAAATTTATAAAACCATAAATTCCAAATTAATATAGAATTTTCCAAAAGTAAAATAAACCTTTTTCAGCACTTTTCAAAAATAATATGATTTTTTCAAATAAAATAATAATTTCCAACTATAAAAATTAGTTTTCATAGATAAAATGGAAATTTCCAGAAATAAAATTAAAATATCAGAAATAAAATAAAATATACCAAATTAAAATAGCTGTAAAATCTAGATATAAAACACAACTTTCTAGAAATAACATACAAATTTCCAGAAGTAAAACAAAATTTAGAATTTAAAAAAAATCTAGAATCAAAATGGAATTTTGCAATAGTAGTTTCCAAATTAAAATTAGAGTTTCTAGATATATATATATATTTCCAAAACTAAATAAAATTTTCTAAATAAAATTTTCTAAAGGTAATCAAAACTTTCTCATAATTAAAATAAAACTTTTAAAAAATAAAAGTTTCCAAATTAAAATAACATTTTTCAAATTTAGGTAGCCTAGTAGGCAAGTAGGTTAATAGGTAGGGTGAGAGCTAAAATAGGCAAATAGGTTGAGAGCCTAGGTAGGAGGATAGGTAGCCTAGGAAATAGGTATGTTGACCCCTAGGTAGGTAAGTAGACCCCTAAGTAACCAAATAGGTAATTGGTAAACCCTAGGCATGAGGATAGGTAGACAAGGTAATTCCCTAGGCAGATCGACCCTTAAGTAGACCCCTTAGGTGTAGTTGCATATTAGATAGAATGGCCCTTTGTCCATGCATTATTGTGAGTTTAGGTCCTTATTTCTTGCACTTTAAGAAAAAGTGCAAAGTTAGGGTCAAATGACAATGTTAGCATGAAAAGAAACATAGGAAATTGGCCAACTTTTAAGGATGTTTCTATTACTCATCATGAAACAATATATTATTGTAGTACCTTTTCAAGTTCGGCATAAATTGAATTATTTTCTAATTTGCTGAACTTTTTGGATATTAATAGTTAGTTATGATGAAACTTTTAAAAATTCTTGTCGCCAACCAAGTTTGATCCTTGAACCTTCTCTCTGAGTGGCTTACAATAGTAAGTTATTAACCACATAACCATAAAAGCTCTAAACTTCTCTTCTATAGGCATTTGGTTATAATAAATTTAATACATAATGCCGAAATTTTTAGAATTCAAATTTTAATTGTTAAATTAAAAATTGAAAATAAATTAATAACTCAGCACTGAGGTGCCAAACTTGAAAAGGTATTACAGTATTCTAGTTTACATATTGGGTGTACTAATCTCAAATTCTTTCATGATTTCTGAAGGGGAAGAGAGAGACAAATCTTTGAAGATTCTAGCCTATAACCATACATACACATGTTCTTAGTTTAAAAACCCCATGTGACTTAATGGGTAGCACAATACAGAATGGCCAAAAACCTGCAAAAACCAAAAGAGCCAACATGTAGCACACATGATTCTTAGCTTGTGGTATCTTGAGGGTGAAAACAATCTAGAGTACACTAGCCCATCATCGATTGGTTGCCTATGATCAAATATTTATTTATATCTTCATCATATGTGCTTCATTTTGAGTGATTTAAAATGTTATGGGAGCACTACCTCAAGCTCTAGAAATCATCTTTGAAATGCAAAAGAAAAGGAGTATTGAAAAATTAACAAGAAGAAAAAAATAAACTTTCCAAATTTACAAAACATGTTTTTTTCTTTTTTCTTTTCTTTGGACCCCTCCTACTTTCAAACCTCATAACTTTCTTATTTCTTATTCATTTTAAACAATTTAAAGTGTTGTAGGAGCGTCATTTGAAGTTCTACAAATCATCTTTGGACTTTAATAGCAACAAAACAACATACAAGGAATTTTTGGGGTGTTTGGAAACCAACTTTTATAGTGTTTGGTGGTTTTTTTTTTTTGAGTTCTTGACCCCTTTTAATTTGGGGGCCCATAACTTTATCATTTTTAATCCATTTTCAATCATTATTAATTATTTTGATGCGCCAAGAGGAGGGGTTCAAATTTTTTTGGACACTAGAAACAATGGAGTCTTCCCCTTGGATCCAACCTGCCTTGATCGCATTAGTGTTTGGTCACTGGCCAATCTACACTATTGAGCTCATGTTTTAATTGTTTTATACTTTACATTCAAGAGCCTACATGTGAAATTTATGTCAGTCTAGTTCACCTTAGCTCAATTCTAGTGGGGTATTTAATATTGTGTAGGGTAAAGCTTTAGGGTGGGGGAATTTTCAAAATAAGGGGCCTAGGACAAGGTAATAGCTAAGTGCAACCCTAGATTTTGGGAATGGCACCCCGCCATGGGCTTTACCTATTATAAAACACAAGGCAAATTTTATCATGAACCAAACCTATTTAGATAACGAGGTATAGGAGTGGGAGGGTTATTATGTTTACTTTTCAATAGTGGGAGGGAAATAATGCCTATTCATAGGTGTAAAAACCTTTCCACTATGAGTAATAAGTATAATATCCCTCCATTTTTTAAGAGCGAAATTCATGGATTAAAAGTTTCCTACAAATACATTAAAGATTTTATCCGAGTGATTTAGGGGGATTTATAATTGATAGTTTTTACTTGGAGATGAAAAATAGACATAAGGTGAACATCTATTTTGGTTGGTTATAATCAATGGTTCCAATTCCAATTAGTAAAAATTGAATCAAAATTGGGTCTAATTTTCAAAATAGGTTTTAAAATCCAAAATCAAATAAAAACCTTTCAAGAATTAGTTACAAAATCAAGTTCTTAATTTTTTATTTGTGGAACCAAACTTTGGGGGAAAAAAAAATTTAAAGGAAAAAAACTAAAACCAAGAACTAAAATTTGGAAATTATTGGACCATTAGTCCAAGTTCCCATAATTGATTTACGGAACCTAAACTGAAACTGGATTCTTTTTAAAAAACACACACACTAGTACAAAAATGGGGTGCAGTTCATTAACCTAAATCACTATGGGACTTTAAAAATGAAATAACTTCACTGTACTTTAGTGATTTCACACAAGTTAAAGTTATTTCATTATAATATCACTATGTAAACATCATGTTTTACTACTAATTAACATAATTCACTATTATAATTTATTATGTTAAAGAAGTTTATTTTTATGTTGTTATTTTAAGTATCCTATGTTATTTTATGATATACCCTATATTAATTTATGCTACTTTAGTTATTTAAACTTATACCTTAAGTTATTATAAGTTTTTATAAGCTATTATATATTATTATACCTTAAACTATTTTGCATTATTATACGTTAAGATATCCTAGTTAACTTATTATAAGTTTTTTACTTTAAGTTATTTTTAATTAAATTATTCAATTAACCTTAGGCTATATCTTATGTTATTTTATTTCAAATTATATTTTATGTTATTCAAGGTCATTTCATTTTATGTTATTATAAGTTTTTTTATTTTAAATATAATAATTTAAAATAAAATAAAATGTAATATAATGACCTAAGGTAAAATAACCTAGAATAAATAATAATAATATTTGGAAAATAAAATAAAATAAAATAACCACCAATAACCATTAAAAAATAGCACCAATTGCCAATAATATAATAGCCTCTAATAAAATATCCACCATTATAATATCCACCAATAGTCGCCAATATAATAACTATTAATAGCCATTAATATAGTAACAACTAATAACCACCAATAAAATAACAATTAATAATCACTAATAAAATAGTTACCAATATATATTAATAGAATAACCATTAATAGCCACCAATAAAAAAATAACCAATAGCCATTAATTGCCACCAAACCAATAATAACAAATAGCCACAAATAGCTATGGTAATATGACATAAAATAACCAATAATGGAATAAGGTGAAATGCCTTTAATAACCAAAAGTAATTAATAATAGCTTCACATAGCCGAAAATAACCTAAGATGAAATAACTTAAAATAACCCAAAAAAACTTATAATAGATGTAAATAACTTAAAGTGAAATAGCTTATAATAACCAAAAATAACCAAAAGTAACATAAAATAGTCAAAACTAACTTATAATAGACGTAAATAACTTAAAGTGAAATAACTTATAATAGCCAAAAATAGCCCAAAATAACATAAAATAGTCAAAACTAACTTATAATAGACACAAATAACTTAAAGTGAAATAACTTATAATAACCAAAAATAGCCAAAACTAACATAAAATAGCCAAAACTAACTTAGAATAACCGAAAGTAACCTAGGGTGAAATAATTTTAAATAGCCAAAAATAACTAAAAATAACCATAAATAACCGTAAATAGCCATAAATAATGTAGGGTGAAATAACTTAAAATAATGAGAAATAACCCTATAATAGCTAAAAGTAACCTAACATAAGTAATATTATTATATTAACAAAAAATTTACCTATTTATTAAACTTTTTCTTTTTCAAACGAATGGTCACTGAAATGTTATTGAATAGTGATATTAGAAAAAAAAAAATTTTCAAATGATTTCACACTTTCATAAAAAAATAAATTTAATTATGTACATTATTGAAAAAAAATTTAAATTAAACTTTAATTATTTCATTTGGTCAAATTTTCAAAAAAAGTGTGGTGACTTGATGATAAGGGTGTTTGCCTCCATCCTAAACGTCAAAAAATCAAACTTCACAAATGGTGTGTTTGTGGTAAACAATGGTAAATTAATCGAATATTTTCCAATGTAGTTGCCTAGAGTAGGTGCCAACTTATGTTGATTACATGTTTTATGTATCTAGGTTAGATTTTAAACCTAGCATAGGTAATGACATGTGTCAATAATTCATAGGTTAAAAATCATGAAATTATGAATAATATTAAATATTACATTAAATATTAGATAATTTAAATTTAATTGATTTCCATGCTACCTGGTTGGTTATTAGCAAGTGAAATGGCTTGTTAAGTTTGTATATCATTAAGTATTAGTGGACCAATTCACTGTCCATAGCAAATGGTCCCCGTTCACTAGGGGGTTGACTAGTTTCACCATGGTTAAAATATCCAATTTCATTCAAAATTTAGTGAAACCTAAAGTGAATCGGAACGCATTTTGGTGTAATGACTCTAAACCAGATTCTTGGTTTACCTTTTAGAACCAAAACTAGAGGTTTTGATAGAAATAAAGAACAACTTAATATTGTTAAAAATTAAAAAAACCTCCCCTCTTATGTTTCATGATTTACTTGTCTTTAAATTTATGGTAATGTTTGGTGTTTTATGATGGGGAAAGCCCACATAAGTGGGTGGCAGATATGAGTACCACCTCATAGGCCCTTTATTTTGAATTGTTCCCACTATAGGGCTTTACCCTACATGAAAGACCTAGCAATTGGTTTGTTATTATGCATTATGTCACCTTCTGCAACAAAATATTTCTTGTTCTAATGAACATGGCACCTTATGCACTAAGGAGCTCTCTTCCTTTGTGTAAGGTGTTTTCTCCATGTTCTTCACTTTCAACTGTCTAATGGGGTTAGATCAAGCCAAGGTGAACTAGCAATATTCAAATTGGTAATTTCACCTTTTTAAGGGAGGCCCTTTTATAAACCATTGTAA
>Ga0116227_10012921_pt1 | contig 13375 bp, 13 predicted proteins | sample S1TSphgellanicum_FD_89693 | JGI IMG/M metagenome (GOLD analysis project Ga0116227, IMG submission 89693) | Host-associated microbial communities from peat moss isolated from Minnesota, USA - S1T2_Fb - Sphagnum magellanicum MG | ecosystem: Host-associated > Plants > Peat moss > Unclassified...
AAAGAGCAGCTGTTCCCACGCATGACATGAGTAGCAACTTACGCATCAGTTTTCCTCCCGACACTTCGGTCGTGGACGCTTGTGACGAGTTATCTCGCTTCAGCAGCGCCCTGGTTATGGGAACACGTCTCCGGAAGCGTGTCACGTTTCGGAAAAGCGCACAGACATTGAAGAATGTCCGGACATCTTACCCGATCCTACGAAGGCGAGCGGCGTTCCCATCGCCGATCACCTTGAAACCGGAACCATGTTTGAATTCTATGATGACCTTTTCAATCGCGCAATAGAAGATTGCATTTGATTTGCGGGTGACTTCAGCAAATGACTTTATTTTGTGCAACAGATGACTGGGGAATGACGCATGCTGGCCGGCCACGGTTTTCAAGTCCTCCGCTTTTTCATCCCATTTTTTTTCGTTCTTTTTCCCGCTTTCGCGCAGGCGCCCGCGCCCTTACCGGTTCGTGAAATCGCGCCTGGCCTTTACGCCTATCAAGGCGCTATCGCACTGATGGATCAAGCGAATGAAGGTGCGATCGCGAACATTGGATTTATTATCGGAGATGATTCCGTCGCCGTCATCGACACTGGCGGAAGCGTCGTTGAAGGACAAAAACTGCTCTCTGCGATCCGCGAAATCACCGCGAAGCCGATTCGTTATGTCATCAATACGCACGAACATCCGGATCATGTTTTCGGAAATGCGGCTTTCGACGCGACATCTATAACTTTCGTCGGACATCGGAATTTACCGCGAGCCCTCGCGCAGCGCGGCGACTTCTATTTGTCCGCCTTCGCCAAAATCATCGGCGATGATCTGATCAAACAAGTGAAGATCATTCCGCCAACTCTGCTGGTTGCTCCCGGCAAGGAAATGCGGCTCGATCTCGGTCATCGCACACTTGTCTTGCGCGCCTGGCCAGCCATGCACACCGATTGCGACCTGACGGTTTTCGACGAACAATCCGCGACTTTGTTTACGGGCGATCTGGTTTTCTTGCAGCACGTGCCTGTCGTGGATGGCAGCATTAAGGGCTGGCTCGCTGCTATGGACGATCTTGCTGCGATCCCGGCCAAGCGCGCTGTTCCAGGCCATGGGCAAATTGGAATCGAATGGCCTCAGGCCTTAGCCGGTGAGCGGGCCTATCTGACGAAGCTCACGAAGGACCTGCGCGGTCTTATTGCCAAAGGCGCCGATGTTAGCGAAGCGGCTCAAGAAGCGGGACAATCGGAAGCCAAGAATTGGCAGCTTTTTGAAGATTACAATCCGCGTAATGCGACCGCGGGCTTCGCTGAGCTTGAGTGGGAATGAAGAGCGTGCTTGAGCGGCGCCCGGCAAGAGCCTACTTTAACTGATAAGAGGCCGGCTGAGACCGGTTGGTTTTGAGGGAGAATCGGGATGAAGCAGCATAAGCAGAGCCTCGCAGCGGCGGGCCTTTTCGCAGCGGCGCTCGCTCTATGCGCCTCATGGCCAGCTCAAGCGCAAGAAGATAAAGCGCCGGATCCCTGGCCGTCGCTCGTGACCGATGTGTTTCACGGCAAGCCAATCAAAGATGGTGCCGGAATTATCGGTCTTGATGCGCCCGTCCGTGCCGAGGACGCCGCGCTTGTTCCGATGAAGCTGACGATTTTGCTGCCCAAGGACGACCCGCGCACAGTGACATCGATCACGCTCGTCATCGATGAAAACCCGGCGCCGGTCGCAGCGGTTTTTGAAATTGGACCCAAGGCGCAGATCAGCACGATCGCGACCCGCGTGCGCGTCAACGAATATACGAATGTCCATGCTGTCGCCGAACTCTCCGATGGCACGCTCTATTCCGTCGTACGTTATGTGAAGGCCGCGGGCGGCTGCTCAGCGCCCGCCGCTAAAAATATGGATGAAGCCGATTCAAACCTCGGCCAGATGAAATTTCGCGAATTGGCGGAGGGCGATGCCGCTTCCAATGTGAAAGAAGGCATCTTCATGATGAAGCACCCGAATCATTCGGGTCTTCAAATGGATCAGATCACACATCTTTACGTACCGGCCCGGTACGTCGATTCGCTTCGGATTTCGCAGGGCGACGACCTGATCCTCGCCATCACCGGCGGGATTTCGATTTCGGAAGATCCGAATGTCCGGTTCAGCTTCGTGCCGAACGGCGCCCGCATCGTGCACGCTGAAGCCAAGGATACTGGCGGCGCGAGCTTTCACGGCGAATGGCCGGTCAATCCGACGATGTGACCGGCGCGGCTGTTTCGGGGCAAACTTTCGCGAATGACCTTCATTGAGTCAGATACTCAAAAGCACCGGATTTCCGCTTCGGCCTGAGCGCGGTGCAAATCGTCCAGAATACCTTTGGCTTGAGTCGTTGCACGAAACATCGTGCCGATCTGTCCTTGCTGCTGAGACATGCTCGCGACCGTTTCCGCCTCGACATAATTATCGTAGCTGATGATCGACGCGATCACGTCGATCGAGCAGGAGCAGCGGGTGAGGCTGTCTTGCGTTTCGCCATTCGTCTTCATGCAGGCGAAGACATAATCGGCGCGCGCGGATGTCGGATAATCATTGATTTCAGCACAAGATGCGGAATGCGTGCTCGCGGCCAATACGAGCCCTAGCGACAGGAAAGTCGAAGATCGAGACTTCATCGCGTGATGCCAACCCATGAGCTTCCTCCAACTAGATAGAAAGCATCCTGCGCAATCATGTGAGTGCTTTGCGTTCAAACGATGCTCAATTCATCCAAGTTTCGCACAGCTTAAACACGGATGCGTTTCAAGAAAAAGCTTATGGAAACAAAAAATGCCAAACATGACGCGGAATTCATCCGGGTCATATTTGGCATTCAGAGGATGCCGTTAGATTAGATGTTGCTGTGGCGGTCAACGGTTGCAATCAGGAGCGGCATAGCGAAGACCGCCGCCGTAACCGCGAGAGCCAGCAAGAATGGCCCGCTGGTCAAAAATGCGAGGAGGTAAACGAAAAGAATTGTCGATGTAGCTGCGCCGCCCGCCAGATAGCTCATTGTGAGAGCGGCTGATGGCAGAAGAATGAGCGTGAACAGCGCTGTTGCAACAACAGTGAAGGCCAAACGAAATCCGCCGGAATGACGCTGCGTTTCCGCATGTGCTTCTGCAAAATGTGTTTCTGAGAAAATCATCGACATTTCTGCTCCTTCCGGCCAGGGCTGGGTCGCAATCTCCATATTGCTTTTGTGCCAGCGATCGCGGCGCACCTTTGTGCGTTAGCGCTCATGCCTAAAACACGGGAGGATTCGAAAGGATCCCAAATTTGGGGAAGATTTGAATTGATTTGTCAGAAAAGTCGTGATTTGCGTCAAAAAGCTAAGTTCAAGCGATCTATAAGTTATTTTATTTTCAATGATTTAGCCTGAAATTGAAATCCAAGTCTAAGCTGATTAACCACTTTTCATTGAAGCTTAGCCTTGCACTGCGCGGCGTGACGGCGCTTCTTTCGGCTCGTCTTGAGCGATGGGCATAACTTCCGTCCTGAAACGGCTGATCATCTCTTCATTGAGCGCGGGATCGGCCCAGGTCTGTTTCAGCACGATGCTTCCGATGGGAGCCGCCGCGCATAATTCGGCAAGTTTGCGCCGGCAGGTCTCAGGCGAACCGATCAGCGCCTGGGCTAAAAACCCGTCGATCGAGGCAGCTGGGACCGGCGCATCGGCAGGTGTCTTTGATGCAAACATCGGCCGCATGCCGCGAATAAAACGCTCGATCGCGGGCAGCGCCAAATTCAACGCGGTTTGATCGTCATCGGCAATGCAGGCATTGCGCAAAACGACGAAGTTCGGATCGGCCTCTTTATCCGGCGCCGCGCTGCGATAGGTCTCGGCCAGCCCGGCAATTTTTTCAGGCGACGCGCCATGGCCAGCCATCAGGCCCCAGCCGCGCCGGCCGGCTTCGATGACGGTTTCTTTCGTGCTGGAGGCGACCCAGACCGGCAAGGTTTTTTGCACGATGCGCGGCCATGTGGTGAGCGCATCGCTGCGATACCAGCGGCCTTGGAAACTCACATAGTCTTCATCGAGAAGACGCAACAAAAACTCCGTCGCCTCATGTGTCTGCTCAGCCGACTCATCAGCCGCCACCGAGAAATGCTCATATTGAATGGGAAACGGCCCGCCGCGCGCGAAACCGAAATCGACCCGGCCGCAGGACAAAACATCGATCGTCGCCAAATCTTCCGCGACGCGGATCGGATCGTGCAGCGGCAGCAAAATCGCCGCCGAACCAATGCGGATTTTGGAGGTCCGCGCCGCCAATGCGGCCATGAGCGGCAAGATAGAGCCCGATTGGCTGAAGCGGTTGAAATGATGTTCCGAGACCCAGAGCTCTTCAAAGCCCAGCGTCTCCGCTTTCACCGCGAGATCGATCTGCGTGCGGATAGTCTCGGCGCCATCATTGGCGCCATGCTCGAAGTTGAGGAAGAGGCCGAGACGCATGAGGACTTATGCCTTTGGACCATCCTAATCCGGAGGAACCGCTGAAAGCGGCGTTTCGAAGGATGGGCCGCGTCACAAATCCATGATGCGCGGATGAATCCCCCGGATCAAGTCCGGGGACGCACATGACGCGCTGGCTGTTGCACTCTTCGCCTCATCCTCCGAAACGGCGGCTTAACCGGCTCCTTGGGATGAAGGCCGTATTTACCCGGTCTTATTATGCTACCGCCACCTCAGGCGTATGCGCCACGAAGAACGCATTCACCGATAGGCAGAATTCTTTCCAAGCGGCTGCGATATCGCGCAAGATCGCCTGCAGATAATCCTTGCCGAGCTTATCCTCGCCGGGGAAGTTCGACAGAGCGCAAGAGGTCCGATTCGCCTCGATCACCGAATCGAGCAGGAACTCGATAAAGCCTTTGAACGAGCCCAAAATCTCGGGCGTCAGATCGGAGCGGCCATTTTGGATCGCGACCGAAGTCATGTCGAAGGAGAGGTCCTCAAGCTTCAGAAGCGCGCTGCTGAACACGCCTTCCACAGTTGCGACCATGGCGCGTTGCGTAAGGATTTCCTTATCCGGGCTCGCCATCAGCTTGGCAAGGTTCTTCTTATAGATAGCAAGCACCTCGGCTTGCGTGTCGCCGACCCAATGCGCGAAAGCCGCGACGCTTTCGGCGTTAGAAACAGCGCCTTTGCCCGCGCCTGGTGCGACAACGGTCGTCGCAGGTGCGTAGCGGCCAACATCGCGCACGAGACGGCGGGCCGCGTCGAGCGCACCTTCCATATAACCGCCGGCATAACTCGCCGTTTCGGAGGCGCCAAAGAACAGTTTCCCGTCCCACCAGGTCTGCCGCAGGATCGGATTGCCATAATGGGGATGCTCTTCCGGCGGCGCGAGATCGAGACGCGCGCAGGTGAATTCGTCCGCGGCCCAGTCCTTATAGTGCTGCTCGCCGTGTTCGAACTCCGCCCCGAAGACCTGACTCATCTGATTGCCCATCAGCATGGGCAGGCCATCGATGAAGCTCGCCCGCAATTCAGGCGTCAGGGCTAAGAAGCCGCCGATCGCAGCCCTTGTTCCCGTCGCATCGCAGGCGTCAAAAATTTCGCCGATGACAGCCTGTCCATGGGTGACGAAAGCATTGCCGGACTGCCCGGCATCGCGCCATGTGGGCTTGTCATAGGCAATCACAGCCTTCGCCTGCGCCGCCATCCACGTATAAGATTCTTGCATCGCAGCGACGAGCTCAGGCGAAAGTTCGGGCTCGAAACGGACGCGCTCCTCGATGAGCCGCGGCGGCACCGCGAGCACGACGCGGCGGGCCTCAATCGTGACCAGCGCGTCGCCATGACGGAAATGCAGTTCCACATGTGTGCCGCGATCGAACACAGCGGTGATCACATGTTCAAGATGGATCGACTCAGCTGGCAATTTCTTCGCGATGGCCTCGATAACAGAGGTCATGCCACCCTCGACGCGGCGGGCGCCGCCGTGAAGGCTCTCATTCTCGGTCGGATGCGGTTTCTTGTCATGATCGTGGAGGCGCAACACCGTGCCGGTGTCATGCTGCAAGAAACTGATCAGGCCGAGATCCGCGACGAGGCGGACCATGCCCGGCTGGGTATCGGGCCAATACCAGGTCGGCCCGAGATCGACGCGCATGTCGGCCTTGTCTGACCATTCGGACAAGACGCGGCCGCCAATGCGGGATCTCGCTTCATAAATGGCAAAGGGCCTGCCTTGCGCCTGCATCCCTGCGGCGAATGACAGGCCGCAGAGGCCGGCGCCGACGATTACGGTTTCAAGCATAGCCCATCTCCAAACTTAAAGTGCGGCGCCCCGCATCGCGCAGCCAAACGGGGTCACCGGAATTCAAAACGAAACCTATTTTTGCGGCACAATAATGAGCCGCTCAACCGGATTGCCTTCGATGAAATGCGATTGAATAATCTCATCGATGTCTTCCGGCTTTTCCGGATGATACCAGATGCCTTCCGGATAGACGACCATCAAAGGGCCCGCGCGGCAAAAACTGAGGCAACCGGAATTGGTCATGCAAACGTCTTGAAGCTGCTTGGCATCGAGCTTTTGCGCGAGCCGGTTCCATAATGGCTCAGCCCCGTTTTCAATGCAGCTGCCGCGCGGATGCCCCGGCGGACGCTTCGTATGACAGGCAAAGACGTGGTATTTAAATACCGTAGGTAAATCGAGGGCCATCACTCATCCCAATTGAACATGTCAGTTTTCGTTTAGAACCATTCAATTCCCGTGCCGTGGCACCCCCAGGCAAAACCTATCCTTTTTCAGCGCATTAAGGCTTTTAATCACAAATAACACCAGGGCCGTTCGCCGCTTTTTTGAAGCGGAGCGGACAAAATCGCCGCCTGTTTTTCCGCAAAGCCGCGAGCGGATCACACCCCGTCGAGAATGTCGCGGACTTTCGACGCCAGTTGATCGAGCGTGAAAGGCTTGCTGATCAAATGAACACCGGGATCAAGCACGCCATTATGAACGATCGCGTTGCGCGTATAACCTGTCGTGAAGAGAATTTTCAGATCCGGCCAGCGGCGTATGGCTTCATCGGCCAATTTGCGGCCATTGATCTCCGGCATCACAATATCGGTGAAAAGCAGCGCGATGGCAGGATTTGCATCGAGAATCTTTAATGCCGTGGCGGCGCTATCGGCATGATGCACCGTATAACCCAGTTCGCGCAGGCAGCTGACCGTCAGCGTCCGCACCTGTTCCTCGTCTTCGACGACGAGCACGGTTTCGTGCGGATGACCCGCGGCGCGGCTGATCTGCGCCGCTTCGGGCGCCAATTCCGTGCCGTCGAAACGCGGCAGATAAAGTTTGACGCTCGTGCCGTGGCCAACTTCCGAATAGATTTTGATATGACCGCCTGATTGTTTTACGAAGCCAAAGACTTGGCTGAGACCGAGGCCGGTGCCTTTACCCACTTCCTTTGTCGTAAAGAAAGGGTCGAAAGCCCGGCTCACCACATCGGGGGGCATGCCTATTCCGGAGTCGGTCACCGCGATCAGAACATAGGACCCAGCGGACGCATCGACATGCTGTGCCGCATAATGTTCATCCAGATGCGCGTTCTCGGTTTCGATCGTCAGCTTGCCGCCCTCGGGCATGGCATCGCGCGCATTGATGCAGAGATTCAAAATCGCGTTTTCCAATTGATTGGGATCGGTATGCGTCTTCCATAGACCATCGGCGAGAACGATCTCGATTTGGATCGCTTCACCCAATGTCCGCCGCAACAGATCCGCGAGGCCGGAAACGAAGCGATTGGGATCGATGGGTTCCGGCATAAGCGCCTGCTGGCGGGAAAAAGCCAAAAGGCGGCTGGTCAACCGGGCGGCGCGTCCGGCGCCCTCCAAAGCGCTGTCCATCAGCTTTGCGACGTCCGCCATTTCTCCCCGGTCGATACGCTTCTTCAAAAGGTTGAGGCTGCCGATCACGATCGCAAGCATATTATTGAAATCATGCGCGATTCCGCCTGTGAGCTGCCCGACCGCTTCCATCTTTTGCGCCTGCCGCAATTGATCGGAAAGACGCTCGCGTTCCTGAGCCTCGCGGATGAGATCTTCATTCGCTTTCGCTAAGGCGTCGCGTGCGATGATCAAGGAGGCAACCTGCCGCTGATGAATCCAAAAACTCAAAAAGCCGAGGCCAATCACCAGCACAGCTGCCGAGAACACACCCATCCGCCCGCGGTGCGCAGCCGTATCCGCGGCGGCGGAGCGTTCCCGGATCAGGCGGGCTTCCTCCGCCCGGATTTGCGCGATGAGTCCGCGTGACTGATCCATGACGGCTTGACCGCGATCAATGTTCGCGGTGATCGCCAGCATACCATCGTTTTTTGCATCCATACCGGCTTGCGCGGCTTCAAGCTGTTGTTCAATGGCCAGCCGCAAAGATGAGAGAAGCGGCATCTCCGTCATACGGCCCGCTAGCTTTTTCGTCAGCGCATCGAACTGTTTGCCGAGGCGAAGAACGCCTTGCCGATAAGGATCGAGATATCTGTCTTGACCCGTTAGCAGATACCCTCGCTCGCTGGATTCGACATCCTGCGAGGCCACAAGAACAGCTTCGAGATTGCTTTCGACAGCGACGGCTGAACGCAGCGCGACCGTATCTTCCGCCTGCCGGAGACTCAGCCAAAAACTCGCTGCGACAATCAAAGTCAGCGCGATAAAGCCTGCCGCGAGCGAGGATAGCCGCAAATAGTCATGGGTCAGCGCGGGAATGGCTTAGCCGCCGTAAGAGGCTGGTAATCTCAAACTACCGCAAAGAATCCAGAAGTTTGTCAACCTGATGATAGCCCGCGTTGATGATAACCCTTAATGATAACCCTCTCCTGGCCCGAGCCGGCTGCGAAATGTCCAGTAGACGAAGCCAGTATAAATGAGAATGAGCGGCAGCAGCACGCTGACACCTGCCAGCATGAATTTCAGCGAGGCGGGCGCGGCGGCAGCTTGCCAGACATCGACCGATGGCGGCACAAGATAGGGATAAGACGAGATCGCCAGCCCGGCGAAGCACAAAAGGAAAATGCCGATCACGCCGAAGAACGGCTTGAATTCAGCCCCGCTTTTGATCCAGCGCCAGACAAAAAAGCCGAGCGCGCCTGTCGCTAGCGGCAAAGGCCACAGGAAGAAGATGTTCGGTATCGAAAACCAGCGCTCGGCGATCCGCTCATAACGGATCGGGGTCCAAAGGCTGACCAGCGCCGCGAAACATCCAACAGTGATCAGGAAACGCTCCGCCAGGCGCCGCGCCAGCTCCGCGACCCCGCCGCGCGTCTTCATCATGAGCCAGCACGCGGCAAGCAGGCCATAACCTGCGACGAGCCCGCAGCCGCACATCAGGGAGAAGAGCGACAGCCAATCGAGGGGGCCGCCGGCAAACCGTCCATCGGCGATTTTGAGGCCTTGAAGCATCCCGCCAAGAACAAAGCCTTGCGCAAAAGCCGCGAAAATCGAACCGCCAGAAAAAGCGAGATCCCAATATTTATGATTGGGTTTCGATGCCCAGCGGAACTCAAACGCAACACCGCGCAGAATGAGCGACAGCAGCATCAGAATGATCGGAATATAAAGTCCCGACAGCAGGATCGAATAGGCGAGCGGGAAGGCCGCGAGCATGCCGCCCCCGCCCAAGACAAGCCAGGTTTCGTTGCCGTCCCAGAAAGGCGCGACCGATGACATCATATCGTCGCGAAAAGCTTCTTTTTGGGCAAAGGGAAATAAGATCCCGAGGCCAAGGTCGAAGCCGTCGAGGATGACATACATCGAGACGGCCACGCCGATGATGCCGGCCCAGATCACCGGAAGATACCAATCCGCTATCGTCATCGCTGCCCTTTCTGATTCTTCAAACCGGCAGCGTCCCGCCCTGAGCCGCGTGATGCGCGGCATGCGTTGCCCCCGACAGAGGCCGCGACGGCATGCCTCCTCCATCGTCTTCATCTTTGACGATCGCAGGAGCAGGCCCGGCGCTAATCAAACGGTTGATGTAATAAATGCCGGTCGAGAACACGACACCATAGATGAGCACGAAGAGCGTCAGCGAAATGGCAACCTCGGCTCCCGTCACCGGCGAGGCCGCTTCGACGGTTCGTAAAACGCCCGTCGCGATCCACGGCTGACGGCCGATTTCCGTCACCATCCAGCCGGAGATGATCGCTAGAAATCCAAGCGGCCATGCGCGCGCCGCGACATGCAAGAAAAGTTTTTCACTCTCGAGCCTGCCGCGATACCAAAGATATGCCCCCCAGACGACAAGGCCGAGCAAGCCAAAGCCGATCGCCACCATGATGCGGAAGGCAAAAAATACCGGCACCACAGGCGGCCGGTCCTCCGGCGGAAATTGGCTCAGGCCCTTGAAATGCCCGTTCCATTCATGCGTGACGATGAGGCTCGCCCCATGCGGAATCGAAAGCGCGTAATCATCGTGTTCAGCCGCCGCATCCGGCCAAGCGAAAAGAACAAGCGGCGGCACTTCGGCTGAATCCCAATGCCCTTCGATCGCCGCGAGTTTGGCCGGCTGATATTCCGCCGTTGCAAGGCCGTGTTCGTCGCCAACAATAATTTGCACGGGCGCGAGAAACAGCGCGAGGCCGAGCCCCATTTTCAGCATGATGCGTGAGCTCTCGTGATAGAGCCCGGCAAGCACAAGCCGCGCGCCGACCGCCATCACAACGATCGCCGTCGTCAGATAGGCGGCGATCACCATATGCGCGAAGCGATAAGGGAAGGTCGGGTTGAAGATGACTTTCATCCAATCGTCCGGATAAGCGATGCCATCCTTCATCACGTAACCGGAGGGCACTTGCATCCAGGAATTGGCCGACAAAATCCAAAAGGCCGATGTCGCGGTTCCAAGGGCGACCATGATGGAAGCTAGAAAATGCAGCCAGCGCGGCACGCGATTGTGCCCAAACAGCATGACGCCAAGAAAAGTCGCTTCGAGAAAAAACGCGGCCAAAACTTCATAGGCCATCAACGGGCCGATCACATTGCCCGCGACGACCGAGAACCGCGCCCAATTCGTCCCGAATTCATAGGACAGCACGAGGCCAGAGACCACGCCCATAGCAAAGGAAATCGCGAAAATCTTCGTCCAGAACCGCGCGAGATCGTGATAGAGTTCGTTACGCGTGAAGATCCAGCAGCCGGTCAAGGTCGCGATGAAAGCAGAAAGCCCGATCGTGAAAGCTGGAAAAATAATGTGATAGGTGATGGTAAAGGCGAACTGCCAACGGCTTAGGGTCGTGGGATCGAGTTGCATCTCCGCCTCCGCGCGCATGCCATTCACGGCCTGAATTATCTTCCCGCGAGTTTATCGCCGTCTCTTTGATTAGCCCATTGCAAGCAGACGCGCTGCATCTATCTGCCGCGATCTCCGTTCAAATCGCGGAGAGCTCTTACTTACGTGCCGCTTAATTTTGAAGCCGGCCGAACGCCACGCCCAGGAGAAGAAACGCGCCGAGCAGTGCCCGGTAAACGACGAAGGGCCAAGCCGAAAAGCGCTCCAAAATCCGCATCAGGCTCCAAATGGCAGCAAAAGCTGAAATGGATGCGATAACGAGACCGAAGGCCAAGATTGTCCACCCTTGCGCATCGAGATGGGCCTTATGCAATTCCCATATTTCTTTAAAGCCCGCCGCTGCGATTGCCGGGAGCCCGAGAAGAAAGGAAAAGCGGGCTGCCTCCGCCCGTTCGAGATCGCGAAACAAGGCCGCCGTCAAAGTTGAGCCGGAGCGTGAAACACCTGGAATTAAGGCGCCAATCTGCGCGACGCCGATCACGAGGGCATCGACGATCGTGACATTATCGAGGGTGCGGACATGCAGGGAATAGATTTCAGCGAGCCCCAGAAGGGCGGCCATCACCAGGCAGGAGACGCCAATCACCGTTAGCGTCCGCAAAGGTGAATCGCAGGCATTGAGCCAAGGTGCCAGAAGGACGCCCGCAATGACGATCGGTAAAGTGGCAATCAAGATCCAGATGACGAAACGAAAATCCCAATTGGAAAATTCGCGCCGCTTGATAGCCCCGAGCGATCCCAAAAAGATGCCGCGTACATCGGGCCAGAAATAACTGATCACGGCGGCCAGCGCCGCGAGCTGCATCGCGGCTGAAAAGGCGGAGCCGGGGTCGCGCCATCCAAGCAGCGCCGGGACAACCCGCATATGCGCCGTCGATGAAATCGGGAGAAGCTCGGTCAGGCCTTGAACAATGCCAAGCAGGCCGACTTTGACATAACCTAATGCCACAAAGCCGGTGTCGAGACCCGCGGTACAGGCAGCCGCCATGTTGCCCCAAATCAGGAAGGAACCGACGAATCACATCCGCCCTTAAAGACGTAACGTATTTCTTTCAGACTCCAGCCGTAAGATCAACTCAAAGCGCGCTTCAGCGGGAACTGGATAAGCTCGGACATTAGCTTCCCGCCTTTCCGATTCCGGTCGCCGTCTGCTCGGCGCCTGTCGTTGAGAAGCCCAGCACGAAACGGCAGCCTTCGAAGAGTTCAAGCCGGCGGCCGTCATGAAGCTCGCGCGCTTTGCTGATGGCGTCCGCGTCGGTTGTGACGGCCTTCAGGTCTTTGGCTTTCTTGATCTTGCCCAGATCATCGAGGAAGAAGACTTTATATTCCGGGCCTTCCGGCGTGCAATCGGACATTTTTCGCTCTTGTGTCTCAGCGCCATATTGGCTGGAGAAATGCCTCGGGAGGTTGTGGTGTCTATGAACCACTAGATCACGTTTTATGATTTTGGATGGAAACATCCAAAATCATAAAACGTGATCGATTTCAAAAGTGTGAGCGAGATGCGGGCGGAAAACCGGTATCCACTTTTCCTCATCCCGCTCTAGCGACAGCGGTCGATCGACAGTGCTGCCCGATTGGTGAGCTTTCTTGCTGCCACCCATTTTGATAAATTAGACCGGCATAGATTGGAACGATAATGCTCGTTTGGATTCACTATGAGAAAAACGGCGGGCCGGAGAAAGAGTTTCTCGGAGATTTTGATAGTTTCAGCGCGGCACTTATCAATCTCAACGAGACTGCGGCACTAAAAAGGTTCGGACGCCGTTTCAAGACCACCCCAGACAATAAATTTGTTCAAATCGGACCCTTTTTAAAAAACGAGGACGGCGAGGAATGTCTCTTGATGGATGAATAATCAGGCATCATCGCTCCTTATGGGTGAGGCGAGAGTGCAGAATCGCGGCATTATCGCGCCACCGCCGAGAAAAAGACTTTATATTTCTGGCCTTCCGGCGTGCAATCGGACATCTAGAGCGCTTTCCGTTTGGGTGGAATCACCCAAACGATAAGAATTCGCTCTCGATTCAAAAAGTTAGAGCATGTTCTCATCGCAAAACCGCATACACTTTTGCGG
>Ga0116227_10012922_pt1 | contig 13374 bp, 8 predicted proteins | sample S1TSphgellanicum_FD_89693 | JGI IMG/M metagenome (GOLD analysis project Ga0116227, IMG submission 89693) | Host-associated microbial communities from peat moss isolated from Minnesota, USA - S1T2_Fb - Sphagnum magellanicum MG | ecosystem: Host-associated > Plants > Peat moss > Unclassified...
AAAAAGTAGCACATTTCATTGACAATGCCATATAAATTAGCAAAAATAGCATGTTTTATTCATAATAGTCATATATGATGATAAATCACCATCTCTATTATATTTTGGTGATTGAATTTACTCATGATATTAAGACTATGATTTTGATGTAATCTTCCCTAGTCCACATGCCACCCATAATGTTTATTTTGATTCAAACAAAGCTTGAACTTAATCAAATTGAACATTGCTCTTTTTTTAGTTAAAATTTTTGGGTTAGTCAAAATAAATTAAAGTAGTCATGTTATTCAAGCAACAATGACTTTAGAATGCCCCTTATCACAATCTTGTAGCAAAAAAAACATGTTTTTTTTTATGGTGATTAGAGGGAAAAATATCTTGCTTTGTTCCATAGTACTCACCAAAACAATGTGATCTTTGTTTTATGCTTTCAAACCAACTCCAAATTGTTTTGCAATTTCTTCTATTGACAAGTTCATGGTTTGAATATTGCCCACCTTCGTCTTTGGTGTCTTGAAAACAATAATTCAAAAGCTTCCATATCTTGGACTTCCACAAAAATAAAGGCCAATCATCTTTTCCAAATCACTTTCACTTTGGTGTTTCATTATCACACCTTTGTCATTTGTAAATATAACCAAGGCCCCTTACAATCCCATGCCCACCACCTTGCTCATACATTGTGCATCCAAAAAGAGAAACTCAATAAAATCCATTTCAACATCTAGCCTTCCATCGACACATATCAATGTGTATTTCAAAAACTTCTAACGAAGTATGGAGATTTGGAAAAGTTGCTTAAATTTGACTTTGAGGCTTAAATTTGAATTCTTTGGCATAGTAACATTTACAACTTGTGGGCCTCTTCCAAAAAAAAATCACAGCCTTATCAGCATTATCACCAATATGTCTAATAGAATGTTGTAGGTGATCCATCTCCTTCTCCTTAAATTATGTTTCTCACCCAACATGATGTACACAAATTATTAGCTACAAATTTCAATAAATTAAAAATAAATTAAAAATCATTTGTTCTATTCAAATATAGGACATATTCACAAAATGCTGAAAAATAAACTTTATTAAATGTTTGAATAGACTTGACAACTAGTGCAAAAAAACACACACATGTGAAATTGATCAAATGAATGTATACTGATTTTGATATTTTTTTTATCATGTAACAAAATAGAAATAATTGTCTAACAAAATGGAGAACAAAATGAGGTCATGAATTTTCAACACATTTTCTCCTGTTGAAGTGTTTGCAATTTCCATGTTTCCCAATGCTTGTTTTGATCGATCCGTAAATGTGACTTCACTTAGTATGAGTGGAACTTTTTGACCATGTGTACATACCTATATGAAACTTATAGTGCACAAGGATTTTCTGAAATTTCTACCACCACCATTAATTCCTTTGAATCAGCTGCAGGACCCATGTGTGATTTCACAACCAGTTATCAGACCCTGGTAGGAAATTCCCATGGTGTGACGTCAATTGCAAAGTGGCTAAAGATTGCTTTACAAGTGATCTTAGGTTCACATCTCCAATCCCATTAGACATGTTGCAGGATCTAAATAAATGACTCAATGGCTTTCACTGGCAAAAACAGCTACCTAAGACATGGCTACCTAGGAATTTAGATTGCATTCTTCTTCCATTAACCTATGACATAAACTTATCTTTAGTCTGCTACTATGAAAGCAGCAGGAAAGAATCAGGGGAAGACATTTGGGATAATCCCTTGTAGTACAATTTTAGAAATCCTAGACTTCTTTTGTTTACCACATATCTTCATAAGTATTGAGATTCTCTCCATACTTGCAAACAAAGTCAACCTTAATAGAATTGAGACATAACTTGATACTAAAGTTAAAGATACTTAAGACCTGACAACAACAAATCAACAAGCATGACAGGAAAGTAATCCCATCCTGAACCATTAAAGAGAAAACAAACATGTCATATATAACATTACCTAAGGAATCCAAGGTGGAAATCTCAAGCTGGATGTCAACACCCTTTAGCACCATTTCAAGCCCTGATGGACTTTTGCCCAGCATCAAGATCTGAAATAAATGAACATTCTCATCAAGTGTGATGAACATGAAAGGCACATCTATGCCAAAGTGCCATAAATGTCAAGAAATGAAGGCCATGCAGGGTTGGGATGATAACATGTCAAAACCAAGGTGGACAGTTGTTCAGGACATTGTTCAGATATATCTGGCCTCAAACCATCCTATATTCTCTTCTGAAGCTTCTTTAGTTTGGAATTATAGAAAGGGACACATCCTGTCAAAATCTCATAACATGCCACTCCCCAATTGTAGATGTCAACTTTGAAGGGATACTTCAATGATAAACTCAATTCACTTCACCACTTGGACCAACATGATCCTCTGATTCACCAAACAGTTTTCCTGTCATCCATCAAGTTGTCCCCCAATCCATCATTAACTTGGTGTAGGTACAGCCTGATTCATTTCTTTTGGAGAGCCCAAAATCAGCCACTTTTGCATACACATGCATTTCATGTTCATCACATTTGACAAGAATGTTCATTGATTTCAGATCTCCATGAATCACACAGTTTTGATGTAGGCAATTTTGCAACATGATGTCAACTGTTTCAAGAAGCTCAAATGGGCATCAAGGGTCTCATTGTCCTCCATTCTTTTGAGCAATCAATGGACGAAGATGCCCAGATCCATTGGTTCCATAAATGAGTTGAAGGGGTGTAGTGGTGGAGATGATTTTACTTCTAAGTCCTGCTAAGACCATATTGACAACAAAGCCTGTCACAACTGAAAACTTTTGTTGTCATCAACCTGGTAAATACATGTTCTAGCCTCACAGAAGAAAGCACTGAAATCTCCATTCCTTTGAAACACCAACAATTGCCTCTTCAACTTGCAACCATGACATAAGTAATTGAAGCCTGATAACCACCTCAATATCTTCAATGCTGAAAATCATGTAATCATAGAACTTGTCACTTGCCGAGATCTGGGAGCCATCCTTTTTTCAACCCTCTGTTCCAAATGATGCACTGCGAGCATCTATCAAGGTCAGTTCATTTAGGTGTTTAACTGCATGTACATGGAAGCCCATCCCATAGGCCTAATGTAAGGACATACAACACTTTCCCAAAGGATTCCACATCATGTTGGCTGTAGGCATTGTCGTTGCCCACATGAGGTGGAGAAATACTGCAATTGATTGAGATGACTCCAAGGGCATCTTAAAAGTTAACACACCATAACAGAACTACAAGACATTTCCATGCAGCAACCCAATTCCAGCTGCAAAAAAGCACAACATAAATTGAGATTAAACTGTGTGAACCAACAAACTGATATACAGCTAATGTCATTTGATTGTTAATTGTGATTATTTCTCCTGTATTCTACTATTTTCTTTCCTCTCAAAGACACAAACTGGCCCAACCACAATATACCAACAATTGAAGAGAACAAACAGAGGCTATGGCCTCTGATAGAGTAGTTATCAGGAACAATCATGTAAGGCCATAAAAAGATGCCAAGAACAATGCCTATTCTGTAGCAATCAAAATTTATGTTCTAATAGTGTAGTCCAATACAAACAAATACAGTGGTAACTCAAGAGATTCATATGTTCCAGATAGCCACTTTATCCTTTGTATAGTAGCTCAGTGTTGGAACAATTCAGCATTCAGCGTGTGATAGGTCAGAGCATGGTGCACAACATGACTCACAAGCCAAACCAAAGCAGACCTCTTATGATATGGTCGAAAACAATGAGCACCTTATGCTTGGAGACGGCAAATACATGGGAAATGAAACAATAGTTGTTGACAGTAATGACATCCACCCATAATCCATACAAACCCTTTGTCTCAATAGAGGATATTCCAGAGCCAGATACCCCTCAGTCTTTTCTGCAACCCAAACAACTCAACCACACAGTATGCACACAACCATTCCTTCAAGCTAGGAATAGTAAAACCGAAACCCTAACTTGCTTCAAACCCCGGCTTCCAAAGCAAAAAGAGATAAAAGCCTGCCCACAAACTTTAGCATTTTGCCATCCATAGTCGACCGTGCAAGCACTTCCAATGTGACACGAGAAAAAACTAAAAAGGAGTTCAAGCTCAAAATTTTAAAGCAACACACCACAGTGCAATGTTGTCATTCTCACTGTCGACAATGTATCAAATGCCCTCATAGCGAATCTCACTCCTAGCAATGAGACTGATGAGCCTAGCGACAAAAGAATTGGCCATGTTGGGGCCTTGCCCGTGTTTCTTTGAATTAGTCTCCACTCTAGCTCTACTTCCCTCTTTGTCCTCGTGTCTCCCCACCCCGGAGAGAGGATAGTGGCAGGTACTGCGAATGGGACTGTCTGAAGAAAGGGTCAACAACTCACACACTAATCCTATATCCAATGGAGTTGGTGATATGTTATCCTTTCCATTATCATGTTCTTAATGTCATCTGACATTCATATTTGCAATGCTACTTTGGACAATTAATGTTTGATCCCACTTGTCCATGTGCCAAACTTGTAAGCATATAATTTAAGATTTCTTCATCTACCCTACATTCACCTACTCATGTCATAAAATTAAGCATAGGATAAATGATAATTATTTACCCTTATGTTGTGACAAGTGTACATGTCGGTCATTTATCTTAATCTAGATTCACAATTTTGCAAAACATTGGAAAACTTTTCAAGCCTACATATATTTATTGTGTGTGCATATGTTAAATGAATTTTTTAATATTAAACCTTGGCCAATACATAAAATTCATTATGCCCGCTTCACACTAGTTTGTTTTCTTTTTGGGGTGCTTTGATTGAAAATAGTATAATATACAACAAAATAGCGGTACTCCTAAAATAGCACAAGCAAAATCCATGATACAACATGTTCATAATGTTTTTAGGGTTTGAGTTTTTTTTGGGTTCTAAGGTTGTAGGGTCCCTTTTGTTTTGTTTCTGTTAATTTTTTTATGTGTTTTGTTTTTACTCTTTATATTTCTCTTTTGTGCATTACTCTTTTTTTTCTTTTTTTCTTTTTTTTTGCATTGTTAAGTTGAGTTTTTTGTCGTTTTGTGCATTAGTCTTACATTTATTTTTTGTGCATTCTTGCTTAGCTCTTTAATGTTTGTGCAATGTTGGAATGTAGGATTCTACACCATTTTTCAAGATCTTCGTTTTATGGATTGAAATGAAAGCAATTTACACATAAGATAATTACATGAAAAAGTTGGAGTAGCTATTTTAAAAGTACCACTATTTTGGAGGAGTGTTCACATAAAAGGTGGCAACAAGGGCTTTTTATGACTATCCTAGGTTTGGATTTGTCAATGTTATTTCAAGATAAACCATACAATGTTTTTTTTTTGGTTTCAAACAAGTTTCTTGACTTGTTTTTGTTTAATTTTAGTGCCAAGGACTTGGCCGTTATCGTTTTTTAATATTTGAACTTGAGTGTTTTTCTTGGTTCCATAACTATCATAGCCATGGGTCAAGTTTGACATTAAATAATTATTTAAAATTTTGAACAATTTTTAATATAAAAAAATGTTGAAGTGTTGAAAATTGTGATAAAAGCACATTGGAATTAACAAAAAAGTGATTAATGCACTTTGAAAGTGAAAAAAATCTAAAATTTTGTAAAAGCTGCTAAAAAAAAAGTCATGTTTTTCATCCTTCAGTAAAAAAGTGTCACAATATTGATGAGTATTCCCACACAGATCTAGTCATAATTCACCTAATTAGTGATATTTTTTTCCGTGAACATTAAAAGTGTAGTCGATAGGCAAAAGTAGGTGAGGGGATGAGACTGTGAGCACCAAAACATAAGTGTTATTGGAAAGCAATTGAATGTTCAAAAAAATTCATTTTTGTTAACAAAATTTTTAATATTTAAAAAAAACCGAATTTATTTATTGGAAATAATTAATTAATCATTTTTAATGCATCGAACCTAACCCAAGGCTACGATATTGTCAAATGTAAAGAGTTTTTTTTTAACAATTTTTGTTACTTAGGCTACTCAATGATTTTGGAATTGTTATAAAATTTTCTATTCCACTTTTTTAGAAAACTAGAAAAGGATACTTCAAAAGCTACCAACAAGTAGAAGATTTAGTGAAGCCCAAGTTGTGCAAGATTTTTTTCATTTCTTTTCAACATTAGCCATAGAGGTACTTGTTATTGAATTATTTAAACCCTAAATTCAAAAATCTATTTGGTTTTTAGGTATGCTCATTTGATAATCAACTTATCATAATCCAAATTCTTGATTGCATATATCCTGAACTTTTATTTATTTGTAATTTGGACTTGTTGTCCTTAATTATTTCCATATGTTGAAATGCAAAATGGGATGGCAAAGAAGGTTGAAATTGGAACACGTTGTTGAACTTCACTAGTATGAAAGAAGATCGAGCTTTACAACTACTTATATCCATGGTCACATTAAATAGGTTATAAAAGATGTAGGGCCTGCCAATGTCATATAAGTTCTGATTAACAATGTAAGCAATTACATGCTTATGGGCATGATGAATATTATTGAATACCCACACAATATGTGGAATCCTTGTGTCACACATTGCTTTGATTTCATAATTGAGGACATTGAAAAACTTGATTAGGTGAAAGAAGTGTCGAGCATTACAAGAAATGGTGACATTTGTCACAAAAAAGCCCAAGGTGTTAGCAATGTATAGGACACTTGAAGAACTAGATTTCCTTGAATTTTCCAACACCCACTTTGTTATGATGTTCATAGTTTTAAAATGGTTAGTGAAGGTTCATAAAAGTTCAAAACAAATGGTAGTTTCGAATGCTTGATCTAAATGGAATGATTTTGGAACTCAAAAAGCTCACATCTTTAAAAATTATGTTTTTTTTCATGATTTTTCGGAGAATGCACAAAAAATAGTTATAAATTTATAACCATTTTATACAATTTTAAATTTGGTAGATAAAAGAGGTTGTACAATTGAGTTGTTATATGAATTCTTGAAGAAAATTAATACATCACTTGTGGAAGCAAAAAAATTTGAATTTAATTCATCACTTAGAGATAAAACAAAAATGGTCTTAATAATGGGAATGGTTCCATCAACCCATCCATGTGATTGTTTTGTCACCCATCCATTATGGAGGAAAAATGATGGTTCTATGGCAAAAACATTTCATGAAAGTTGGATTTTTATGTTGATGCAAATTTTCCAAAAACTATGGATCAAAATCCAATACAAGATGAATTGTTGCAACTTTTTTGCAAAAAAGGATATTTAATGGAGAAGTTGCTTTACTTTGAACCATCATTTTTCCTCCATAATGGATGGGTGAAGCCCGTTTCATGGTGGGAAAAGTTCAGGATGCATGTGCTTAGATTACAAAAGGTTACTTTATGACACTTCAATTCCTGAAGGGAATTTATCAATATGGAATCAAGTTCAAACCAAAAAGAGGAATAGGTTGTCCATGAAATAGATGGAACAATTGGTAATTATGCAAACCAACTTATGGATCATTGAAAACCTTAGTGCTCAAATGCCTTTGAAACAACTTAATCCCAATATTATCAACATCACCAAATACTAACAATGCTTATGTGAGATGAAGAGAAAAATATCGCTATGACATTTTATGGCAATAAGTTGAAAGGTGTTCTCAAAGGAGACATAAACTTGCTAGTGCCATCCCTTTTTCAAAATTGGAAATTCTAATAGGAATTTTTCAAGCTCTAAAAATGAGTCTTTAAGAGATGATGGTCACATTGTTGACAATCAAATAGTAGCAATAGATTCTAAAGAAACTCATCAAGAAGATGAAGAGATAGAACAAGAAGATGGAATTGAAGAGAGATATCAACAAAGAACATCATGAGATTATGATGATGAATCTAAAGGTGGTTGATGTGTCCACCAAAGATTCATCAGTTTGTCTTAAATACTCTATCAACAACATTAAGTATTTGCATTTCCTCCAAATTCCTTTTTCTTTCTATTTCATACTTATTGGTTTTTACCCATTTACCTTTTTTTCAATTTGATGGACATTTGTTTCAACTTAATGCACATTGTTACAACATTAAAGCATCCCCCCCATTTTGGTTTTATTTGATGTTTATATTGGTTTTTATGCATTCCCCTATGTTTTTTTAATTGATGTTAGGTATTTTTTTCCACCCCCCACCTTTCTTTTTCTATTAAATGTTTACTAGTTTTTACCCATTCCCAATTTACTTATGCATGGTGGTAATTAGTTTTTTTAATTCCCTATTTTTTGGTTGTATAAGGCTTGCTAATTTTATTTCATTGATTCTTTTAGTTTTATTTAAACTAATTATTACCAATTCATTCCTATTTAAATCACCTTGTTTAAATAGCACTTGCCATTTAGGTTCTTAATACCTTTAAAAAGAAAACAAAATATGATTATTTTATGTTCAAAATGAACAATCAATCACAAGTAACCAAATACATGTAAGTACAATTATAAGAATATCAAAAACATAAATACACCTTGCTATGTATCCAATAGAAATTTTCTCTTCAAAGCCAAGGTGGTAATCATGGACATACATTGATTTAGCCAAAATTGGATATTAACAAAATATTAAAGACAAAAAAATCCTTATATATATTTTTCTACCTTATTGATACATGAATAAAACTCTTGCAATTTTTTTGACCTTTTTTCCAATTTTTTGTGGTTTTTAATTGAATTCATGACATAGAATTTTTAAAAATTCACACCAAAAAAATGGTTGTTATCCAAAACAACTGTAACTTTTTTACTTCATTATGTAAAAGTGCAATATATGGGACTCAAGATTCTTGCATGAAATTTCTCTAGGACCCAACATGTTTATTATATTGATTAACTTATAGAACAATGTCACAATTATTTACATAGTGATTTCTTACCAAGAAAACAATTTGTTACATTCAAAATAAACAATAATCAATTATTAGATCTATTCATATTGACTAATATCCTATATGAAGGTGATGATGGGCCTTACATGTGTATAACAACCAAATTGTCTTGACATTCCTTCTTGGTTGGGTGCAAAATATGAGAATAAATTCTCACAAAAATCACACCATGTGTAGTAAACATATATGTGATCATAATGCATATATGAAGGTTTTTTGAAAAACCACACATTTTAAAAAAATTACTATTCACCAAAATTTAACCCAAAATTGATGTATTTTAAGATGTTAATTCAATGAGCATTCAAATTTTACATAGTCTAGTATAAAAAAATTAATAAAAATCATGCTTGTCAAATGTGTTTCATTAAGTTGTTTGCAAATTAAGATTATGCTTCTAATCACAAATGTTTAACACCAACATGCAATAAAAGAAACATTAGTTATGCACTAATTTAAAGTTAATGTTTGAAGCCTTAAAAAAAAAACCTTTTATTTGTAACAAAGATGTTCAAAAAGCTTAATATCACATTAAGAGAAATTCAATAAGTATTACTTTGCAACAATTTAACAAAATTCAACACTAAATATGGTCATTACCACAGTTGTCCAATTGTTGGAACCTTTGGCCCTGATTTTAATTTTTTTTTGTTTTCAATGAAACCTTTAGTCGAGTTTTGAAATTGGTTTTTTGATTTTTTAGAACCTTTGATTCTTGTCATTTTCACAAATAATTTAAAATAAAAATCATATAATATTAGCTATGTAAAACTAATCAAATATAATAACTTGCCTAAATCTAAGGCCAAACCTTTTTTTTCATAAAATTATACATATGTACTTAGAGATATTGAACCTATTTAAGATTGGGCAACATTTTTGGTTCAAATTTTAATTCAATTTTGAAAGGAAGTTAGTTGCTTGATTAGGTTTTGATGGTGGTTCCACAAAAACTTCAAACTTTCAATTTGGAAACTTTATAATTATCTTATAACTTAGACTTAAACCTAATTAAATCCCAAAACTTGTTAGGACGAGTCATTACCACAAGTATGTGAACAATTGGTTGTCAATGGTTACTTATGTGGATTTTTTCAAATTGATATCCAATTTTTCTCTAATTATGTGTGAATTTCATGTCTTAATTTCAACTCACGAGATTTTTTTGTTCCAAATGAAATTAAGAAAAGCAAAAAATGTTCTTTTGGCATTTATTCTTATATGATTTAACATCATCCCAGGGTGCATGCACAAATGGGTGGACCAATTTGGGTGTCATGTAAACCAATTTTGTTTATTGATTGCCATTTGCAATGCCCATGTTGTTTTATAGATCTTGAAATTTATTATAATGAACTTGGTTTAAAAGGGACTTTTGATCTGTGGCAAATTGGTCCACTCATTTGTGCACCTACCCCCCATGTTTACACCTTGGATTTTTTCTACTTTTAGTTTTGAAAACTTCACCAAATATCTCCAAGGGCCTTTGAGGATTATTTCAATCAAAGTTTAAATTGTTCATGTTTTTGAATTTTCAACAAGGATCTTCATCATCTTAGTGATCAACATCCTAAATGAATGCAACTAGATTAGATTGATCTTTGAAGGTCTACAAGTTTATTCAACTCATTGTTATCTATTTCCATATTTTTTGTGGGGATTTGTTTTTGAAAATAACTTTGCATATGTGATCTTTACTTTAACAAGAGGAATGCAACTTCTCATCCTTGTGAACTTGAGGGAATTTAACAACATGGAACATCATTTTGGAAATTTGTTATTTCAAAGTCTTATAAATTCTATAATTGGTTTGATTAAATTTTTACTATTATATGATTAAATTCTGAATTATCACAAAGTCTTATCATGTTATTATTACACTAGTAACCATCTTATATGATAATTGTCTTGACATAACAATTGAAGGTTATTCTTTAACACACAATGTGATGGGTAAAAAAGACATTTAAATGAATCAAAACAATTGATTATTCACAAGTTCTAATTTAATTCCTTTAGATACAATTTAGTCGGTTCCTTAATATGAGATGCCACCCAATTTATTTGTGACAAAACATTTCTTGTATGTTTAGTTTTCATTTGAACTTAAACGATATTCAAAATAAACTTATGAAATGCATGTACATAAAATTGTGGAAACAAGGCATCTAAAACCATGCACATTTTCTATATAAGAACTTATATAACATAAAGGCCCAAAACAAAAAACAACAAATGTACATTTAAATCATTTGAAACCCAATATCTATATGTTCCTTGATTGAAGGTACAAATAATTACAAAAAAATTGTGATATATTAAACAACATGAGGTTGGTGGGATATAAAGACTTTAAAAATCAAAACATTGAAATATATTTTATCTTGGATCCAAAAGGCTTAATTCACATTCAACATTGGTATTCTAGCTATCATTGTTGGAGCCACTTCACAACACATTGTTTTGAGTAAGATCACTTTAAATTGTTATACTAATTTAAAAGTTTTCATTTTTTGCCCTATTAATACAATCTCCATTTCACCCAAAAGAATAGCCAACATTTGGGACATCAATGGACAATCTTTTGGTGTTGTTTGAATACATAAAAATGCCATGTTGAACACATGTTGCAATTAACATCAAAAAATAATTTATTGCATAATTTTCATCAACAAGATATGACAACATATTTCTTTCCTCCAAAGACCATGCCTACATGAAAAATGGTAATTTAGGTGAACAAAATATCTCTAATGTTAATTGAATTATACAACTTGTCATAAATCATTTAAACTACCTAGTATGATCTTTAGTTATATTTGCACATTCATACAACACATTATTGTAAAACAATAAAAACTCATAAAGGTCAAATCACCATCAGATGAGTCAACAATGACAAAGGACTCAATAACTATGGGTCCTTTGATGATCATTGAAATTTTTTTGGATGAAATCTTTTGCAAAATATTCATAATTGCCCCAATACATCACATCACATCTTTTATGTTAATTTTTGTTGAATACTTATGAATTTTTCTTAAGTGTGTATATTTTGTAAAATTGTGTGTTTCATTTTGAAAAATAATTATAATATCAAATCATACCAAGATATGTTAAGTATTTCAGGGTTTAGTTTCTTATATCATATGTTACAATTTGTTATTGTATATCATGTACATTACAACCCATTTACATGTGCTAAAAAACTTTTCAAATTTTAAAATTTTGAAATATATTTTGAATTTTTCAAAATTTGAAATTTCACAACTTTTAAATTGTGAATGTTTTTTGAATGGGGTAATAGGTTACTATTAGTTCAATCTTTTTCTCATCAAATTTTTATTAAGAAAGTCCTTAGTTCAACTTTTTATGGAACAAATTATTTTTGAAACAGCTATTCTTCAAGTTCCAAAAGTCTTTCATAAAACAAAACTTATATCAAGTTAAATGAATTTTAATTTTGAATTGCTCAAACTCAAATTAGTCATTTAGTACAACTTCCCATGATTAATATGGCATTAAAATGACACAAAATGTCTATATGTAACTTAATTTTGATGTGTATCATTGAAGCTTTTCTTCACAGGTGCTTTGTATTTTGGATTTTCGATTTTTACTGTAAGTGCCTTGGTTGAATGAAACTGCATTTGAGCTATTCTTGTTATTTGTTGTCTACAGCTGATTTAAAAAAAAATAAAATTTTGAGTCCCTTGTTGAAAATGAAAACGAAAAAGATTGCAAAGTTGTCCACCTTCAATGGGCATGTGTCACATTTTACTTCTGGAATCTATGATTGGGCTTTCCTCTATTCTCTAAACTACAAATCTGTATTTTCTCCTCCTCAAGCACTCGTGACCATGCTTCAGGTTGTTAGACTTATCAAATCTATACACAATTCCACAAAAATGAACTACTCCCTTTACAAAGCTTGTACAAGGATCACGATGTAGAATCTACCATGAGTGAGCACATAATATGCCTCAACGCCACACAAATGTCAGGAAATGAAGGTCGTGCCGTAGGGTCAGGATGATAACAGGCTTCAACCAAGGTGGACAGCTGCTCAGGACATTGTTCAGGCATATCTGGTCTCAAACCATCCTTTATCCTCTTCCGAAGATCCCTCATCTTGAAATTGAAGAAAGGGACACATCCAGTCAAAATCTCATAACACACCATGCCAAAGCTGTAGACATCAACTTTGAAATGATACTTCAAGGACTCACTCGACGAACTTGGACCAACATTATGATCCTCTGAATCACCAAACAATTCTGGGGCCATCCATCAAGTTGTACCCAGATCCATTGTTAGGTTGGAATATGTGCAACTTAATTCCTTTATTCTGGAGAGCCCAAAATCAGCCACTTTTGCATACACATGCCTATCATGTTCATTGTACTTCACAAGAAT
>Ga0116227_10012923_pt1 | contig 13373 bp, 12 predicted proteins | sample S1TSphgellanicum_FD_89693 | JGI IMG/M metagenome (GOLD analysis project Ga0116227, IMG submission 89693) | Host-associated microbial communities from peat moss isolated from Minnesota, USA - S1T2_Fb - Sphagnum magellanicum MG | ecosystem: Host-associated > Plants > Peat moss > Unclassified...
CTCCCCCCCCCTGCCCCTCCCCACCCCCCCCAGAGCTAAACCTGAAGCCTATGATTGCGTGTTAAACTAGAGCCTACGAGGCAACTAGGTAGTGAGTTCTCACACGCGGTAACCCTAGTGAATTAGCGTAAAGATCCGCCCTAAAGGGACTTTTATAAATTAAATCTGGAGATTAATTAAATATTATAATAAAAACTTTGCCAAGTTTTGCTCCTAAATTGGTGGCTAATATGGCGGTGAGTTTGGGTTGAAGTAAAGTAAAACAAAAGGTTTTTTTTTTTTTCCCCTTTTCACTTACATGCCGTAATTGGGGGCGGAATCTTCTTTACAGCCGGGACCTACTTTTAAAACTTGCCAGGTTTTGTGGGGGCTGCTGCTGCCGCTTATTTATAGCAGAGGGTCCCACAGTAGGTCCCACGGTAAGGTTCCTAGTTCCAACCTCTTTCGGAAGCTTTTCGACCTGCCTATGATTAGTACCGACCAGTCTAGTTGAGTTTTCTCCCCCCTCGCGGCGAGCGCTGTTTTCATCGTCGTCATAGTCGTCTCTGTTTCGTGAAGTGTTTTATTTCTACTGCGTAAGTTGTTGTTCCTTGCCTTGGGCCTCTGTACCTTCTCTCTCTCTCTCTCTCTCTCTCTCTCTCTTCGTTGTCTGTTGTTGTGTGTGCTTTTGAAAGATAACCATGTGGCTATCTTCTCTTCGTCCGTTTGTATAGTAGTGTCCGTGTTTCTTCTTTGTTTGTCGACCCTGTGTTCTTGATCTGTGTGTCTCATTGCTTGTGCTCTTGCCTTTATTTATTTTTTTCCGCCGACTGCGACGTGTATGTCGGGCGTGCAGTGCACTGAGGAGTCTTGTCTTTGTGATTGTGTTTTGAAGTAGTCATTGGAGAGAGAGAGAAAGAGAGGACACGAGGGGGTGAGAGAGAGCAGGAAGTGGTGCGGGTGTCTATTTGGCGTGACTCTGCCATTCAAGCGCGTTCTCTTCGTTTTGTTGTTTTTGTTGTTGTTGATGAATCCGGTGTACATTTGGCGAAGGCAGATCGGAGAATCCAGTTCCGACGTGTTTCTTCAGTAAGAAGATTATGGATCTGAAGCTTCGTTGTTGCAGTTAGCATAAGCACGCATTCCGTTTCTTGTGCGATCTGACTGCCTTCGCTGATCATCTGTTGTTGGCACTTGTATCGAACGCACGCTACCATGACTGGAAAGAGACCTCGTGCTCCTCTACGACGCACTTCCAGCGAGTCGTCGTTCATAGAGTCTGGATTCTCCTCCTCGACGCAGGAGGATTGCTCCCCTCTGCCAGAACATCCGAAAGAGAAACTGAAACCTACGCTTCTCAAGGAACCTGTTTCCGCGGCTGCACCACCCCGTAGATTGGTGATCGGTTTCAACCCGAAGCCTCTGCCTGATAACAACAATGGCAATGGCGTCGTCAATGCCATTGCATGCTCGAAAGCCGCAGCTTCCTCTGCGGCGCCTGCCAGCGAGAAGTCACCACCTTCTCAACGCTCTGGTCTTGAAAGCCTGCTGTCGATGTCGTCACGGGAGAGGAAGGTAAACGAAGGAGGTGTTGTAGGGTTGGGCATTCTGGCTAGTATGATGCACACTACTGTTGAGGATGAGCCGCAGCCAAAAACCAACATTGTGAAGAGGGAAAATCAGCAGCAGCGCGACCATGTTACCATTGCAATCAAGTCTAACGCGATGATGCCCACGCCAAATCCTTCTTGCCAGGCTGCTGCGTTGCTGCCCTATGAAACACAGAAGCAGCAGCAGCAGAGTCAGTCCATTCCGATTCATGCTCCAGGCCCGGTTTCTTCTTGGCACAGAATCGGTGCTGGTCGCCCGTCGCAGCAGCACCATAGGTTTTCAGGTGGTATTCAACCCTTGGCTGCTAGAGGAGCTGCTGATGGACAAGGTGCTGGTGGTGGTCGTGGTGCAGCGTTAGCGTGGTTGCGAAGGCAGGCCGATGATCGCGAGGGCGAACGCGACACTTTCTTGTTGCGACCACCATCTCCCTTCAAGAGCCCGCAAGTCGTTGTTCCTGATGTAGCAGCAGCATCGTCTGCTGCAGCAGCAGCAGTTCATTTCTTGGACGCTTGTTTTTTCTGCAAAAGACATCTTGTCGATGGCAAGGACATCTACATGTACAGGTGCTTAATCTTTGTCCTATCCTCCAAGCTAGGGAATGTGTGCAGTATATGTCCAGGCGATCTGTCTGTCATCTTTCTTTATAGTCAGAAGGAAGCACAAATGGTGCCTGGTACCACATATGAATCTTTGCATGCGATGCATTTCTTACATAATCTTAGCTATCGAAATTTTCTTCTCAATAGCAAGTAGAACAACAGAAGTCATATTTCTCTCATCAGAGAATTGTATCTAAGCTGTAGCATTGTGGCTCTTATGCATGTCCAACATTTTGACACTGTTGGGCTGTCTTTCATTTTACTCTGCAGAGGTGATAAGGCATTTTGCAGCACAGAGTGTCGGTCGCAGCAAATCTTGCTGGATGAGCGTCTGGAGAATTGTACAGTCGCAGCTCTGAAGTCGAATTCTGGAGCATCCTCCTCCCACCAGAATCGTGTTCTGGCTTCTGGGACTGCAGCAGCAGCCTAAGAGATCCAATCAGCCAGATCTCAACAGGTGTAAGTAAAGGAATCAGCAAAAAGGGAGCTTCCATAAAAGAGCAACAACTGTTTTGACAGACGATATTTGTTCCATTTGTGTTTATGTGTACAAAAGAACACGATCTGCCTTTAGCAGCAACGGCATCAAATCTTGCGAAAGGGTGGGGAGGAGTTGCATCCAGGGGGATTGAAGGGAGAGTGCAGCCACTATCTCAAAGACATTGTAGAGAGAGACCTTGAGAGAGACCCAAGTGTTCTAGAACGGAGTAAAAAAACCAATTAAATGGTGTACAATTGCACTGTAGATTTGTTAAGGGTTGTATTTGTCTTCTCAAACATTGCAAGACCTCATATGTCTTGAACTTGTTTGTATAATAATAAGCGCTGTATCTTAGCTTATGCCCATTTCATCACCCACAAATCTGTGGCTGTGAAGATTACTATTGTGGTCCAGGTCTTTGCTGCAGAAGCTTTATTTTTTGTCAATTGACTTCTTTGTATGAGGAAGTAATAAGGTCTCTAGCATCCTTCCTTCCAGGTTGCAAAATTTTCTCTAGTCAAAACTTGCAATGCAGGTTGTAGTTATTTATGGTACATAAGGGCCCCAGGTGCCTTCTGTTGTCAATGATATTGAAAATCAAAAACATTTGCCCCCTTTCTTTAGAGATGCTGCTGAGGTTTTCCTTTGCTGCAATTTTCTTAGGAGGTTTTGTTGAAGGCCCTAGCAGTAAGGAGACTGTATAGAGAGCCAGAGAACGGGAGTTGCTTGTCAGCGAGTGACTGGTTACGGCAAAGCTACTTTTCCTTGAAACAGAATGAACTGTTTATGCAGAGCTTGATGTGGAAAATTTCCCAAGACTTTGTTCAAATGTATGTCTTTGCCTACTTTTGGAATGCATTGGTGTTGCAGCTGTTATTATTACTAGCAAATGCTCAGGCAGTTTTTGTCATGTTGAGTGTGCTTTGATTCTCTGTCTATGTCCCTTCAACACTTGTTTGCAATGACCTCTCTCAGTTGGAGGTCATCTTATTGCAAGACAGTGGGGTGTGCATCATTGTGCAAGTGTTTGTATTAAGGATTCAATCACATTTGTCATGTTTTCCAAGGCAATAAATCTCATTATTCACAGGCTTATTTTATCATATTACTTGTGGACTGTGCTCATGACTTCTTTGGTAGAGATGTAGTGAAAAACCATATAATAAAGAAACCCTTATTTTCATTTCACTTGCATATTAACTCTTGTTCTTCACATAGAAGGTTTTTCATTTGCTGTTCTGGCCAATACCTATTATGAAGTAGAATTTTTCCTTTTCTTCTGCCAAATGATTGCTCTCTAGTACACACTCACAAACACAAGAAAGTGGGAGAATTGGTATTCTAGCTGAAAAATGAATTCCTTCTACTCTATGTAGGTGTGTGTACATTTTGCTTCTGAAGATCTAGATGCATGGGGCTTCCTTCTCCTTCACTCATTTTCAACTTTACTTTTGTCCATACATGTTTTAAGCTTTTATTTGTTGACCTGAACTGATTCCACTTTGATGGTTCTGATACCCCGCTCCCCTCTCCCCCACTTTTGTTTGGCATAGAAATCTGCAAAGTCTGATTCCTTGTGAAGGGTGAAAGATTGGTTTTCTTCTTTTAGGCAGAAACCCCTTTTGTCTGTAGTAGTGGTGTGCAAAAGCTAGCCTGGGGATGACAATTCTGTGTCCCTTAAAACAAGGGGAGAGCATTGAGATGGTATCTAGGGTGCTACTTGGGTGACACTAAATTTCTTTGTCTCACACACACACACACACACACCAAAAGGAAAAACAATTCACACCTGATCTAGAGTGTTTTCTGAAAGCTTTCAAGTCAGTTGAATTTGTGGGCAAAGAGAAAGAATGAAGAGGAATTGGTTATGTAGCAGGTATATAAGGAAATTAGGGTTTGATGATGTAGAACCATGAAAAAACACCAGCATGTTGAAATTTCAAAAAAGTATGGGTTCTTTATAAAAATCCTTACGGATATTGAAGGTGGGACCACAAATATATTGAACAAGGCGTCACCAACACGCTGGCCCTGCCAATAAATAAGATGTCTACCTATTGTGTCCACACTCTCAACACCTAAAAGCATCTGTTCCAGTTTAAACAATCTAAACACTTTCACCAAAGAAACGGGTTCACCCAATGTGAAACCCGTTCTAACAAGGTAAAACTTCCAAAAGTTGGATCGAATGTGATAGTTCCACTATCAAATAAATCTCACTCCATGTCTGCATCTAGAATATGTCCACACCCCAATTAAACTTCTACCATGCATGCTGGTCACAGGGTTTGCATGATTTTTCCCAGAAGGAAAAGCACCAGCAGAAGATTTTCTAGTGTCTCTGACGGGCACATTATCAAGTGGAATTTCTAGTCGGCAAAAATGGTCTTAAGCGTAGTAGGTATAGGGTATAAGCCCTAATATTTGGATTTGAGGTTAGGGTTTAGGGACCTAGCTCCAAGCTCCCACTGTTACAATTTTTTAATTTATTTTTCCACTTGGGACTCCCTCCATGTGACTTGTTTTTTCCTCTTGCTACTTACTCCCTCCTTATAATTTTGTTTTAACTTTTCTCTCTTCTTACTCCCTAGGAATTGTTTCATCATGAACATCACAACTTATTTCTTGGGATTTAGTAACTTGAAAAAGATTGAGACCACATAGGGTGCAAGGGATGTGTTTTCTTGAAGAGAATCAAGACTTAAGAGAAAAAAATTGTGCAAAAAATGGTTATAATGACAATTGAAAAATTGGACCTAGAAACTGAAAATCGACAAATGTCATAAAGCTTATAACCTATCAACCTGAGGAACTCACAATATTAAAAAAAAAAGTAGACTCAGACTTGGGGTTTTTAGTTTATTAACATTATTCCTTAAGGTTGGAACCAATGGGTCATCCTAGGCAACACTCAGACATACATGGCAGAACTCTGTAACAAAAGATGCTTTGTTGAAAGATTTTGACAAAGTCTTTGCAAGGATGGAACTCTACAAAGTGGAGTGAGCACAGACGAACAACAACAGTTGAGAAGTTAGAACTCCACAATAACAATTTGTTGCAAAAGAGGGGAAGAAGACCTTGATCAAATCAGTGCAAGGATCTGATTCTAACTTACAAACTGAATTGGCCAGGCAAATCATGTCCTCTTTGCATACTCAAATGGGCCCCTGCTGTTGTTCATAATTGGAGCAAAGTTGAGAAAAAACACCAAATTTTTGTCTCTTCTGCTTTCCCCTGCCCCATACCCCCCCCCCTCCCCAAAAGAAAAATCATACAATACCGCATACCTAGGATGCCTTTCATGGCCATTTCTGTGTGGGGGTGATCCAGCCCACATGGCCGATTCTGTGCTCTTTCTAAGTGTTACTCCTTTACTCTACCCATGTTTAGCCAATTTCAAAGTGAAGAGGAATGGGAATGTGTTTTTTTCATATATGTGTTTTCTTTTCCCAACATCATATTCACATTCAGATTTTTGGTGCCTTGTGCATCAATTTGCATCCCATTTCTTAATTCAAATTCAATTAAATATGTATTGAATTGAATTTCAATTCAAGTCAAGTTGCACACAATGTCATTCAATATTTTCATTCAAATGCAACTTAATTTTCACAAAATCATTTTTAAAACAAAATTTAACATCAATTGATCATCATTGGTAATGTATAATAGTGTGAAGCCCAAATATAAAATATATGAGATTATGATTTATCACCAAAACAACATTGTTGTGTTAATGCATTAGTCCATACATGATTCACTTGTATCATTAATGGTTGTGTGTTTGGAAAACAAATGTTTCAAATTGTATTTGTTCGTGACATTTTGTAATGTTGTTGATTGGGATGTTTTTGTTAACATGTTTATATTGAAATTTTCAATTACAACAATTGGACAATTTGTAGGCATTTCGTTTTAAATGGTTTTTAAGATTCAATTTAAATAAATTGTTTACATTTTAGGGGTTTCTTAGATTGTGATCATTTTTTTTTTTGGGTGTGTTTTTTGTCTTTTTTGTTGTAGTAATGAATTTGACACTTGAATTTGCTATGCAATTGTTTAATTTGATAAATACTAGCTAGGATTAATAGCCTAGACATACTTACTTATCTTATGAAGAAGTTCAACAAGATTTAATGTTTGATTATTGTAGTTTGCACAATGGAATATTTATTTGGTTTTCATTTCATATATGGACTATATAAATGTACACAATTCAACCCAATGATGATACTTTAATAATAAAATGTGCATCCATCATTCATCCAAGTTGCACATTCATTCCCTTCCCAATTTTCATACAAAGATTTCATCTACAATTGGGGCTCATGGCTTAAGGTTTGTGATTTTGCATTCCTATAAAAAAATAAAGGGATGGCTATGATAGGAAGACAAAAATAATGAACTAAATAAGGTTATTTTCATTGGATGGGTAGACAAGACTTTAAAAGAAACATTAACCAAACAAAATATCAAGTTAAGTTTTAGGGCTACAAGAATACATGACCTTTTAACCTTTAGGCCATGGATGACAAGACAACCTTCAAAGATTTACTCATGAACAAATAACAAGGAAGATGAAAAATAATAAGTACTAATGACAAAGTTTATCACAACCAACAATGTGAAGAGTAATTTACTATTTACAAATCTACTTAATATAACAAGAACAATCCACTAAACAACTATTAGAGATGAAAATAATGACAAATCAAGACCTAAACATCAATACTACATGTGGATATGTTTCAAAGCTTTGATGTGACAAAAGATGGGCCTAAATAACTCAATGAACATGTAGTCAACCTGGAAGATCCATGTTCATAGTTGCAACCATAATTTCAAAATTTTCCAAATCTAACCCAAGCAAAGAAGAATTCTTATAACTTAATGATGCTACCCCATTTGCCTACAAAACACACCAAGGGAACCTTGAGCCATTAACAAATTACTTACAATCACATGTCGTGACTTTTAATGAATATTTAGGTATCATACAATAAAAGGTCATGAAAAAAGCAATGTTAAAAAAAATTGGATCTAATTTAAGCGAAAGGAAAGGAAAGAAAGTAAAAGTAGGTTATAAGAACAAAAAATTCATTAATTGTGGTCGAACAAACAAAAATTAATCAAGAAACATGCAAGAAGAACATCTATGTGAACTTGGTTTACAATGGCTATCAAGGAGGCATGTGATCATTTTCATCTCAAATTTAGGTCAAATTCAAAGCCCACCCATTAAGGTACAAAAGGTTTTTACCTATGCTATTCAACAATTGTGTAAAACAAATCAAACAAAAGGAAAAAACCAAAATGGTAGCCATAAGGCATGGAATAGCAAGGTTTTGCATCCCTCTATTAATTAAATGAGTGAATAAGGGGATAAGGAAGGTATGGGAGGAGGAAGATGAAGACCAAGATCATGAACACAAGTAGTAGGAAGATGAGGACTAGGAAAGTGAAGATCAAGGCCAAACATGAGCAACAAGACAAAGAAGATTGAAAAAATGAACATTAGGGCAAAACACAAGCAGAAGGATGATGAGGGCTAAACACAAGTAATAAGACAATGAGAACCAAGAAAAGGAGAACCAAGGCCAAACACAAAAACATGATGATGAGAACTAGAAAAAGGAACACCAAGTTGAACATAAATAACAAAACAATGAAAACCAAGAAAAAGAATGTTAAATTGAATAGGAGCAATAGGACTATGAGGACCATGAAGAGGTGCACCAAAATCAAACACAAACACAAGATGATGAGGACTAGGAAAAGGAGCACTAGGTTAAACATGACCTCAAGATGATAAAGACCAAGAAAAGGAGCACTAGGCTACTTCATGAAGAGAACATGATGACCACTAAAAAAATGAACACCAAGAAGATGAAGCCACTTACGCTTTGGGGTTTCATGAAACATAATATTTTGCACACCCATTGGTGGTGGTCCCATTTTTGTAGAACATGTTGGGTTCACCATCACCCTTAATTAGGAAACCCCATTTTAAAAAATATCTTCACCATTGGAAGGCATTGAACATGAGGGATATCTGGGCATATAGTAGAAGCTTCAAGGAGATGATCCAAGATGTCAAGATTTCTCCTTAGTAATTTCACCACTGCATTGCATAATTTCTGATTTCAAATTCAGGAAATTTTGGGGGTAACAAACGGTTTGTGCTATGATGCCATCCTTAAACAATGGGTTTTGTTTGAAAAGATTTTTAGAATCTTCAAAATCTTTGCCTTGGTCAATTTTATTTAGAATGGTATAATATCTCCATTAACCCAATTGCAGAACCATTGAAGTTGAGGGACATCAATTGTTGGTTGTACACCAACTTCCCATGAGTGTAGTTAAAGTGACATCTTTACTCTTTTATTTTTCTTCTTTCCACTAACCCAATTGCAGAACCATTGAAGTTGAGGGACATCAATTGTTAGTTGTACACCAACTTCCCATGAGTGTAGTTAGAGTGACATCTTTACTTTTTTATTTTTCTTCTGCAGATTTGCTATCTTTTTCCTTTCCTGCTTTGATTCTTTGGGAATTTTTTCTAAGAATGGATTCTGCGAGCCGGAAGGCTTTTACAACAATTCATTATTGATGCATATGCATGTACTGAACAAAACCGCTTGAAGTTTATTCGTGAAAACTAGCGACAATTACGTTGCGACTTTTACAATGGTTTTCAAGATGCATTAAATGCTGGCGACGTTTTTGGGGATGACATCGAGCAGAAGATGATTCTTTCGTCGTCATTCCAGGGCGGTGAACGCACCATGGGCCAACTGTACCATGATGCCATGACTAAGGTCCGCAAATTTGGTAAGCCGGACCTTTTTGTCACATTTACCTGTAATCCTAAATGGAAAGAGATTACAGATGCACTTCTCCCGGGGCAAACTGCCAAGGATCGCCCTGATTTAGTAACTCGCGTTTTTAATTTGAAACTTGACGCCCTTTTGAAGGACATTAAAGACAGTGTTCTTGGCAATGTGATTGCTAAAATTTGGGTCATCGAGTTTCAAAAAAGAAGCTTGCCCCACGCGCACATTTTGCTCATTTTAGATGAAGTGTCGAAATTGCGCACCGTTGAGGACTACGATTCGATGGTATCGGCCGAGATTCTGGACCCAATATGCCATCCTAAGGCGTATGAGACGGTCACTTCGTGCACGGTGCATGGGCCATGTGGTCGAGATTTTTTCAACGCACAATGCATGGAGCAAGGAAAGTGCAAGAAAAGGTACCCGCGTTCCTTTAGCGAAGAAACGCGTTGTGATGTTGACGGGCACCCCGAGTATCAGCGCCGTCAAACCCGCATTTTTGTAGATCCAAAGACGCAACGTGTGGTGGATAACCAGTGGATTTTCTCGTATAACCTTCAACTGGCAACCAAGTACCACGCGCACATCAACGTGGAGATATGTTCATCCATATCTGCCGTCAAGTACTTGTACAAGTATGTGTACAAGGGACCTGACCGTGCTACTGCCGTTGTTGAAAGGCGAGCAAATATGCCTGGCCAGGATAACAACGTGCAGGCGGTCGTTGCCAATGGTGAGTGGCAAAACCGCGATGAAATTAAAGCATACCTTGAAGGACGCTATGTCTCTGCTTCCAAGGCATCATGGCGTCTTTTCTTTTTTTAGAATGCATGACGGGACACCGTCTGTCACACGCCTTGCCGTGCACGAGCCTGGAATGTATACAGTCGTGTACAATGATAATGCCAATATTTTTGAAACTGTTAATAGCGAACAAAACCAAAAAACAACGTTCACCGAATACTTCCAAACCAATATTAATTACCCCTTGGCCAAAGAAGTCACGTACATGGATTTTCCTTCCGTGTTTACATGGACCAATGGGACGAAAAAATGGACCATCCGACAAAGAGGGTGTTGTGTCGAGCGCCTTTATTTCGTCAGTCCTTCTGTTGGCGAACATTATTTCTTGCGTACATTGTTAACGAAGGTCAAAGGTGCTGTTTCTTTTGAAGCTCTTCGCACAATATGTGGTGTTGTCCATGACACATTCAAATCAGCATGCATTACACTTGGTTTGTATGACTCGGATGACGAGTGGAATGTCTGCTTGGAAGAAGCAGTTGGCATGCGAACAGGTGCGTAATTGCGGTCTTTGTTTGTGACCATCTTGGCCTTTGGTGTTCCAAGTGAGCCGTGCATGCTATGGGACAAATACAAGGAACACATTTGCGATGATTGCAAGGTAGCATTGCAACGTTGCGGTATAGTGGAACCGTCCATTGAGCAAATTGAGAGTTGGGCATTGCATTCCTTACGGGATGCGCTTGCCAAATTTAGCAAAATTCTCGAGGATTTTGGCCTTCCTACCCCATCTGTTGCCTTTGATCGGTTAGAGACCAATCGCCTGCTTGAGGTGGACCGCGACTACAATGTCGAGGTCTTGTAAGCCAAGGTGGTTATGGCCATTAAAAACTTGAATGATGGGCAACGTGCAGCCTACAATGGCGTAATCGATGCATATGTTGCCCATCACGTTAAAGTCATTTTTATCGATGGCCCTGGTGGAACAGGTAAGACCTACATCAAAAACTTGATTTTGAACATTGTGCGTTCGCGTGGCGATATTGCACTTGCTGTCGCCTCTTTAGGCATTGCAGCGCTTTTGCTTTCAGGAGGGCAAACGGCCCATTCATACTTGAAGATCCCGATCGCGCTCGATTGTACGTCCTTTTGCTATATCCGTAAGCAGGATGATTTAGCGGTGTTAATTCATCAAACAAAGCTCATCCTTTGGGATGAAGCTCCTATGACTAATAAGCTCGCTTTTGAAGCGGTGGATTGAACTCTGCGTGACCTTACAGACAGGAACGAACCCTTTGGTGGCATTGTTTTCGTTATGTCAGGGGACTTTCGCCAAGTCCTTCCATTCATCCCCCGGGGATCCCATGTAGACATTGTCTCTGCATCAATCAAAAACTCCTACCTATGGGAATCTGTTGAGGTATTCCGTCTTTCAGAAAATATGCGGGCCAGTGATGCTATTGTTGTTCACCCTGATCTTGGGAATCGCACTTTTGCAGACTAGCTTCTTTGTCTTGGCAACAACGAACTAGAAACCATCGATGAGGACTACATCAAGTGTCCAGACATGATGGTACTCCCTCCTGCGGACACACAAGCCATGGTTGTGGCCATCTACCCTCAACTACACGAGGGCCAGGCCACAAACGAATATTTGCATGAACATGCGATTTTGGCTCCTCACAACAAGGAGGTTTTGTTAATAAACACGATGGTTTTAAGATACCTTCCAGGCGCACAAGTCAACTTCCTCAGTGCGGATTCCGCAGAGGATATGGAAGTGGCGAACACATACTCTTCCGAGTTTCTCAACACTTTGGAAGTTAGTGGCATGCCTTCACACAAGCTGCTGCTCAAGATTGGTGCACCAGTGATTCTACTGCGCAATCTTGACCCACTGGCTGGGTTGTGTAATGGGACGCGCCTAATTGTTCGACGCTTCACAATGCGAGTCGTTGAGGTTAAGATCATCACAGGAAAAAGGGCTGGTAATGTGGCCTTTATCCCGCGCATTAAGTTCATTTCCGATAACAGCGGTTTGCCATTTACATTTGCAAGGAAGCAATTTCCTTTGCGGTTGGCTTATGCCATGACTATTAACAAGTCTCAAGGGCAGACCCTCTCTCATGTTGGCCTTCATCTCAGAGATGACGTTTTTTCGCATGGCCAACTTTACGTTGCCTTTTCACGTGCCAAGGCACCAGCGAACATCAAAGTTCTGCTGCCAGACACTGTGCATGGCCGGAGTGGCCTTATGCGCAATGTTGTGTACGAAGAAGCCCTCCTTTGAGGAAAGAATGAAGCTTCCCCTAACTCCACTTGGTACGGACAGTGGCTACGGAATGGGAAGGAAATAAACCAAGAAGAAGAAGAAAAAAAAACCTTTGGACAAAGGATATGACTGACGTAAAGACTACGGAATGGGAAGGAAATAAACCAGGAAGAAGAAAGAAAAAAAACCTTAGGACAAAGGATATGACTGATGTAAAGACAAGTATATACCTTTGGACAAAAGATGTGACTAACATAAAGTGTCACGTGTGGTGCTATTAGGAACAAGAGTTTGGGGAACCTATGGGAACATATTTAGTGCACCATTGGTTGGTTTCAGAAACTGTTGTTGTGGACAAAAAAAATACCATTGTGGGGTGGGTATTTGATTTTTTTGTAATACCCATATGCTCTGACTATTTGGAAGAAAAAAAAAGAATGAAAGAACCATTGGTTCTGGGTATTTAAAAAGTTTTAGAATCAAAAGAATCACTGGGTTAGGGTATTCATTAAAAAAAACAAAATCACAGAATCATTAAAAAACCGGAGTGGGAAATGCAAAGGACCAGCCGGGGGGGATCGACGGGTTAAAGAACCAGAGTGGGAAATGCGAAAGACCGGCTGGGGGGGATCGACGGGTTAAAGAACCGGAGTGGGAAATGCGAAGGATCGGTCGGGGGGGGCTCGATGGGTTAAAGAACCAGAGTGGGAAGTGCGAAGGACCGGCCGGGGGGGCTCGGTGTCCCATCATTCGTCCTCTGTCCATTTGTCCGGTCGTCCATGCGAATAATAATTTAAGATGACTAGTGGGTACCCATGACCTTCGGACACTATGAAGTCCCCCAAAAGTGA